>WNGG01008846.1_pt1 | contig 13642 bp, 8 predicted proteins | sample 5400661 | NCBI WGS metagenome assembly WNGG01 (sample SAMN13153372, study PRJNA577476) | soil metagenome | isolation source: 100 cm soil or saprolite under Garry oak tree replicate 1 | place: USA:California | collected 2016-06-15
GCAAGCAGTCAATGCAGCGAGGATAGCAACCCGATACAAAGGCGGGTTTTTCATCTCTCTCTCCCTTAGGCGTGTTCGGTCCCGACGGAGAAAACGTTCATAGTGTTTTCAGGTACTCGATCAGCGCATCTTTCCCCGCGGCGGGCAAGCGCGTGCCGTATTCGTGCCCTCGATTGCCGCTGGCTCTCTCGCCTACGTTGAATTTGGTGCCGACGCGTTGCGCTTCTGGTCCCTGCGTGATGAAACCGACATTGACCGGATCGTATACGTCGCAGCCACGATAGAACTCTTTAGGTCGTTCGGTAGCGGGCTTGAGCAGATCGCGCAGCGTCGGCACCGAACCGTTGTGTAGATAAGGCGCGCGCAGCCAAATCCCATCGAGGAACGCGGCGATGTAGCCGCTCGGTTCCGCCTCGACCAGTCCGTGGCGCTCGAGACCGAAAGCGCGCACGACCTTGTTTGCCTCAATCGCGGCCTTTTTGCTCCAGGTAAGGAGACGCTCTCGATCAGTGCCGACCTCCTCCACCGGCACCCGCGTGCCGGTCCGTTCCGAGGCGTGGCAGCCCGCGCAGTTGTTGTCGAAGATAGTCTTACCGACCCTTGCCGCTTGCGGGTTGATGGGGAACGGATATTTCGGCGCCGGTAACTCGCGCAGATACTGTTCAAGCCAGTCGACCTCCTTCAGAAAGTCTCCCTTGTTGTGCGGGGCCGCACCGAGCAACCCGAGCGCCGAATCCATGATGACCGAGCGCGCGTCGTGGCTGTCGCCCGCCAAGTTCATGAGCATGCCTTTTTCGGGTTTGTACTTTTTGAGATTCCAGACCGAAGGCATGTCAGTCGGACCGATGGTGTCGTCCATCGGAACCCGGATCATGAAGTACTTGGTGAGGTTCATCGCATCGTCGCGCCCGCGACCCCATTCGGGGAAATCTTTGCGATAGACCCATGCGAACTGCTGCTCGCGCTCTAGCAGGCGTTTTTTGGTAATAGGGATGATGAGAAAGCGATAGAGTGCCCGATCAAGCGGCGAGAGCTGGGTGACGAGCTTGATCTCGCGCATGAGGTTATCGGCGTTGAAGCGCGGATCCTTGGCGCAGTCCACCAGGAAGCGGAAGAATGCCTCGAGGTTGAGCGTGTGATTCGGGCCGGTGGGCACGAAGGTCGGGTTCTCGTCGGAACGCTTGCGATAACTCGCGGTATGGCAGGCCGCGCAGTTGTTCGCCACGCGCGGGAAGCCGATCACCTTCTTGGTGAAACCGATCGGCAATTCCTGTCCTTGCTCCCACGCCACGCCGAATGAAGCGTAACCACCCGGCCCCGGCAGTTTGTCGGGAAACACTCGCGGCAGCACGTAGAAGATCCAGTACGGAATGCCGGCATCGTGCTCGGCTCCGATGGAACCATACTTAAACCGCATTTCAGGCGTGGCCGTGATCCATTCCGGCTGCGGTTCTTCGCGAAAGAATTTGTACCAGCCGACGAAGACCCCGATGGCGACCAGAACCAGTACCACTGCGAGGACGAGCTTCCACTTTCGTTTTTTGGTTGCAGTTTGCATTTTTTCCCCTCAGCAGGACGCCGGCGACGCGCGTTAGAACGTTTTCAGATACTCAATGAGGGCGTCCTTGTCCCCGGGCCCAAGTTGCGTACCGTAGGCTGGGCCTTCGTGGCCCTTATTCCCGTTGCCAGGCTGGCTGGTGTCGTAGCGGAAGTACTTGCGACCGCCTTCTTCAGCGACGGCGCTGACGAAGCCGACCTTCCCCGGGTCATACACGTCGTAGCCGCGGTAAAACGTCCTCGGCCGCTTCCCGCTCGGCTCAAGCAGGTCGCGTAACGTTGGGACCGATCCATTATGCAAGTAAGGCGCGCGGAGCCACAGACCATCGAGCGGCATGTTGGCGTAGCCAAAGGTTTTGCGAAAATGGCAGAAGCGCCACTCATAGCCCGCGTACAAAGCGCTCTGATTCACAGCCAGGGTATAGGTATATGAATCGAGACGGCGGCGGTCAGTGCCTATCGCCTCGATCGGTGTGATCTTGCCCACCAAGGGACCGTAGAGCACCTCATCCGGCTCGCCCGGCTTTAGGCATTCGATCTTCTGGCCGTCCTCGGCAGCGCCGAATGCCTGCCCGCTTGCACCGTGACACCCACCGCAGTATTTCTTGTAAATTGGTGCGCCCTTTTCCGCACGCACCTGGTCGATCGGAAACGGGTAGGACGGTGGGTTCGCGTTCCGAAGCCAGTCCTCAATCCGTCTGATGCGGCCAAGATCTATGGTAGGCGGTGTAGTGCCGGTGCCAAATGCCGCACTCTTGTTGCGCTCTTCCACCATATTGTTGTTGCCGTCCCAGTGTAACTGCATGCCCTTCTTCCTCTGCTGGTTCCATATGGCAGGAAAGTCAGCGGGGGCATTCATTTCGCGGTCCGGCAGTTGGCCCATAGGAAAGTTAAATAACACTTTCGCTGCGTTAAAAGTGTCCACCCGCCCCGGGCCCCATTCGTGTTGCGCATATACGAACTGAAAACGCCCGCGCAGCATGAGCAGGCGCTCGCGCATAATCCAAACGGCGAGCGGATAGACCACGTAGCGGTCGATAAGTCCCAAATCTTCGCCGCGGGCCTGAAGAAGGCGTCTGACCTCGGAGATGATGAACTCGCCGCTGAATTTGGGGTCAGCGCTGCAATCAAAGAAGAATTTCTCGAACGCCATGACGTTGAAGGTGTTGGCGGGCATGCCAGCATAGATTTCCGGCCCACTCTGTTCGGTTTTGCGCACGGTACTGGTATGACACGCCGCGCAGTTCAGAAAAGTGCGCTCTATACCCATAACCGAGCGCTTGGAGGCGCCAACCGGCAGGTCGTGGCCCGTTTCATAAATCATCCCGAAAGCGGCGTAACCTTTGCCGTCCTCGTGGTGTGCGCCGGGCGAAGCAAACCCTTTATCGGGGAGGTGTTCAGCGCACACCTGCGGTAGCGCCTTCCAGATCCAGAGCGGAAAGCCGGATTCGCGCTCGCCTCCAGTGGAACCGTACTTGAAATGCTCTACCACGTCAGCGTAGTCCGTTGGGGTGTCTTCATTCCATAGCCAGACGAGGTACCCGCAAACGAGTAGCACGACAACAACAGCGAGCGTGACGATGGCTCGGCACCAGCCACCTAATAGTGCGTTCAAGTTCATGGAACCTGCACCTTGTTTTTGTTCCATGCGGATTCTCCTTCTCCGTTGCGCCCGCTGATCGATGGCGCGTCTCTATCGGGTTCGGGACCGGATTTCACGCCTCACAGGCAGCCGCGTAGGTTCTCGTAATTTCCGTTCAAAAGACGATCAAGATCGGGGGTGCGCCCCGTTTGCGCTTGAAGCAGGTCAACGGCGTACTGCCTGAGTCCCGCCAGTTCCACGCTCCCAGGCCACTTCTCCGGTTCCGCATTGAGTTGCGTCAAGGCCAACATGGGTGGCATGGGCGTTTTCGGCCGGTCGTCATGCCGCAGTTGCCACATGCTCAGGCGGAAAAAAATGCGCTCGGCACAGTGCCTGAGATTCGTCGCTACTTGATCGGCGTCGCCATAGAGGAAGTTCGGCGGCGAGGGCTCCGACGTTTGATGGCACAAGGCGCAGTATTGATAGAGCGGCGCTGCGCCCGCAAGCGCCGATTGCATCGCTCGCTCGCCTTCATCAAGGCGCGCGGCGGCCATGTTCTTATCATCAAGGCAGCACCACTCGCCGGTGGGCATGCCTAGACGAGCAAAAAGGGGCGGCAGCACGGCGGCCCGGCGGAAAGGCATTGCGGCGAGCACATCCTTGGCGGTACTTTCGTCCTCCGCAAGCCGCGCGAGCGCGGCGGCAACTGGTGCAAAATCGTCGAGCGCGCTCATGATTATTTCACCCTTGACCTCGACGGTTGCGCTGGGGGAGTTGCTCTCCGGCGCAGCCGCAGAACGCCAGCGCAGATTGATCCGGTCAACGGCGTTGCCGTCGATTAGGCGCACGTGCCGCCCCTGCCGCAGTGCACGGACGACGAGCGCCGAGTACCCCTTCCGCCATTCCATCCGCTCGGCATGCACTTCAAACTCGCCGGTATCGCCTTCTATCCCGGAGACGCTCAAATGCGTTACTGTGCCCGTCACCGTCTTTCCGGTCGGTATTTCGACGCGCCCGGAAACCCGCAACGCGCTCTCGATGTTCTCCTTCGCAGGGCAACGAAAATCGAGCCGCTGCGCGAACGACCACGGTCGCGAGAAGACCAGGCTGCACTCGCTTGACCACGTCCGGTGCGGCTGACCAGGTTTTGAGCCGAGGGCGAATAAATGAGCATCTAGGCGTCTTACGTCCTCCGTAGCAATGAATTGAGACAGGCCGGCAATCATTCGCCTGGCATAGTCGTTAGCATCGGGAGGCCAGATTTCTAGTGGCTCCCGCGGGACCAAAGGATCGAAGCGCACTGGCACATGCGCTAGCGTCGTAGCGCCGGCCAACCCCGGATCGTCCGCACCACCCACCAGGGGATCGCGGTTGGGGATGTCCGGATTCGGAATCGCCAGGCCTCCGGGCCAACGCTCTTTGGTTGTCTGACCGAGTAACGCGAGCAGATTCTCGCGATAGGTCAGCGCGGTCTGATCGAAACCGTACTCGCCGCTCAAGCGATATTGGAGCAGCGCCTGAAGTAGCGCCGCCCGGCACCGAGCCGACCTGCGGCTGTTCTGGGTGTCCTCACAGCCTTCACGCCAAAGCTTTTGATACACCGACAGCAGGTTCGCACGCTCCGTGGCATCGTCGAGCGCGTTTGGAACGTCCACGCCACGCGCGACAGGAATGCCGTAGAAAACCCGGCTGCGCGCCGTGAGCAGCGCGGCGATGCGCGGATTGGCGTTGGTCTCGTCCCACAACTGACGTGAGAATAGCGGCGCGTGGTTCTGGTGGCAGGTGACACATACAGTCCGGTTGGCGTAGACGACTTTAGGCGTGGCCCCGACACGGTAGTCTTTGACCAACTGGAACTCAAAGCGGCCGGCCGCCTCGTTGTAGCTGATCACCTCGATCAGATCGGCCTTCTCTTGGTACCCAAGATAGAGTCGGTCTTTGAGCAGCATGCGGTGGTACCCTGCGGGTGCCGTAGCGGGCGACTCGGTATCCACTGCGACAACAGCACGCGGGTACTTGAAGAACTCGGGCCCTGCCGCACTCCGCTGCAGGGAGCGGCCCAATGGGATCAGCACGCGCTTCAGACACGAAGCTTCGACCGTTCCGATGCCACGCCCCTTGGGGGTGGCACGACCATCGCCTGCGCACCCGAGCCGAGAGTCGATCTTCTTCGTAAGTGCCTCGAAGGGAAACGGCACCCTGGCTGACTCGCCATCCATGACCACAAAATCGAAGAGGGAGCGGCCCACTGGCGGCAAGCTCTCGCCCGCACTTGCAGGGTCAGCCGCCCACACAGGTGCTACTTGTTGAGCGAGGCTTGAGACCTGCTTCCCCTGTACGGTCTCTGCGTTCTGAGCCCCCTGCCAATGCCAGAGCCCGAACGCGATCGCCATAGAGAAACCGAGCACGCTCAGCAGGGCCGCAGACTTGAGCGGGAGTTTCATTCGACTTGCCCTCTCCGATCTGCCTTATCGATTGGTGCCCGTTTCTGACGTTATTTCGCCGCAGCCACCAGCCGCTGCTGTGTTCCAGTCCAACAGTCCTCATTGACCTGACCGGTCTTAAGGAATGCCGGACCATCGCGCTCGGCGATTTCCTTGTTGTAGAGCGTGAAGGTCAGCAGAAAGACACGGTCCAGGTACGCGCGACCTAGATAAAATCCTGGACGCACCATGCGGATTTCGTCGCGCACTCTCGCGCCGCGGCGGCCAGCAAGGAAGTCGGGCTTCTCCTGGTAGCCGGGAATCTCGTCGGTGAAGAAATAGTCAATAATGATGGACTCGCGCCGCGCATCGAGCAGGCTTTGCCCGCAGTAAAGTTTGGCCGGAAACAAGAGCCAAGTTTCCTTGCCGTTGACGCTCAGCCTTCTTGGTTCACCTTCGACGAGTCCCACCTTCTTCAGGATGTCGAGCTCCTCGATGCGGTTTCTCAACACGCGCTCGTCCCGAAAAAACACTTTTCCCTTCCACAAAGCCTCCCCGAGCACCGTCAGCTTGACGCCTTTGAGTTCCAGAGCCAATCCTGCGACGCCGCCCGCGATTTCGGACGCCCGAAAATCGCCGCTCGATCCACGAGGAAATAAAATCTTGCCGTCGAATGCGCCATCCGGTATGGGGCCAGCCGTGATCCGAGCGTAGATTTGATCGATTTGTTCTTGGTTCAGACCCTCCAGATTCTCCGGTGTAATCCTGTTGAGGTCTGCCGCCGTGAGGGGATACTTGTACTCGATCTGTGCGAAGTCGATCTTACCCTGATAGCCTTGGCCAGCTGGGATCACGAATTTGATGTCGGGCCCTTGCGGCTTGAACCGATCGCATTCTGTCAATAGGAGCACAACGAGTGCGCTCATACCAGCGATAAGTAACACTCGTTTGTCGCGCGAGATCGTCGGATTCCATTTGCTTTGCGTGTCCATGGCTGATCTCCTAGTCAGGTCACATGGTGGCGAGGAATGCTGTCAGCGCTTTCTTGTCTTCCTCGGACAAGTCTTCACCGAAGCGGTGACCTTCGTTCTCGACTTCTTGCATACAGGTGTCGTATCGGGTGCGCAGAAAGTCGCGCTTTTCCCTGACTATCTCGACAAAACGTCCCGGGTGCTTCAACAGATCATCGGCAATGCTCTGCAGTTCGGGGACGATGTCCTTCTTGCCGGCCGCCTCCAGGCGCGCGGGATTCCGCTTGGCGAGGTACAGGTCGTCGATGAATTCCTTGTGCATGAGACCGTTGAGGAATCCCGCATGGTTGCCCCTTGCAATCCTTACCTCGCCTAACCCGAACAACGCCTTTTCTTGCTTGCCATCCCAAGTGCGGACTCCGAGATCCACGATCACGTCGTCGTCGGTCAGGGTCGTCTTTGTTCCACGCTCCTTCGGGTGCAGGAGCTCATACATCGACTGCTTATAGAGCTTGAAGCGGCCCTCGACGCTCGGGTCGTATCTGAAGCAAGCAGGCTGCTTGTCGAGCAGCTTGCCGCCGGCGTCCACGTAGCGCGCGCGGAAGAACTCGTTTTCCGGGTTTTTGGGCGCGCCACAAAGTTCCGGACCGATAGCGTTGTTATGCATGAGAGGCGCTGTCGCCCAGACATTCAGCAAGGAGATGTTGCGATAGTAACCGCGACCACCGTTCTTGAACTCATCGCGCTCCGGAATATCGGGCACCGGCTTTTTCGCGCGCATCGTCTCTGAGCCGTACTCGTAAAAGACACGTCCCGCCATGTGATTTGAATGCAGCGCCCGGCAGCGGAACGTACCAACCTCGGTAGCGGGCGTCGCCTGATCGTTGCCGAGGAAATCCTCGCGCACCTTGCGTGGATGCTCTTTCGCCAGCGCATAGAAATCACGATTCCTGAATGGCCCACCGACGTTCTCGGGGATGCTCGAATGACAACGCGCACAGCTTGCGGCGAAGACAGTCTTGCCCCGGGCAACGGCTCGCTTGCCGAACTCTTTATCTAGCTCGTCGATGAGGTCCTGCTGGGTGTACGGAGGAGCCGTCGGATTCCTTGTCTTGCGTTCGTTGTTTCTCGCGACGTGTAGGTCCATCGCGTCGGCTTCCGCCGAGAAAAAGAAATCAAGTATGTTGGACAGCCGGTCCTCGATGGCGCGGAAATTTGGACAGTCGCGTCGGCACTGGCCGATGTTGAAAGGCGTCTGGCCAAAGCCGCGGGCCTCTGGATCCAATTGGCGGAAGTCCGTCAAATGATTGACCCAGCACGCCTCCGCGCAGGAACCAATGTTGAAATAGACGCGTTGGATCGCCTCGCGTGCGCCGATCGAATCTTCACCGCCCTTGAGAATGTGGTGCACGCCGCTTAGCGTCACAGACTTGCCGCCGATCCTGGCTGGTGTTTTGTCGTCGCTAAGCGTGCTTCGCTGCCAACACTTGCTATCGCGACCCGGCTCGCACCAGCACTTTTCTTCATCCTTTTCCGCGCCGCAGGTGTCGACCTTGCGCCATTTGTTGATCATTTCTCCGGTGAAAGTGGGACGTTGCGACAGATTGATGATCGCGTTGATCGTGCCTGGATTGTTCACTTGGTCGTGCGGGATCGCCGAGGTGTCAAGGACACCAGGCCGTGCATGCGCAAACATCTGCCACTCGAGGCTGGTGCGCGCCATCCCGGAGCCGAAAAGCTCCGACATCCGAGTGTATTGGTTGCCGATAAGGCCTTTGATGTTTTCCCACCGTGGGCGAGCAGGGTTTACCGGCGGATTAAGGGGGTCAAACGCGATGTGGCACGAGCCGCAGGTCGTCCCGATGAGGTACGGTGGCTCAACCGACGCGTCGGCCAGTTTGCTCACCCTTGCGTCCGAAGGGATGCCGGTTTGTTTGACTAGCTTCTTGCTGAAGCCTTCCCAACCGGCCGAGCCAGCGTTGAGCTGCCGCCATTTCTTCGCATCGAAGCGTGGGTTAGGGAACTTGCGAATGCCCAGTGCACCTGTTGAGGTACCGAACTTGAGGTCACACGGGGACTGACGCTGATCCAACTTGCTTCCCTTCGTGTGCGGATCATCGGGATCGAGCGCCGCATCCTTCAAACCGCACGCAGGATCGACGTAGCCGATCTTGCCGACGTATTTCAGTAGGACGTCGTCCCCAGGGCACCAATCGAAGCCAAAGGTTTCCTCCAGGCTCCTGGCTGGACAATTGGGATCGCCAGGCTTGCAGCAAGCCGGATCGTTTATGATGCCCCAGGCGTAGAAGCGGTCGTCTCGCTGGTCCGTTCGCAACACCCTATACCAGTCGATCAACACGCCGACACGTTGCTGAAAGGTATAGGTATGAAACCGGTCGTTGCCAGCAGTGGCTTTGAACCAGATCAGCCGCCCGACACACTCCGACTCATTCAATCCCTCGCGCGCACAAGCCTGGTAATAAGGCGCGTCCTGATCAACAATAGATTTTTCCGGCGTGGGTCGTGCGGCGTTAGCCCCTTGGCCAACCGTCGTAATAGCAGATCTGTCATCCGCAGCCTGGGCCCCCTGCGGCGTCGGGTCGATAACTGCATAGGCCATTACAAGGGAAACAAGCAGCACCACAACTCCACCGACAGCGACCCGATTCATAAGGACCTCCGCATATGACGTAGCCTCTTACGCAAATCTACCCTACACAGGTGCGCAACGTGCTCCTCAAAACCTCGGCCTCTGTCTGCCGCAGTTCCGAATTATTTCCAGTTGCGCCCGAACCCTCCGTACACGCGAGATCAGGTCTCGCCTATGTTTCCCGCTAAGACACGCGCTATGTCTATCTCGCCCGATCGAGGATTGTGTGCCAGAAGAATCCGTTCTGGAACGCCGAGCAGGCGAGTGCGACGAAGCTCGTCAGGGTGGCGGCTGCAGTCACATCAGCCCCCTGCATAATGCCCAGAAAAACGATGGGAGAGACCAAGATCGGCAGGAGGCCGGCTCGAATCCGCGCCTTCAGGTTGACGCCCTTCTGATCCAGGAGCGTGTCGAAGAATATCTTCGCGCCCATGCCGAGCACCATGCAAACGAACAACACCACATAGAAGTTCGCGAGCGCCGAAGCGTCGGCGTTCGCAGCGCCGCCGGGGGACGAGGTTTTAGGCGGTGGTGGGGCGGCGCGTGCATCGGCGGGCGGACTTTCCGTGATGACTGGCGGCTGCGCACGTGCACTCGAAACGAGGAGGATCAGTTGCGGTAATGATGTCACCCAGGCCGAAGGCTGATCCACGACAGCCTGTTGGATGTTGTCGCTGACGACCCATCCGTGCTGCCACTTTCCGCTGCTCCAGTATGCGATCTGCGTCCAGCTTTGCGAGATCACGCCGAAGCGCACGGTGCGTTGGGCACAGACGAAGACCCTCACTTTCGCTCCCAGCACAGCGACGGGGGAACCGTAGACCCAGCCGTTCGCGGTATTGAATTCGGTCGCCGGGCGCGCGTAGACGGAGGTCTCTCGGGTCACTGCGGCACTCACCTTGCAGTCCTGCGCCGCGACGATCGGAACGGGTCCCAGCAACACGCAGAGAAGGGCGAGCACGCGATTGTGCGCAGTCGTCATCCGTGCACCAGAGCGATGTCCTACGCCGTTGTCCGACATGATGTCCTCCTGTTGCAACTCACCAAATATCAATCGCGCGCTGATGCCAATCGAGCTTTGATTCCTTGTGCAGTCGGAGAGGGTATTCAGCGGACCGACATGGCCGCTGAGGTGGGCTTGCTCCGAGCAGTGGGAATGAGAGGGCGGTAGAGGACGTAAGCACCGCCGCATCCATGGCGCAGAACATCGCGACCAAAGATTTTGTAGAACAAACTCCATGGCCCCCCATCCCCCTGGGCACGCAGTTTTGCGTGTTGGTGCCCCTTGGCGCCGCTGTGGTAGCTGGAACTGAAACGGAGAACAAAATCTACGCGCGTCGTTCCTATGGGTCAAATAAGAAATTTCGAATTTAGGGACAGACCCGACATTTCCTGTAGGGGTTTACCCCGGCTCGGCCTCGCCCGGGTCCGCAGTATCTACGCAGGGCCGTCGGGATTGATCTATCTGCGAGTCAATGCTACGACAAACCCTATACTTCAAAGGACTGGCAAATGACTAAGCCTCTGAATTTATTGGTAGGGCGTGTAGGGATCGAACCTACGACCAACGGATTAAGAGTCCGCTGCTCTACCAGCTGAGCTAACGCCCCTTCGCTCCCGGAAATTCGTGCTGAATGCCGCGTGAACGCGCGAATTTTAGCATCTAGGTGACCGCGGTGGGAGCCAGGGCCTCGATGTCGGTCGCGACGTCCACGATGGCGGGGCGATCGGCCTTGAGCGCGGAGAGGAGCGCCGGCGCGAGCTCGCCCGGTTTCTCCACGCGGATGCCGAGCGCTCCGATCTCCTCGGCGACGCGCGCGAAGTTGACCGGCCTGTAGGTCCAGAGCTCGCGCGCCTGCTCGGTCTGCTGCCCGGGCGTCGCCGGTAAACACGACGACGGGCCGCTCCGGAGCTCCGCACTTCGCGCCGAGCCCCGCCGGGAAGGCCCAGCCGAGGTGCCCGGCGCTCCTCATGTAGCTCTGAGTCGGTGCGCGCAGATCGTACATCCCTCCCATCCACATGCCCGCGTGGCCGGTGTCGACCACGACGATCGCGTCGTCCGGTACGTTCTTCGTCAGCTCGCCGCATATGCGCTCCGGCCGGATCGGAACGGCGTCCGAGGCGAGCTGCGGCCCGTATTTCGCGTACCACTCCTTGCACACCGAGCGCGCCTGCTCGACCCAGGGTTTTCTTCTCGCCGCGGTCCTGACGTCGGCGTGCGCGAGCATGCGCTCGAGCACGACCCTGGCGTCGCCGAGCACGCAGGCCTCAAGGGGATAGTTGCGTCCGAGCGCCTCCGGATCGACATCGATCTGGATGGCGCGGACGCCGATCTTCGGAACCGCCCAGAAATGCGTCGTCATCCCCCCGGTCTCGGTGCCGATGAAGCAGACGAGGTCCGCCTGCCCGACGACGCGGTTCGCGCTCTCGCGCGAATACGTTCCCACGACGCCGACCGAAAGCGGATGGACCCCGGGAATGGAATCCTTGCCGTTGAGCGAGGTCGCGACGGGAATCGAAAGCTTTTCCGCGAGGGCGACGAGGTCCGTGGCCGCGCCCGATGCGCGCACGCCGCCCCCCGCAACAATGACGGGCCTTTCGGCGTCCTGGAGAATCCTGAGCGCGGCCCGCACGCTTCCGTCCTCAGGCTCGGGGCGAAACGGCGGCACGCGAGCGAATTGCTGCTCGACGAGCGGCTCCATGTCCGCTTCTTCGGCGTCGACCTGCCCTTCATTGCCGCGAAACTGGAGATGCACGGGGCCGGGCGTCCCCGAGACCGCCACGCGAAACGCCTGGCGCACCATATCGGGAAAGCGCTCCACCGCGTCCACCGTGGCGTTGAACTTGGTCACGGGCTCGAAGGCCGGCACGTCGTCCACTTCCTGGTAGACCCTGCGGAACTTGGTCCTGGGATCGCGCCCGCCGGTGAAGGCGATCACCGGCGAGTGGGCGAGGTGAGCGTCGCGCAGCCCTGCGGCGAGATTCAGCGCGCCGATCACCTGCGCCATGCAGACGCCCGGCCGGCCCGAAACGCGCGCGTAGCCGTCCGCCATGTAGGCGGCGGATTTTTCTCCGTGGGTGTGGATGCGCTTGATCTGCGTCCGGCGTTCCATCTCGGCGAAGGTCCTGCGCAGCACCGCGGGGACCATGAAGACGTGCGTGACGCCGTAGCCTTGCAACATGTCCGCGAGGCACTGGGCGCCTGTGATTTTGGCCATGGCTACTTGATCGCCAGGGGATTGGTAGGCGAGCCGACGGCACCGGTAATCGGGATCGCCGGAGCGACGAACAGGAACTCGTACACCTTGTCGGCGGCGCAGTCCTCCGCGAGCTCCTTCACGTAGAAGATCTCGCCCATGGTCATGCCCATCATCGGGATCGTGATCCAGTGCCAGGGCTGGTTGATGCCGGCCTCGGTCTCGTTCGGCCGCACCTCGCAGCCCCAGGTGTCCGAAGCGAGCGCCGCGAGCTCGGTGCGCCGGATCCACTCGAGCGTCTCGAACGCGAATCCGGGCGCGTTTCCCCCCGGGTAGCCGTCCCAGCTGCCGGCGTCGAGCTTCGCTTCCATTTGTCCGGTGCGCACGATCACGAAGTCGCCGCGCTTCATCTTCACACCCTGCATCTCCGCCGTCTTGTCGAGATCGGCGCACGTGATCGCGTAGCCGTCGTCCAGGTATTTCTTTCCCAGGGTGCGCGGCACGTCGAGGAACACGCCGCGGCCGACCATCCTCGCCTTGGTTTTTTCAATGCCGCATTTCTGCGCGCCGTTGGACGTCACCTCGCGGCAGTCGTAGCCGTTCCACATGGAGTTCTCGTAGAAGACATGACCCAGGCCGTCCCATTGCGTGCCGCACTGCAGGGGCATGACGACCATGTCGTCCGCGGCGCGGATGCCCCTGTGGTCGAGCACCCCGGAATACGCGTCGGTGCCCGTGCGCAGCATCGTATGCACCGGATTGATCCGGCCCATCGAAGGGTACTTGCTCTTCGCCCCCTGGGGGCCGTTGTTGTCGAAGTTGAGCGCCAGGGAGATCACCTTCCCCTTTTTCACCAGGCGCGCCGCAGCGACGATGTCCTCGGGCCGCGTGTGGTTCAGCGTGCCGATTTCGTCGGCGGGACCCCACTTGCCCCAGTTCTTGTATTTCTCTGCGGCATCGCGAAGATCCTGGCGGGTGAGCTTGCGCGCGGGCATGGAAATTCCTTTTTTCAATCGTGAGGAGAAAACGCGAGCCGCTACTCTATCGCAGCCTGAGTCGCGCCGCATGGGCGATGATAAGATCACCGAAAACAGAAGGAGGAAATTCATGAGGAGAAGACTCTCGGTGGCGCTCGCCGCATGGGCGCTCGCCGGCACCTGCTTCGCGCAGGACTGGCCGAACAAGCCGGTGCGCGTCATCGTCCCCTTCGCGCCGGGGGGCCCGGTCGACATCATCGCGAGGATCGTGGGCGCGAAGCTTAA
>WNGG01005881.1_pt1 | contig 13641 bp, 13 predicted proteins | sample 5400661 | NCBI WGS metagenome assembly WNGG01 (sample SAMN13153372, study PRJNA577476) | soil metagenome | isolation source: 100 cm soil or saprolite under Garry oak tree replicate 1 | place: USA:California | collected 2016-06-15
AGAAAAACCGCCCCCTTAAAGACCGCGGGCCCCAGGTCGACACGCCAGGTGGCGATGGGGGCCCTGCACGTCGTAGGCGACCTGGTCGAGGCTTGGCAGAGCGGCGACATCGGCGGTCGGTATGCCGCGTTGGAGGCGGCCATCACGTCTCTGGCGTGGCATGCCCAACGCGCGCATCCCACACGGGATCGACAGACAGGACGCGCGCCGCTGGGTCTCGCCCCCTTTTTTGGGAATGATGACATGATCGCGTTTGCGGAGGCCGCTTAAGTACTTACCTATGAGGCCAGGCTATGCGTCTGGCCAAGCGCAAAAAGCTCCTCAAAGCAGATATTCCGCACATCGAGAAGTTTTCCGAGAAGGACAACGCGCGGCAAGGTTTCTTCGAGCGGGATGAGTTAGAGCGGATGCTCACGTTCCTGCCCGATTACCTCCAGGACATCACGCGTTTTGCCTATCATACGGGCTGGCGCAAGGGCGAGATTCTTACGTTGGAATGGCGCGACATTCAAGGCGATGTGATCCGGCTCCGCCCGGAGATTGCCAAGAACAAAGACGGGCGGGTGATTATTCTGGTGGGAGAGATCGCAAATATTATTGCCCGCAGGCAGGCAGAGCGTGTAGAATCATGTCCCTATGTCTTTCACCGCAAGGGGAACCGGATCAAACACTACAATTGGGCGTGGCGTACCGCACGGGTAAAAGCCGGGTTGCCGGAGAAACTGATGCACGACAACCGGAGAACTGCGGCACGTAATATGGACCGGGCCGGGGTACCCCGACAGGTAGCGAAACAGATCACGGGCCACAAAACCGACAGCATGTATAACCGCTATAACATCGTCAATGAGAAAGATGTCCGGGAAGGGATGACGCAGGCCCAAGCCTACCTTGCTGCCCACCATTCTGGACAAAATCTGGACAATGGGCCCGAACATAAAGACATCTCAACACAATTCCACTGATAAATAATGTGGAAGCGTATCGGTGCTGGTGTGCCGCCTGGACTTCAAATCCAGTGATCGGGGCTAATCCCCTCGATGGTGGGTTCGACTCCCATACGCTTCCGCCTCACTTTTCAATCTCTGCGGGTCAGCTTCCCCGCAGCTTGCTGCGCTGCGAGGTTTTCAGTTGGGACGCGCGGGAACTCTCTGACCAGCTGTCGAGACACTTCTGTAGCGTGCTGTAATTGACGCACGCCTTCCTCCCAGCAGGCATGGTGATACCACTCGTCGTCTTGAAACACGGGCGCCGTGTCGATAGGCTCGAAACACCGGGCACACTGTCTGGGCGTAAACGCTACAAGGTACTTCATCGTTGCTCTCTGTTCACCCATGTATTGATGGTCAGCCTTGTTGCACGGAGGCCTCCTGGGTCTGAGGCTCGTATAGGATACCACATACAGGTGGGCTCGTCTGGCGAGCACAGAGCATGAGAGCGGCGCACTGGAGCACCGCGAGGTTACGGGGGGAGACGCCAGGAATTGGCGGGATAATGCGGCGGGAAGCCGAAACGGGCGGCTATCTCGTTAGCGCGCTGGAGTTCTTTCTTTCCTTGTTCTAGACACGCACGGTGATACCACAGGGCATCCTCAAAGGCTGGGTCGTTATGAATCTCGCCTCTACAGCGGGCGCATTTCTTGCCCTGGAAGTCATTGCCGAGCTGCATGGCAGTGCCTCCGTGCTTGGTGTGCGGATTTTGTGGCCACATCCGCGCAAATCATGCCATACCATACCTAATACACATGATAACTGTTGCTGGTAGAAATTTCAAATAGGAATAATATTAAATAGTATCAATGCTCTAGAGCCATGCAGCTGCCTGTTTGTCGCGAGCCAGTGTGCGGGCGTAAGAGTCGCAGGCCGTCAAGGAAGCAGTTGACGCTGGCGAGGAAGCGCGGTAATGTTGCGGCATGAGACAGTGAACTCTAGCGCGGAGATGGCCAGGCCATGATCATACACGAGCTCAAGACGATCCAAAAAGAGCACGGGTATCTGCCGGCTGCAGAGCTGCAAGCCCTTTCCCGTCGCCTCAACGTGCCTCTCTACCGGCTCCACGGGGTGGCGAGCTTTTATCCGCACTTCCGGTTGCAACCGCCCCCGGCGGTCACCGTACAGGTGTGCAGTGATGTGGCGTGCTTCCTGCGCGGTGCCACGCCCTTACAGGACATTGTGCGGACGGCGGCTGACTCTCTGGCGCTGACTGATGTGCAGATCGTGCCCACATCGTGTCTGGGGCAGTGCGATGGCGCCCCAGCTATTGCCATCAACGATCAGTACTACACTGAGGTCAATGCCCAACGCATCACGGGCCTGTTACAAACCGTCACCAGCGGACGTACCCTGCGGCGGCAGCGCTTCTCCCCTGCGATGCGGGCCTTTGCCTGTAATCCCTACACCGGAACACCCACGTACACCGCGCTGCAGCGTTTACAGCACCAGGGCAACGCCGAGGCGGTGCTGGCCGAGCTGAAGCAGAGTGGTCTGCGCGGTATGGGCGGGGCAGGCTTCCCCACTGGCACCAAGTGGGAGTTGGTGCGCAATACGCCTGGGACGGTGAAATATGTGGTCTGTAACGCCGACGAGAGCGAGCCGGGTACCTTTAAGGACCGGGTGATTCTGCAGACCATGCCCGATCTCGTCTTGGAAGGGATGGCCATGGCGGCGCTGGTGGTCGGCGCGCAGAAGGCCATCATCTACATCCGGCACGAATACGCGCGCGAGCATGAGATCCTCCACAGGACCCTACGCCAGCACCAGCTCAGGGGCGTCTTCGGCGACATAGACTTTGAAATCTTCGAGAGCCCAGGGGGATACATCTGCGGTGAGGAGACCGCCCTGCTCGAAGCGCTTGAAGATAAACGTGCTGAGCCGCGCAACAAACCGCCCTTTCCCGGTACCCACGGGCTGTTTGGTACGCCGACACTGATTAATAATGTGGAAACCTTTGCCATGGTCCCCGGTATCGTGCTCAAGGGGGGGACGTGGTGGGCCGCGCAGGGCAAGAATGGCGCCAGTGGCCTGAAATTCCTGGCCGTGAGCGGCCATGTGCGGAACCCTGGGGTGTACGAGGTGCCTCTCGGCATCACGGCGACGGAACTCATCGCGCTGGCCGGTGGCCTCCGTCATGGGCGTACCCTCAAAGCTTTTGCGCCTGGCGGGGCCTCGTCGGGTTTTTTACCAGCCAGCATGGCCGATATCCCGCTGGATTTCCGCTCCCTGGCGGCCGTGGGATCGATGCTCGGCTCCGGGGCGGTGGTGGCGGTGGCTGAAGGCATCTGTATGCTTGAACTGGCCCTCAATGTGGGGCGCTTTTTCCGCAACGAGTCCTGTGGGAAATGCGTGCCCTGCCGCGTCGGTTCGGAAAAGATCGTCATGCTGCTGGAAGGCATCCTGCAGGGGCGTGGGTCGGCGGCAGATCTCGATCTCATCGAAGAACTGTCCGCTACTATGGCGCTGACTTCTATTTGCGGTCTGGGCCAGGCCGCGCCGAATCCCATTCTGTCGGTCATCAAGTATTTTAAGGATGACATTGCCCGCTATATTACGAGGTAATCGACTATGCCTGAGGCCACGACAACCTCTACAATCGCTGTCACCATCGATGGCATCCACGTCGAAGTCCCACCTGGTACGACCCTGTACGATGCGGCCCAGCGCGCCGGTATTGACATCCCGGTACTGTGTCACTCACCACAGCTGCAGCCGGTTGCCGTGTGCCGTATGTGTGTCGTCGAAGTACAGGGGGCACGCGTCTTACAGGCGGCCTGCATCCGGCAGGCTGAAGACGGCATGGTGGTGCAGACGCAGAGCGACAAAGTCAAACAGTCGCGCGCTATGCTGACCGAGCTATTGATGTCGGACGATCCGCAGGCAGACCAGGCCCACAACGGCCACGGGCAGCGCTATACGGGCAAACGCAATCTGCTCCTCGACCTGGCCGAGCAGCAGGGCATCAGCGCGCCACGCTTCCCAGCGCGGCCTTTTGATCATGGGCATGACGTCTCGTCGGCGGTGATCCAGGTGAACCACAACGCCTGCATTATGTGTGACCGCTGCATTCGCGCCTGTGATGACGTGCAGTGCAATGAGGTCATCGGACGTGCCGGCAAAGGCTATCTGGCCCGTATCGCTTTTGATAACGACCTGCCGATGGGCCAATCGACCTGCGTGTCGTGTGGCGAGTGTATGGCCGCCTGTCCCACCGGCGCCCTCATCGACAAACCGCTGACGCTGCCCATCCTGCCGGATGACTCGGTAAAAAAAGTCGATTCGCTGTGTCCGTACTGTGGGGTGGGCTGTAGTATTACCTATACGGTTGATACGCAGCGCAATACGATCCTGCAGGTCTCTGGGCGTGAGAGCCCGGTGAATCACGGCCGCTTGTGCGTCAAGGGACGGTATGGGTTCGATTATGCGCACCACCAGGAGCGCCTCCTGGTGCCACTGCTGCGCAAGCCGGAGTACTATCCCAAAGTGGTCGAGGGCCTGGACAATCCGCGTGAGGCCTTCCGGGAAGCGACCTGGGACGAGGTTTTAGATCTGGCAGCGCAGCGCTTCATGGCGATCAAACAGCAGTTTGGTAGCCAGGCGCTGGCCGGTTTTGGGTCGGCAAAATGCTCCAACGAAGATAACTATCTCTTCCAGAAGCTCATCCGCGCGGTCTTTGGGACGAACAACGTCGATCACTGCACCCGTCTGTGTCATGCCTCGTCGGTGGCGGCCTTGATGGAGCAGGTTGGCAGTGGTTCGGTATCCAACCCCTTCTCGGATTGCCTGGAGACCGACGCCATCTTCATCATTGGCTCGAACACCACGCATAACCACCCGGTGGCAGCAACCTTCATGAAACAGGCGGCCAAGGCTGGCACCACGCTCATCATCGCTGATCCGCGGCGACCGGAGATGGCGGACCACGCAGACTATTACGTGCGCTTCAATCCTGGCACAGACGTGGCACTGCTCAACGGCATGATGCACATCATCATCAGAGAAGGGCTGTACGACGAGCAGTTCATCGAGGAGCGCACGGAACAGTTCGATCAGCTCCGTGAGACCGTGCAGCACTACACTCCACGCACGGTGGCGCGCCTGACGGGCGTGTCAGAACAGCGCATCATGGACGTGGCGCGGGCCTATGGGGAAGCCGAGCGGGCGATGATCTTCTGGGGCATGGGGATCTCGCAGCACACCACCGGTACGGATAATTCACGCTGCCTGGTCAACCTGGCGATGCTAACTGGCAACATCGGTCGGCCCGGGACTGGCCTGCACCCGCTGCGCGGCCAGAACAACGTGCAGGGCGCCTCAGACGTCGGACTCATCCCGATGGTCTACACCGGCTATCAGAGCGTCACCGACCCGACTATACGGCAGCAATTCGAGCGCACCTGGGGCGTGGAACTCGATCCCACTCCGGGTCTCACCGTCGTGGAAATCATGTCAGCGGCGCTGGAAGGGCAGATTAAAGCGATGTTCATGATGGGCGAGAACCCCTTCCTGAGTGATCCCAATATCAACAAAGTGAAAAAATGCCTGGCCGCCATGGATTTCCTGGTGGTACAAGACATTTTTCTCACTGAGACGGCGGCGTATGCTGACGTGATCTTGCCGGGCACCAGTTTCCCTGAGAAGACCGGCACCTACACCAACACTGATTCCCGCGTGCAACTGGCCCGCAAGGCGATCGAGCCCCCAGGGCAGGCGCGAGTGGATTGGCATATCATTGCCGATCTGGCCAAGCGCATGGGTTATCCTATGCGCTACACATCTGAGGCGGAGATCTGGCAGGAGATCGTGTCGCTGACCCCACCATTTACCGGCATTACCTACGAGCGCCTGGAGCATGCCGGTATCCCCTGGCCCTGCCCAGAGCCGGGCCATCCTGGGATACCCATTCGCTTTACGGAGACGTTCCCCCGTGGCAAGGGCAAATTCGTGCCGGCGGAGTTTGCGCCAGCCAAAGAACTCCCGGATGAGGAGTATCCGTTCGTGCTCAACACCGGGCGGGTGTTGCAGCACTGGCACACCGGGACGATGACCCGGCGCGCCAAAGCTCTGGACGAGATCGCCCCGGAAGCGCTCCTGGAAATGACGCCGGAGGATATGGACGCGCTCGGCGTGGCCGACGCTGAATGGGTGCGGGTGGTGTCGCGGCGCGGCGAGGTGATGGTGAAAGCCCTGCGCTCGCACAAGCCGTCGCGTGGCAGTGTCTTTCTGCCCTTCCACTTCAAGGAGGCGGCGGCCAACCTCCTGACCATTGACGCGCTCGATCCCTACGGCAAAATTCCCGAATTTAAATTCTGTGCCGTACGGGTGGAGAAATGCGTGTGACCTGTACACGTGGGGATGTGCCACAGTGGCCTTGGCCGACTTTGCGTTCCCCCAGGTGCAACAGGCCTTGGGGCTGGTGATTCGGGATACACCGCCTTGGCCCTCATCCACAACTTTTGATCCTAACTCCCTCCCCGGTGCCTTATCCCCGCTGCGCTGCCCACTCCGTGTGCTCCTTGGCAAGCGCCAGTGCGCTGGATCAACCACGCGCCAAGCTGGCGCCGACTGGCAGGGAGCGGAGACTCCGCAGGACAATATTGTCCTTGAACGGCGGGTGGTCCGTCAGCAGGCGTATGTCGGCAAAGCGCTCGAGGATGGCCTCAAAGGCGATGCGCCCTTCCAGCCGGGCCAGCGGCGCTCCCAGGCAGTGGTGGATGCCGCGACCAAAGGCGATATGGCTGGCTTCCTTGCGGGTGATATCGAGCCGCTCCGGGTTGCGAAACACATCCGGGTCGTGGTTGGCCGAGCCGATCAACACGACAATGCTCTGGCCCTTCTGGATGTGGCGGCCTTTGATCTCCATATCCTCCATAGCGGTCCGGCCATCGACCTGCACGGGTCCGTCATAGCGCACCAACTCTTCCACCGCGGCTGGCATGCGGCCAGGATCGTCACGCAGCGCCTGCAGCTGGTCTGGGTGGCGCAACAGCGCCAGCAGGCCATTGCCGATGAGGTTTGTCGTGGTCTCGTTGCCGGCAATCAGGAGGAGACGCAGCATGACGAGCAGTTCGCCCTGCGTGAGCTTGTCGCCCGCCTCTTCTACAGCCACGAGCGTACTGATCAGGTCGTCCCGCGGTTCTTTCCGCCGCGCGTTGATGACGTCCATGAAGTAGGCGTCGAACTCGCGACCGGCCTGGATGGCGACCTGGATCTCGCTGGCGGTAATCGTGGGCTCGAGCAGGCGCGCCCGCTGGTCAGACCAGACCTTGAACTGGGCGCGGTCCCTGGTTGGCACGCCGAGCAATTCGGCCATCACGATCACCGGTAGCGGGTAGGCAATGGTCTCGATCACATCGAAGCCGGCAGGATCCTGGACCTGGTCCAGCAGTTCCTCGGCAATCGCCCGGATGTGCGACTTGAGGGCCTCAATGGCCTGTGGAATAAACGCTTTATTCACCAGGGCGCGCAGTCGTGTGTGGTCGGGCGGATCCGAGAAAAGCATACTCGGTGGTTCACTGGGGGAAGCGACCACGGACTGGCGCTGGCGCCGTCGCGCGCTGCGGCGATTGCGGGCATCACTGGAGAAGCGTTTGTGGTCGCGCAGGACAGTGTCCACATCCTCATAGCGCGACAAGACCCAGGAGTCCATCAGCGGACTCCAGTGCACGGGGTCTTTGGCGCGCAGGAGCGCGTACCTGGGGTAAGGATTCCTGTATGTCTGCGGCGCGAGCGGGTTGTACGTCACACCGCTGTGCCACCACTCACGCGCCACCATGACGCGGATACCGACAGCTCGGAGCAGGGCATGGAGAGAGACGGGCATACGAGCCTCCTGTGCGATACAGATTCTTGCTACAGAGTATAGCCGGACCGCATCGCCACTACACGCCCTTGTTGATGCGTGGAACGCGCCGACCCGGTTGTGAGAGGCGTCCCATCCGCTGCAGGCCAGGGCGTTGCTGGAAAAACTTGTATAACCAATAGCGTGACCATAGACTGTGTTATGGAGGGTGGGTCAAAGCTTGCCTCGTCACCGATGCGAGGAGATACATGATGTTGCGGAGCATACTCGTCGGCTTAGACGGTTCGGCCTACAGCACAGCCGCCGTGGAACTTGGCCTGCGCTGGGCGCAAGGCTCTGACGCATTGCTGGTAGGACTCGGGATTGTCGACGAGCCAACCATCCGTGCACCCGAACCCGTCTCGATCGGGGGCAGTGCCTATAAGGTGCAGCGTGACGACAGCCGCGTGGCTGAGGCCCGCCAGCGGGTACACCAGTTCCTGGGGCATTTTAGCGAGCGGTGTGGCGAGGTCGGGGGCGCATATCGGGTGCAGGAGGACGTTGGTCTTCCCGCCGAGCGCATTCTCCTGCACGCGCCGCGGTATGACCTGATTGTGCTTGGGCAGCACACGCACTTTCACTTTGCCACCCAGGAACACGCGGATGAGACACTCCACACCGTGGTCAAGAGTTGCCCCCGGCCCGTCATTGCGGTGCCGGAAGCACTGCGCGACGGGTCTATAACCGTCGTGGCATACGACGGCAGTCTACAGGCTGTCCGTACCCTACAGGCGTTCCAGGCGGTCGTACCGCCCGGTTTCCAAGAGGTGCACGTCGTGTGTGTCCAGCCGCATCAGACCGAGGCGACCCTCTGTGTTGAACCTGCCGTAGAGTTCCTGCGCCGGCACGACTTCGTAGCGCACCCGCACGCGGTTGCCACCGCGGTGGCGCCAGCCCAGGTGATCCTGGAGCAGGTGCAGCAAGCGCATGCCAGTTTGCTGGTCATGGGAGCCTATGGACAGCCGGCCTTGCGGGAATTCTTCTTTGGCTCTGTGACCAGGACCATGCTCGAGGCAAGTCCTGTACCGTTGTTCTTGTACCACTGAGTACACTCTCGTCCGGTTTAGCCTTGACAGCCGAGGCGATTTCATTTATTTCACCCCCAGGAGTGTTGACCAGTATCAGAGCTGACCCTGGGAGACCTATGACCGGGTCATGCGTGAAGAACGGCGGGCTGCAGTGGTCGTCGTGCCTGAGCGTATCTATGTCAGACGACCACGGTCGTAATGAGGAGAGAGGAGAACGAGCATGACGTCATTACCAGCGCGTGAGGCTGCCTGGGCCTTGCTCTGTGAGTACACCACGAGCGACAGCCTGCGTAAGCATGCCCTGGGAGTGGAAGCCGTGATGCGGGCCTATGCCCGCCATTACGGCGGCGACGAGGACCGCTGGGGAATGGTTGGCCTGTTGCACGATTTTGACTATGAACGCTATCCCAGCATGGAAGAGCATCCCACCAAAGGCTCCGAGATCCTCCAGGAACTGGGCTATCCCGACGATATCCGCTATGCCATCCTGTGCCACGCCCCGTATCTCGGCTTTGAGCGCAAGAGTCTCATGGACAAAGCCATCCTGGCGGTGGACGAGTTGGTGGGGTTGATCACGGCCGTGGCCCTGGTACAGCCGAGCAAACGAGTGGCTGACGTGAAGGTCTCGTCGGTGAAGAAGAAGCTCAAAGACAAAGCCTTCGCGCGCAGTGTGAACCGCGAAGACATCTATCTGGGTATAGCAGACCTGGGTATCGCGCTGGATGACCACATTGCCTTCACCCTCCAGGCGATGACGGCAGTGGCTGAGCAGTTGGGGTTGTAGGGAGGGAGAGGTTCGCATGACTCTCCCCCAGGGACGCATTGCTTCACACCTCGTTGGAGGTGAGTATGGATAGGGTGACGAAGAGTTGGATCCAAAAATCGGCTGGCGTTTGTGGTGGCGAACCCTGCATACGCAATACACGTCATACGGTGGCTGGGCTTGTGGAATGGAAACATCAGGGGTTAACCGATGAGCGTATCCTCGAACATCACCCTGATTTAACGCAGGCGGATTTGGACACAGCTTGGGAATATTATGCTAACCACCGCGATGCGATTGACCAGGCCATCAAGGAGGCTGCGGAAGCGTAACCAATGGCCGCGCTGTACGCTGATGAGGATTTCAGTTCTCCCGTGATCCAACGACTACGTCAGCTCGGCCACGACATTCTCACCGCGCGCGAAGCAGGCCAGGCGGGCCAGGGCATCGAAGACGTAGCGGTCGTAGCATTTGCGACAGCGGCTGGTCGAGCCGTGTTGACGTTTAATCGGCGCCACTTTATACGACTCCACTCTGAAGTATTGTCGCACGCAGGTATCATTGTGTGTACCCGTGACGACGATGTAGCGGCTTTGGCCGACCGCATCCATCAACAGCTCCATAGTGTCCCCGCACTGCAGAACCAGTTGTTGCGGATTAACCGCCCTGCCAGCGCGTAAGCTGACCTAGCGCTGGTTTGCTAACCAATGGAAGCAGGAGGAATCATGCCTCCCAATACTGACCTCTACGAGCAGGACTTTTATGCCTGGACGCAGCAGCAAGCGGCGTTGCTGCGCGAGGGCAAGATGCACGAGCTGGACCTGGCCAACCTGGCGGAGGAGATCGAGAGCGTGGGGCGCAGCGACAAACGCGAACTCGGGAACCGGCTCGAAGTAATAGTCATGCATCTCCTGAAGTGGCGCTACCAACCGGAAGGGCGCCAGGAAAGCCATAGTTGGGAAGATACGATCTGGGAGCAACGGCGGCAAGTGGCTGGTATTCTGGAAGACAGCCCCAGCCTACGGCGCGAAGTCCCTGGGCGCCTGGAGCGCCACTATCCTGCCGCACGGCGCAAAGCGCTCCGCGATATGCACCTGCCCGAGGCCGCACTGCCCCAGACCTGCCCATGGACGCCTGAGCAAATCCTCGATGAGGACTTCTGGCCAGCATCGCCCACGGCATGACGGACGCAGATGTCTTCACGCGTCGTAGTGCATAAACTGAAGGTGCCGCGGGAGGGATACCTGCCCCTCCCGCGTGCCTGACGCATTCTTAATACCCCACCGCATACGCCTCGCCACGAGGATCGGCACCGCCCTGGAGCACTCCAGTGCTGGGTTCGCGGATGATCACGCCATACAGGCAGGAGCCCTCCCACCACTCGGGGTAGGCCTCTACCTTATGGCCCCGTTGACGGAGCGACTCGAATACCTCTGGAGCAATACGCCGCTCGGCGCGCATCAGGCCAGGATTGTAGGCCGATGGGAAGCCGGAGTTGGGGAAGCTATAGCTATAGAAGCGCGGCGCCTCGACGGCTTCCTGAGGATCAAGGCCAAACTCCACGACGTTCAAGAAGACCTGCAGGGTGCCCTGCGGAATGTGATCACCGCCATAGCCGCCGAGCGCGATCACGGGTTGTCCGTCTTTCAACACCAGGGCCGGTGCCGGGGTGAGGCGCGGACGCTTGCCAGGTGCGAGGGCCGCCGGATGACCAGGCTCGACTTTGGACTGAGAACCGCGCAGACACAGGGCCAGACCAGTACCGGGGATAATCGGTCCGGACTTGGCCCCTTCACTCGGGGTACAGGAAAAGATATTGCCGTAGCGATCAATCACCCCAAAATACGACGTTCCAGCCGCCTCGTGTCCTACGGTACCGGCAACAGCAACAGCCTCAGTCGGGGACTGTGGAGCACCATCCAGCGTGGCGTGGCGACGGCGCGGGTCACCCGCTGGCGGCATGGCTGGCCAGGCGCGCTCCGGGTCGATGAGCTTGCGACGTTCGCTCAAGTACTCCTCTGAGAGGAGCGCCATCATCGGGACATTTACGAAGACCGGATCACCGATATACTGCTCGCGATCGGCAAAGGCCAGGTTCAGGGCCTGGTTGACCGTGTGTACATACGCCGCGCTGTTGTGGCCCATGGCGCGCAAGTCAAAACCCTCGAGGAGTTTCAGCGCCTGCGGGAACACGGGACCCTGGCCCCACGGCCCGGTGGCATACACGTCATAGCCGCGGTAGTTCACGGTCACAGGCGGTTCATCGCGGACAGAATAGGCGGCCAGATCGTGCATGGTCAGTAAGCCACCTTCGGCCTGACAGAAGGCGACGATTTTCTCCGCCAACTCCCCTTTATAGACCTCATCCCGCGCCGCTTGCAGAGCCCGGAGGCGACCGTCGGCACGATGGGACTCCTCAATGGCGACCAGCTGGCGCAGTGTGGCCGCCAGATCTTTTTGATAAAACATCTCGCCAATTTTGGGCGGCCGCCCCTGAGGCAGAAAGACCTCGGCGTTACCCGGCCAGCGCGTGTAGGTCTCAGGCGCACTCTGCACGGCAGCAGCGAGGTAGCGGTAGGTCGGGAAACCGTCGTCTGCCAGGCTGATAGCGGCTGCCGCCACATCGGCAAAACGCATGGTGCCATGCTGGGCCAGGGCGGTGAACCAGGCGTCCGCGGCGCCCGGTGTCAGCGCACGCAAGATGCCGGGCGGCAGCTTGCCCTGGTGATGCCGCTGAAAATAGTCCACCGAAGCGGCCTGTGGCCAGACGCCCAGGCCATCGATGGTTACCACTTCACGGCGATCGGCAAGGTAGATGATGGTAGGGGCCACACCGAGAAAATTGCACTCGTGGGCATGCACCACGTTGAGCGCCAGGCCAACAGCCACCCCGGCGTCGATGGCATTGCCCCCACGCCGCAAGATGTCGAGCCCGGCCATGGCGGCAGCAGGATGGCTAGCGACCACCACCCCGTTGGTACCCTGGATCAGCGGGCGTAAACTCGTGAGCGTCGTTCCTGGGACCGGCACGATGACCTCCTTAATATCTCACTCAGGTACAAGATCTCATTTCTTACTGGCATCATGCCCTAGCCGGCACTGTGCGTCAAGCGACGTCTTTCTTCAGTCCGGGTAAGCGCATTTGAGCATTACATGGTATCACCGTATCCCCTCTCCTCCCCCGCAGCCCGGCTCTCCAGGGCAGGTATGCGTATTTGAGCATTGCATGTCCCTCTCTTCAAGAGTCTTGAGGGTGCAAGAATGTTTGGAACCTGCCCACCCTTGCGGAGAACCCGCGTGGCACAGTTCCCCTGAGCAGATATCCGCACCTAGGTGCGCCTCTCTCAGACCCGAGAAGCGCCCATGCCTGTCACTGCTTTCGCGACATCGTCGTTCTTGCCGTCTGCGACGTTATCTGTGGTTTCTCCTTGACATTGGGGGGGAAGCCGTGTAGAAAAACTTCATGAAATATTTCGTGAGAGGATCCCTGACTAAATGCGCATAACCGAAGTAGCTAAAAGCACTGGTGCAACGCCAGACCAGGTACGATACCTTGAGAAGAAGAGATATATTCGATCGCGCTGGAAGCGCCTGAAGATGCGGCGTGTCAGGGATTATTCTGCAACCGAGGTGCACAAGATCGCGCATATCATCAAATACCTCGACCAGGGCTTCAAGTATGACATCGCCTATCAGAAGGCTATGGAGGAGTTAGCTCAACCACGTCTAGTCTGAGAGGGACCGCGTGATCACTGGAAGGAAAGAGCAGACACATCCTAGGGGACAAATCTATACCTTTGCCCGGCATGAGACCTTTCACTTACGTGATGGACGGTTGTTTAAGGGATTAGCGGCAGTCCAGGCTAACGAGTTTGCTCTCTATGCACGCGATGCTCATCACGACCTCGGCATCGGCCTGAACATGCTCAAATCTCTTATCTAGAGCGTGTCGCAAAACTACTTTGAGCGTAACAGAGACCTCCCGGTCTTCCTCTTTCCTCTCGGCAGGAGCTGTTT
>WNGG01005882.1_pt1 | contig 13639 bp, 14 predicted proteins | sample 5400661 | NCBI WGS metagenome assembly WNGG01 (sample SAMN13153372, study PRJNA577476) | soil metagenome | isolation source: 100 cm soil or saprolite under Garry oak tree replicate 1 | place: USA:California | collected 2016-06-15
AATTTGACCACACCGGAACCACGGATGACACGGATATCAGAATGATTTACGGAACCGGACAAGCACAGTGCTCCCGATCTTCATGGCTGAACCTATCCGTGTAATCCGCGGTTCTCATTCTTTTGTTCGTGTCCATTCGTGTACATGACGACCACGGATGTCACGGATATTCGGAACACAGATTTTTTAATCTGCGCGGCCAGCGGAGTTTCACTTCGGTGAATTTGACCACACCGGAACCACGGATGACACGGATATCAGAATGATTTACGGAACCGGACAAGCACAGTGCTCCCGATCTTCATGGCTGAACCTATCCGTGTAATCCGCGGTTGATTGATGCCGAATCGAGCGTCGGAAATCTTTACCTTTTCGGAATTCGGCAAAGATCATCGTCGCATGATGTGAATGGCAAGAATGCGGCTTTGATGACGCGCCCGCCTGCGCCGAGGCTCCGCCGTGGCAAGACGCCACCAAAGAGCAGCCGCCAATCACCTCCGCATAATATGAATGGCTAAAATCCTACCTTGATGACGCGCCCGCTTGCGCTAAAGCTACGGCGTGGCAAAAGGCTGGAAACTAGCAGTAGCGAATCACCTTCGCATGATGTGAATGGCAAGAATTCTACTCTGGTGGCGTGCGAGCAGGTAATCGACAAAATCGCCAATGATTGAGTTCGGCTTGTTGCCGAGCTTTGTCACAACGCGGCAGATGAGCGTTCTGCTGCGCGCATGCCACTCCAGATTGATCGCGCCAGAAACGTCCCTGGCGCTGTGTATCTTCGCCCAGCCGTGCGGGCGTCCGGGTTGTTTGGCCCAAATCTTGATGAACCCAAATTTCGGCTCCAACTGGGGATCATTCATAATCTTGTGGCGCAACGATTCGCGACCCTTTGCTATGACCTGGATCACTGTTTGCATTTCACGCCTACGTTCAGCAGGAAATCACTCGCTTTGCAATGTTTGTTTAACAAGGAGCTTATGGAGTGCGCCGGCACAGCAAAGCGGCGACGGCGCTTTTTCCGGAACCCGACATCTGTTTAGCAATACGATATTTCCCGGTGCTCCCAAAAGCGGCGTCCCCAGAAAGCCTTCGGGGTTGCCGCCGCAGTCCAAATCTGAGAGCCTGTTGTGAGATGAGCGAGTTTCCCAGACCAGCGCACAAGACACCGTGGCCGCACGCTCCGCTCCATCAGCTTTCACAAAACGGAACTTATTTCGTTACCGCCGGTACGTATCTCAAGCACCATCACTTCTGCGGCGCACAGAGACTGGCGGTCTTGCATCGTGGCTTGCTCACCGTCGCGGAAAAGTTTGGCTGGCAATTGGAGGCTTGGGCGGTGTTCTCGAATCATTATCACTTTGTGGCGCATTCTCCCTCCGCGGAAGACGGCGCGCGAAGCTTGCCGCGCATGCTCGGTCTATTGCACGAGAAAACGGCCAAGTGGCTAAACAAGTTGGATGACATGCCGGAGCGCAAGGTGTGGCACAACTTTTGGGACACGCGGCTGACGTATGAGAAATCGTATCTGGCGCGACTGAACTACACCCATCAAAATGCGGTGAAGCACAGGCTCGTGCCGGTCGCAAATCAATATCCCTGGTGTTCGGCTGCCTGGTTTGAGCGAACAGCTGCACCTGCGCAAGTCAAAACGGTTTACAGTTTCAACACCGACAGGCTACGAGCGGCGGATGATTATGATGTGGCGGCGGAGTGGTGAAGTAATCGCGCAGAGCGCCGTCGCCGCCTACGCTCTGCCGGCGCACTCCATATTAAACCAACGAGCGGTACATGACGTAAACATCGACAAATCCCTTTTCAGGATGGCGAAATGCCCCGGGTAAAGTGCCGACAATTTTGAAACCAAGCTGATTCCAAAGATGGATCGCTCTCGTGTTCGTGGAAACCACGAAATTGAATTGCATGCCGCGAAAACCCATTCGGCGCGCCTCCGTCAAACAGTGCTCGGCCATTCTTCGTCCCACTCCTGCGCCTTCGGCGTCTCGTGCGACCATGAAAGCGGCGTTGGCGACGTGAGACCCGGGACCCGATTGGTTCGGCCTCAAAATGTAAGTGCCGACGACGCGCTCATCATTTTCTGCGACGTAAGTACGCGTGCCGGACCGAAACCAATACGCCAACGCCTCCTCGCGCGACATTTTCGGATCAAACGCGTATGTATCGCCGGCCGCGACGATCTCATGAAAAATTTTCCAGATCGCGTCGTGATCCTTGGTCGTTGCTGATCGAATTTTTATTTCATTACACCTCATGGTGGCTATCCAGAACCTAAAGCGACGCGAGGACGCGTGCGCACTCCAAAGCTTCGCAAAAAAGACCCGCGTCCTAGGCGATTTCGCACGAAGTGCTTTAGAGTGCGATGCGTCTTCGCATCGCTTTCATCGTTTGAATGGCACGGTACGCAGCAAAAACAAGATCGACTACCCGCTCAATGCGAGCCACGCAGCAACGGCGGCGAGTTTCTGTTCTGCCCGCCACGGCATTTGGGTTTCACGGCCAAAATTTTTTATCATACGTGGCACGCTTTGATTTGTCTGTTTGAGTTCCTCGATGGCGTGCGCGTACGCATGCCGCTCGATGACAACCTTTGTGCGAATGCGATGTGCCTGCAAAGATTCCTCGAGCACAGAGCGAAATAACCGGCCCTCGAATGCGTGTGCGCGGATGTGCGGATTTGCGATCGAGTCCGGATCAATCTGGCTGCCAACCACAAGAGCAGCGCGCCTGATCCTGAGATTTTGCCGCCGATAACCGGCGAGAAGTGTCGCGATCGATTGTTGCGCAATGCATCGCACGACGTCTACGCGCTGATTTATCTTTCTGAGGTCTCTTTCCAATTTTCCCATCGCTGCGTGATACGGCTGTCGTGTTTCGGGATGCTGCGGGTCGGACAACTCGATCCGCCGAACATCGCAGAGCCGAGGCGACCGAGCTGTGCCCGTAAGCAGGACCGCAGCCGCCCAGCCGGATTTTACTCGGAGGCCGAGAGCGGCAGCCCGCGGCTTCGTCATCGCGTCTGAAATGTCACAGGTACTGTCGCTTCCCATCCGTGGCTGGGGGCCGATTTCCAAGTCCGAAGCGTTTTCATCGCAGCCTGATCAAAGTACGGGTTGCCGGTGGATTTAACCACTTGGATATTGGTTACGTTTCCGTTTGGATCGAAAGTTAAACGGAAGCGACCTGTCCCCGAAGCGCCCGGCAGAGACTGCCCCGGCGGAAAGGAGGGCGGAGGCGCAAAGATCAATCGCGGTTTCGGTGTTGACCTCGGAGTCGCGGTCGCTTCGGCTGTAGCCGGCCAACGCGGCCGGACATCAGTCGGGGCGCGAGACAAAAACGATTCGAGTGCGGCGGTAGAATGAGCGGTGGTCTTCTCACCAGCTGCTGTGACAACGCCAACTACTTCGCCGTTCTCGGTTACAACGGGAGATCCGACCGAACTTCCAGGCGTCGCTCCGGTAATCTCCAAACGGTCGGACGCCTGTGCAGCAATCGTCATCTGACGAGCGTTGCCCTCATTTCCAGCCAGTGCGCTGCCGATCACTACAACGCCTACGCCCACCGGCGGATTGTCATTTTTGTTGAGATCGAGAAACCTCAAAAGCTTTGCGGGCTTCACCTCGGCCTGCAGAACCGCGACATCCAATTCTTTGGAAGCGCGGAGAATCCCGCTGACGTTGTAGATTCCGCCGTCCGCTGTTTTTGCGACAGCATTGACTCCGCCTTCAATTGCATGCGCTGTCGTAACGAATCTGCCGTCTGCCGAAATAAAAAAACCGCTCACAGTTCGCAACAAGTTCCCCTTTGAATCAAACACCGTCACCCAGATCACAGCCGGCCTGACCCTGCCTTCGAGGTTCGCTAAATCGGACGACGGAGTTCCGCCAGCTTCGGCGCCGGGCGAAGCACTCGTGGAAGGCAAGGGAGTCGGCGATTGACGTACCGTTGTCGTCGGCGACCTCCCGCCGCGCGACTGCTGCCCGGGTGATCCAGAAGCAGTTTGGCCCGCCGATCTTTTCTCGCATGCCAAAGCGAGGAGGAACGCCAGCCAAAGTGCGCGTCGAAGACTTAGCCGAAACTGCTTCAATTTGGAAATCACGCCAAAGCAGTGTCGGACAAAAATCACAATTTAATCAAGCCGGCAAATCGAGCAGCACGCAAAATTTTTACCGCCGCTTGAAGTACTGAATGGCTTTCTCGTGTTTCTTTGCCTGCGCCTTTGTCCTGAATGTGCCGAGATTTCTTCGTCTGCCCGTTTTTGGATTTTTCTTTCGCGAATACAACCGGTACTTCCCTGATTTGAGTTTCCTGATCATCTCTATCGAGTATTCGCAGATGAAACGGACCCTGCGGGTTGAATTGTAGAGCAACCCCGAAAGCTTTCGGGGTTGCCGAATTGAGAGAGCCAGGCGAGCGCCTGCCCTACAAGGACTTGGTCAAACGATCCGAGACCCAAAGCACCACCAGCGCAGCGATAATTGCGAGATTCGTCGCCAGGTGTGCAGGGAAGCTCCAGTGCTGGCTGGCATGACCAAAACAGCCACACGTGATGTCGAGCCCGCGAACTTTTGCCGCGGTAGTCGCGAGCGTGAAGACCAGAATCAGAGCCATAAGGATGGAGAGTGCGCCGCGATAGAAGTAGCGAACAATTAGCGCGAGACCGCAGAAAATCTCCAGCCACGGCAAATAGAAAGCCAGTGCGACACTGATGGGCCATGGTAGAATTTTGTAATTATCAATGTCGTTCGCGAACCGAACCGGATCGAGTGCTTTGATCGAACCAGCGTAAATGAAAATTCCGGCGACGACGAAGTCGAGAATTCGCCAGAGCAAACGCCAAACGTCCAACGCTGAACGCCCAACGGCCAGTGTTGAATCTTCCGTCCGTTCGGTGTTCGGCGTTGCGAGTTGAACGTTGGGCGTTTTGTTCATTTCTGTTTGAGCCAGGCCTCCCATCCGCCTTCGAGTACGAAAACGTCAGGAAGCTGCGCTTCTTTGCGCAAGCGCCGGGCAACTTCGCGGCTGGCATTACAACTTAGACTGCTGCAATAAACCACCACCTTTTTGCCAGGCGACCAAGCCGCCAAAAATTGCGGCAGCAATTCATTCCACCGGTCTTCGTTTAACGATAGCGCTCCGGGAACGTGATCCTGCGCGAACTCCTCATCCGGCCGGGCATCGACCCAGATAGCGTTTTGACCCCAGGCTCGCGCCTGATCGACGTTAACCGATTCCGACGGCGGAATGGGCGAACGCCATGAGATTTTGTCCTGAAAATAAATCGCCTCGCCAGCCGCCGGGAGAAGCGCCAGCACCGCCAGCGTAATCGCTTGACGTGTCAGTGAGAATTTCACGGGCGACGACTTGGGAAGTGCGGTGACATATCACCGCGTTCAAAGCACGGACATGTCCGCACACTCCAAACGGCCGATTGCGGAATCAAAATGTCGCTCGTTATTGAACGGTCGGCGCATTTGTGATGCGCGCCGTCGCGTAAAATACCTTCTGTGAGTCGTCCGGCTGAATCGTCAGCGTCGAAGCAATAAGGTTCTTCGTCTCCTGAGGTTGGACATCGATTTGGAACTCGCCGTTGCCCTTTTCTTCGACTTTGGTTTGGAAATCGGGACTCGATGACGTCACCTTGATATGCTTCACCGTAAACTCCTTGCCCACCTTCACTGTGATCGTTTTCTGGTCCGGCTTGTCACCCTGCTTCCAGAAAAGAAATGTCGGGTTGATCTCCAATTGCTGCGGAATGACCGTCTTGAGAGTCAGCACGGTCTTTTGATTCGCGGCCTCGTCAGTTTCCACCGTCACAGTTTTAATCTGCGTGCCGGTGCGGTCGCCAATGTTGAATGTGGCCGTAATCTCGCCTTTGTCACCAGGCGGCACTTCGTCCTTCTGCGTTTGTGCGGTGGTGCAACCGCATGACGCGTGAACAGACTTGAAGTGCACCGGTGTCTTGCCGGAATTCTGATATTTGAAATGGCCAACGGCCTGTTTATCGGCAGGCGCCGGATGCAGCTCGATCGTGGTCTGCTCCCATTTCAATTCGGCGCGTGCGCTAAGGCTAATGATGATCGACAGGGCAAAAGCAACGATATGTGTTTTCATTTTTTGGAGTAGAAGCGCGTAATATAATCAGCAACCGCGTCTCGCCAAGTGCGAGGTGAAGTGCCCGCCAGTTGAGCATATTTTTCGGTCGAGAGCACGGAATAAACCGGGCGGCGCGCGACCCAATTAGACATATCCTTCAGCCTGGATCCTCCAATCTTCTTCGTTTTCAGGGGAAGGCCGCCCTGCTCACAACAATCCACTGCCCACTGCGCGTATTCCTGCCAGCTGCATTCCCCCGCATTAGCAAAATGCAGGACGCCGCCTGCGGATTCGCGATTGAAAAATCGCGGGAGCATTTCAGCAATGTCGAGCGTGTACGTGGGCGCGGAAAATTTGTCCGCGATCGCATCCACTTTCTCATGTTCCTGTGCGTGCTTGACCATCGAATCGACGAAGCTCGGCCGATCAGGGCCAAATACCCATGAGACGCGCACAACGAGATGCCCACCGTCCGCCGCCAGCACATTCTTTTCTCCGGCCAGCTTCGATGCGCCGTAAACACTGATCGGCTTCGCTTCGTCCTCTTCCGTGTACGGCGCGCGTTTCTCCCCGTCGAAGACGTAATCGGTGCTGAAGTGAATCAGCTTCGCGCCTTTCTCGCGGCAAATTTCCGCAAGAACGCCTGGCGCTTCGCCGTTGATCATGAAAGCGCGATCGCGCTCAGTCTCGCAAAGATCGACATTCGTGAATGCGGCAGCATTGATCAGCACATCAAAGCTCAAGGCACGCAGCTTTCCGCGCACGTCATCCAAATTCGAAAGATCAAGCTGCGCGTGATTGAAGCCGGTAACATCATATTCGTCTCCATATTCGCACACGAGCGCAGCACCAAGCCGCCCGCCTGTGCCAAGAATCACAATTTTCATCAGTCGTCAGTGTCAGCCGTCCGTCGTTAAGGCGACAGAACAATCAAAATAAATTAACCTCAATGTCCCTCAGACGCGCGTCTTTTCCCCATAACTTCAACCTCCCGGGCTGCAGCTTTCCTCTAGTATCTACCGGCCCGTTCGAGCAAGGGTTGCCACCGGGATGGGATTGTCAACGTACCACCGAATGGTCCCCAGCAGATGATTGACAATGAAGTAGGAATTCCTACGGTATAAGTATGAATGCCGTCTTGTCTGAGAAAGGCCAGGTCACCATCCCAAAACCTGTTCGCGAGAAGCTCGGGCTTTTGCCTGGCGCGGTACTGGAGTTCGCCGCCGAAAATGGAAAACTCGTCGGGCGGAAGAAAGTTCCTCGTTACGTGTTCAAAAAATGGCGCGGCCGGGGTAGTCTTCCAAAAGGCCTGAGCGTTGACGATTATCTGAGACTGACGCGCGATGGCCTTTAGTATCTGCCGGCCCGTTCTAACAGTGGTTGCCACCACGAAGGATTATCAACGTACCACTGAATCGTTTCCTCCAGGCCTTTCTTGAAATTTCGGCGCGGTTTCCAGATTAATTCCCGTTGAGCGAATGAAGAGTCAATCGCGTACCGGCGATCGTGTCCAAGCCGGTCGGGCACAAACGAAATGAGGCTGTGGGGTTTGCCCAATATGTCGAGAATCAGCTTTACGAGATCGATGTTCGCCATCTCGCTGTCGCCACCGAAATTGTAAATCTGTCCCAGTTTTCCTTCGAAAAGCGCCGCGACAATGGCGGCGCAATGATCGCTCACATGGATCCAGTCGCGCACATTCATCCCGTCACCATAGACCGGCAGCGGCTCGTCGCGGAGCGCCTTGATGATCATGAGCGGGATCAATTTTTCCGGGAACTGGTATGGTCCATAATTGTTAGAACAGCGGGTAACGAGTACTTCCTGGCCATACGTCTTAAATGAGGCGAGCACGAGAAGATCGGCGCTCGCTTTGCTCGCCGAATACGGCGAACTGGGGTCAAGTGGCGATTGCTCGGTGAATCTCCCGGCCGGTCCGAGCGAGCCATAGACTTCGTCTGTCGAGATTTGGACGAAGCGCTGAACACCGTGGCGGCGCGCGCAGTCCAATAGCACGCTCGTCCCGATGACGTTTGTATGAATGAAATTGAGCGGATCATTGATGCTGCGGTCCACATGCGATTCTGCTGCGAAATTAATGACCGCATAAAACCGATGCTCGGTCATCAGGGCATCCATTTGGTCGGCATTTGCGATATCGGCTTTGAAAAATTCGTAACGCTCGCCATGTTCTTCGACCACGCCATTGAGATTGGCGAGATTGCCCGCGTAAGTGAGCACATCCACGTTGGTCGCAAACGCGGGCTTGTAATGTTGCAAAATATACCGAATAAAATTGCTCCCGATGAATCCGCAGCCACCTGTTACAAGGATGCGCATGGCAGCGCGTACTAGCAGCGCTAAGCAGAGCGCGCCAGCAGAATATTCTCCCGCAATCGCAGGGCTGCGCAGCCGCGTGGAACAATGGCGAACGCAATTGGCGGCGACGGACTGGGTCCCGTGGGCGATCCTGGGATTGGCAGCTGTTTTGCGATTTTTCCTGCTCGGCATCAAGCCGGCGCATTTTGATGAGGGCATCAACGGATGGTTTGTCGATCAGGTGGTGCATAACGGGTTCTACCGGTACGACCCGACGAACTACCATGGGCCGCTTCACTTTTACGTTCTGCTCCTGTCGGAGAATCTATTTGGCCGAAACATCTGGGCTTTGCGGTTGCCTGTCGTGCTCGTAAGCATCGCTGGTGTATGGCTGATACTGAAATTCGAGCCACTGGTCGGGCGCACCGTCACCCGAATTGCAGCACTGGCCATGGCGATCTCACCTGGATTTGTCTTCTATGGGCGCTATGCCATCCACGAGGTGTGGCTGCAATTCTTCTCGACCATGTTCATCCTGGGACTGCTCAGCCTGTGGAGATTTGGTAGGCTTAAAGACCTTTGGTACGCCGGCATGGGACTAACCGGCATGATTCTGACCAAGGAGACTTACGCAATCCACGTCGCCTGCGCGCTCCTCGCGGTTCCGGTCCTGGCGGTTTCTTGCGCGCTAAGCCGCGTTCCGGATTCCAAGTGCGCCAGGCAAACCTGGAGCTGGATCGACTTGGGAATGATCATACTTGTCGGCGCAGCCGCGATCATATTTTTCTATTCGGGAACTTTCTTTAACTGGGATGGCGTCAAAGGTCTGTATCTGGCGTTCAAGGCGTGGACTGAAACCGGTGCTGCCGGTCACGGCCATGAAAAAGCGTGGGATTACTGGTTGAAAATAATGGGGCCATCCTGGGAGACCGGAGGGAACAATTTTACGGGCTACGAATTGCCGATGCTGGCCGGATTAATTCTTTGCGTGTTTTGCCAAAAATTTAAGAACCTCAGCCTGCGTTATCTCGCCATCTATGGAGTGGGCGGCCTGGTTGCCTACAGCTACGTCAAATACAAGACGCCGTGGTGTGTCATTAGTTTCGGATGGCCACTTCTGTTTGTGTTTGGCGCGGCGGTGTTGTTGGCCCGTCCAAAACCGCCAAAGCGCAAACCATCCTTGTTGCGTTTGTTCACCCCGACGATTGAGAAGGTGAACGGGGTGATAATTGTTCTTTTGTGCCTCTCGCTCGGGCGATCCATTTGGCTGAACTACTTCCGGTGCTCGTCACCCACTGAGACGTACGCATACGTGCAGACTTACAACGACATGTTCAAGCTAACCAGGCCACTCCTGAAATTGGCGAAACGGGACCCCGTGTACTACCACCTGACCGGGCACCTGATTCGGTCAAGCGTTTACCCACTTCCATGGGTACTGGGCGATTTCGATCGAGTGGGTTATTATGAAGGAGGCAACATGCCTGGCAATCTCGACGGCGATTTTCTCCTGGTGCAGCAAGACAAAATCAAAGACGTCGAATCAAAGTTGAAGGGCACGTACTACACTGACATGATGACGCTGCGGAATTACCAGGAGCCCTCGAAGATTTTCTTTAGCGCACAAGTGTTTAAGGACTTGTTCCCTGGCAGAAAACCGGAGTTTGTCGGCGGCACACAGAATCCGACACCCGCTCCAACACCTGCTGCGACGACGCCTGCTGCGACGACACCTGCTGCGACGACACCTGCCAAGACTCCATGAAGTGGATCACTGCTTTAGTCACACTTGTTAATCTTTCGGTCATTTCCGGTGTTCTTCTGGGGCTGGCTGGAAGAGGATTAAACACGCTGAGTGCGGCTCTCGCATTGATATGCGGCATTGCATTTGCAGTCGCGGCTTATCTTGGAACCTCTGACAAGGCCGTACGCCAGGAAGCTGCGAATGGCCAGGAATTGCCACGTAAATCTCGGGACGATTCGGAACCGGAAAGCACGAAGCACACACGCACTTGGTCGGCGCTTATGCGCTACCGCCGCGTTTGGTTCTGGGCAATGGCAGTGTGCTTCGCGGCATTTGCCATTCGGTCATTCTGTTGGTTGTTCTACATCGACGGCAGCGATTACAAGATCCAATCGCCAAATAATCTCGGCGATCTCTCGCTGCATCTGACATTAATCAAAAACTTTGCGAACGGCGTCGCGATTTGGCCGGACAGCCCTATCTACGTATTTAGCAAACTGAGGTATCCGGCAGGCATTGATTTCTTTAATTCGCTGCTTTCCCTTGTCCACGTCGATTTAATAATCGGGCTGGTTTGGGTCGGATTGCTTTCTTCACTCGCGATCTTTTATGGGTTCTACCGCTGGGGCGGCACCTTCGCGATAGCAGGTTTTTTGTTTAACGGCGGTATAGCCGGCTTTCAATTCTTCAAGACCTTTCAGTTTTTGGATTACCAGGGTACTGCGGCAGATATCGCCCATAGGCAGATCGCTTGGAAAAGCATCGTGTTATCCATGCTCGTGACGCAGCGGGGCTGGCTTTACGCTATCCCGGCAGGCCTCGTGTTGCTCTGGCACTGGCGCGAGAAATTCTTTAGCCAAGGAGCGGCGGTTTCCGAACCGCCGGCCGCATCGCCAGAGCACAGCGGACTAGAGCCCGCCGCTCCTTGTTCGCGCGGCCCCCTGCCCTTCTGGGTTGAGCTTTCCATTTACGCATCAATGCCGTTATTCCACGTGCACACCTTCATGGCACTGACAATCGTGTTGATTGTCGGGATGTTTTTCGAGCGGGCAAGCGAACTCACATTCATCATCAACTTGGTTCGCAATAGTGGGATCGCCGGAATCGGCAGGCTCGTTTCGCATCCGAAGATGTGGCCGGAGATTTTTCGCGGCGCGCCGATTCGGAGACATGCTGCTGCAATGCTGATCGCGGCTTTCATCCCAGCAACGTTTTTTGTGTGGCTGACTACCGATCAATTTCACGCGGCGTCGGTGCTCAAATGGCATCCCGGTTGGGCACAGGATTCGTCGGAGTTGGGAGCGCCATATTTCCGGCTGGGACCAAAGGATTTTGGCTCTTCAACGATGTTTGGTCAGATGTTACAAAAAACATGGAACGGCGTGATCGCTCCATTTTTCCAATTCTGGCTGCCAAACTTCGGGTTGTGGGTTCCGTTGGCGATGGGGCTTGTCGGAATGGTCGGCTGGCGTATTTGGAAACGTAAGTGGCGATGGGGCGACAGGCCCCCAGCGGATATTGCGTTCGTGCTAGCCGCAGTCATGATCTTCGGTGTTGGCTATTTTGTGCAAACCGCGCCATGGGAATGGGACAATCTGAAGCTCATGGTCTGGGGTTACTTTATTATTCTGCCGTTTCTATGGAGCGATATCCTCGGGCGTTGGGCGTTTCCGGAGCGGGCAGCGATGTGCGTTGCACTCTTCGGTTCAGGATTTATCACCTTGCTGGGCGGGCTGTCTGCTGGACACCCAGGTTTTGGACTCATTGAACGCGCGAGACTGGACCGCGTTGGCACGGCCGTTCGGCCTTTGCCGGTGGAAGCTCGGTTCGCCGCCTGGCCAACATTTAACGATCCGATTTTGCTACAAGGACACAAAGCTGTCATGGGGTATCCCGGTCATTTGTGGACGGAAGGATTTGATTACAACGACCTGAACAATCGGCTCAACGCGTTGATGAATGGCGCCCCAAATTGGCGCGAAGCGGCCCAGAGTTTGGGAGTCCGTTATATTTTCTGGGGTCAAGACGAGAAGGCTAATTACCAGGCGAGCACTCGGCCGTGGGAAACGACTGCCTTCCTCGTCGCGTCCGGAGACTGGGGCGCGATTTACGATCTCGCAGTGCCAGCCCCTCAGCACTAAGGGGCGACCCGGGCTTCGGCGAGTAAAGAAGTTTTACGCTTCAGCGAGCTTTCGCCGTACCCGAAACGGATGCGTGAGGAAAACAAAATAGACCGCGCTCACGAAATCGGTGAAACTGCAAGCCGGACTCGTCAGGCGCAAAGGGCCACTGCGCAACCCTGCAAAGACACTCTCGAGCGTGAGGGCGGGCGGCATTGTCATACTGGTGTAATGCCTGCCGAAAGCGTGCAGCCGATGCGCGTCGGAAGTGGCAATCATTGGTTTGCCAAACCGAGCTGCCACTCTTTTTGCGCGGCGATTTGGATTAAATAATCCAAAGTGGAAGTGGCAGTACTCAATGGCGTCAAAACAATCTATTTCGGCAAACAGCCGCGATCCGATTGAGCCGCCGAAAATGTAAAACGGGTGTGGCGCGATAGTGAAAATGGAATTGCCGCGCCGCGCTCGGAGCCGCCGCAGATCTTTGAAATTCTTCAGTTCCTCTACTTCTTCCGCGGTCACATTCAACACGATCACGTCCGCGCCGAGCAAACGCACTTCGGCCGCCGGAATGAGTAGAATCCCCATCGCGGCGGCATCTGCGAATACTTCTTTTCGGTTAAACACCGCATCGTGCAAAGTAATCGCGAGCACGCGAAATCCCAAAGCGCGTGCGCGTTCCAGTAATTGATGCGCCGAAAAATCCACGGCGTCCTTGGGATCATCGAGAGTGTGAATGTGCAGATCAATTTTGATCCAATCTTCCTCTTCGTTCCTACCCGTGCTCATGCTCGACCATCAAGATTAGCCGCATATCGTGCGGATTTCACTTTCGCCTTGCTAAAGCGGATCTGCTGCTTTGCTCCCTTATTCGATTACGATTAGGAGCATGAGCATCAACTCAATCACTTGCGAGGCACGTTACGCCATCTACTATTCACTGATCACTATTCACCTCAAAGCTCGGGTGGTGGAATGGCAGACACGTACGTTTGAGGGGCGTATGCCGAAAGGCATGCGGGTTCAAGTCCCGCCCCGAGCACTAAATCGCCGTGTAATTTCGGTCTCCCCGGCCACTGCGATTTGCCAACCTTGCCTTGCCTGCTGCTTTTCCTAAACTGGGGGCAGTGCCGATCAACACGGAGGATCTCCCCAAGGACCGCTTCCGCACGACGCATTGGTCGATCGTGCTCGCCTGCAGTGGTGATGACGAAAACAGCCCTCAGGCGCAAGAAGCTTTAGCAAAACTCTTTCAAACTTATTGGTACCCGCTTTATGCGTACGTTAGGCGTCGCGGATACGGTGAGCACGATGCTGAGGATCTCATTCAGGAATTTTGCGC
>WNGG01005883.1_pt1 | contig 13639 bp, 13 predicted proteins | sample 5400661 | NCBI WGS metagenome assembly WNGG01 (sample SAMN13153372, study PRJNA577476) | soil metagenome | isolation source: 100 cm soil or saprolite under Garry oak tree replicate 1 | place: USA:California | collected 2016-06-15
CTGACTGATCCCGCACCCGATTTTTCGCCCGGCCACAGCGACAACGGCTGGCAGATAGTCGTCGGGCACGACAACTGGAATAATCAATACACGTTTAGAAAGCTCGCGAGTCCGCATCAGTTCAGGCCGTTGATAGGCTTTGGAACCGACTGGTCGCAGGCGAATCACGTATCGATGCTTGCGGACCACGAATCCTGGTGTGTGATCAGCAACTTCACCGCGGCGAAGGGCCCGGTCGGGCCGTTCCGCAACGAGATTTTTCAGGTGGCAACCGACGGCAGCCAGAGGGTGAGAAGGTTAGCGCATCATCACTCGGTTTATCGCGACTACTGGGACACGCCCAGAGCCGACATCAGCCGAGACGGAAAGTTCATCGCGTTCACCAGCAACTGGGGCAGCACCACGCGCAGAGACGTCTTCATAATCAAAGTTCCGCCGATCACTCCCTGACTCGCGAGTCTCCACTGACGTAGCACAGACTTCAGTCTGTGAGTCCCATTAACCGCCACACACAGTCGCAGCGACAACGTTGGGAGCAGGAAGCCCGGCAACACATAACGAAAACGATTGATCGAGGTCTCGGCCAAGCACTTCCACGACGGATTCCTCGATCGGCTCTGCGCACAGTCCGTGATGAGTGGCTAGCCGAGCGAGCACCGCCATTCGAAACTTGACCTGCGCCTGCTTGACCGTGCGCGTCACCTGAGACGGGTGGACATCAAGCATTCGCGCGATCTCTTTCGCCGTGATCCCATCCTCAAAGCGCAGAACAAGCACAAATCTCTCGCGCTCGGTTAATTCATCGGCCGCTGCCTTGAATGAATCAACAAACGCGTCGCGGTATCTGCTCTTCAGCAGCACGGCTTCCAACTCGCTGGTAGATTCGGGGTTCGGCAAATGGCGCAACGCGTCTAGCGGCATTGCCTGGGTGGATTTGAGCTCACGCCGGTAGAGGGCCTGATGTTTGATAATCACCGCAAGCCAGATGCGTAGTGAGCCTCGGCCTTCGTAAGTAGCGATGCGCCTGCGTCCCTGCGCATCGTCAAGAAATACGTGCCCCAGAATATTGTCGGCAATCTCGCGAGCTTCCTGATGGGTCGAGCAAACCTTATGCGCCACCTTGGTGATGTAGCTGCCATAAAGATTTGCGAGCCGGTTCCAGCCCTGTTCGCTGTTGTGAGCGCAGGCGGTGGTCAGGTACAAGTCTTCAAGGTGCAGATCGGCGGCGAATTTTATAGCGGCCTCTTGGGTGAAATTCGCGCCGAGTTCTTCCGTGATTTTGGTGATTATTGAATTGAGCTGTGCGACGAAGTCTTCGAGCTTAAGCCCGATCTCGCCGTGGACAGCAGTGCCCTGTGAGTAAGCTCCCTCAATAAAAGACTCAAGTCCTGCCTTCTGCATTGTGCCTTCCGCTTCTGATCTCCGACCTCCGACCTCTGATCTCTGACTTCTGATCTCGGACCTCTGATTCCTGACCTCCGACCTCTGATTTCTGACCTCTGGTTTCTCGTGTGCCTGACATTCCTTTTCTCCTATAGCTTTGAATAACGCAGTCAAACCCGTCGCCAAAACACAGGTCTAGCGCTAGGTTTGACAGCTGTTGGTTTATTGGATTTCAACCCGTTGAGCCGAATTGGATGCTTAATCTAACTACCCCTTGCTCGTGATTATTGTTGCACAGTCGCACTCGCCTTGCAAAGTATTTTTTTATTGTCCCGACTCAACCACTCAGGGACGAAATGTCAACAAAGTCAAGTCAGACCCCTCCTGGCGCTGTTTGGGTCGTCATAATACGCGTTACCGTACGCCCCGGTATCTTCCTCGCGCTTGCGGCGAAACTACACCGCCGCCCGCGCGCTCCGGTTTGCCCCCCTTGTGCGCCACTCCGGTCGCTGCGTCTCGCGCGGCTCGTCCCTCGCACCCGCTTCGCCTTGCTCCCTCCGGGACGCCCCCTCAAGGGGGGCTCGCGCCGGAAGGTGTTGGTTCCGGAGACACGTCCCACTTAAGCAGGGTCTCTTTCCCACGTATGAAAGGTGCCGTATATGATTGCATTCGGAAAGTCGCGAGCCCGAGCAATCATATCCTCGAGCTCTTCATCGAACGTTGCTGCTTTCCTCCTTCTGGCGGCGACAGGTTCAGGAGTCTCGACATCGACTACAAATAGGCCTAGTTCGCCGAGAACGAGATCGGCATTGCGTCGGTACTCTTCTGGATCGGATGCCCACGTTACTACATGTACGAAGGCCCCCTTTGCATCTCCCAGAATATCACCACTCTCGGGCCTGACTTCTACCAATCCTATCCAGAGTTCTCGACTGTTGGACAGCGCGGGTTCGTTATTAGTAGTCATGGTGTGTACTGGACGGCTTCTTTTTTCCTGCGGCGTCAGCAGGATGAAAGTGCCGCTCTCCTCGTTTCGGATTCCTGTGTTCAACGACGCGCGAACCTTCATTGAGAGCCTTGCTTCTTGCGGCCTCACGAGTCGTGCTCCTTGTCTTATTAACCATGGGCTTGCCACTCGGCCCCAGTTTATTACCGTGTTGATCGGTTGCTTGTCCTGAAGAACTCACACCTGGTGAATTCTCCGCTGATGGGCCTGTGCTGCTCTTCTCATTAACAATGTTCTTTGCAGTGTTAATGAGAACGGCACCGCCGTGAACCACTAGAGCCGCACCACCAACCGCAACCACTACTCCTCCGGCTGGAACTACTGCGCCGACCACCGTAGTCGCGGCAGGGGAAGTAACTACAGCTTCTGTGCTGCCTCCCGCGATCATATTCCCGCCGGTCACAACCTCAGTGACGCCCTGAAGTATCGCCGCGCCGTGACCAATGACGCGCCCTGTTGTTGTCTGGTCCCCGCTCGGCGCAGGCAGACCGTTGTCCGCGTTGAACGTGGCAGCAGCGCTTCTGAGTGTGTCCTGAATCCATTTCTTGATCCCCTGATGCCCATCAGGGTCGATGTAAAGAAGCGGGTTGTTGTAGCAGTATTGATACTTGTTAAGAGACTGAGGATCAGTCAGGTCTGCGTAGAAAGTGGGATTGCTCGATGCCGCGCCTGAGAAATCGAATAGCTCGTCAGGCCCACCTATGAACTCATCCGGGCTTGTGAACCTGCCTTGCGCTGACGAGTAGTACCGCGCAAGGAAGTAGTCCAACCCTGATTCATTATCTCTTTCTTTTTGGGTGAACTTCTGCTTCGTCGAGTCAGCGGCATTGTAGCCCATCCCCGTAGTGCGCTGCCCAATACCTGCGCCCAACTCTTCGCCAAAGGGAATGTAATCATACCGAGCCTTCACGCTTCCGTCACTCTTCGTCACAACCCGCGTGCTGCCGAGATGATCGTTTGTCAAATAGCTCGTGCCACCTCCGCCCGCAGGTGAAGGCACTGGGTCAGAGTGATATTCTGCTGTCAACTGACCGCTCACATTATACACGAAGATTGTTGTCCCGCTGCCGTCGATCTTCTTCACACGATGTCCGTCGCCGTCGTAGAAGTACTGCCCGGCAGTCCCGTTGAATGTTAGTTGACGGTTCTCAGCGTCATAGGTGAACGTCCGGCTTTGTGCGTCAACGGTTTGATTCCCCGCTGCGTCGTACTGGCTTGCAACCAGCCGGTTGTTGGTAGCGCTGAATGCCGACATGTCTCCAGCGAATGCTGACTGAGGCGTCAACTGCGGCTGCGGCATATATGAAGTGTTTCTTACGGCCCGGTTCCCATAACGATCGTAGTCGTAGGTCTGCGACCAGGCACTCGTTTCTGTGGCGCTGCTCAAACGATTCAACGAGTCATAAGAGTAACTCTGGCTCATCACCGTCGAGCCGATCGTGATCGTCTGACTCAGCACGTTCCCGTTGTTGTTCGCCGTCCCGTAGCCATAATCCAATTGCAAGAGGCTCGAATCGACGCTCGAACTTCCAAGTCCAATCTGCGTCGGCTGAAGCCGCGAGTTGAAATTCGTATGCTCCCACTTGCCGTTGCCGAGCTTCATGACCGAGACCGCTCCGTGCGCGGCGTACTGCATTCGATTCACGGTGTCGCTCGAAGTCGCGCCCGCGTAATACAATCCCGTAGCTTGATTCTTGACACCGGCGATTCGCGCGGCGGAGTCGTATTCGGTTAGCACTACTCGTCCCGAAGGATAGGTCTCCGAAGTCAGGCCGCCTGCCAGGTTGTACTGATAACTCATCGAGTAGTTATTACCGTCAGTCGTCTGAGTTCCAGTCAACGGACGACCCATCACGTCGTAGCTTCCATAGCTGTAGTTCGACACCGAAGAACTCACTGACGTCAGCCGACCCTTGCCGTTCAGAGCCGATCCCAGAGTGTCGTAAAGGTAAGTCACCGCAGGCGTAGTTCCGCCGGGCGCCGGCCCCGAATATGTTCGATTCGTGACCCGGTTCAAACCATCATAGACGTAAGTCGTCACAACACCACGCGCGTCGGTCTTGGACTTAGGATTGCCGTCATCATCGTAGGTGTAATTGATCATACCGCTTTCGGGGTTGTTTGCTTGCCTCAACCTCGATAGCGAGTCGTAGAAGAATGAGCGAGTCTGGCTGCCTTGACTCACCTGAGTCAGATTCCCGAGCGAGTCATAAGAATAGCTAGTGGGTTGAACGGGAGAGGTCGTCGCGCCCAGATAGTTGTTGCTGTCAGGTTCATCAACCCTGCTGAGTCTTCCCAACCGGTCGACTAAGCTGCGGCGCACCTTGCCCGCCTGATCGGTCACTGTCGTCTGCTCGGCGTTGTAGCTTGTGCTCACCACTCCCGTCGAGGTTCCTGATGGATATACCCCGCTGAAAGACTCTACTGTGATCACCCGTCCCAACTCATCTTTAGTCGCGCGGGTCCATCCGTCGGTGCTTGCAGATTGAGCGCGCATTGGATTAGTAGCGATCGTGATCTTACCCATCTGCTGATACACAGTGTTGGCAAAGATCGTATAGCTCGCGCCGTCCTCGCTCGATTCGGTCTTTACTACGCGCCCAAGCTGGTCAGATGTCGAGCGGGTCTTGAGCAGCGCGTCGTAGGCACTGTTGAGGTCCGACCAAACCTCGACCTGCGATGCATTGTCCGATTGGTTGATGCCGTCGTAGTAACGATACACAGTCCTGCGTCCCTGAGGATCGGTGATGACGGCGGGCCGCCCGAATGGATCACCGCTTCCCAATAGCTGATTTGTGTAGTCGGTCGATGTTGTTCTTCCGTTTGGATCGGTGACGCTGAGCCAACCTGCTGAATGAGATTCCAGGTTGCGGTGCAATGCTCGCGCCACTAACCTGCGAAGAGGGCGAAGGCTCAGTCGGATTATTGCTATTCACCCTTGCGTGATTGTGGGCACTGCGAGGCCTGTCCCAAAAATCAAGCCGCTCTCGCAAGAGAGGGACTCAGCGCGAGTGATCAGAGAAGCTTGCCACTCAAGAACTTGCCAGTCCTCGTAACAATCCTTTGTATGTCAAGCTGCTGGATAAGCAAAGCCATTTTCCATTTCTCTAAGAAGTGACAATTCCCGTGCTCAATTACGCTTACAAACGCGTCTACGAAGGAGTCAACTACAGGCTTCGGACTTTGGGCGGGGGGCGTTGGGCCACCAGTTGTCGTCCCACTTCCATCGGGTTGATGCTTAGCTACCGGTGCAACGCTCGGTGTGTTCATTGCGATATCTGGAAGAATCGCGGCAAGGAAGATTCTCCCAGCCTCGAGCAATGGAAGACATTGCTGGCCGACGTCCGTCGGTGGCTCGGTCCGGTGCACGTCTTCATCAGCGGTGGCGAAGCGCTTCTCAAACCGTACGCCATCGATGTCGCGGCTCACGGTTCGTCGCTCGGGCTGTTCGTCGAGTTCTTAACTCATGGCTATTGGGATGATCAATCGAAAATCGAGAAACTGGCGCTGACCCGCCCCTGGCGAGTGACTATTTCGCTGGATGGCGTAGGCGAGACTCACAACTTCATTCGCGGGCGCGAGAAATTTTTCGAGAAGACTTCCGCCTCGATTGAAACTCTCAAGCGTGTGCGCAGTGAAAACCGGTTGGGATTCGAGATTCGCCTGAAGACCGTCATCATGCGACAAAATCTGGACGGCGCGTGTGATGTTGCGCGATACGCCACTCAGGAGGGGATGCACGTTTTTTATCAGCCGATCGAGCAGAACTACAACACCACGGAAGATTCTAAGTGGTTTGAACGCAGCAACACCTGGCCCGACGATGCGGAGAAGGCAGTTGGGACGGTGAGCCAACTGATCGAGCTTAAGCGTGAAGGATTTCACATCGGGAACAGCTACGCTCAACTGGAAAAGATGATTCCTTACTTCCGCAATCCCGACAGCTTGCGCATCGCCACGCAAAGCCACAGCGCGCACGAGAGCAAGACTCTTTGCTCGGCGCTAACGATGTTGCAGATCGAAGCCGATGGAGATGTCACCGTATGCACAGCGATGCGCCCCATAGGCAACATCAAATCTGCCGGCATTCGAGAGATTTGGGAGAATCGGCCTCGATGGTGGGAAGGCGATTGTTGTCTCGAAGACCGCTGCACGGCTGCTGAGAAAGCTCTCGTTGCGCTTCCGGTTATCAGTTCGTTTTAGTTTAACGTGAACACAGTCGTTTCAGTCTTTGGCATTGAGCCCTCTCGAATCGGGGGCGCCGAGGCGTACGCCCGGGAGCTGTCAGTACAGCTCGGCCGGCGCGGATGGCTGAGCGTGTTGTGTTTTCTCAAAGAACCCCCGGAGGCGGTGCGGTCCTACTTGCAGCTCCCCAACGTCCGCATCGAGGTAATTGAGGATTCGTGGCGCGCGAACTGGAGCACGATTCACGGGATGAGACGAATCTTGCTGAAGTATCACCCCGACATATTGCATCTTCATTTCACCGGCTTCATCGGACCGTATCCGTGGCTCGCGAAACTTAGCGGTGTTAGGCAAGTCTTCTTCACCGACCACACTTCACAGCCGCAAGGGCATTTGATTCGACGCGCTCCGTTTTGGAAGCGGTGTCTAGCGCGCGTCGTTAATCTACCGATAACTAAGATAATCACAGTGAGTCGGTACGGCTATCGTTGCGCGGCGGGGAGGGACCTGCTCCCGATTCGGCGCATCGAGATGGTTTACAACAGCGCCGACGTCAGCCGGGCGACGGATTCAATCGACCAAGCGGCCGAGTTTCGCCGAAAGCATAAAATACCACAGGACCGGTCATTGGTGGTTCAAGTGAGTTGGATCATACCAGAGAAGGGAGTTTCGGATTTGCTGGCTGCAGCTCGCTTAGTGATCGACCAGAACCCAAATGTGCACTTTGCCTTTGTCGGCGAGGGTGCTTACCGCTTGCAGTATCAGCGCCAGTCGGATGAGATGGACCTCCGCGATCACGTGACCTTTACCGGTCAGATCGAAGACCCGATGAACGAAGGAGTTTACAGCGCGGCGGATATAGTCTGCCAGGTCTCGAGATGGGAAGAAGTTTTCGGCTATGTGATTGCGGAAGCGATGGTTTCAAGCAAGCCCATGTTGGCGACCCGGGTCGGCGGTATCCCGGAGCTTGTGGAAAATGGAAGGACCGGCTTCTTAGTTAATCGCGGCGATGCTCAAGCGATGGCGGAACGCATCCTGGCACTTGCTATCAATCCGGAGTTGCGCGTGCGAATGGGCCGCGCGGGACGTGAAGCGGCAAGAGCGAAGTTCGATCTTCAGCGGAACGTAGAGAAAGTCGTGAAGCTATACGGCGTCGCGGCGCCAAAGCGAGAACCAATCCCCCAGGCACTCCCCTCGGTTGTTTAGCTCAAGCCTCAGCAGTACAATTCACACCACAAATCCGGTTTAGAAAAGCAGACGCAAATTCTGCGCACACACATGGTTTTGGAGTGGAGTGTCAGCAAGCTGAGCAGAAGGGTGGCGCTGGCAGTCGGCGCGCTTGTCGGCTGCGGGCTATTGGTCGGTGTCGTATTGTCGGGGTTTGTAATTGGGACGCTTGCCGACGATCGGCTTGTGGTGAACCGCGAGACACTGCAAATCCCGGTTGCGTATTTTCCCGGCTCCGCGCGATTGAATGCTCGACTGGCTTCAACCGAACTCGCGGAGAGCGATCGTGATCTGGCGAGCGCCGAATTCCTCGCCACGCGTGCGGTCAATCTGTCTCCTTACGATTATCGCTTCAAGCTCACGCTTGCCTCGATCGAGGAAGCAAAGGGCGACCGCCCGGCGGCAGAACGAGCACTTGAAGCCGCGCGGCGACTCGCACCGAATTACTGGGATGTAAGTTACCGCCTTGGGAACCTTCGCATCAGAGAGGGCAAAGTATCCGAGGCGCTCAACGATTTGCGAATGGCGGCGGCCGGCAATCCTGAACTCCTGCCGGGCAGTCTTGACGTCGTGTGGCGAGCCTCGGGCGGCGACGTCGGGAGAGTTCAGTTGCTTGCAGGAAGCGATCCGAAAGCCAAGCTGGCTTTGGCGCAGTTTCTGCTAAAGCAGTCGCGACCTTCGGAAGCCGCATCGGTGTACAGCAGCGTAGATCGCATCGATCGAATTGCGTCGGTTGCCGAAAGCTCAGCGATCCTCAACGCGCTGATCACTGCAGGCAGTTACGAGGTTGCGCGGAGCCTCTGGCTGGAGTTGTTGGGTGGCGAAAACCAGCAGGCGCTCGTCTGGAATGGAGGTTTCGAGTCGGACATCTCGAAGAGCCTTCCGCAGTTTGATTGGTCATTGAACCGAAGCGAGTACGCAAGGGTTGCCCTAGACAGTGAAGTCGCTCACACGGGATCTCGGTCGCTGCGACTGGAGTTTACCGGGCGCGATACAACGGTGCTTGATAACGAAATCAAACAAGTGGTGTTGGTTCGGCCCGGCGCGCGGTACGCACTTGAGTGCTACATTAAGACAAAAGACCTTGAGTCACCGGAAGGCCCACGGTTAGTGGTAACCGATAGCACGTCGAAATGGCTGGCCGCCTCCGAACCGCTTGCTCAAGGTTCGGCCGAGTGGCGACGCCTCGCGCTAGAATTCGAAACGCCGCAGAGCGCCAGCGGCCGGTCGGCTATTTTGGTCTCGATAAAACGCAAGCCGAAATTCAGCTATGATGAGCCCACGCGCGGCGTTGTGTGGTTCGATGACTTCGTAATGAGCGAACGCTAGCGCAAGAACGCTCGCAGCGCTCTAAAATGACGGTGTATAATTGCGACCGACGTTGAATCGGAACGGCGATGAGAATGTCAATGACCGAGCAAGACGTAAGACGTATAGGGTCGACGATCATACTTCTCTTAATCGCGCCAGGATGGGGCTTGGCGCAGACTCGCCAGCAGCCGAAGATTCACCCGCCTTCACCGTCAGGCGTCGAGCCTAACACGGCAGCAACCATCCTGGTCTCGCCTGACCAGGATTATCGAATTGGTCCTCGCGATGTGATTGAGGTTCGCGTCAACGACGCTCCGGAGTTGTCGATCACTACATCGGTGAACGCCGACGGCACCTTCTTGATGCCTTATCTCAAACGCGTGAAGGCCGCCGGCAAGACGAGCGAAGAGCTGGGGAAGGAGATCGCCGATGGTCTGCGCGGCCGCTATCTCAAAGACCCTAACGTTCTGGTTGCGGTAAGAGAATTCAACAGCCGGTCGTTCTTGATATTGGGCGCGGTGAAGAAACCGGGCCTTCACCTCATCGAGGGCAAACCCTCACTGCTCACGCTGATGGCCCTGGCAGGCGGACCAGCGGAGAATCATGGGTCGACGGCTTTTATCATCCACAAGATCAGGCGCGATGCTTCTCAGGTCTCCAGCGACGAGCCGGAATTTGATGTTAGGACCGTCAACATCAACGGGATGTTCAAAGGCATCGGGTTGGGCGATACGAAGTCGCACCTCGAGCCGGGCGACATCGTGAACATTCCTGTTGCAGATGTGTTTTTTGTCGCCGGTGAAGTGATCGCGCCTGGTTCGTACCCTCTGAGCGAAGGTACAACGATCAAGCAGGCTCTCGCGTTGTCGCAAGGCACGACGATGAACGCGGCGTTGGGGAATGGAGTGATCTTCCGCACCGATGCTGCGACCGGCAAACTTCAGGAGATACACTTCGACGTCAACGCGGTGATGAAGGGACAGAAAGAAGACATTTTGATTCTGGCAAACGACATCGTGACGGTTCCCAACAGCCGAGCTAAGACGATCGGCAATTCGATCCTGAAGGCTCTCGGAATGGGCGCCGCCCAACGAGGGGTCATATATCGATAGCAGGGTTACAGGATTTCGCCTTTTTGAGCTGCCTCTCATCCGTGATTCGCGAGGCAGCCTCTCGTTCGGCCAGTATCAAGAGACGCTTCCTTTTCTCCCAAAACGGTACTTCATCGTCTTCGACGTAGGTGAAGGGCAGACTCGCGGTAACCACGCTCACAGGACGGCGCATCAGCTTCTCGCTTGTGTTAATGGCTCGTGCTTGGTCGAGCTGGATGATGGCAGGACCAAAGATGAAGTGCGGCTCGACAAGCCCGAGTCGGCTCTCTACCTGCCGCCAAAGATATGGGCGACGCAGAAGCAGTTCTCTCGCGACGCCGTGCTCTTGGTGTTAGCCTCAGAAGTGTACGATCCGGATGAGTACATCAAAGATTACGACGAGTTCCTGAGGATCACGAATGACTGCTGAAGTTCCATTTCTTGAGTTAAGAGACACCTACATCGAGATCAAAGACGAACTCGACGACGCGTATCGGCGCGTCATGGACTCGGGTTGGTACATTCTCGGCGAAGAGGTCAAAACGTTTGAGCGAGAGTTCGCGGCTTATTGCGGAACTAAGCACTGCGTGGGAGTCGGAAACGGGCTCGAAGCGTTGCAGTTGATCTTGCGAGCCAATGGGATCGGCGTCGGCGACGAGGTGATTGTCCCGGCGAATACTTATATTGCAACGTGGCTAGCCGTATCCAACGCGGGGGCTACGGTAGTACCGGTCGAGCCGAACGGAAGAACTTACAACATTGATCCCAGTCGCATCGAAGCTGTCATCACCCGCAAGACTAAAGCGATCCTTCCGGTGCATCTCTACGGACAGCCTGCCGACATGGCGCCGATCAACGAGATCGCCCAAAGACATGGCCTGAAGGTAATCGAAGACGCAGCGCAAGCTCACGGCGCGCGTTACAGAGATCGACGAACCGGCAGTCTCGGTGATGCTGCCGGCTGGAGCTTTTATCCAACCAAGAATCTCGGCGCGTACGGCGACGCGGGCGCGGTTACAACCGACGACGGCGAGCTGGCAGATAGGGTTCGACTGCTTCGCAACTACGGTTCAAAGAGCAAGTACTATAACGAAGAGAAGGGAATCAACAGCAGGTTAGACGAGCTTCAGGCGGCGTTGCTGCGAGTCAGGCTGAAGCATCTGGATGAATGGAACAGCAGGCGCGCTCGCGTCGCAGCGAAGTACACTGAGGCGCTTAGCGAAACTGACCTGATGTTGCCGCGTGTGTGCGACGGCGCGGACCCGGTCTGGCATTTGTTCGTCGTTAGATGCGCCCGTCGCGATGAGCTTCAGAAGCATCTGAGGTCGGCCGGCGTGACCACGTTGGTTCACTATCCGGTGCCGCCGCATTTGCAAGAAGCTTACTCGGAATTGAAACTGACTGCGGCTTCTTTGCCGATCACCGAAGCAATCCATCGCGAAGCTCTGAGCCTGCCGATGGGTCCGCACTTGAACGAGCTCGCGGTCGAGCGCGTTATTGAGGCAGTCAGATCATTTCGCTAAAGAAGGTTTGATGAGACGTATAGAAACATTGCTGCCGGGCGTTTATCTGATCGAGCCGACCGTTCACGAGGACGAGCGCGGCTTTTTCTTTGAGAGCTACCATGAGATGAATTTCGCCGAGCTTGGTATAAAAGACAGCTTCGTTCAGGACAATCACGCCAAATCTATCGAGAATACATTACGTGGATTACATTATCAGATCGAGCGTTCCCAGGTGAAGCTTTGTAGAGTGATCCAGGGTGAAGTGCTGGATGTAGTCGTCGACATACGACGTGGCTCGCCTCATTTCGGCAAGTGGGCAAGCAGTGTGCTGTCAGCTAGTAACAAACTGCAGATGTACGTTCCGTCCGGATTCGCCCACGGCTATGTAGTGCTGAGCGAGACCGCAGAGTTTCTTTATAAGTGCAGCGACTTCTACTATCCCGAGTACGAACGGGGGGTGGCTTGGAACGATCCGGAAATTGGAGTCAGTTGGGGAATACAAAATCCAATATTATCGGCCAGAGATCGGAAAAGCCCGCGACTTTCCGAGATTGCTTTGGCAGACCTACCGGAATACATTTGAGTCTGCGGTGAAACGCGGACGGCCCAGATCAGTCAATCGTTTCGTAAGCCGCGCCGTCTTTGCGAAGCGGCGAAGCGGCCTCCCACTTGAAGAGCACACTCATCAGGGGCAGCATTCGGTGCCCGGTGACGACGCTTAAGAAGAACGCCTCGTGCTCTTTCTCAACTGCGGCCATCACGAGCAGATCGTTTTGAAATTCAGTCAGCTCGAGTGCCGATGCGTGCGACGCCGCCACTTCGTACTCGACCACGTTGCCGCTCTCGAGTCGTCCAGCAAAGTACATCGGCAAGAACCGGCCTAAGACGTGACAGGCCACACCAATGGTTCGCCCGATCAGCCACCTCTTTGCTTCGCCGGCCGTGCGCGGCTTCGCGCCTAGACTCGCAAGCATTTCGCCAACGCGATGGCGATGCTTCCACTCGTCCTGCTCAATCTTCTGAATGGAGTCGCGTTCATCTTTGTTTGCCAGAGACTTCCAGTGACCGCGATAGGCAAGCGCGGCCGCAAGCTCGCCGGAGTACGCGTTCTGAAGGATCTCGATCAACTGTTGACGGTCGCTTTCCTGGTTCAACTCTGTAGCCCTCCATCGCCAGTGTAGCTGGCCGTCGTGCTACGCGCTACGATAATGATTTCGGTTTGCCAGAGTCGAGCGACTATGTTGATAATGACGATTAAGTTTGAAAAGGAGAATCGGATGTCGAAACTAGTGAGTGGATCGAGAACAATCGTCATTAAACTTATCGCTGTCGCATTAGCGCTGTACTGCTTTCTTGCTGGCGCTCCGACCTCTGGCGCGCGGGTCAATACGCCGCCGCAAGATCCCAAGTTTGAGATGGGTACCTTCTACGTCGACCTGCTTGTCAAAACGCCTAAACTCGCGACCGAGCAGCCCGCCGAGTTGCAAAGAATTCGGCAGGCTCACCTCAAGCACCTGGAAGCGCTCGTCGCCAACGGAAAGCTGATTGTCGCGGGTCCTTTCGTTGACACTGGTCGGCTAGCAGGCTTAGCGGTAGTCACAGCATCCTCGGCAGAAGAAGCGAAGAGTTTCGAGGAGGCGGACCCGTTAGTCAAGGCAGGCCTAATGTCGGTCGAAGTGTTGAAGTGGTGGGCGGCGAAAGGGATCATGAAGCCGCCACTGGGCCCGATCAACCCCAGCGAGATGACCACCTATTATTTCGGGCTTATTAGTCGAGGACCGAAGTGGACTGCGGAGCGGACGCCCGAGGTCGAAAAGCTTCAAGCCGATCACATGGCAAACATCAACAAGCTGGCGAAGGAAGGCAAGCTTGTAATCGCGGGTCCGTTTGAAAACGCAGGGAACTACGCGGGAGTGTTTGTGTTCAAGGTC
>WNGG01007905.1_pt1 | contig 13637 bp, 10 predicted proteins | sample 5400661 | NCBI WGS metagenome assembly WNGG01 (sample SAMN13153372, study PRJNA577476) | soil metagenome | isolation source: 100 cm soil or saprolite under Garry oak tree replicate 1 | place: USA:California | collected 2016-06-15
GGCACTCTGCCGCTTGCATCGCGAGGCAACTTGGTGTTTAGGACGATCGTAGTTCACTAATCTGCGCTCCAAATGAACCAGACTTGAGTCACTTCCAGACCAACCGAATTTCTGTCTGGGATACCACCGAATCGGGTTGTGCGAAACGGATTCACTATGCCTCCGGTTCGGAGTCTATATTTCCCCGCGGTCCAATGGCCTCTGTGTGGTCCGTGACCATTTGGGAGGCGGCAGCGGTTCTCTGAACTCCGCCGGGGCGAGGAAGACGATGTCGGTCGTCGACACGCTTCTGAAATCGAAGGAGGCCTCGATTCGATGGAAGACGCGGGTCCACGTTCTCGGAGAAGAACGAGACTCAAGGGCCATTCGTGCACTCGAGGAGCAGATACGCACGTCCTTGCGGGTTCGGGCCCTTCTGTCCCGCCGGGACCATCTGGGCAAAACAGGAACGGCCCGGAGTGTTTACTACAAGTGGCAGGGGCTTCACTGGGTCCTTGCCAGCCTCGCAGACCTCGGCTACCCGCGGGGCGACGCGACCCTCAACCCGATTCGAGACCGAATCCTGGAATTCTGGCTCAAGCCGAGTTACTTCGAGGAGTTCGTGGCGCGGACGGAGGATGAGGCGTATTTGCACCCGGGTGTCCCCGTCATGCAGGGTCGCTATCGTCGCTGTGCATCCCAGCAGGGAAACGCGCTCTATTTCCTTACGGACCTTGGGGTCGCGGATGAGCGTGCCGATTCCCTGGCAGAGCGGCTCCTTCATTGGCAGTGGCCGGACGGAGGATGGAACTGCGACAGGCACCCGGATGCCAACACGTCGTCCTTCATGGAGACCAGGCTGCCCATGCTTGGCTTGGCGGCGTACGCGCGGGACCACCGATCCGTCGCCGTAGACAAGGCGATTGAACGGGCGAGCGAAGTCTTCCTCCGCAGAAGGCTTTTCAAGCGGGCTTCGGATGGGCGAATTATTCACCCCGAGTTCGCGAACCTCCACTATCCGCTCTATTGGCATTACGACTACCTCGGGGGCCTCAAGGCGATGAACCGGATCGGGCGGATTCGAGACCCCCGCACTGCGGACGCGCTCGACCTCCTCGAGCAGAAAAGCTTGCCGGACGGAGGGTGGCCTGCGGAGGCTCGCTACTACAAGGTCGTCCGTCCTGAGACCATGGAAGCCAACACCGACTATGTAAACTGGGGAGGGGCAAGCTCGAAGCGTCAGAACGAGTGGGTCACTGTCGACGCCCTCGCCGTCCTGCAATCTGCCGGGCGAATCGAGTTGTGAGTTTCGGTCGAAGCCCTGGACACTTGCCACAAGACGCGTCAGTCTGCGGTGTCCGCTGGTACGCGGAGCATCCGGACAAGCGTCCGACCCCGCTCGCGTTTGAGACCGTCGGCCGACCGAGCAAGATGATCACGCTCCGAGCGCTCCGGTCCTGTCCCGGGTCGGTTGAAGCCGCCCGCGGCGGAACACAACCCTCATGCGGGGCTCGGCCATAGCGACGGCCGTGGGTGGATTCCATGGAACGCGCGAAACGAAGCAAGGAGGGAGCGGCACTGAACCGGAACGTCCAGGAACGACTCGTTCGTGGGCTGAACTTGAATCTGGCGAACATGACGTCCTTGGCGACCGCCTACAAACAGGCTCATTGGAACCTGCAAGGACCTGGATTCGCTCAGCTCCATGAACTGTTCGACCGCTTCGCGGACCAGACGAGGGAATATGCCGACCTCGTAGCCGAACGCGCGGTTCAGCTCCACGGGACGTCGCACGGGACGATCGAGGGAGCCGTGAAGGAAACGACGCTTTCGCCCTTCCCGCTGGACGAACATCGGCAGGACCTCCTCGTGACGGCGCTCGTCGAGCGCGCCAACACGGCGATCGTCGAGATTCGACGTGGAATGGACGGGAGCGAAGACGACCTTCCGACCCAGGACGTATACATCGAGATCGCCCGCGGGCTCGAGAAGCAGGAATGGATGCTGAGGTCCCACCTGACGGGATGAAGCTTCGATCGCGTGGCTTCATTGAGACGTCGGCCTCCCGGGTGAACTCGAGGTCCGTGCATTCGAGTTGAAGGAACGTCCCGGCCCGCGCGAGCGGACCAACCACCGGGCGCCGCACCGTCCCATCGAGCGATTCTGTCGCATCTCCCGCATCCTTGATCTGGATTGAGGTTGGCGGCGCCTCCGTGTGCCACGGCAAGCGGAGGACTATGGACAACCACCGCGCGCTTCGGCCTTCCTGGGACGGCTGCATCGTGAGTTCATGACGTATCTCATCGTGTGCCGTGACGACGAGCACGGATCCCGGGGAAAGCACGGTGTGCGTGCCGCGGCCGTCCTCGTGATGCACATACCCATCGAGGACATAGGCGATGACCTCCTCCGCCAAATGGGGATGGAGCCCAACCTGAATTCTTCGAGTCGCGACCGTTTCGGCGAAACGATCGAACGGGGGGAACGCACCCTGCTCGGCGGTCGGCATGAGGAGGTGCGATGTCGGATCCGAGAGGTCCTCGTGGCTCGACCGAATCATGACCAGTCCATGTTGGGCCTTCCCGGCCATCGTGTCACCGAACGCGGTCCGACAGATGTGTCATGGTATCTAACTCCTCCGTGCGGTCGGTCCACCCGATTGATGTCGTCGTGAAGACCCTCGGCCGCTCGAGGTGGGAAAGCAGTCGGAGAGTTCGAGCTCTCCCCTCATGTGCCGATCAACCGGACACCGGTTGTCTCTGGGTTTCTCGTGCGCACCCATTAAATACACTGTACCGGCGTTCGGAAAACCAGGAGGAGAGAGATGAGCACCGTCACAGTGGGTCAGGAGAACTCGGGGCCGATCGAGATCTATTACGAGGACCATGGCTCGGGCAAGCCCGTCGTGCTCGTCCACGGGTGGCCGCTCAGCGGCGCCTCGTGGGAGAAGCAGGTCACGGACCTTCTCCGGGCGGGTCATCGGGTCATCACGTACGATCGCCGCGGGTTTGGCCAATCCAGCAAGCCTTCGACCGGTTACGATTACGACACGTTCACGGAGGACTTGCATGAGCTCGTAACAAAACTCAACCTCCGCGACTTTGCCCTCGTCGGCTTCTCGATGGGAGGCGGCGAGGTCGCCCGGTACTTCGGCAAGTACGGCTCGGAGGGCGTCAGCAAGGCCGTGTTCATGGCCGCCGTGACTCCGTTCCTCTTGAAGACGGCCGACAATCCCGAGGGAGTCGACGCAGGCGCGTTCGAAGGGATCAAGGCCGGAATCGCTGCCGACCGTCCCGCGTTCCTCTCCGCGTTCCTCCGGGACTTCTTCAACGTGGACGTCCTCGGGGGCAAGCTGGTCAGCGACCAGGCGGTCCAGCTGAACTGGAACATCGCGGCGGGCGCATCTCCCAAAGGCAGCGTAGACTGTGTCACCGCATTCTCATCGACGGACTTCCGAGACGACCTCAAACAGATCGACGTCCCGACGTTGGTGATTCACGGAGATGCAGACCGGATCGTGCCATATCCTGTTGCAGGCAAGCGCATGCCCGAGTTTGTGAAGGGGAGCAAGCTGATCACGGTCGAGGGGGCACCGCACGGCCTCATCTGGACCCATGCGAGCAAGCTGAACCCGGAGCTGGCGCACTTCCTCGCGTAGCGGCGGTGGGGTGGTCTCGGCCTCCGGCGAAGGTCCGGTCGAGGTCACGGGCTCAACCGGACGAAATTCAGCGTGGCCGGAGCCGTCCTCCCTTTCGCGTAGACGATTTCACGGGCACCGTCCCCTCCGGTCCCGAGCGTCGGGCGGAGCGGGGAGATCCCCATGTTGTCGATGCCCCCGTCGATGAGGGTCAGCGTCGCAGACCAAACACCGTTCGAACGACGCGTGTACGTCACATTGCCATACTCTTGGCCCCACGGCGGGCTGAGGGGCGTGTCCATCGTGAAGAGGTAATAGTCCCCCGTGCTCGGGTCCACCTCCAGGACTCCCCACTCATTGTTCGTCAACTTAAGGTCCGGGGTATCCGCATGGACTTTCGATCCGGCAGCATCGATCTGGAGGATCCCATACCGGCTCGTGCGAGAGATGTCGTAGGTGACCACGACGACCGACCGAACCGGATCCCATGCGAGGTCCGTCGCGTCGGAAAGACCGCGCGAGGCGTCCGTTTCGTAGGCCAGATTCTGAGTTCCCCACGCCCAACCGATCCCGTTGTACGATGCGGAGTTGAAGACGAGGGTGGTTTCGTTCGACCGCTCGCCCCGGTTCCCGACGACCAGCAAGGCGAAGTTATCCGGACGCTCGATGACGTTGGCCTGGACATTGTTCGTGTTCGTCAGGTCCCGGATCACGGTATCGGGCGTGCGTGACAACGGATCCGCCACGCTCGTCCAGCCGCTCAGCAACGTCCATCGCAAACTGAAGACGCTCGAAGCGACGCCGGCGACCGCGGAGTTCCACGTGACGACGATTCCGCCATCGTGTGTCGAGATTGCGGACGGATATTGCGCGGAGGTCGCCAAGACGGTCGCCGAACCATACGAGACCGAGACGATGTTGCCTCCGAGGTCTCGGCTCAAGGTCAATGGAATGTCGACGAGAGCCCCTGCCGCTGGGCCGCCCTCGGCGATGATGCGCATGGACATGGGGGAGGTAAGGACGGCCGCGGGCCTTCGGTAAGCCACGGCCGGCATCGGCGACTTCGCGGGCGCACTCCACGCGCCGGCCTGCGTGGGATCGCCGTTCGCGTATACGACGGACAGGTTGCCGCCGACGTCGACGTAGACCGCCACGTACTTCCCGAGCGCGTCCTTGAGGATGTCTTGGCTCCCGGGCATCGCGAGGCTGTTCTTCCCGACCGCGGCGTCCCCAGCTACCGTGACGATCGTCGCGGAGACATACGTGATGGACGACGCCAGGAAGACGACGGCCAAAGCGGCCGGCCCGATGAACTCGAAGAACCGCCTGAGACCTCGGCCCACGTTCACACCTTCGAACCGAGCAAGCTTCGTGACGATACTTAGCCGGTCCGTCCACAAGACGGTGCCCGCGTGGTCGGGTTCAACACACTTGAACACGACAAGCTCATGTCTGGCCCTTGCGGCCGCAACCGATCCCAGGCTTCATGACGCGAATCGGACCCGCACTTTGGATGGTTATCCTTTCCGCTCAGAGATTATCGATATCCGGGAGTTCTTCGGCTGGCGGCTCGGGCTCGGGTTCCGGGGCGGAGGGGACTTCCGGCGTTGTGAGAGCCGGCGTCGATGCGACCGACGAGGCGGCGACTGCCGGCGCCATCGTGGGACGACGAGGCTTTCGGCGGGCAATCAGCAGCAGCGCAACGACGATTCCGGCAATCACGGCCAGAATCCCGAGGAAGCCCGCAATCTCGGAAAGGCCGAGTCCGCGGCCTCCCGGTACGTTTGCAACGGTCACGTGAACCATCGCAGACGCCGAGTTGCCTGCCGCATCGAAGGCGATGACCGTCAGGGTGTGGTTCCCGTCTTTCAGGCTTCCGGCGGCGATCGACCACTCGAACGGTGCGGTCGTGTCATTGCCGACGGAGACCCCGTCGACGAGGAACTCGACCCGGACGACCGCGAGATTGTCCGCTGCGGCTGCGATGATGACCGTTGAGCCGGGGACACTCGCCCCGTCCGACGGGGAAGACACGGCGACCGCCGGAGGCGTGACGTCGCGGACGGTGACCGTCACCGAGTCCGTCCCGACATTGCCGTCCGCGTCCCGCACGGTCAGGGTCACGATGTACGTGCCAGGCGTCGCGAAGACATACGACGCGGTGACGCCTTGGAGCGTCTGCATCGTCCCGTCCATGAATGTCCATGTGTAGCTCGCGATCCCGACGTTGTCGGTGGAAGCCGATCCGTCGAAGGTCGCCGTCGTGTCCTCGTTCACGGCGAGATCGGGCCCGGCGTTCGCGACGGGAGGGACGTTGTCCGGAGTCGTCTGCATGAGCACCGCGGCCGGGGTGTAGTAGCCCGCTGAGTCGTACAGCTCCAAGAAGGCGCCGTACTGGCCGGCGGGAACCGCCTGGGAGAGGTCCATCCGAAGGCTCCCGACGGCGAAGGTCGGACCGTTTACGATCGCATAGCCGACGATGGCGGCGCTCGTCAGGTCGATGCGGACGCCGGTCGCATACGGTTGGAACGTCGAGGCCGGCTGGTCGTCCGGACCGAAGAAACCGTACGAGTTGTAGACGTACAGGAGTTGTCCGCTCCGCGCGTCGAAGACCGCCGCGGCGGGGACCGGGCTCGAGAGCGTCGCGTTGTCCCAGTATCCTGCGACGGCCGTCTGGAACGGGGCGTACGCGTAGAGGCTGGGCCACCAGACCGAGCTCACGCCATCCGACATGTGGCCAATCGGGGTCCGGGTGTCCCATGAGGCCGAGATCGTGTAATTGCCTGCGCTCGGTTGGGTGACCGAGACGCGCGTGGCGTCGAAGCGCCCGATGTTCAGGAACGTCCCGACGTTCGCGGAAACGGAGTACAGCTTGAGGATCGACAGGTAGGACTGGTCGAGGCTCGTCTCGTTGACATGGGCGACGAGGCTCGTCGGGTTCGATTCCGAGACGCCGATCGAAGGGGTCGCCGTGAAACTCTCAACGCGCGGCGGGTTCGTGTCCGGCACTAGGGTGAGGTTGACCCAGAGCGTGGCGCCGGAGGCGGGGTTCACGCTCGCTTCCCCGGCCGCGTGGCCCGTCGCCGTTGCGCGGACCGTCTGCGGAGCCGCGACCGTCCACACTTCGTAGTAGCCTGTTCCGTCCGCGTAGGCGTACGGCGTCTGGTCATCGTACCCGCTCACATGGATCGTGGCCGGCCAAATGCTGCCGTTCGTGACCGCGTCGGTCACGTACCCGCGGATCCGAACGTCTTGCGTCAGGTCCGGGTAGAGTCGAATCGTCACCGGATTGGAGCCCACGGCAGGCGTCAGCACGCTGCTCCAAATCAGGTAGCCGGTCGCCCACGCCGACACGTACGTCGTCGTGCCGGCGGGAGCATCCACCACCGCCGAGCCCGTCGCATTGGAAGCGGCCCAGTCGGATCCGTAGTACCATGCGGCATAGACGCTCGCGCCGGAAATGGGTAACCCGGTCAAGGCGTCCGTCACGTTCGCATCGATTTGCGCGTTGAGGCGGTCCAGCGTGATATTCACCCAGGTCGTCCGGTGCGGATGCGTCGCGACGTAGACAATGGTGCCCGCGTACGGAGCTTGTCCCAGGACCGCGACCGAGATCGCAGGGCTCGGCGGGACGGCGAGGGAGAAGAAACCCGATGTGTCCGCGTACACGTACGTCGAATACCCGGCTCGCGAGTCGATCGCGGTCACCCCGAGTCCGGGCACGTGGGTCCCGTCCAGCGAATCCACGAGGTACCCGGAGACGGTCGAGATGATCGGCCACAACGTCGCGTTCGCCCATACGACGCCGGGCGAGAACGAAAAGAGCCACGTCGTCCAGGTCGTGTATCCGGGGGCGCTCGCGCGCGCGACATAGTCGTCCGGCGGGAACGGGATGTTGTAGAATCCGGATGCGTCCGTGGTCGCCTGGTCGAAATACCCGGTCCCGAAGAGCGGATCTACGGTCACGAGGATCCCGGAGAGACCGGCTCCCGTGACGCCGTCGCGCACGTACCCGCGGACGCCATATGAGAGCGGCGTAAGGCCGACGTTGACGACGTACTCCCCCGCCGACCATACATACGTCGAGGCCAAGGTCGGCGCATATCCGAGGGCGTTCCCGGAGAGCTCCACGTTGCCCGTCGGGACGGACAGGGAGTAGGATCCCGTCGCGTTTGAGACGGCGGATGGAAGGATCGTTCCGTCGACCTGAGCGATGACGGTGGCCCCCGCAATCGGGGCGCCGGTGCTCGCGTCGTACACGGTGCCGTTGATCCATGCATCCATCGGATTCGAAGTCAGCGAGATGTTGTACCAGAGGATCTGCCCGGAGCCCACGTACACCGTGTAGTAGTCGTACGGGGCGTATCCGAACGTGTTGTGGCTCATCATCTCGTAGCCGTCCGGGACGAGATTCATTTCGTAGTAGCCGGAGCCGTTCATGGAACTCTGATTCACGTATCCTTGACCGGGGTTCCACCAGGGGTGGCCCGCGACGATCTCGCCGACGGTCACGGGTGCGCTCGTCGACGCGTCCGTGACGTAGCCCTGGAGGCGAGCGGATCGGGCGCCCGCCGCCGGCAAGGTCTGATTGAGCCAAACGATCTGGCCCGACCCGACGGCGACCGCCGATGTAACCTGGTCGTGGTCCGCGCTCCAGGCGGTGACGGTGTATCGGTGGGATGGCACGGCCATTTCAAAGTAGCCGGTCGAGTCGGTGGACGTGTCGAACACCCACGGGAAGTCGGACGCCTGGAGCCGAAGGGCGGCTCCGGAAATCGGCACGCCGGAGACGGAATCCGTCACGAACCCGCGGACCCGTCCGTCGGGACCGGAGGCGGTGACGAAGCCCGATGCCACGATGAGCGCGGCGATCGCGAATGCACCAGCGGCGATCCAACGCGAGACCCGACGGTAGTCGGTGGGCGGGGCGGACATGGCGAACACGTGCCCGGGCACGGCCCGCGGCAACGAAGGCGTCGAGTCCGAGTCTCTTAAGGCCAGCGGAGAGATTATCGTCCGTGAGGGTCAGGGGGCAGGAAGTCGGTGGAGGACACAGGCGAGCTGGGAGGGCCCGTCGGCGGATCCCGCGGGACCCTCTGGACGATCGGCCACTCGACCCGCTCTTTCGAGGAATTCTTCGCCCTTCTTGCTGAGCATCGCATCCAGTTCCTCGCCGACGTCCGGCACTTTCCGATCTCACAACGCGTGCCGTGGACTGCGAAAGCCTCGTTGGCGAAGGTCCTCTCAGACCGCGGGATTGCGTACGAACACCTCGAGGCCCTGGGGGGCTTCCGCAAGGCCCTTAGGGAAAGCATGAACCAGGGCTGGCGGAACAGCGGATTCCGAGGCTACGCCGACCACATGGGATCCGCCGAATTCTCGGCGGGCCTGGGTCGGCTCATCGCGATCGCCGTGGAGCGGCGCACCGCGATCATGTGCGCCGAAGCGGTCCCGTGGAAATGCCATCGCTCCCTCCTGTCGGATGCGCTGCTCGTCCACGGCGTCCGGGTCGTCCACATCCTTTCGCCGGGCAAGGTTCAAGACCACCGCCTCACGGCATTCGCTCGGGTCCACGGAACTCGTGTCACCTATCCGGCGCCGCGCAAGGGCCTTAAGGCGCGGGACCGTTGACGCGCTCGTGGGGACGGTCCGCGACGTCCGGGTCGACGCGGCAACCGGAGTCGTTGTGCAACGGTGGAGGAGCACGGAGGACGGCCTCTTCCTACGAGCCCGAGGTCAACCGGACGAAGTGCGCCTCGTGTGCGTTTGTGGACGCAGCCACTGGATCGTCCGAGAGCAATTTGGAGTCGGGATCGCGTCCTTTCTCGTGACATGCCACACATGCGGGACGCGCGGCTCATTCCTGATGGAAGGCGTGACCCTTCCGACTGCATGACCCGATTAGCGGAGCGCGAATCCCCCGTCCACGACAATCGTTTGGCCGGTGATGTACGAGGCGTCATCGGAGGCGAGGAACGCCACGACGCGTGCGACTTCTTCGGGAGTTCCCCACCGCCGCAGCGCCGGTTCCTGGGCCAACGCTTTGAGGTCCTCCGGTCGCGTGGCCCGTTTCGTCGCCTCGGTCGCGATGCTCCCGAGCGCGAGCGCATTCACGCGGACCCCGTGCGGGCCGTAGACCTGCGCGAGGGCGCGCGCGAGGGCCAAGATCCCTCCCTTCGCGACGAGATATGGAATCCCGACCGTGTCGCCGGTCAGGGCCGGCGTCGAGCCGACCAGGATGACACTCCCTCCACGCGCCTTGACCATCGCCGGGAGGGCCGCCTGGGTCACGAAGATCGACCCGAGTAGATCGATATCGATTGGTGCGCGAAGCTCGCTCGGAGTGAGCGCAGGATAGTCCTTGTACCATGCCTCGGACCGGAACGGGTGACCGGCGAAACAGGCGGCAATGTCCAAGCGCCCGAATGCATTGCGCGTCTCCTCAACGAGGCGCTCGCAAGCGCCCGGGTCCGACACGTCCGCTCGGACCGCGATCGCGCGAGGACCGAGTTTCCGCACCTCTGCCACCGTGGATTCCGCTGCGGACCGCCCGTGGTTGTACTGTAAGCTGACGCTCGCGCCCTCTTTCGCGAGCTCGAGGACCGATGCGTGGCCGATGCCGCCGCTGCCTCCTGTGAGGAGGGCCACGCGGCCATCGAGGCGACCCATGAAGCCCCGACCCGCTCGCCGTGTAATAAATCCTCGGCCGCGTGATTCCCCGCATAGGTGAGATCGAATCGTGGCGCTGACCGGTGCCGAAGTAAAGACATTATACCGACGGCCCGATGGGCGCGTCGCGGGGGTAGCCAAGCTAGGACAACGGCGCCGGACTTAAGATCCGGTCTCGCAGGAGTCCGTGGGTTCAAAAGCCTCGCGCGCTGCGCAAGGCGGAAAGTCCCATCCCCCGCACCGCACACAATCGCACACGTGTTTTCGGAAAACCTTTATCTGTGAGGACCGGCTCGCGCCGCCCGAGGAAGCGAACCATGCATCGGTCCATGAAGACTCTCGCGTTCGTCGCTCTCGGTCTCGCGATCGTTGCGTCCACGCTCTCGCTCCCGATGGCCGTTCGCGGGGCCGCGATCGGTCCGAGTCCGGCAAAAGCGGTGAGCATCACATTGTATGGCAGCTTCGCGGCGCCTGCCGGGTGGGGATGGGCCGCGACGAATATCACGGAACCGGGGCCGACCCTGACCGTCCACCAGGGGGACGTGATCACGTTCCATCTGTTCTCCAACGACTCGATGGCGCACGAGCTGATCATCGACCTCAACAACAACCGGGCCAATGACACCGGGGATCAGTTCTCCCGCCAGTTCTCGAGCCCGACCACCGCCACGGACTTCACGTATACCGCGGACACCGCCGGGACATTCAACTACTTCTGCGGCATCCACGGGTACACCGCCCAGCACGGGTCGCTCGTGGTCCAGGGGACCGGTGGCGGTGGTGGCGGGACGGCCGGGGGAATCGACACGACCCTGCTCATCGGTGGCGTGGTCATCATCGTCGCGATCGTCGCGGTCGTTGCCGCGATCGTAATGCGACGAAAGAAGCCGTGAGCCTCAGAACGTATCGAGCCGGATTCGGCGCAGAATCACGCCGAACGTCCGAAGCTCTCGGGGGCTCAGCGACCAGCCCGCGGCATCCGCGTTCTCTTCCGCTTGCGAGGGGCGCTTCGCCCCGGGAATCGGAACGACGTTCCGGTGGCGGCGGAGCCAGGCGAGGGCCACCTGCCCAGGCGTCTTGCCGTGGGCGCGGCCGATCGTCCGAAGCGCACGGATCAACGGCCTCACGGCGCGAAGGTTCGCGGGCTTGAACAGGTCCTCGTCAGATCGAACCCGGTCGTTCGGCCTCTTCCCGTCGTGATACTTTCCGGTGAGGACACCTTTCCCGATCGGACTCCACGCCAGGATTGCGATCCCCTCGCGCTTGCAATAGGGAACCACCTCGGCCTCGACCTCCCGCTGGAGCATGTTGTAGCGAACCTGGTTCGATCGGATGTCGGTCCGCGACAACAGGGAGCGCGCTTCCTCGAGGTCCCGGACCGCAAAGTTACTCACGCCGATGTTTCGGATCCGACCCGCCCGGTGGAGGGCCTCGAGGGCCTTCATCGTCTCGCGCAACGGGACCTGGCTCCATGGATCCGGCCAGTGTACTTGATAGAGGTCAATCTCCCGCACGCCGAGCCGCTTCAGGCTCGCGGCACACGCCTTTTTCACGTCGTCCGGGCGAAGATGCCACCCGCCGACCTTCGTCGCGATGAAGACGCGGTCCCGACCGACGTTCTTGATCGCCCGAGACATGACTTGCTCCGAATGCCCATCGCCGTACGCCTCCGCGGTGTCCACGAGATTGATGCCCAGATCGACGGCGCGCTCCATCGCCTTCCGACATTCCGCATCGTGAACGTCGGCGCCCCACGCCTTGCCTCCGGCTTGCCACATCCCCAGTCCGACCGCGGAGACGGTCGGTCCGCCGCGGCCCAGCGAAACGTATTCCATGCAACCGCCGCGCGGCCGACGCGTCTCCGCGCCAAAAACCTATCGTGGCGCGAGGTCGAACCATTCCGGGGGATGGTCAGGGAGCCGAAACCGGAGGAACGATTTGTTGTACTTGTCATGCAGGCGATCCGACTCGGAGATCCCCTGCCGATAGGCTTTCTCGAACGTGGACCAGTCTTTCGATTCGATCGCCCTCCCGATCAACCCAAAGGTCTCTCGGACAAAGGCGCCGATGTCGTCCGCGTACTTCGGCCGGGCCACGGCGGCCGTCTTCAGGGTCTTCTCCGATTCCTTCAGCATGTAGCTCGCGAGCTCCCAGTTCCTCGCCTTCGCCGCGTAGAAGAGCGTCCAATACCGTCGGCTCAGCTCGTCCATGAGGCGCGCCATCCCCGGCTGCATCGCGGCGATCTGGTCGACGCTCAGGGCACCGTGCTTCGTCGTCCCCCGAACGCGCGCGCCAGGGATCGGAGCCTCGTCCATCGGCGCCCGCAACGGACGCGTCCATCAAGGACGTTTCGGCTCGCCCGCCTTCACTTTCTCGACCGCGTATTCGACGATCGCGTCCGCGGCGTTCACCCCGGTCGCGTCCAGGAGCCCGCGGAACCCGGGAGACGCGTTGACCTCGAGGACGTACGGGGTGTCGCCGCGAAAGATCATGTCCACGCCGCTGATCTCCAGACCGACGGCCTTCGAGGCTCGCACCGCGACTTCCTTCGCATCGTCCGACAGTTCGATCGCGACGCCTTTTGCGCCGAGGTGGATGTTCGCCCGCCACTCGTTGTGGGCCGCGACTCGCTTCATCGAGCCGACGACCCGATCGCCGACGACCAGGGCGCGGATGTCGACCCCGGGATTCGGGATGTACTCCTGCAGGCACACGACCTCGCCGAAGAACTTCAGGGTGTCGACGATCGACGCGGTCTCCTCGAGGCTCTTCACGCGCATCACGCCGATCCCTTGCGTCCCCGAGAGGATTTTCAGGACAGCGGGGTAGCGGACCAAATGCGCGGCCTCCACGAAGTTCGGCCGGGAGGCCAGGAGGATGCTCCGCGGGATCGGGATGCGCGCTTGCCGGAGCGATTGGAGCGCCAGGAACTTGTTGCGCGCGGTGATGAGGCCGTCACTCGTCAGGGTCGTCCGGATGCCCATGAGCTCAAGCTGGCGCAACAGCATCTTGCCGAAGTCCGTCATCGAGCGACCGACCCGCGGAATCAGGATGTCGTAGGACCGCAACGACTTGCCGTTGAACACCGCGTCGTCGATGCCGGCGACGACGAGCCGTACCTCGTCGGTCTTCACGAATTCGGGCTCGTGGCCGTGTTCGCGGATCGACTTTAGGATGGCCTTTGTGGACCAATAGGTGGGTTTCTTCGAAATTACGCCGATCTTCATCCGAGGCCACACCCGCGGAAGGAAGCGATGCGGTTCGCGGGAGAAAAACGTGTCGAGTCCGCGATTGGCGCGGTTAAGGCTATATCGCGGGACGTATATCGATAGCGCGAAGGGAGTTGGCGGTG
>WNGG01008204.1_pt1 | contig 13637 bp, 9 predicted proteins | sample 5400661 | NCBI WGS metagenome assembly WNGG01 (sample SAMN13153372, study PRJNA577476) | soil metagenome | isolation source: 100 cm soil or saprolite under Garry oak tree replicate 1 | place: USA:California | collected 2016-06-15
AGCGCGCGCCAAGCCGGGCGAGCTGACCAATGCAAGCGTCGGCCCGGCGACGACACAGCACATCGCCTTCGAGCTCTTCAAGCTGCGCGCCAAGATCAAAATGATTTACGTGCCGTTCAACGGCAACGGTCCGGCCATCAACGAATTGCTGGGCCGCCACGTCGACCTAGTCATGGCGAATTATTCGGAAGCGGCAGAGTACATAAAGGGCGGACACTTGCGCGCTCTGGCGGTGGGATCGCCGGCTCGACTGGAATGGCTGCCGGAGGTGCCGACGATCGCCGAGTCTGGCTATCCCGGCTACGAGGTCAGCGTCTGGTACGGCCTGTTCGCGCCGGCCGGAACAACCGCCGCCGTCGTCGACCGATTGGGCCAATGGTGCAGCGCCGCGATGCTCGCACCCGAGCTCAAGCCGAGATGGGCGTTGCAGGGCCTCGAGCCGGTTGGCAAAGCGGGAACGGTGCTCGCCGCCCACCTACGCCAGCAGCAGGACGAGTACGGCCGCGTCATTCGCGAGGCTAACATCCAGGCGGAATGACCGGCTCCAACTCGTTGGCCGGGTGCCCCGAATCCGGTCTCGCTTGACGATGCAGCGAACCGGCAGTAGGTAACAGCCATCGTCAGCGGCCCGGTGACGGACTTCCGCGACGAACCTAATCCCCGAAAAGGAACCGCCTGCCGGTCTCGTCCTTGAGTTTGGGCGGGGGCGGCTGTTGGATGACGCGATGGCGAAAGTCAGTCCGTTCAAGTTCTTGCAGGAAGTGCGCGCGGAAGTGCAGAAGGTCACATGGCCGACGCGCAAGGAAACCACCGTCACCACCATCATGGTGTTCGTCATGGTCTTGCTGGCTTCGCTGTTCTTTTTGCTCGCCGATCAGGTGATGCGCGTTGCGGTGAGCTTTATCCTCGGTGTCTAAAGTTGCAATTGACGAGCAAAATTAACGATCTGGAATTCATCACATGACAACGCGGTGGTATGCGGTCCACGCTTACTCGAATTTCGAGAATAAGGTGGCGGATTCGATCCGCGAACAGGCGAAGCAGCGGGGGCTGTCGGATCTGTTCGAGGAAATCCTGGTGCCGAAGGAAAAGGTCGTCGAAGTGCGGCGCGGCCGCAAAGTCGACGCCGAACGCAAGTTCTTTCCCGGTTATGTGCTGGTAAAAATGGAGATGACCGACGACGCCTATCACCTGATCAAAAACACCCCGAAGGTGACCGGCTTCCTCGGTTCCGACAACAAGCCGACGCCGTTGGCAGAGGCCGAAGCCCAGCGTCTCTTGCAGCAGGTGCAAGAAGGCATCGAACGACCCAAGCCGTCGGTAACGTTCGAAGTCGGCGAGCAGGTGCGGGTGTCGGATGGTCCGTTCGCCTCCTTCAACGGCACGGTCGAGGAGGTTGACGAGAGCCGGTCGCGGGTCAAGGTGGCAGTATCGATCTTTGGCCGCGCGACCCCGGTCGAACTCGAATTCGGGCAGGTGGAGAAATTGTAAGATCCGTTCGCGCTACGCAGCGACCGGGAAAATGGAAGTGAAACCGTGGGAGGTGAGGCGGCCGCCATCCGCCAGAACCGCACCACTTGAGGAGTAAAGAATGGCGAAGAAAATCACCGGTTATGTGAAACTGCAGGTGCCAGCGGGAGCGGCCAATCCGTCGCCGCCGATCGGGCCGGCGCTCGGCCAGCGCGGGCTCAACATCATGGAATTCTGCAAGGCGTTTAACGCGCAGACGCAGAAGATGGAGAAGGGCGTCCCCATCCCCGTCACCATTACCGTCTATGCCGACCGGTCTTTCACCTTTGAACTGCGCACGCCGCCGGTTTCGCATTTTCTGAAAAAAGCAGCGAAGCTCGAGAGCGGCTCCAAAACTCCGGGCCGCGAGATCGCCGGCTCGGTGACCAAGGCGCAGGTTCGTGAGATCGCGGAGCAGAAGATGAAGGATCTTAACTGCGATACGATCGAGGCCGCCATGCGCATGGTCGAAGGATCGGCGCGCTCGATGGGCTATGAGGTGAAGCCATGAGCGGTCTCGGCAAACGAACCAAAAAGGCGCGCGAGGGCGTCGACCGCGAAAAGCTTTACCCGCTTCCCGAAGCGGTGAAGATGGTCAAGGACCGCGCCAAGGCCAAGTTCGACGAGACCATCGAAGTGGCGATGAATCTCGGCATCGATCCGCGCCATGCCGATCAGATGGTGCGCGGGGTCGTCAATCTGCCGAACGGCTCCGGGCGTTCAGTGCGGGTCGCCGTGTTCGCGCGCGGCGCCAAGGCCGACGAGGCCAAAGCGGCCGGCGCCGATGTCGTCGGCGCCTGCGCGGCGCCAAAGGCGGTTCGGTAGAGTTCCGCGCCGAGAAGGCCGGGGTCGTCCAAGCCGGCATCGGCAAGGCCTCGTTCAGCGAGGAAAAACTGATCGAAAATATCCGCGCCTTTGCCGATGCCGTGCAGAAATCGCGGCCGGCTGGCGCCAAGGGCCACTTTATCAACCGGGTCGCTATCTCTTCGACCATGGGCCCCGGCGTAAAGGTCGAACCGGCGAGCCTATTCGTGAGCGCGCAGTCGGCGCATTAAAGCGCTTGGCAAAGGCGCCTTGGTGCGTTAGTAAAGACGCCATGGGCGTGCCGGCCCGATTTGTCGGCGCGCCTTTGTGCGCTTTTCCGAACACCATTCAGGCGAGACCGCTTCTTAAGTTTCCAGCTCGGATTGCCTAAGAAGTCGAGAAGCTTAACGGCGTCGAAAAAGGCGCTCCTGTCCAAGACTGCGGGCGCCGGCAACGGCTTAATCCAGCCCGGCCTGCCGCGAAAATCCCGTTGGATTTCGCGATAAGCAGGCCGGGTCCTTGAAAAAGGGCGTGTCCACTCTGACACGCTTGGCCTGCATAGACGGGTGAAGGACAAGGTGGCTGGAGCCTTAAAGGCTCGGGCGCCTTCGGTTCTGATCTCGACGGCTCGGCGCCGCGACAGCACGCCGGGGGGCAGGGTGTCAGTGTCGTCCTGCCTTAAGGGTCCCTGCCGCACGGCGGGATAGAGCGGGATGGCTGGTAATTGAGCCGGCGGCCCGCGAGGTGGACCGTCAACCGGAGAGAGCTTTGGATCGCGCGACAAAAAGCGAGCTCGTGACGGCCCTTGGCGAGGTGTTCAAAAACACCAAGGTCGTCGTCGTTGCGCATTATTCCGGCCTGACGGTTGCGCAGATGCAGACGCTGCGCCGGCAAATGAAGCAGGCTGGCGCGAGCGTGAAGGTAGCCAAGAATCGGCTTGCCAAGATCGCTCTCGAAGGCTCCGACGTCGCTTCGATCGCGCCGCTCCTCAAGGGCCCGGCTTTGATCGCCTTCTCGCGCGATCCGGTCGCCGCTCCCAAGGTTGCCGTCGATTTCGCCAAGACCAACGAGCGCTTCGTCATTCTCGGCGGGGCGATGGGGACCACTGCACTCGACCCGAACGGGGTCAAGGCGCTCGCCGCCTTGCCGTCGCTTGACGAGCTGCGGGCCAAGATCGTGGGACTGATCTCAGCACCGGCGACCAAGATCGCCCAAGTGGTCAACGCGCCTGCAGCGAAGCTTGCCCGTGTGGTCCAGGCCTATGCCAGCAAGACCGAAAACGCGGCCGCCTGACGCGGCCAAAGGTTGGAGCCAAGGTTAGAACCGAAGGAACAATGTCATGGCTGATCTGCAAAAAATCGTGAACGACCTTTCCGGCCTCACCGTGCTCGAGGCGGCGGAACTCGCCAAGCTTCTCGAAGATAAGTGGGGCGTTTCGGCCGCAGCAGCAGTCGCGGTCGCTGCGGGGCCCGCGGCAGCCGGCGCGCCAGGTGCGGCGGCCGCCGAGGAACAGACCGAATTCACGGTGGTTCTCGCCACTGCCGGCGAGAAAAAGATCGAAGTCATCAAGGAAGTTCGCGCCATTACCGGTCTCGGGCTCAAAGAGGCCAAGGATCTCGTTGAAGGCGCGCCGAAAAACGTCAAAGAAGGCGTCAACAAAGACGAGGCCGCCAAGCTCAAAGCGCAGCTCGAAAAAGTCGGCGCCAAGGTTGAGCTTAAGTAAGGAGTGCTTATTTAAGCGGGGTCCTCCGGGGCGAGCGGAGCAGTACCGGGGATCCCACAAATACAAAGTATATCGGCCGGCTACCCCCGGCCGAAGCGTGCGGCAGAGCATTGAGGCGATTCGGATCTGAGCCGAATCGGCGAAACTAGGGGAAACACAAGGCGAGCGACGCCTGTCCCGACGGTCGCGATGGATTGCGGCCCTCTGGAGAGTCGTCTTGATCGCCTCGCTGCCTCGGAACGGCGGGCGCAAATACCTTCGCGGTATCTGTCGCCCTCACGTCGAGGCGATGGTTCGAATGCCGGCTTTGCCGCCGGCGCTCGAATCCGATGGTTCGATTGAGCGAGAGGATATGATGGCGCAGACGTTTATCGGTCGGAAGCGCGTAAGAAAGTTTTTCGGAAAAATCGAGGAAGTCGCGGAGATGCCGAACCTCATTGAGGTTCAAAAGGCATCCTACGACCAATTCCTACTGGTGCAGGAGCCGCAAGGCGGCCGCCCTAACGAGGGCCTGCAAGCTGTCTTCAAATCGGTATTCCCGATTTCCGACTTCTCCAACACTTCGATGCTCGAATTCGTCAAATACGAATTCGAGCCGCCGAAATACGACGTCGACGAATGCCGGCAGCGCGGCATGACCTATGCCGCCCCGCTCAAGGTGACGCTGCGGCTGATCGTGTTCGATACGGACGAGGAAACCGGCGCCAAATCGGTCAAAGACATCAAAGAGCAAGATGTCTACATGGGCGACATTCCGCTCATGACCAACAATGGCACGTTCATCGTCAACGGCACCGAACGCGTCATCGTTTCACAGATGCATCGCTCGCCCGGTGTGTTCTTCGATCACGACAAGGGCAAGACCCATTCTTCGGGCAAGCTGTTGTTTGCCGCCCGCATCATTCCGTACCGCGGTTCCTGGCTCGACATCGAGTTCGACGCCAAGGACATCGTCCATGCGCGTGTCGATCGCCGGCGGAAGATTCCGGTCACCTCGCTGCTCTATGCGCTCGGCATGACCGGCGAGGAAATCCTCAATACGTTCTACAAGCAGGTGGTCTACAAGCGCGCCAAAGAAGGCTGGCGTGTGCCGTTCGATGCCAACCGGTTGCGCGGCTACAAGGCGATCAACGATCTCGTCGACGCCGACAGCGGCAAGGTCGTGCTCGAAGCCGGTAAAAAACTGACGGTACGCCAGGCCCGCCAGCTCGCCGAAAAAGGCTTGAAGGCGCTGCGGCTCTCCGATGAGGAGCTGATCGGCCAGTACATCGCCGAGGATCTCGTCAATCCGAAGACCGGCGAGATTTATGCCGAGGCCGGCGAAGAGATCACCGAGAAGACCCTCAAGACGCTCAACGAGGCCGGTTACAAGGAGCTGCCGCTTCTCAACATCGACCACGTCAATGTCGGCGCCTACATCCGCAATACGCTGGCGATCGACAAGAACATGACGCGCGAAGACGCGCTGTTCGACGTCTATCGTGTGATGCGCCCGGGCGAGCCGCCCACTATCGACACGGCGCAATCGATGTTCCAGTCGCTGTTCTTCGATCCGGAGCGCTATGACCTGTCCGCGGTCGGCCGCGTCAAGATGAATATGCGGCTCGATCTCACCGCCGAAGACACCGTGCGTGTGCTGCGCAAGGACGACATCATCGCGGTGATCCGCACCCTGGTCGATCTCCGCGACGGCAAGGGCGACATCGACGATATCGACCATCTCGGCAACCGCCGCGTCCGCTCGGTCGGCGAACTGATGGAGAATCAGTATCGCATCGGGCTGTTGCGAATGGAGCGCGCCATCAAGGAGCGTATGTCCTCGGTCGACATCGACACCGTGATGCCGCAGGACCTGATCAACGCCAAGCCTGCGGCGGCCGCGGTGCGCGAATTCTTCGGCTCATCGCAGCTGTCGCAGTTTATGGACCAGACCAATCCGCTGTCGGAAATCACCCACAAGCGGCGGCTTTCCGCGCTCGGGCCCGGCGGGCTCACCCGCGAGCGCGCCGGCTTCGAAGTGCGCGACGTGCATCCCACGCATTACGGCCGCATTTGCCCGATCGAGACGCCGGAAGGGCCGAATATTGGTCTCATCAATTCGCTCGCCACCTTTGCGCGGGTGAACAAATACGGCTTTGTCGAAACGCCGTATCGCAAGGTCAAGGACGGCCGGGTCACCGACGAGGTGATCTATCTCTCGGCGATGGAGGAAGGGCGCTACACCGTGGCGCAAGCCAATTCCGCCATCGATGCCAAGGGCCGCTTCACCGATGATCTCGTGGTGGTGCGGCATGCCGGCGACGTGCAGCTCATTCCGCCCGATAAAGTCGATTTCATGGACGTTTCGCCCAAGCAGCTGGTTTCAGTTGCGGCGGCGCTCATCCCGTTCCTGGAAAACGACGACGCCAACCGCGCGCTGATGGGATCCAACATGCAGCGCCAGGCCGTGCCGCTGGTGCGCGCCGAGGCGCCGTTCGTCGGCACCGGCATGGAAGGCATCGTGGCGCGCGATTCCGGCGCGGCAATCGCCGCCCGGCGCACCGGCGTGGTCGATCAGGTTGACGCCACCCGTATCGTTATTCGCGCGACCGACGAGGCGGATCCGACCAAGCCCGGAGTCGATATCTACCGGCTGCAGAAATTCCAGCGCTCGAACCAGAACACCTGCATCAACCAGCGGCCGCTGGTGAAGGTGAGCGATCAGGTCAAGCGCGGCGACATCATCGCCGACGGTCCCTCGACCGATCTCGGCGAGCTTGCGCTCGGCCGCAACGCGTTGGTCGCGTTCATGCCGTGGAATGGCTACAACTTCGAAGATTCCATCCTTTTGTCGGAGCGCATCGTCAAGGACGACGTCTTCACGTCGATTCACATCGAGGAATTCGAGGTGATGGCGCGCGACACCAAGCTCGGCCCGGAGGAGATCACCCGCGATATTCCGAACGTCTCGGAAGAAACGCTGAAAAACCTCGACGAGGCCGGCATTGTCTATATCGGTGCGGAGGTGCGCGCCGGCGACATCCTGGTCGGCAAGATCACGCCCAAGGGCGAAAGCCCGATGACGCCGGAAGAGAAACTGCTGCGCGCCATCTTCGGCGAGAAAGCTTCCGATGTGCGCGACACCTCGCTTCGTGTTCCGCCTGGTGTCCAGGGCACGGTGGTGGAAGTGCGCGTGTTCAACCGGCACGGCGTCGAAAAGGACGAGCGCGCGCTCGCCATCGAACGTGAAGAGATCGAACGCCTGGCCAAGGACCGCGACGACGAGCAAGCGATCCTTGATCGCAACGTCTATGGCCGCCTCGCCGAACTCCTCGAGGGGCGCCAGGGCATTGCCGGGCCGAAAGGCTTCAAGAAGGACACCAAAATCACCCGCGCGGTGCTCGAGGAATATCCGCGTTCGCAGTGGTGGAGTTTCGCCTCGCCGAACGACAAGGTGATGGCGGAGATCGAAGCCATCCGTAAGCAATACGATGAGTCGAAGAAGCGGCTCGAACAGCGCTTCCTCGACAAGGTCGAAAAGCTGCAGCGTGGTGACGAGTTGCCGCCCGGCGTTATGAAAATGGTCAAGGTCTTCGTCGCCGTGAAGCGCAAAATTCAGCCCGGCGACAAGATGGCCGGCCGTCACGGTAACAAGGGCGTGGTGTCGAAGATTGTGCCGAGCGAGGACATGCCATTCCTCGCCGACGGCACGCCAGTCGACATCGTGCTCAATCCGCTCGGCGTGCCGAGCCGGATGAATGTCGGTCAGATTCTCGAGACCCATCTGGGCTGGGCCTGCGCCGGCTTGGGCCTGAAGATCGGCAACGCCGTCGATCTTCACAATGGCAAGAGGGACTCCAAGCCGCTCAAAGACCTGCTCAAGAAAGTCTACGGCGACGAAGAGACCATCAAGTCGCTCGACGACAAGGGCCTCATGGAGCTCGGCGCCAATCTTCGCCACGGCGTGCCGATCGCAACGCCGGTCTTCGACGGCGCCAAGGAAGCCGATATCGAGCACATGCTCGATCTCGCCGGTCTCGATCATTCCGGTCAGGTGAACCTGTTTGATGGGCGGACCGGCGACACTTTCGATCGCAAGGTCACGGTCGGCTACATCTATATGATGAAGCTGCACCACCTGGTGGACGACAAGATCCACGCGCGCTCGATCGGTCCCTACAGTCTCGTCACCCAGCAGCCGCTCGGTGGCAAGGCGCAGTTCGGCGGCCAGCGTTTCGGCGAAATGGAAGTGTGGGCGCTCGAGGCCTACGGCGCTGCCTACACGCTGCAGGAAATGCTGACGGTGAAGTCCGATGACGTCGCCGGACGCACCAAGGTCTACGAATCGATCGTCCGCGGCGACGACGCCTTCGAATCCGGCATTCCGGAATCGTTCAACGTGCTGGTCAAGGAAATGCGCTCGCTCGGCCTCAATGTCGACCTGCACAATTCCAAGCAGCAGCGTGGCGGCGGTGGTGAAGTCGCCGAGGCGGCGGAGTAACGCGGTGATCGTCATTGCCGGGCTCGACCCGGCAATCCATGCGGCGGTCAGGCACCATGGATGCCCGGGTCAAGCCCGGGCATGACGGACGAAGAGAATAACCACAGCGGCCGACGGTGGTCGGCAAGCGGAGAATAAAATGAACCAAGAGATCATGAATCTTTTCAGCCCGCAGGTGCCGGCTCAGGTCTTCGACCAGATCCGGATTTCGATCGCGAGCCCGGAAAAGATTCTGTCCTGGTCCTACGGCGAGATCAAAAAGCCGGAGACCATCAATTACCGGACCTTCAAGCCCGAGCGCGACGGCTTGTTCTGCGCGCGCATCTTCGGGCCGATCAAGGACTACGAGTGCTTGTGCGGCAAGTACAAGCGCATGAAGTACAAGGGCATCATCTGCGAGAAGTGCTCGGTCGAGGTGACGCTGTCGCGCGTGCGGCGCGAGCGGATGGGCCATATCGAGCTCGCCGCTCCGGTGGCGCACATCTGGTTCCTAAAATCGCTGCCGAGCCGGATCGGACTCCTGCTCGACATGACGCTCAAGGATCTTGAGCGCATCCTCTATTTCGAACATTACGTCGTGCTCGAGCCAGGCCTCACCCCGCTGAAGGACCGCCAGCTCCTCTCGGAGGAGGACTACGTCAAGGCGCAGGATCAATTCGGTGCCGACAGCTTCACTGCGATGATCGGCGCGGAAGCGATCCGCGAAATGCTCAAAGCGCTCGACCTGGGGAAGATGGCGGCGGATCTGCGCATAGAGATCGCCGAATCGACCTCGGAGCTCAAGCCGAAGAAGCTCGCCAAGCGGCTCAAGCTGATCGAGGCTTTCACCCAGTCCCATAACAAGCCGGAATGGATGATCCTCACGCATGTGCCGGTCATTCCGCCCGACTTGCGGCCTTTGGTGCCGCTCGACGGCGGCCGCTTCGCCACCTCCGACCTCAACGATCTCTATCGCCGCGTCATCAACCGCAATAACCGGCTCAAGCGGCTCATCGAGCTGCGTGCTCCCGACATCATCATCCGCAACGAGAAGCGGATGCTGCAGGAGGCGGTCGACGCGCTGTTCGACAACGGCCGTCGCGGCCGCGTCATTACCGGCGCCAATAAGCGGCCGCTCAAGTCGCTCGCCGACATGCTCAAGGGCAAGCAGGGCCGGTTCCGGCAGAATCTGCTTGGCAAACGCGTCGATTATTCCGGCCGTTCGGTGATCGTGGTCGGCCCGGAGCTCAAGCTGCATCAGTGCGGGCTGCCGAAGAAGATGGCGCTCGAACTGTTCAAGCCCTTCATCTATTCGCGGCTCGACGCCAAAGGGCTTTCGACCACCGTCAAGCAGGCGAAGAAGCTCGTCGAAAAAGAGAAGCCCGAAGTCTGGGATATTCTCGACGAGGTCATTCGCGAGCATCCGGTGCTGCTCAACCGCGCGCCGACGCTGCACCGCCTCGGCATTCAGGCATTCGAGCCGGTTCTGATCGAAGGCAAGGCAATCCAGCTTCATCCGCTGGTTTGCGCGGCGTTCAATGCCGACTTCGACGGCGACCAAATGGCGGTTCACGTGCCGCTATCGCTCGAGGCGCAGCTCGAGGCGCGCGTCTTGATGATGTCGACCAACAACATCCTGCATCCGGCGAACGGCTCGCCAATCATCGTGCCGTCACAGGATATCGTGCTTGGCCTCTACTATCTCTCGCTCATGATCGAGAACGGGCCGGGGCAGTGCAAGCTCGAGCTCTACACGCCCGAGCAGCTCAAGCGCGATTCGAAGAAGAAGAACATCGTGCAGGGCTATTATCGCAACATCAGCGAAGTCGAGCACGCGCTCCAGGAAAAGGCGGTCGGGCTCCACAGCAGGATCAAGTACGTCTGGGACGGCGTGGACGAGGAGGGCAAGGTCGTGCGCAAGACCTACGAAACCACTCCCGGCCGCGCGCTCCTTGGCGAGGTTTTGCCCAGGCATCACAAGGTGTCGTTCGATCTCGTCAACAAGCTGATGACCAAGCGCGAAATCTCCAGCATGATCGACACCGTCTACCGCCACTGCGGGCAGAAGGAGACGGTGATCTTCTGCGACCGCGTCATGGCGCTCGGCTTTCATCACGCGTTCAAGGCCGGCATCTCGTTCGGCAAGGACGACATGGTGGTGCCCGGCTCCAAGCGTTCGATCGTCGAGAAGACGCGCGAAGGCGTCAAAGAATTCGAGCAGCAGTACAATGACGGCCTGATCACCCAGGGCGAGAAGTACAACAAGGTCGTCGATGCGTGGTCGAAGTGCACCGAGGAAATCGCCGAAGCGATGATGAAGGAAATCTCCGCCGCCAAGCCGGCGACGGAGAAGGGCGCCGAGGCGCAGGTCAATTCGATCTTCATGATGGCGCATTCCGGTGCCCGCGGTTCGCCGGCGCAGATGCGTCAACTTGCCGGCATGCGCGGATTGATGGCGAAGCCCTCTGGCGAGATCATCGAGAGCCCGATCATTTCGAACTTCAAGGAAGGGCTCTCCGTGCTCGAGTATTTCAACTCGACGCACGGCGCGCGCAAGGGTCTCGCCGACACGGCGCTCAAGACCGCAAATTCCGGTTATCTGACTCGCCGCCTGGTCGACGTGGCGCAGGACTGCATCATCACCGATGAGGACTGCGGAACCACGCGCGGCATCAAGGTGCGCGCCATCATTGATGCGGGCCAGATCGTGGCCTCGCTGGAGAGCCGTATCCTCGGCCGCACCACGGCCGAAGACGTCCGCGACCCGTCGAGCAACGAACTTCTCGTCGAGAGAGGGACGCTGCTTGAAGAGCCGCAGGTCGAGCGGCTCAAGGTGGCGGGCGTGCAGGAGCTGCGCATCCGTTCGGTGCTCACCTGCGATACGGTCAACGGCGTCTGCGCCAAGTGCTATGGGCGCGATCTCGCCCGCGGCACGCCGGTCAATATGGGCGAGGCTGTCGGCGTCATCGCCGCGCAATCGATCGGCGAGCCGGGCACGCAGCTCACCATGCGCACGTTCCACATCGGCGGCGCCGCGCAGATTTCGGAGCAGTCGTTCGTCGAATCGAACTTCGAAGGAACGATCAAGATCAAGAACATGAACGTCGCCCGCAATTCGGACGGCGATCTGATCGCGATGAACCGAAACCTCATCGTGGCCGTGCTTGATCCCGACGGGACCGAACGCGCCGTGCACCGCATTCCTTATGGCGCACGGCTTAAGGTTGCCGACGACGATCACATCATGCGCGGCCAGCGCATCGCCGAGTGGGATCCTTATACCCGCCCGATCCTGACGGAAGTCGAGGGCACGGTCGGCTTTGAGGACCTGGTCGAAGGCCAGTCCCTGACCGAGACGCTCGACGAATCCACCGGCATCGCCAAGCGCGTCGTCATCGATTGGCGCTCGGGCTCGGCCCGCGGCCAGCAGGATCTCCGCCCGGCGCTCGTGATCAAGGGCAAGGACGGCAAGATCCTCAAACTGAGCCGCGGCGGCGAAGCGCGTTACATGCTGGCGGTCGACGCGATCATTTCGGTCGATCCGGGCGGCCATGTGAAGGCGGCCGACGTCATCGCCCGCATCCCGACGGAAAGCGCCAAGACGCGCGATATCACCGGCGGTCTGCCGCGCGTTGCCGAACTGTTCGAAGCGCGCCGGCCGAAAGAATCCGCGGTCATCGCGGAAATCTCCGGCACGGTCCGTTTCGGCCGCGACTACAAGAATAAGCGGCGCATCGCCATCGAACCGGCCGAGAAGGATGAGCAGCCCAGGGAGTATCTCGTGCCCAAGGGCAAGCACATTCATTTGCAGGACGGCGATGTGATCGAGAAGGGCGACTTCATCGTCGAAGGCAACCCGGCGCCGCATGACATCCTGGCGATCAAAGGCGTCGAGGAGCTTGCCGACTACCTCGTCAACGAGATCCAGGACGTCTATCGCCTGCAGGGCGTGAGCATCAACGACAAGCACATCGAGGTGATCGTGCGCCAGATGCTGCAGAAGGTCGAGATCGACGATTCCGGCGAGACCGACCTCATCCAGGGCGATCAAGTCGACAAGATCGAGTTTGACGAGGTCAATGCGCGGGTGGTCGCGGAAGGCAAGAAGCCGGCCACCGCGCATCCGGTGTTGCTTGGCATCACCAAGGCGTCGCTGCAGACTCGCTCGTTCATCTCGGCGGCGTCATTCCAGGAGACGACACGCGTGCTCACTGAGGCTGCGGTCAACGGCAAGGCCGACACGCTCGACGGGCTCAAGGAGAACGTCATCGTCGGGCGGCTGATCCCGGCGGGAACCGGCGCGATGATGAACAAGATCCGCGAAGTTGCAATCAAGCGCGATCAGCTCATTCTCGCCGAACGCGAGAAGGAAGCCGCCGTGAAAGCCGAGGCGGCCGCCGAGCCGGCCGCGTTACCTGCGGCGGAATAATTTCGCCGACTGTTACGAATCGAAGGGGCCGCCATTTTGGCGGCCCTTTCTTTTTGCGGCGTGGCCGAAGGCGTTGTTATTTGGTGTGGCGCTCGCCCCAGCCGCGCAGCGCCTTCAATACCGGTCCGAGCGCGCGGCCTTTCGCGGTCAAGAGATATTCCGCCCGGGGCGGATGGTCCGCGTAGAAGCGGCGTTCAATGACGTCCGCCTCTTCGAGCCGCTTCAGCCGCGCCGACAAGATATTTGGGCTGACGCCCGACAACGAATTTTGGAAGTCTTGGAACTTCCGCGGGCTGGATCATCCTAACCTCCTGACCACGAGCTATCCGACGGTGATGACGCCCGCTTTCGCCGTGCCGCTGTCCTTGATCCTGCATGGCCTTTCGCTTTGGCAGCTACGTCGCCGAAGCCGGACGCAATCGGCAGTTCGTCCGCTGGAAAACGGCATCGCTGGCGCGCACTGACAAAGCGTGCAACGGGGTCGATTCCGACTTTCGCTTCGCGCAGGCCAGAATAGAATTCGCCGATGTCGATGAAAATCAAAATCCTCAGCGGCGGCGCCATGCGACCGCTGATGGCTGAACTCGTGCCGCGCTTCGAGCATGCGCATGGCATGACAATCGACATCGAATTCCGGCTGACCTCGGCGTTGAAGCAGGCGATCGCGGCCGGCGCGACCTTCGATATCGCCGTTCTGCCGCGGCCGGACCTTA
>WNGG01017350.1_pt1 | contig 13637 bp, 9 predicted proteins | sample 5400661 | NCBI WGS metagenome assembly WNGG01 (sample SAMN13153372, study PRJNA577476) | soil metagenome | isolation source: 100 cm soil or saprolite under Garry oak tree replicate 1 | place: USA:California | collected 2016-06-15
TGGAGCGCCGGGGACACGAGGTCGTGCCGGTGTTTTCTCCCCGCCATGCAACAAGCGAAAGGTTGGCGGTCGATTTTGCGGACGCCGATGCCGCCGTGCGGACCGTGGCCGAGGCGCGGCCGGATGCTGTGATCCATCTCGCGGCGCGTGCGCGACCAGCCGGTCTGGAGTCAGTCCAAGCGTTACTTGATAACAACGTCAGGGCCGCGCACAGCGTGCTCGAAGCAGTACGCTGCTTGGCTCCGCGGGCCAGAACCATCATCGTGAGCTCGAGCGCGGTGTACGGCGCCGTGCCGGCCGAGCGCAACCCTGTCGTTGAGGAGGAGCCGCTGCGACCGTTATTGCCCTATGGGGCGAGTAAGGCGGCAGTCGAGGCAGTTGCCAGCGTATACGCGGCGCATGGCCTGGAGATCGTCACGGTGCGACCGTTCAACCTGCTTGGCCCTGGTCAAGGGGCGGAGTTCGTGGCCGGTCGCTTCGCTCAGCAAATCGTCCAAATTGCCGCCGGTCGGGCGGAGCCGGTGATCGAGACCGGTCCCTTGGAGCCCGTGCGCGACTTCACCGATGTTCGGGATGCAGTGCGAGCGTACGTGGCGTTGCTCGAAGGCGGAGCCGGAAGGGGCCCGTTCAACGTCTGCAGCGGAGTGCCGTGTTCGGTGGGAGATATGCTCCGTGAAATGATGGCTCTAGCGGCTGTTAACGCGACAGTTCGGGAACGACCGGGTGCAGGGACGCCGCCCGGCCTCGACGTGCCATACCAGTGTGGGAGCCGGGCGGCAATCGGCAAGGCGGTGGGCTGGGAACCCGAGATCGCATGGCGCGAAACGTTGGGGGATATGTTGGCCGATTGGCGCACTCGCGTTCAGGCGGAGGTATCGTGAGCTCGACGGACCGCATTGTCGTCGTCACTGGCGCCGGTGGATTCATCGGCAGTCATCTGGTCGAAGCGCTCGTGGCCCAGGGATCGCGGGTCCGTGCCCTAGTGCATTACAATGCCGAAGGGTCCATCGGCTCCCTTCGTCATCTCGACCGCCGCACGCTTGACGGGATGGAGATCGTGGCCGCCGACGTGCGCGATCCATACGCCATGCGCTCGCTGGTGCGCGGCGCGCAGACGGTGTTTCACCTAGCGGCTCTTATCGGCATCCCATACTCGTACGTCGCTCCGGCTTCGTACGTGGAGACGAATATTGGAGGTACGCTGAATCTTCTCGAGGCGACTCGCGCGGAGGGAGTGGAGCGTCTAGTCGTCACGTCCACCAGCGAGACGTATGGGACCGCCCAATACACGCCAATCAACGAAGCGCACCCTGCTGTCGCGCAATCTCCGTATGCGGCGACCAAAGTAGGCGCCGATCAGTTGGCGTTGAGCTATTATCGTTCGTTCGATACGCCAGTGTGCGTAGTGCGCCCGTTTAACACCTTCGGTCCCCGGCAATCGGAGCGGGCGATCATTCCCACAATTGTGTCGCAGGCCCTGCGTAACGCCGAGCCGTTGAGGCTCGGGTCCCTTGAGCCGCGACGTGACCTCCTCTATGTGACGGATACGGTTAGAGGGTTCATGCTGCTTGCGGAGCGCCAAGAGACGATCGGAAGGGCGGTGAATCTCGGAACCGGAACGTCGTACAGCGTTCGGGAGCTCGTTGACGCGGTAGGGCGCGTGGTCGGACGCGAGCTTCGTACCGTTCAGGACACGGCTCGGGTGCGGCCGGAGCGTAGCGAGGTAATGGAGTTGCGCGCGGATGCCAGTGTCGCGCGTTCGCTTGGTTGGAAGCCCCAAGTGTCGCTCGAGGATGGCGTTCGTCGAGTCGTAGACTTCCTCCGGTCGCAGCTCGCAGACCTGGGGATGACGGCAGGAAGGTATCGCATTTGAGCAGTCCGGGCGTCCCCACTCGCGCGGTCATCCTAGCTGGCGGGCTGGGCACGCGCTTGGCACCGTATACGACGGTGTTCCCCAAGCCGTTGATGCCGGTGTGCGGGAAGCCCGTGCTGGAACTCGTCCTACGGGGGCTTAGGCGGCGGGGCGTCCGCCGCGCGACGCTCGCCGTAAGCTATCTCGAGGAGCTGATCCGCGCGTTCTTCGGGGACGGAAGCAAGTTGGGTATCGAGCTCGACTACTATCGCGAGGAAACACCGCTCGGCACCGTCGGCATCCTGTCGATGCTTGAGGACCTTCCAGATCCTTGTTTGGTCATGAATGGGGACACGCTGACCACCATGGACATCGCGGCAATGGCCCGACTGCACCACGAGCGCCAGGCGGTCATGACCGTCGCCACACAGTCCCGAGAAGTCCATATCGACTACGGCGTCCTCGACATGGACGGCGCGGGAGACATCACCGGCTACCGTGAGAAGCCCGTTCTCAGCTACGTCGTGAGCGCTGGGGTGAACCTCATCGGCGCCGAAGCACGCGCCAGCCTACGTCGAGCCGAGCGCTGCGACATTCCGACGTTGGTCAGTCGCCTGGTCGAGGGGCGCGCGCGCGTCGCGACCTACAATTCGGGCGCGTACTGGCGCGACATTGGTCGCCCAGACGACTATGAGGCCGCCAACGCGGAGTTCCCCGCGCTCATGGCGGAGTTCGGGCTGTAGGTCCCCGCATGGCAGAAGGCGAGCCTGACCGCCAGGGGGATGTCCCTGGCCCGGGCTCGCACGTTTCTGTCGCTGGACCGGGATGGGTCCGGGCGCGCCTCCGGCGCGTGCTACAACAGGTCCGGCTAGTGCCGTCCGGTGACGGCGCTCTCGAGTGGAAATCGCCCGCCGCCTTGAACATGGGGGCGGCGGCCGTTCGGAGCCTTTCGCGGAGCGTCTGGGGCCTCTTCGTGCCCACCGTGCTCCCCGTGGTGGGCTATGGCGTCTATAGTCTGCTGCAGACGACTGCCGCCGTTCTGTCGCAGATCGCTATCCTGGGCACGCCGCAAACACTCCTCCGCCAGCCAGGTCGCAAGCTCCCGATCGCGGGCCTCTTCCTGCACAGCTTACTCATCGCGTGTATCGTGCTCCCGGTGTTTCTGTTGCGCAGTACGGTGGGGGGCTGGTACGACGTTCTCGTTGCCGCGATGGCGGTCACCCTGATCGCCTACGGAATCCTAGCCGCCCGAGCTAAGGCGGTGAACGCGTTCGCTGGCGTCTTCCGGGCGGAAGCGGTCGGCGCGCTCGCACTGCTCCTCGGTTGGGGCGTCCTGGTGTTTACTCAGCACTGGCGGGGCACGCATGACGCCGGCTACACGTCTGTGGCGGCGCTCGAGATCGGCGCCACGCTCGTCGTGGTGCTGAGCCTCGTGCTCCCGCGGAGTACGAAGATCACGCGCCCGGAGGTCCGCCTCGCCGGAACCGCGGCCGTGCTTCCTTCAGTTTACTCCGTCGGGATCCTGGTGCTGCTCGATCTCCTGGTCTTCCGGCGACTGGAAATGTACTTTCTGGAACTAAGTCCTGACGGTCTCCAGGGCGTAGCCGTGTTCGGTCTCGGCGCGCAGTTCGCCGGTCTGTTTCTGCTCTTTCCAACCGCCATGCTTGAGGCAGCGATGCCGGCTCTCGCTACGAGCTTCGCGAGCACGTGGCACGAGTTTGATGCTCGATTCAACGCCAATCGGCAGACGTACCGGCGAGTGTTCGCGGTTGTGGTGGTCACGAGTGTGCTTGGCCCGCCGCTGCTAGTGCGATTCGTCTTCACGCACTATGCTCCATGGACGTGGTACATCATGGCATTTGCCGCGATCCGCGTGGTGTGCGGTTATGCTGGAGTCTATTCTTCTGCGCTATACGTGGTTCGGCGGGAACGATGGATGTATCTGCCCGCGCTGCTGGGCGCTCTCGTGGCCTTAGGCTCTAACTCACTGCTCACCGTGCGGTGGGGCCTTCGCGGCGCGGTGCTGGCCTTTGCCCTCACTCAGGCAACGGTGACCATTGCCGCACTGCTTGCCTTTCGCGCGGCGACGCCGTCGATGCGTCGTGATGCAGGAGGACCGTCGTCTGGGCTGGCATAGCGGTCTTTTGCGTTAGCGGCGGCAGGCACCGCCTTCGATAGACTCGTGAGATGCAAAGTTGCCGCCCGCAGCGAACCTCGCTGCTCCGCAGGACCGCGCGAAGGCGCGTTAACAATGGAAGGTACACCACCCCTGGGACGAGTTCATGAGACGCTACTCGAAGAGGTTCTACGATAGAATTCGCGGCGGCTCTCTTCAGTCCGCCAGAGAGCTGGTTCCGCTGCTACTAAAGTGCTTTTCGCCCCGCGCCGTAATCGACGTTGGATGCGGGATTGGAACCTGGCTTTCTGTCGTTAGGGAGCTGGGCGTGGAGGAAGTTTGGGGCGTGGACGGTCCGTGGGTGGACAGAGGACTCCTTGAGATTCCGCAGGACAGGTTCGTCACTTTTGACCTGACCAAACCCTTCCGGATGGATGTTCAGTTCGACTTGGTCCTCGCGCTCGAGGTCGCGGAACATCTTCCTGAGGACTCCGCGCCGACCTTCGTGGACTCGGTCACAAGCCTCGGACCACTTGTGCTTTTCTCGGCTGCAATACCATTTCAGGGAGGTGATCGCCACATCAATGAGCAGTGGCCGGATTACTGGGCGACGCTGTTCAACAAACGCGGCTATGTCGTAGTCGATTGCATCAGAAAGCTGATTTGGAACAACCCCAAGGTGGAGTGGTGGTATTCTCAGAACGCCTTAGTCTACGTGCGTCGGGACGTATTGGAGCACAACGAGTTCCTTAGAAGGGAGTTCGAGAGTACCTGCGTGAGTCAGCTCTCCATGGTCCATCCGACAAAGTACCTGAGCTTGTCGGATCCTAGGAAACTTGCACTTCGCCTGCTCGCCTCGAGAGTGCCACTGGCTCTGTGGTACAAGTGCGGTCATAGGTTGGAGACGTTGCTGAGTCGAATGAGGCAGTTAGGGCGAGGGCTAGCGAACCATCTTCCGTTCGGCAGGGATCGTGCTCAGCGAAACGCAGGCCCTCGCCGAAACCGAAGTGGCGGCGCGGCAAGCTGAAGGGTCGGTTGCCCGAGGTGCGCGCACGACGCTGTCTCCGTCGAATGCTGAGCACCGTTGTGTGCGGTAGAGAGTGCTGCCTTGCCGGGCACGGAATCGGGGATTAGCGACCTGCAAGGAATAACCCCACCGGCTCGGCATAGCATCTGCACATCGCACGCTTGATATGCGGGTCCTTACCATCGCTGTGTGCACGCGCAACCGGCCGGCCGACCTTGAGCGGTGTGTGCGGTCCGTCGTCGCGGCCGAGTGTCCAGACGACCTCGCGGAAGTAGAGGTGCTGGTGATCGACGACGGGCATCTGGCAGAACTTGAGGTACGCAAGCTCGAGCGGTTAGTGTCGGAAGCGGGTCGGGTGTTCAGATACTTGCGAAACACGGCCCGGCACGGCCTCATCCACGGCCGTATGGCGGCTATCCGGAACGCCACATCGGACGTGCTGCTGTTCCTCGATGACGACGTCGAGATCGAGCCCAGCTACTTGAGGCTCCTGGTGAACTGGTATCGCGCCCACCCCGAAACAGTGGGTCTCGGCGGTGTGGATACGCTCACAAGAATGTTCCCCCCGGTGAAGCGGCTATTGGCTAGACTGTTCCTTCAAGACTCCGGGCAGCCGGGCAGACTGTCCCCGAGCGGATTCTCGGCTTCGATGGCGCGATGGGGATCGCAGCGCGAGCCGTTTGCAACAGAATTCCTGAGCGGCTGCAACATGTCGTTCCGGCGGGACGCGCTCCAGACACTCGCACCTCTTCCGTGGCTCGACGGCTACAGCCTGGGAGAGGATCTCTACCTATCCCTCGTGGCCGGGGCCCACGGGCCGTTGTGGGTCGACCCTGGGCTCAGGGTTTGGCACCACCGGTCGTCTGCGTCCCGAATGACCGATCGCGCCGTGTCGCGCATCAGCGTGGTGAACATGTATCACTTGCTCCGGGTACGGAATGCAACGCGGGGTAGGTATGTCGCTCTGGCCTGGACGACAGTAGGATTGATCCTTAAGGACGCGGCTCGCCCGAGCCGCTGGCATCTGCTTCCCGGACATTTCTTGGGCCTGAGCATGATCGTCGGCGGCCTCTTGAGGGGGCGCGCTCTGTGAAGACTCCGGCGAAGACGGCGTGTTGAACACTGTGGGCATTCGACTGCAGGTGGCGGTCGGCGCTATCGCTTTCATGATGTCAGCTTGCCTCGACCGTCTGGGAGCGCCTGACGTACGGCAGCCCGGGCGATCGTTCACCATTGCAGAGGAGAACCTGAGGCAAGGGTCTCTCGACTGGGACGCCGGCTTCTACACCAGGGACGATTCTTCCATCAGCGGCTATGGACTTCCCTTTAGTCTGCGCCCCGGAGACACCCTCCACCTATTCGTCACGGCGAAGCGTCCCCCAGTGTCCATCTCGATCTATCGTTTGGGGTGGTACGGCGGTGCCGGTGGGCGGTTGGTCGCGCAGCACAGCCATGTTCCCGCGCAGAACGAGCCTTCCTGCTCGCCTGCCTTGCCGGGGCCACTCGTGTGTCCCTGGCCCGAGACCGATGAGTTCACCGTCGGCGTGGCATGGCTTCCCGGTGTTTATCTTGCTCGGTTCGCCGACTCTCTCGGGCGCCCGGGAGCCTTTCCCTTCGTTGTGCGTTCAGACCGACCGGCAGCGTTTGTGGTGGTGCTGCCGTTCGCAACTTACCAGGCTTACAACGACTGGGGAGGCACAAGTCTCTACGGCGGGCCAGGCGCAACTCCGCAGGAATCCTACGCCAACCGCGCCGTGAAGGGTTCGTTCGCGCGGCCCTTCAGCGACAAGATCATACGGGGCCTCTTCCTTGGCTCCGACTACTTGCTCGTGCGCTGGCTGGAAGAGAGCGCTTATGACGTCCGCTACATGACCGATTACGACTTTCACCTTGGAAGGGAAGCCGAGCCGCAAGCGATCGCCTGGTTGTTTGCGGGGCATTCCGAGTATTGGACTTGGCCGATGTGGCTCCAAGCGAATTCAGCCCGTGCTCAGGGCATAAGTCTAGGTTTTCTGGGTGGGAACGACATCTACTGGCTAGCGCGCTTCGAGACCGTCTCTGTGAACGGCTTGGATGCTCCAGTGGTCGTTTGCTACAAGGACGCTGCTCGGGACCCCATGGGAACCACCCCGGGCCTCGCAACGACGCGTTTTCGATCGCCGCCAAACAACAGTCTCGAGAATAGCCTGGTGGGAGTCATGAGCCCCGGCGGGATGCTCGTTAAGAACCCGCCCGTGGACCTCGTCGTCGCGAACGGATCCGATCCTCTCATGGCCGGAACAGGCTTGAGTACCGGGGAGCACATTCCCCGAGTTGCCGGCTGGGAGGGCGACCGCATCATCGACAACGGCGCCACGCCGGACGGAATTCGCGTCCTCTTTCAAAGCCCTTACGTGCCGGTGGGCGACTCGACGGCGACCGGTTTACTCCAAGCGACGATCTATGAGTGGCCTGCATCGCGAGCTCTTGTCTATGCCAGCGGGGAGCCGGGATTCGCGTGGGGCCTATCGACCTACCAGCAGCGCGTCGCTCGCCCGCCGCTCCAACGGTTTCTGCGAAACGTCCTCGAAGCGTTCGTTTTGGCGGGGGATCGCCGTTAGCAACCATGTGCAACAGTCGTTCGTCGTGTGGATCGTGTTAACGGCTGCTCTGGCCGCCGCCGCTGCGGGAGCGCCCGTTGTCGCCGCTGTGGGGGTGGTTGGAGCGACCGCGGTGGCGGTGTGGCGCTGGTCGGAGGTGGCGCTCGAGATCGCAGTGTTCGCGGTGCTGGCTGTTCGTCCCTCGCTGGACATTTTCAGCGAGCGTCGGTTCCGTCTCAGCGAGTATGCTCCGAACCCGGCCGTGGCCTTCGGTCTCGGGATACTGTGCGTTGCGGTTGTGGTCGCCCTCTTGCGTGCACGCCAGGGGCGCTTTCTCTGGCCGAATCGCGCGCTGCTTAGACCCCACATCTGGCTTCTCGCGGCTTACGGAATTGGGTTCGTGTCCGGAGCGACGTTGTATGGGCTAGGCGGCGCGGCGACCGGCCTCCGGGAATTGGTGCGCGTCGCAAGTATCGTTGGGGGTTTTTTAATCATGCTATGGTGGGTCGAGGGGGACGCGAGGCGGTACCCACGGGGATGGGCCTACCTTGTCGCCGGGATGCTGGTTCCGGTGGGTGTCGCCGTTTGGCAGTGGGCAACTGGGCACGGGAGCCCGGAAACCGAGGGTCTCAACCGGTTGCAGGGCACGTTCTCACACTCCAATTCCCTGGGGCAATACCTCGCTCCATTTATTCTCTTTGCTGTGGGTGGAGTGCCGAGCTCCCAGGGGGTCCGACGGTATGCTAGGATAGGGTGCGCATTGGGGCTGACTGTCCTGCTGGCATTAACCTACAGTCGGACGGCTGTATTCGTTCTTGCGACTGGCCTCGCGGTCTTACCGCTCTTGCACGCACGGCACTTTGGTTGGAGAGGTCTGGCTCGCGGTATCGTCGTCGTCGGGCTCATGGCTTGCCTGGGCTGGTGGCTGGCGGGCGGCGTCATTCGGGAGCGGTTTGTCAACCTGTCCCTAGGCAGCGCAGCATGGGAGGCGGCTCGCTCGGGAGCTTCGGAGAACTCTTTCACGTGGCGGCTGATCAACTGGGCAGGGTTGATCTCTCTCGGGCTCCAACACCCTCTTACAGGTCACGGAGCGGGAATGACGATGGTCCTCAACCCACTCGTCAGCCGCGCAAACTCACTGCCCTTCAATGCGCACAATGATTTCGTGCGCTTCTTCTTCGAAGGAGGCGCCATAGGGCTCGCCTGTTACCTGATGTATGGTTTGTTCCTTTGCGGCTGGGTGCTGACCCGCGCTCGTGCAGCTCCTCCAGATCGCGCTGCGAGCGCCTACGCAGTGGCCGCGGCCTGGATCGCGATGTTCTTTCTCACGGCTGGGACGCCGGAGCTCTCACTCCAGACGGCCATTCTTTACGAGCTTTACGGGATGGCCGCACTGTTAAACCAGCCCAACGAGGTTAAGGACCCCCCCCTGGCCTACGCATCAGCTCTGTGAAACGTCGGCTGAAGCGATAAACGAACGAATGCCGCTGCCAAGCCGATCACCAGCCCCGTCAACGCGGCCAATCTCCGGTTTGGCCAGCTGCGCTTCACGGGCACCAACGGCGGATCGATGACGCTAATTGCCGGCGTGTTGCGAAGTTCCAGCACAGCAGCCTGCTCCTCCTGAAGCCGCAGCTGTACGTAGACTTGTTGAGCCACCTCCACCGCGCGTCGCAAACGCCCCTCCTCCATCTGCAGAGCCGGTGAGCCGCTGATCGTACGGTTACGCTGGTAAAACGCCGCCAGAGCGGCTTCGGCCTCATTCAGATCCTTACGGGCATGCTCGGCGCGCTCCGCTGTGAAAGCGCGCTCGGCACCGGCTCGCGCTCGCCTCAGCGCAATGTTGGCTTGGTTCAAGGCCGCGAGTGTGCTTTCGGCGATCGCCTCGGCCAACTGGGGGCTCCGCGCTTCGACCTTGAAACGCACTACGCCCGTGCGGTTGTCGACATCGACGCTCAACCCGGTACGCAGTTTCTTGACTGTATAGAAGTCGCGAAGGTCCTCGGGCTTGCCGGTGTACCCATAGATGTCCGCGAGTCGAACCATCCCGCCCATCCACGGAAAGGTCGCCCTGGCGACCCGGCGCAGCACCGCGTCGGTGGTGAGGAGGTCTCCGAACAGCTGCGCGTTATTCTGGCTGCTGAGCGGGAGACCTCCGAATTGCGAAGCGAGACCGGCAAGCGTCCCGCCCAATTGGGCCGGTATAGCCGACTCTGCTTGAAAGGCAGTGTCACATCGATAGTACGACGGAAGGACCAACGCGGTGATCCCCCCGGCAGCAACGCCGATAAGAGCAAAGGCTGCCACGGACACCCAATGCGTACGCGCCTTCCGGAGCGCTAAGTCGGTGACGGCGTACCATTGCAGGGGTGGGGTTGAGCTCACCGCCATACCCTCGCGTGCCGGCATTTCCCTGAGATATCGTCGGCTGATCTCAAAACGAAGATTCTCAACATCCTGGCTCCGATCGGCGACTTGGGCGGTTTGAGCACCTGGTTCCGCACTCCACAGGCACGAACCAACGCTTTGACCAAGCTGCTACCGCGCTCGTCAGAATAACGTCATTCCTGGATATTGGGAGCGCCTACGCGCTCGTTTCGGCCCGCCCTAGCACCCGGAGCCTACTGGTGGCGCAGCTCAACGAAAACGAGCCTCTTCTTTACGACGTTGGGCACTACGACCTTACCCCCCGGTGGCAACCGCGTCCAAGTCCCGTTGACCGGATCCTTCCACCGAAGAGTCTGGGGGTCATAGTCGCGATACCCCATTAGGTAAAGAATCCCACCCGCTGCGGACGGAATGTTCAAAACTGCCATTCCGTCGTCGAAATCAGCCATGAGTTCGATTCGTTTGTCCGTTCGGTACGCAGCCCAGCTGCCAACTTCCCCGCCGTGAGGACGCCGTACCTCCACTGAGAATCGGAGATTTATGGGAACGTCCGCGGTATCCTTCTCTTCCCAAAGGCCAGGAATCCAGTCCGTGACGAACCTCCTGTTAGTCCAAATCACCTTGCGCAAACCCTGACCACCCTGTTCGGCGATGACTCTTTGGGGATTGTGCTCTCTTCGGGTATCCAACAGCTGCTGGAATCGCAGCTGAGCAAGAGTACTGACCTCGGTCAGACTCGCAACAGAAATGTCGTACTGCACGGGGTGAGGAGGTGCGCCTGGCCCGTGGGTTGGAATGGCCGCGCTGAAGGTGTCGCCCGTGAAGGCCAGAGCAAGTGGTAGAACCCTACAAAGCCGGGCCACGAGGGGTCCAAGCGGCGACGGTGAGCGTGGGCCGTACGGGTTGTAATCGGGGCGTGAGGCCCGTTCGACGGCGTCAACGAACTCCGGTTCGTATTCTCCGGCCTCGAGGTACCCTGGCGCTATTCCTTCATGACTAATAAGGCTATACGAAGGATGAGCACCCGGCCCGCTGCAGCCGGGATAGATACATGGATTGTCGATACTATATCCGACATGACCACTCACGAAATCGCAACCTGAAGCGCGGCGAGCGCCGGGCTCCGTTGCAGAGTGGCAGTCTCGTGCGCCTGGATACAGCGATTCGTACAGCATCCTACTGCCAGGGTGGTACAATGCGATAATTGCTTGCCACTTCTTGACATCGTCGGCGCTCCCCCGCAGTTCGCTTGCGTCCTTCATGATCCAAGCAAAGCTGAGAGCCTGTGCGTGCGCGTTCAGAACCCCCTTGGGTCCGTTCCCAAGTGTTTCCTTTCTGTTGGCGGAATAGGCAATGTAGTCGACACCATCGTGGCGGTCTCTGAAATTGATGCTTGAGGCATCCGGGCCCACGCCATAGAACTTCCGCAGCTGTTGCAGCTGGTTGTATATGACATCTGCGTCCCTCTGCGAATGAACCCACCGACCCGATTCCCATTCGATCGTGAGGTAGCTCCAGAGGTAAGCCATCGCTGGAAAGGCGCGAGAGTGCGCCGTGAAGATGTCACCTTGAGGAAAGGGTACTGCGCCAGTCCACGCGGGCCATCGGGGCCATCCACCATCGAGCCTCATTCGGTTGGCCAAGTGCATCGTGATCCGGATCAGGACATCTTCCTCGAGCCAATCATTCCCAGTCGGATTGTCCAGGTACTTCCTGCGGAGCGGGATCAGACGGTTCGACACCTCGTAGTAATTCCAATTGACAAACGTGAAAGTACTCTCGGAGTTTTCCTGACGAAGACCGTAGCCGGGGTAGAACCTGCGTAGCGACTCAGACAGCATGGGTTCGTCCGGCAACCCACCCTCGATCGATACCACGCATGCCGCAATAAGACCGTGCCCGCTCCCAAGTTCGGCAGAGCTTAGTGCTGCATCCTGCACTTTTCCCGAGCCTACAATGCGGCGCCGCGGACTCGTCGCAGCATTGTCGAACTTTGTAGTGAACTCGCGACCGGTTAGCTTGAGCTCAAAGCCCCCCATCGGCCCTCCGGGCAGTTCTGTCCACAGATCATCGGCGGATCGACCAATGGCGACGCTATCGTTCACGCGCCGGAACTCCCATGTCACGTCCTGCAAGGCCAACTTTGACTCACCTGGTTCAGCTGGGGCTCGGTCGACAAGAATCGCAACCTGCTCATAGACATAAGGGCTGTTCGTGAACTCATAGGTGCGCTCAATGCGCTGACCGCCTCCGCTACCAGCGAGCGTGCCTCGCCAAGCCACGCGGACATAGAAATCGAAGCCGTCTGCAATCGAAAACTGGGCGCTAGAGAAGTCGCCGGCGCCAATTGAATCGCGACGACCCACTACGCGAACAATGAGTTTGTCTCCCGAGATCGCCGTACGACCTCGCAAGCGATCAATCACGGAGTACAATTCCCCCGTCTGCTTGCTGACGGAAGCCCTGTAATAGCGGTTGGTGACAACAAAACTTTGTGCGGAGTCTCGAAAGGCCAACTGCTGCCCCGTGGCGAAGATGGGAATCAGGAACAACCCGACTGACGACGTCATGACGGTTGTGCAGCTCAAGGCGCACCGTCCTGGCAGAACCGCCGCCGCCTCATAAAAGCCAATTCACCCAAGTGTTGGTCCGTAAAGATATTACTCTCTTCGGGCTATCGGCCGCCCGAGCTTATCCGCACATTGCAGGAGATGTGACACACACGGCCGATGCGACCACGGAACCGCGTTTGCAAACCGCTCACGTCGCTCTGAAGCCTCGGTTGGCGCTCAAGGGTCTCGCGCTCGTCGCGCAGCTCGCGGGGTGCACCGCCGAGAGTACATCGAGCCCCCAGGTTCCCGCCGCCTTGACCATTGTGTCGGGGAATGACCAGGTCGACAGCATCGGTGCCATTCTCGCACAGTCCCTCGTAGTGCGCGTTACGACCGGCTCCGGAACTGGTCTGGAAATGGTCCCCGTTGCCTGGCAGCCAGACGGGGGCTTCGTGTACCCGGAAACCACCGCCACTGACCCCTCGGGCGTCGCGAGGAGCCGCTGGACGCTAGGTCTATACCCGGGGCCTGCGCGGGTAGTCGTCTTCGTCCCAGGTGTCGCGCTTACGGACACCTTCACCGCGACGGTGCGGGCAGCCCGTGGGGTCCGCATACTCCTCGTAAGACAGGGCCCCGCCTGGATTATTCCCTCCGACAGTCTGGGCATCCTCGCGAGCGTCAACGACCGCCTGGGTAACCCGCTCCCGAGCACCGCGATCCAATGGTCCTCGTCCGACCCGCTGGTCGCGACGGTGAGCGACGCGGGCCCTGGGCACCCGCCGGTGGCGCCGGGGCAGGTCCAAGTCGTGATACACGCTGTGGCGGCCGGGCGTGCCAATGTCGCGGGGCGCAGCGCCGATGCCAGGGACTCGATCGGCGTGACCGTGGTCAGAGACACCGCGGTATACGGGGCCTACGATCTCGAGCGGCGCGACACCGTTGCCTATCCGTATTGCCGTTACCCGGCTCCTTATGAAGTCGATTGCTTCTCTGGATCACTCACCCTCGATGGCGTTGGAGGATTTGTCGCGAAGACGTTCTTTATCGCCACATTGATTCCGATCAACCAAACCTTGACCGACAGCGGTGTCACGACGGGCACATACCAGGCGCTATCGACTTG
>WNGG01005885.1_pt1 | contig 13636 bp, 7 predicted proteins | sample 5400661 | NCBI WGS metagenome assembly WNGG01 (sample SAMN13153372, study PRJNA577476) | soil metagenome | isolation source: 100 cm soil or saprolite under Garry oak tree replicate 1 | place: USA:California | collected 2016-06-15
CTCGTGCCCGAAGCTCTCGAACACCTCGGCGAAGACCGGGATCACCCAGATGAGCAGGACCGCGGTGACGAGGACCGCCGCCGTCACGATGCACGACGGGTAGATCATCGCGCCCTTGATCTTGCTCTTCAGCTTGACCGCCTTCTCGAGGTAGTTCGCGAGGCGGACGAGGATCGTGTCGAGGATGCCGCCGACCTCGCCGGCTTGCACCATGTGGGTGTAGAGGTCGGAGAAGATCTTGCTGTGCTTGCGGATCGCCTCGGCGAGCGTGGTGCCGCTCTCGACGTCGTCCTTGACGGTGGTGATGGCGCGGCGGAAGGGTTTCGAGTCGGTCTGGGCGGCGAGGATGGAGAGGCACTGCACGATGGGCAGCCCGGCGTCGATCATGGTGGCGAACTGCCGCGTGAAGACCACGATGTCACGCGCCTTCACCGGCGAGCCGAAGCTCGGCACCGCGATGTCGAAGTCGAGCCCCTTGCCCTTCTCCTTGATGCGGGACGGCTGCGGCTGGATGCGCTGGCTGCGCAGGCGGATGATCACCGCCTCGCGGCTCGACGCCTCCATCTCTCCCTTGAGCGTCTCGCCCTTGGGCGATACGCCCTGCCAACGGTAGACCGACATCGCGTCCCCTCCCTCAGCCGGTGCGCCGCGCCGTCTGCTGCCCGAGCATCATGCGGACCTCCTCGATCTCGGTGGCGTGACCGAGCGCCGCTTCGGGCGTGATGAGGTTCCGCTGCACCAGCCCGATGAGCGCCTGGCTCATGGTCTGCATGCCGAACTTCGACTGACCGACCTGCATCTGCGAGTAGATCTGATGGACCTTCTCCTCGCGGATCAGGTTGCGGATGGCGGCGTTCGGGATCATGACCTCGGCCGCCAGCAGGCGGCCGCGCCCGTCCCGGCGCGCGATGAGCTGCTGCGAGACCACGGCCTGGAGCACGAGCGAGAGCTGCGCGCGCACCTGCGACTGCTGGTGTGGCGGGAAGACGTCGATGATGCGGTTGATGGTCTGCACCGCGGAGTTGGTGTGCAGGGTCGAGAACACCAGGTGGCCGGTCTCGGCGACCACCAGGGCCGCCTCGATGGTCTCGAGGTCGCGCATCTCGCCGATCAGCACGATGTCCGGGTCCTGACGCAGGACGTGCTTGAGCGACTGCGTGAAGCTGTGCGTGTCGGCGAAGACCTCGCGCTGGTTCACCAGGCAGCTCTTGTGCTCGTGCACGAACTCGATCGGGTCCTCGACCGTGATGATGTGCTCGTGCCGCTCGCGGTTGATCTTGTCGATCATGGCGGCGAGCGTGGTGCTCTTGCCGCTGCCGGTGGGGCCGGTGACCAGGACGAGCCCGCGCGGCTGGCTGGTGAGCTCCGGCACCGAGGACGGCAGCCCGAGGGTCTGGAGCTGCGGCGTCTGGTGGGGGATCATGCGGAATGCCCCGCCCACCGCGCCCTTCTGGAGGTAGAGGTTGCCGCGGAAGCGGCTCACCCCCTTGATGCCGAACGAGAAGTCGAGCTCGCTCTCCTCCTCGAATTTCTTCTTCTGGGACTCCGTGAGGAGGCTGTAGGTCAGGTTCTTGGTGTCGGTCGTGCTGAGCGGCGGATGGGCCAGGGGGAGCAGCCCGCCGTGCAGGCGGATCATCGGTGGGCTGTTCGTGGTGAGATGGAGGTCCGACGCCCCCCGCTCGATCATCTCGCGCAGGAAGGCCTCGATGGATGGCATGGCGCCCGGGAAAGCAGGGGGCGTGCCACCTGCTAAGCCTGATCCGGCCGCACCGTGCGGCCGCTCGGGGCGTCAGCTTTGTGTCAGGGCGTCGCGCGGGAAACGCCGCTGGAACAAAAGCGTACGGGGGGCCTAGTCGGCCATCGTGACGCGCAGGATCTCCTCGATGGTGGTCATGCCCTCCGCCACCTTGGAGAGCCCGCTCTGCCGGAGGCTCTTCATCCCGGCCGCGACCGCGGCGCGCTTCAAGTCGAGCGCGGTCGCGCCGGCCAGGACCTGCTCGCGCAGCTCGTCCCCCATCGGCATGACCTCGTAGAGGGCGATGCGGCCCCGGTAGGTGGTGCCGCCGCAGGCCGTGCACCCTGCGCCGTGGTAGGCCATGAACGGCTCGCCGGTCCAGCCGAGCTCGCGCAGCACCTCCGGCGCCACCGGGTGCTCCTCCTTGCACTGGCCGCAGATCACGCGCGCCAGGCGCTGCGCCATGATCAGGTTGATCGAGCTCGCCACCAGGAAGGGCTCGACCCCCATGTTGAGGAGGCGGTTGACGGTCGAGGGCGCGTCGTTGGTGTGCAGCGTCGAGAGCACGAGGTGGCCGGTGAGCGCGGCCTTGACGCCGATCTCGGCCGTCTCGAAGTCGCGGATCTCGCCCACCATGATGACGTCGGGGTCCTGGCGCAGGAAGGCGCGCAGCGCGGCCGCGAAGTTGAGGCCGATCTCGTCGTGCATCTGTACCTGGTTGATGCCCACCAGGTTGAACTCGATGGGGTCCTCGGCGGTCGAGATGTTGGTGCTCACCTTGTTCAGCTCGGCGAGCGCCGAGTAGAGCGTGGTGGTCTTGCCGCTGCCGGTCGGCCCGGTCACCAGCACCATGCCGAACGGCTTGTAGATGGCGTCCTTGAAGTGCTTGAGGGCCGCCTCCTCGAAGCCGAGCTTGGTCATGTCGAGCTGGAGGTTCGACTTGTCGAGCAGACGGAGCACGACCTTCTCGCCGAACATGGTGGGTAGGACGGAGACACGGAAGTCCATATCCTTGTTGCCGGCGAGCTTCATCTTGATGCGGCCGTCCTGAGGCAGGCGGCGCTCGGCGATGTCGAGCTGCGCCATCACCTTGATGCGCGACGTGAGCGCGTTCTTCAGCCTGAGCGGCGGCTGCATGATCTCGTAGAGCACGCCGTCGATGCGGAAGCGGACGCGGAGCATCTTCTCGTACGGCTCGACGTGGACGTCGCTCGCGCGCTTGCGGATGGCGTCGCTCAAGAGCGCGTTCACCAGCCGGACGACGGGGGCCTCCTCGGTGGCGCGCTCGAGCTCCTTCAGATCGATCTCGGCTTCGTCGTGGAGGAGCTCGAGCGAGTCGTTCCCGATCTGCGAGAGCACCGCGTCGTAGTCCGTGTCGCGGTCGTAGTAGCGCTCGATGGCGTGCTGGATGACGGTGGGCGCGGCGACCGCGACCTTGACGTCGTAGCCGGTCAGGAACTTGACCTCGTTGATGGCCGTCAGGTTGGAGGGGTCGGCCATGGCGAGGGTGAGCGTCGAGCGGACGAGGCTGGTGGGAACCAGGTGGTGCTTCGTTACCAGCGCCTGCGGCACGATGCCCAGCACCTCGCGCGGGATGTCGAGGGAGAGGGGATCGACGACCGGCAGGCGGTATTCGCGCTCGAGGTAGGAGAGGAGCTTCTCCTCGGTCACGAAGCCGAGGCGTACGAGATGGGTGGAGAGGGCGCCGCCGTGCTCCCGCTGCTGCGCGGTGGCGTGCGTGACCTGCTCGGCGGTCAGGTCGCCGCGCTTCTGGAGGGCATCTCCGAGACGGGAGCTCATCGTGTCGGAGGGCGGCGCGCCGCGACCGTAGCGGCGCCCGGTGGCAGAGTCAACGCGAGCCCGGCGGCGCGCAGCGCGCGGGCCATCGCGGCGCGCGGCGCGCGGCGACCCGTCCAGGCCTCGAAGGCGAGCGCCCCCTGGTGGAGCAGCATGTGGGCGCCCCCGAGCGTCGGCCGGCCGGCGCGTGCGGCGCCGGCGAGGAAGGGCGTCGGGCGCGCTCCGTACACCAGGTCCACGAACAGGCAGCCGAGCGGCGCGGCAGCGTAACGCACGCGTGGGCCGCCGCCCGCGAGGCCGAGCGGCGTCGCGTTCACCACCAGGGTGGCGTCCTCGAGCCCCTGGCCGCGCTCGAGGGCGGCGAGCGGGACGGCGGCGGTCGCCCCGGCCCCGAGGCGACCCAGGCGCTCCGCGAGCCGCTCGGCGCGCGCCGGGGTGCGGTTCGCGATCGTGATCCGCGCCGCGCCGATCTGGCAGAGCGCCGCCCCCACGGCGCGCGCCGAGCCCCCCGCGCCGATGACGAGGGCACGCGCGCCGCTGAGGCGCACCCGGCCGCGAAGCGCGGCGAGGAAGCCGCGTCCGTCCGTGTTGTCGCCCACCGTCCGCCCGCCCGGGGGGAAGAGGAGGGTGTTCACCGCGCCGATGCGCTCGGCCTCGTGCGTGATGGCGTCGAGGAGGGGGAGGACGATCTCCTTGAGCGGCACGGTCAGGTTGAGCCCCCCCATGCGCAGTGCCTTGGCCTCCCGCACGGCATCGGGCAGGAGGGCGGCCGGCACCCGGTAGCGCAGGTAGACGTGGGGCAGGCCGGCGGCGGCGAAGGCGGCGTTGTGCATCGCCGGGGAAAGCGAATGGTCGACCGGGTCGCCGAGGACCCCGAACAACCGAGCCTGGTTCTGCCTCGCCACGCACGCCCTCCCGAACGCAGGTGGCCGTCGGCACACCTGGCCCGACTCATCATCGGTCGGAGTCGGGGTCGGCTTTAGCCTGCCGGGAGAGTGCGGGTGCTTTCAAGCACCGAGCGCCGCCCGCGCCGCCGCGAGACGGGCGATGGGCACGCGGAAGGGCGAGCAGGAAACGTAATCGAGGCCGATCTCATGGCAGAAGCGAACCGTCGCCGGGTCGCCGCCGTGCTCGCCGCAGATGCCGAGCTTGAGCTTCGGGCGCCGCGCCCGCCCCTTCTCGCTCGCGATGCGCATGAGCGCGCCCACGCCGCCGCGATCGATCGACTCGAACGGGTCCCGCTCGTAGATCTCGAAGGTGTCGACGTAGGGGCGGAGGAAGCGGGCGGCGTCGTCGCGCGAGACCCCGAGCGTCGTCTGCGTCAGGTCGTTGGTGCCGAAGGAGAAGAACTCGGCCACGCCCGCGATCTCGTCGGCGGTGAGCGCGCCGCGCGGGATCTCGATCATGGTCCCGACCAGGTAGCGGAGCCGCGTGCCTTTCTCCCGCATCACCTCCTCGGCGACGCGGCGCACGACCTCGGCCTGGAGGGCGAGCTCCTTCACGTGCCCGACCAGCGGGATCATGATCTCGGGCTCCACCGGGATGCCCGCCTGACGCACCTCGGCCGCCGCCTCGAAGATCGCCCGCGCCTGCATCTCGGTGATCTCGGGATGGATGATGCCGAGACGGCAGCCGCGGAAGCCGAGCATCGGGTTGAACTCGTGCAGCGCCTCGACGCGCTCGCGCACGTGCTCGAAGGGAATGCCGAGCGCGGCCGCCACCTCGCGCTGCCCCGCCTCGTCGTGCGGCAGGAACTCGTGCAACGGCGGATCCAGCGTGCGAATCGTCACCGGGCGGCCGTTCATGGCGCGGAAGAGGCCCGCGAAGTCGGCGCGCTGGAGGGGGAGGAGCTTGGCGAGCGCCGCGCGCCGCTCCTCCGCCGTGCCGGCGAGGATCGTCTCGCGCATGGGGCCGATCTTCCCCTCGCCGAAGAACATGTGCTCGGTGCGGCAGAGGCCCACGCCCTCGGCCCCGAAGGCGAGCGCGTTGGCGCCCTGGTCGGGCTGGTCCGCGTTGGCGCGCACGCCGAGGCGCCGCGCCTGGTCGGCCCACTTCATGAGCTGCGCATAGAGGCGATAGACCGGCGCCCGGGCCGGCGCGAGGGTGCGCTCGATCAGCACGCGCACCACCTCGCTCGGCGTGGTCGCGATCTGGCCCAGGAACACCTCGCCGGTCGAGCCGTCGAGCGAGACGAAGTCGCCCTCGCGTACCACCTCGCCGCGGCCCGTGATGCGCATCGCGCGCGCCTTGTAGTCGATGAGCAGCGCCTCGCAGCCGGCGACGCACACCTTGCCCATCTGGCGCGCGACGAGGGCGGCGTGGCTGGTCATCCCGCCGCGCGCGGTCAAGATGCCCTGGGCGGCGTTCATGCCGCCGATGTCCTCGGGCGAGGTCTCGATGCGCACCAGGATGACGGGCTCGCCGGCCGCGGCGCGGCGCTCCGCGTCCTCGGCGTTGAACACCACGCGCCCGCTCGCCGCCCCGGGCCCGGCGTTGAGCCCCCTGGCGATCAGCCGCTTCTCCTTCACCGTGCGCTCCTTCTCGCGCGCGTCGAAGATCGGGCGCAGGAGCTGGCTCAGCTGCTCGGGCTCCACCCGCCGCAAGGCCTCGTCGTGCGCGATGAGACGCTCGCGCACCATGTCGACCGCGATCCGGATGGCGGCGAAGGCGGTCCGCTTCCCGACCCGGCACTGCAGCATGTAGAGCTTCCGCTGCTGGATGGTGAACTCGATGTCCATCATGTCGCGGTAGTGCCGCTCGAGCGTGCGGCGGATGCGCACCAGCTCGGCGTAGGCGGACCGGTTCTCCTTCTCGAGGGCGGCGATCGGCAGCGGGGTGCGGGTGCCTGCGACCACGTCCTCGCCTTGCGCGTTCATGAGGAACTCGCCGTAGAAGACGTTCTCGCCCGTCGCCGGGTCGCGCGTGAAGGCGACCCCGGTCCCGGAGTCGGCGCCCATGTTGCCGAACACCATCGCCTGCACGTTGACCGCCGTGCCCCACGACTCCGGGATGTTGTTGAGCTTGCGGTAGACGATCGCGCGCTGGTTCATCCAGGAGCCGAAGACGGCGCCGATCGCGCCCCAGAGCTGCGCGTGAGGATCCTCGGGGAAGCGGACGCCCTTGCGCATCCGGATGAGCGCCTTGAACTCGTCCACCAGCTCGCGGAGCGCGTCGGCGTCGAGCTCGGTGTCGAGCGTGACCCCGCGTGCCCGCTTCTTCTCCTGGAGCGCGACCTCGAAGGGGTCCTCCTCGTCCTTCGACTCGGGCTTCAAGCCGAGGACCACGTCGCCGTACATCTGCACGAAGCGGCGGTACGAGTCGTAGGCGAAGCGCGGGTTGCCGGAGGCGCGGATCAGGCCCTGTACGGTGCGGTCGTTGAGCCCGAGGTTCAGGATGGTGTCCATCATCCCGGGCATCGAGGCGCGTGCGCCGGAGCGCACCGAGACCAGCAGCGGGTCGTCCGGATCGCCGAAGCGCCGGCCGAGCGCCTTCTCGATGCGCGCCAGGGCCGCGGCGACCTGGGCGCGGAGCGCGGGCGGGTAGCTCCGGCGGTTTGCGTAGTAGTAGGTGCAGACCTCGGTCGAGATCGTGAAGCCGGGCGGGACGGGGAGGCCGAGGCGCGCCATCTCGGCCAGGTTCGCGCCCTTGCCGCCGAGCAGGTCCTTCATGTCGGCGCGCCCGTCCTTGCGGCCTGCGCCGAACGCGTAGATGTAGCGCGCCGCGCGCCGCGTCGCCGGCCGGACCACCTTCGCCTGCGGTCTCGCCACGGTTCGCCGCCCTCCTAGGATCTCTCGATGCGCGCGCCGAGCTCCTCGACCAGCCGATCCTCGGGGAGGCGAACCTGCGTCATCGCGTCGCGGTCGCGCAGCGTGACCGTGCCGTCCTTCATGGTGTCGTGATCGACGGTGATACCGAAGGGCGTGCCGACCTCGTCCTGGCGGCGGTAGCGCCGCCCGATCGAGCCCGCCTGATCGTAGTCGACCGGGAAGTGCTTGCGGAGCGCGTCGTAGATGCGCCGTGCGCGCTCGGGCTGGCCGTCCTTGCGCAGCAGCGGGAAGACGGCCGCCTTGTAGGGGGCGAGGCGCGGGTGGAGCCGGAGCACGATGCGCGCCTCGCCCTCGACCTCGTCCTCGTCGTAGGCGTCCACCAGGAAGGCGAGCGTCGAGCGGTCGGCGCCCGCCGCCGGCTCGATGACGTAGGGGAAGTAGCGCTCGCGCCGCTCCTCGTCGAAGTAGGTGAGGTCCTTGCCGCTGTACTCGCTGTGCCGCTTCAGATCGAAGTCGGTGCGGTTCGCGATGCCCTCGAGCTCGGACCAGCCGAACGGAAAGGCGTACTCGACATCGACGCACCCCTTGGCGTAGTGCGCGAGCTCGTCGCGCGCGTGCGGCCGCAGGCGAAGGCGATCGCGCGCGATGCCGAGGCGGACGTACCACTCGAAACGCGCGTGCCGCCAGTAGTCGTACCACTGCTCGTCCTCGCCCGGGCGGACGAAGAACTCGAGCTCCATCTGCTCGAACTCGCGCGTGCGGAAGAGGAAGTTGCCCGGGGTGATCTCGTTGCGGAACGAGCGCCCGATCTGCCCGATGCCGAAGGGCAGCTTCAAGCGCGAGGTCTCGAGGACGTTGCGGAAGTTGACGAACATGCTCTGCGCCGTCTCCGGGCGGAGGTAGGCCACGTGCGCGGTGTCCTCCATCGGCCCGACGAAGGTCTTGAACATGAGGTTGAATTGCCGCGCCTCGGTGAGCTCGCCGCCGCACTCGGGACAGCGCGTGCCCGCGACCTGGTCGGCGCGGAAGCGCTGCTTGCAGCTCTTGCAGTCGACGAGCGGGTCCGTGAAACCGGCCAGGTGGCCGGAGGCCTCCCACACCCGCGGATGCATGATGACCGCCGCGTCGAGGCCGACGACGTCGTCGCGACCGGTGACGATCTCCCGCCACCAGGCCTCCTTCACGTTGCGCTTGAGCTCGACGCCGAGCGGGCCGTAGTCGAGGCTCGAGCCGAGGCCGCCGTAGATCTCGCTGCCCGGGTAGACGAACCCCCGCCGCTTGCAGAGGTTCACCACCTTCTCCATGGTCGGGGCGGGCATCGGTGAAGGCGGCGACCCTAGCGAACCCCCTCGGGGGAATCAACGCGGGTTCGTCCGAGGAGGCCGAGGGAGTGCACCGGCCCGCTGGTGACGGCGGCGACCAGCTGCGCGGTGACCGCCGCCGCCTCGCGCAGGATGGCCGCGTCGGTGCCGGCGGCGGCCTCGGCGAGCGGGCTCCGGGCGAGCCGTGCCAGCTCGCGGGCCGTGGCAGCCGCGACCGGACGGACCGGCTCATCCACGCGCACGCACCGGCGGCAGACGAGCCCGCCGCGCTCGAGGGTGAGGTAACGAGGGTCTTCGCGCTCGGCGGCGCGGCCGCACGCGCGGCAGCGGTCGAGCGCCGGCGCATAGCCGCTCGCCGCGAGGAGGTGCAGCTCGAAGGCGCGCAGCACGGGGTCCGCGGGCGCCCCCGCATCGAGCAGGGTGAGTGCGTCGAGCGCGAGACGGTAGACCTCGTGTCCCGACTCGCGGCCGAAGACCATGCGATCGGTCAGCTCGAGGACGTAGCTGCCGGCGGCGAAGCAGTCGAGGTCGCGGGTGAAGGCGCGCAGCGTGCCCTCCAGCTCGCAGCGCAGCAGGAAGACCAGGTCGGAGGTCGTGCGCTGCCGGAAGACGGCGCGGATCAGAACGAAGGGCTCGAGCGTGCCCGCGAACCGGCGCCGCGAGTTCTTCGCCCCCTTGGCGATGCCGGTGACCTTCCCGTGCTGCTCGGTGATGAGGGTGACGATGCGGTCCGACTCGCCGTAGGGGCGGGTACGGAGCACGAGCGCGGAGGTCGCGAGTTCACGGGGCACGGGGCGGCGTCGACACCTTCCTCCCCTATGCCCCACGGGGCCACGAGCCGCAACCTTGACAAACGGGGTTTTGGTCCCTACCTACACCCGGCCCACGGGGCAATGGATCGATATGACGGACGACGGCTTCACCAAGGCTGACGCTCCGAAGCGCGCGCCCGAGGCGGGCGAGGATGTCGCCGCACGCCTCGCGGCCCTCGAGACTGAGCTCGAGAAGGCGCGCGAGGAGGCGCGGCAGCACCACGAGCGCTGGCTGCGCGAGCGCGCCGAACTGGAGAACCTGAAGAAGCGCGCCGCGCGCGAGCGGGCCGAGACCATGAAGTTCGCCAACGAGAGCCTGCTCAGGGACCTGCTCCCCATCGTCGACAACCTGGAGCGCGCCGTCGCGCACGCGGAGAGCGGGGGCGACGGGCAGCCCCTGGTCGAGGGCGTCGCGCTGGTGCTCAAATCCCTGCTCGACGTGCTCGAGCGGCACGGCGTCAAGCGGATCGAGGCCAAGGGGACGCCCTTCGATCCCGCGCAGCACGAGGCCATGGCGCACGTCGAGAGCGCCGAGCACGAGCCGAACTCGGTGATCGAGGAGCACCAGCCGGGCTACCGGCTGCAGGAACGCTTGCTCCGTCCCGCGCTGGTGAGCGTGGCAAAGGCGCCCGACCCGAACCTTGCCAGGGACAAGGACCGTGATTAAAGCGTCCCGAAGGAGAACCTCGCAATGGCCAAGGTGATTGGAATCGATTTGGGGACCACGAACTCGTGCGTCGCCATCATGGAAGCGGGGGACCCCGTCGTCATCACGAACGCCGAGGGCAGCCGCATCACCCCCTCGGTGGTCGCGTTCACCGACAGCGGCGAGCGCCTGGTCGGGCAGATCGCCCGCCGGCAGGCGATCACCAACCCCGAGAACACCGTCTTCGCCATCAAGCGCCTGATCGGCCGCCGCTACGAGGATGCCGAGGTCCAGAAGGCGATGAAGGTCCTGCCCTACAAGATCGTGCGCGCCGACAACGGCGACGCCTGGGTCGAGGTGCGCGGCAAGAAGTACAGCCCCGCCGAGATCTCCGCCTTCATCCTCCAGAAGATGAAGCAGACCGCCGAGGACCACCTGGGCGAGAAGGTGACCGAGGCGGTCGTCACCGTACCCGCCTACTTCAACGACAGCCAGCGTCAGGCGACCAAGGACGCGGGCAAGATTGCGGGCCTGAACGTGCTCCGCATCATCAACGAGCCCACCGCGGCCTCGCTCGCCTACGGCCTCGACAAGAAGAAGGACGAGAAGATCGCCGTCTTCGACCTGGGCGGGGGCACCTTCGACATCTCGATCCTCGAGATCGGCGAGGGCGTCTTCGAGGTCAAGGCGACCAACGGCGACACCTTCCTCGGCGGCGAGGACTTCGACCAGCGCGTGATCGACTACCTGGCGGACGAGTTCCGCAAGGACCAGGGTATCGATCTGCGCAAGGACCGCATGGCGCTCCAACGCCTGAAGGAGGCGGCGGAGAAGGCGAAGTGCGAGCTCTCGACCGCGATGGAGACCGACATCAACCTGCCCTTCGTGACCGCCGACCAGAGCGGGCCGAAGCATCTCAACATGAAGCTCACGCGCGCCAAGCTCGAGGCGCTGTGCGCCGATCTGCTCGACCGCCTCGAGCGGCCCTGCATCACGGCGCTCAAGGACGCCGGCCTCTCCACCAAGGACATCGACGAGGTGGTGCTGGTGGGCGGCATGACGCGCATGCCGGCCGTTCAGGCGCGCGTCAAGAAGCTCTTCGGCAGGGAGCCGCACAAGGGCGTCAACCCCGACGAGGTGGTGGCGGTCGGCGCCGGCATCCAGGGCGCGGTGCTGAAGGGCGAGGTGAAGGACGTCCTCCTCCTCGACGTGACCCCGCTCTCGCTCGGCATCGAGACCCTGGGCGGCGTGTTCACCAAGCTGATCGAGAAGAACACCACCATCCCGACCCGCAAGAGCCAGGTCTTCTCGACCGCGGCCGACAATCAGTCGGCGGTCACCATCCGCGTCTTCCAGGGCGAGCGCGAGATGGCCTCGGACAACAAGCTCCTCGGTCAGTTCGACCTGGTCGGCATCCCGCCCGCCCCGCGCGGCGTGCCGCAGGTCGAGGTCACCTTCGACATCGACGCCAACGGCATCGTGCACGTGAACGCGAAGGACCTGGGCACCGGCAAGGAGCAGTCGATCCAGATCACCGCCTCGAGCGGCCTCTCCAAGGACGAGGTCGAGCGCATGGTCAAGGAGGCCACGCTCCACGCCGAGGAGGACAAGAAGAAGCGGGAGCTGGTCGACGTGCGCAATCGGCTCGACGGCGTCATCTACCAGACCGAGAAGGCGCTCGGCGAGCATGGCGCGACGCTCGACGCCGCCGCCCGGGGCAACATCGAGAGCGCGCTCGCCGACGCCAAGAAGGCGCTCGAGTCCCAGGACGTCACGCGCACCCGCGACGCCGCGGATGCGCTCGAGCGCGCCGCGCACAAGCTCGCGGAGGCGATCTACGCGAAGGCGTCGCAGGCGGGCAAGGGGGGCGAGGCGCCGCACGGCGACGGCGCGGCTCCCGAAGGGAAGGGCAAGGAAGACGTGGTCGAGGCGGAGTTCGAGGAGGTGAAGGAGTAAGCGCCCGTTCTCGCTTGCGGTGACCCTGTGCAGAGAGTAGAGGAGCCCTCACCCGCGCGCGGGTGAGGGCTCCTCTCGTTTTGCGATGAAGCGCGATTACTACGAGATCCTCGGTGTGTCCCGCTCCGCGACCGAGGACGACGTCAAGAAAGCTTACCGCAAGCTCGCCCTCAAGTATCATCCCGACCGCAATCCCGAGGACCGCCACGAGGCCGAGGAGCGCTTCAAGGAGATCTCGGAGGCCTACCAGGTGCTCTCCGATGCGGAGCGGCGGAGCCTCTACGACCGCTTCGGGCACGCCGCCTTCGCGCAGGGCGCGCCGGGAGGCGCGGGCTTCGACTTCGGCGGCAACTTCGAGGACATCATCGGCGACCTGTTCGGAGACTTCTTCGGCACGGGCCGGACCCGCGGCGGGCGCGGTCGGACGCGGCGCGGGCAGGACCTCCGCTACGACCTCGAGGTCAGCTTCGAGGAGGCGGCGTTCGGGTGCGAGAAGACGATCGCGGTGCCCCGCCTGTCGACGTGCGACACGTGCCGCGGACGCGGCGCCAAGCCGGGGACCTCGCCGCGCACCTGCCCGCAGTGCCGCGGCTCGGGGCAGGTGCGCTTCCAGCAGGGCTTCTTCTCGATCGCCAAGACGTGCGGCCACTGCAACGGGCAGGGCACCATCATCGCGAATCCGTGCCCCAGCTGCGAGGGCTCCGGCGTGCAGCGGCGGACGCACCAGCTCAACATCAAGGTCCCGCCCGGCGTCGACAGCGGCTCCCGACTCAAGCTGCGCGGCGAAGGCGAGGCCGGGCCGAACGCCGGCACACCCGGCGACCTCTACGTCGTGCTCAGCGTGCGCGAGCATCCGCTCTTCGTGCGCGAGGGGAACGACGTCGTGTGCGAGGTCCCGCTCAGCTTCGCGCAGGCGGCCCTGGGGGTGGAGATCGAGGTGCCGACGCTCGAGGGCAAGGCGCGGGTCAAGATCCCCGCCGGCACCCAGTCGGGCCAGGTCTTCACGCTGAAGGGGCGCGGCATCCCCGACCTGAACGGCTACGGCCGGGGAGACGAGGTCATCCGCGTGGTCGTCGAGACGCCGCGCAAGCTCTCGCCCCGGCAGCGGGAGCTGCTCGAGGAGTTCGCCCGCCTCTCGGGCGAGGAGGTGCACCCTCTGTCGAAGAGCTTCCTCGAGAAGGTGAAGTCGATGCTCGGGTGAGCGACCCGAGACCTTGTCTCGGGTCGGGAACGGAAACGGACGCGAGCGTGTGGCGTCGGTGGATCGTGCGAGCGCCGTGCCGCGGCCGGCGAAGCCGGCGCGGCAAAACTGAACACCCTTGGGCGGTCGGGTACACCGCGCCGCGGACGCGTCACCTCCAGCCGCGCGCTCCGGAGAGTCTGAGGCGCCGGCCTTGCTGGCCGCGGCACGGCGTCGACGCTGTCCACCGGGCAGTACTCTCGCCGTCCGTCCGCGCCCCGAAACCTGGTCTCGGGGCGGCCTCCTAGCGGTGCGGCGCCTCCGAGACGTGGGCGAGCATGCGTGGATCGCCGCGCTTGCGCGCCGCCTGGCCGCTCGGCCGGCAGACCGCCGCATCCTGGTCGGGCCGGGCGACGACGCG
>WNGG01014190.1_pt1 | contig 13633 bp, 8 predicted proteins | sample 5400661 | NCBI WGS metagenome assembly WNGG01 (sample SAMN13153372, study PRJNA577476) | soil metagenome | isolation source: 100 cm soil or saprolite under Garry oak tree replicate 1 | place: USA:California | collected 2016-06-15
GCATCGGCAATCGTCTCTCGCTGTCGATGCAGTACGACGGGCGCGAGCATGTCGGCGGCCTCGAATGGGACGCGCCGCCGAGCATCGACAATGTCGAGAAGCTCCTGCGCGCGCACGTGGGGGAGCCGATCACGGCGATCGGCGAGCTGGAGGTGTAGTGCACCTCCAGCCGAAGTTAAGTCGGCGCGATGCGTGACGGCGAGCACACATGACACCCTCGGTTGTGCTGACAACATGGGTGCTCATGTTGCTCGCCGCGTTGCGCTCTGCAAAGAAGCGGGATGACCACCCGGCCCTTCTCGCCTCATGTCGATGTACCGGGGTGCTACTGGGTGAGTAGCATAGGAACCCGTCGTCAGGGGTTCAACGCCAACGGGAGCGCGGAAGTGGGTCCATATCGGAAATCCCGGTTCAGGAGGTCATGTCCATGAAAGCAGAGACTGCAGCGAAGATGAAGTATGGAGTTTGGGGCCTCATTTGTGGGGCAATCATCGCAATGATCCTCGGCTTTGTGTGGGGTGGCTGGACGACCTCCGGCACGACCCGAACGATGACCAAAGAGGCGGTTTTGGCGAGTCAGGCGGCGATCTGCGTCGCCCAGTTTATGAAGCGACCGAACCATGAGAAGACACTCAAGGAACTCGAGGCAGTCGATAGCTGGAAGAGAGCTGAAGCGATTGAAAAAGGTGGCTGGGATAAGATGCCCGGGCAAGAAAAGGCTGACTATGCTGTCGCCCGAGCATGCGCCGATGGGCTTGAGCTGCTTTTCAAGAAATGAAGCTTATCACCTGATTGACGGGACCGTACCGATGCCCTTGGCCACGTGTTCCAGCGGCTCGGTGCTCCGTCGCGCATGCTCAGATCAGATCAACCTCGAGCAGTGCCGTGTTTGATCATTTCGGCGCCGTTGCTACACTAACTGCGCCCTCCGTGTAACCCCCCGCAGAAAGGCGGCATCCTGATCGCCCAAGAGTCTCTCGAGAGCCCGATCCGCGCCGAGCTCTTCGGCATCGAGCGGTTCGAGCAGCACGCCGAGAGCCTGGCGGCTGCGCAGCGCGTCGCGAGCCCGTCGGGCAGAGGGCGGCGTTTGCTGCTGCGCGTCGAGGACAACGGTCGGGTGCTCCGCGACTCATATCGCGTGATCGCCAGCGCCATCCGCGAGGAGCGCGCGATCACCCCGGCCGCGGAATGGCTCGTCGACAACTTCCACGTCGTGGACGAACAGCTGCGCGAGATTCGCGACGACCTGCCGCCCGGGTTCTATCGAGAGCTGCCCAAGCTGGCCGACGGGCCGCTCGCCGGCTATCCGCGCGTCTACGGCATCGCCTGGGCGTTCGTCGCCCATACCGATAGCCGCTTCGACCCCGAGCTGCTCCGGCGGTTCGTGCGCGCCTACCAGCGCGTCCAGCCGCTGACGATCGGCGAGCTCTGGGCGGTGGCGATCACGCTGCGCGTGGTGCTCGTGGAGAATCTTCGGCGCCTGACGGAGAGCATCGTCCGGGGGCGCGCGGCGCGGCAGGAAGCCGACGCCCTGGCCGACGAGCTGCTCGGCGTTGGCGGCGCTGGCGCGGCGCCGACGGCGAGGGGGCTCGCGCGATTCGAGAGCAGCTCGCTGGTGACCGCCTTCGCGGTGCAGCTCGTCCAGCGGCTGCGGGAGCAGGATCGGGCGGTGACGCCGGCGCTGCTTTGGCTCGACCAACGGCTGGAAGCGCAGGGAACGACGTCCGAGGACATCGTCCGCGTCGAGCATCAGCGACAGGCCGCGATGAACGTGACCGTCCGCAACGTGATCATGAGCATGAGCCTGATGTCCGCGCTGGACTGGACGGAGTTCTTCGAGACCGTCAGCCTCGTCGACGAGGTGCTCAGAGTGGGCTCGGACTACGGCGCCATGGACTTCGCGACCCGCGACGCCTACCGGCACGCGGTCGAAGAGCTCGCGCGGGGCTCGGGCCGGTCCGAGCTGGAAGTCGCGCGCGAGGCCATGGCTCACGCGCACGGCGCTGGCGCTGACGGGCACGACAACCGGCAGAAGGATCCCGGCTTCTATCTCATCGGCGGCGGACGGCTGGCCTTCGAGCTCGCCCTTGGCTACCGAGCGCCGCCGATGCGCCGGCTGCTTCGCCTCTATGTCGGGGCAGCAACGCCCGGATATCTGGGAACGATCGCCGTCCTCAGTGGCCTCATGCTCATGCTGCCTCTCTTCGCCGCGGGTGCATCCGGCGTCGGACCGGTGAGCCTGCTCGCGCTGGTACTTCTGGCCGCCATCCCAGCCTCGGACCTGGCGATCGCTCTGCTGAATCGAAGCGTCACGGCGCTCGTCACGCCGGCCGTGCTGCCTCGGCTCGAGCTGCGCGACGGTGTGCCGCCCCACCTGCGGACCATGATCGTCGTGCCGATGCTGTTGACCGACGCCGCCGAGGTCGAGGACCAGATCGAGCGGATCGAAGTGCATTACCTGGCGAATCCGGACGGCGACCTTCGCTTCGCCGTCCTCTCCGACTGGATGGATGCGCCTGTCGAAAGCATGCCGGGTGACGACGAAACTCTGGCGGCGGTGCGCGCAGGGATCGCGCGCCTGAACCGGCGCCACGGCGCCGCATTCGAGGGCGGCGAGCGATTCCTTCTCTTCCACCGCCGGCGGCTCTGGAACCAGAGCGAGCGGACGTGGATGGGGTGGGAGCGCAAGCGCGGCAAGCTCCACGAGCTCAACCGCCTCCTGCGAGGGGCGACGGACACGAGCTTCGTGCCTACGGGCGCCACCGCGCCCTCCGGCGTCCGCTACGTCATCACTCTCGACGCCGACACGCGGCTGCCCAGGGGCGCGGTTGAACGGCTGGTAGGCACGATGGCGCATCCGCTCAATCGAGCGCGGTTGGATCCCGGAAGGCGACGCGTCGTCGAAGGGTACGCGGTGCTTCAACCGCGGGTGACCCCGCCGCTCCCCGGGCGCGAGGGCTCGTTGTTCCAGCGTCTGTCGTCCGGTCCGGCCGGCATCGACCCGTACGCGGCGGCGGTGTCCGACGTCTACCAGGACCTCTGGGGGGAAGGGTCATACACCGGCAAGGGAATCTACGACGTGGACGCGTTCGAGGCGGCGCTGGTGCGACGGGTGCCGGAGAACACGCTGCTGAGCCACGATCTGTTCGAGGGTGTGTTCGCGCGCGCCGGCCTCGTGACCGACGTCGAGCTGTTCGAGAGCGCTCCATCGCATTACGGAGTCGCGGCGGCCCGCCAGCACCGATGGGCCCGTGGCGACTGGCAGCTGCTTCCGTGGATTCTTGGAACCCGGATCCCGGTGATCGGGCGCTGGAAGATGCTGGACAATCTACGTCGCACGGTATCGGCGCCGACCGCCTTTCTGACCCTGGCGGTCGCGTGGATGCTGCCCGGCCGGTCGCCCGCGGTGTGGACCGCGTTCATCCTCGCGACCATCGCCACGCCCACGCTCTTGCCGGTGCTCGGCGGATTGATCCCTCACCGGCGCGGTATCTCGAAACGCAGTCATGCCCGCGCGGTCGGCAGGGACGTCGTCATGGCGGCTTCGCAGATCGGATTCACGATCACGATGCTGGCGCACCAAGCCTGGCTGATGAGCGACGCGATCGTGCGGACTCTCGTTCGCGTGTACGTCACGCGCCGGAGGCTGCTGGAATGGGTGACCGCGGCGCAGGCGAAGGCGGGTCTCCGTCTCGATCTCCCTGGCTTCGGCCGTCGAATGGTCGGCGGACTCGCGCTCGCCGCCGCCGCGGCAGTCGCCGTCGCGTGGGGGCAACCGGAGGCCTGGCCCGCCGCGCTGCCCCTTCTGCTACTGTGGGCCGCGTCGCCCGTAGTGGCTCGATGGATCAGCGTGCCACGGAGCACGGCACGCGCCGAGCCGCTCTCGGAGGCGGATGCCCGGGCCCTGCGGTTGACCGCGCGTCGGACGTGGCGGTTCTTCGCGACGTTCGTCGGTCCCGAGGACCACGCGTTGCCGCCCGACAACTTCCAGGAAACGCCGAGCCCGGTCGTGGCGCATCGCACGTCGCCGACGAACATCGGACTGTATCTGCTGTCCACGGTAGCCGCACGCGATTTCGGGTGGCTCGGCACGCTCGACGTCGTCGAGCGTCTCGAAGCCACGCTCGAGACACTGAACGCCCTCGAGCGATTCCGCGGCCACTTCTACAACTGGTACGACACGAAGCACTGCTATCCGCTCGAGCCGAAGTACGTATCGTCAGTCGACAGCGGCAATCTCGCCGGCCATCTGATCGCCCTCACGCATGCCTGTGAGGAGATGATCGACCGTCCGCGCCTCGAGGGCGCGGCTCTCGCCGGAATCGAAGACACTGCGCTGCTCGTCCGCCTATCGATCCGCGGGACCTCCGACGATGGTCAGCTGCGCACTGTCATCCACGAGAGCCTGGACGAAGCTCTCGACGCCGTCACGGCCGCGGTCCAGGAGCCCCCGCACGACTCGGCCGAGTGGGCCGTGCGGCTCGCGGCACTGAGAGAGAGCGCGCGAACCGTGCTGGACATCGCGCGAACGCTTGTCGACGACGGTCCTGAGAACGCGCGCACCGACGTCCTCGTGTGGGCAGAGGCGCTCTGCTCCACCGTCGAAAGCCACACGCGCGACCTCGACATGCCCGAGGCGCTGAGTCGTCGCCTCACGACCCTCGCCCGGAGCACTCGGGCGACGGTCGAAGCCATGGACTTCAGATTTCTGTTCGATCCCATGCGGAAGCTGTTTGCGATCGGGTACCGCGTCACGGACGGCAGTCTTGACCCCGGCCGGTACGACCTCCTCGCGTCGGAAGCCCGTCTCGCGAGCTTCGTCGCGATCGCCAAGGGCGACGCCCCCGTCTCGCACTGGTTCCGGCTGGGCCGGGCGCTCACGCCGGTGGAGCTGGACTCCGTGCTCGTGTCCTGGTCGGGATCGATGTTCGAGTACCTGATGCCGGCACTCGTCATGCCCGCGCCGGCGGGCAGCCTGCTGGAGCAGACAGGCCGGCTCGTCGTGGGGCGGCAGATCGGGTATGGCACCGAGCGCGGCGTGCCGTGGGGTGTGTCGGAGTCGGGCTACAACGCGCGCGATTTGGAAATGACCTATCAGTATTCGAGCTTCGGTGTTCCGGGGCTCGGGCTGCGGCGCGGACTCAGCGAGGACGTCGTCATCACGCCCTATGCGACGGGCTTGGCGGCGATGATCGATCCGGCCGCGGCGGTTCAAAACTTCCGGCGCCTGACCAGGGCATGGTGGTCGTCGCGATCGCGAACGCTGTTCTCGACGGCGGGATGCGCGCGCGCTTCCACGCCGAAGCGATGGTCCAGGCGACCGAGCTGCTGCTCCAAGAGAGGACGCCAAGGGACGTGGCGGTCGCCCGGCCACGCGCGGAGGAGGTACAGGCCGTCGGGGACGTTCGCGAGTTCGTTCCGCCGGTCGAGAGGCACTTCAGCTCGCCGCACGGCTCGGTGCCACGCACACAGCTGCTCTCGAACGGACGATACGCGGTGATGCTGACGACGGCGGGCTCCGGATACAGCTGCTGGCGTGATCTCGCGATCACGCGGTGGCGGGAGGACGTCACACGCGACGTATGGGGCACGTACGTGTTCCTTCGCGACATCGACAGCGGCGAGAGCTGGGTGGCCGGCTACCAGCCGCACGGGGGCGAGCCGGATAGCTATGAGGTTACGTTCTCCGAGGATCGGGCGGAGATCGTCCGGCGAGACGGCGCCATCGGCACCACGCTGCAGGTGATCGTGTCACCGGAGGACGATGCCGAGGTGCGTCGCGTGTCGCTCACGAATCTAGGGACGAAGACCCGAGAGATCGAGCTGACATCGTACGCCGAAGTCGTACTGGCGCCGCCGGCGGCGGACGCCGCCCACCCGGCGTTTTCCAATCTGAGCATCGAGACGGAATGCGTGCCCGAGCTCGACACGCTGCTGGCGACACGCCGGCCGCGGTCACGCGGCGAGGCCCAGGTCTGGCTCGCCCACGTGGCGGTCGTCGAAGGGGAGCCCGTCGGCGAGCTGCAATGGGAGACGGATCGTGCCCGATTCCTCGGCCGCGGGCGCGGGATCCGGGCGCCGGCAGCGGTGATGGACGGCCGGCCCCTCTCCAACACGACCGGCGCGGTGCTCGATCCGATCGTGAGCCTGAGACGCCGCGTGCGGCTTCCGTCGGGCGACACCGTGCGCGTCGCTTTCTCGACGCTCGTCGCGCCGACGCGGGCGGAGGCCCTCGGCCTCGCAGGGAAATATCGCGATACGGCGACATTCGATCGCGTGGCGACGCTGGCGTGGACGCAGGCGCAGGTTCAACAGCATCACCTTGGGATCGGGCCGGACGAGGCGCATCTCTTCCAGAGCCTCGCGAGCCGCCTTCTCTATTCGGATCGGGCGCTCCGGGCCTCCGCGGATGTCCTCACGCGTCAGACGGGAAACCCCGACGCGTTGTGGGCCCACGGGATATCGGGCGACCTCCCGATCGTGCTCGTTCAGATCGACGAGCCGGAGGACGTGGGCATCGTGCGGCAGCTCCTCCGCGCGCACGAGTACTGGCGGATGAAGCAACTCGCGGTCGATCTGGTCATCCTGAACGAGCGCGCGCCGTCGTACGTGCAGGATCTGCATGCGTTGCTGGAGACGCTGCTCCGCACGAGCCAGTCGGCGGGACCCCGTGATGGACAGGGGCCGCGCGGGAACGTGTATATCCTTCGGGCGGATCGCGTGACGGCGCCGCAACGTGACGTGCTCCAGTCCGTCGCACGGGCGGTGCTGTCGAGCCGGCGCGGGACGCTGGCCGAGCAGATCGCGCGCGCGCAGCGGCCTGACGCGGCTCCGCTCGCTCTCCCGCGCCGGCCGGCCGGACCGCCGGCCGCGGATGTGACGACCCGGCGGCCGGACCTCGAGCTCTTCAACAGCCTGGGTGGCTTCGCGAGGGATGGACGCGAGTACGTGACGGTCCTCGATGCGGGACGGTGGACGCCGTCGCCGTGGATCAATGTGATCGCCAATTCGGGGTTCGGCTTCCAGGTCTCCGAGTCGGGCTCGGGCTACACGTGGGCGATCAATAGCCGCGAGAACCAGCTCACCTCCTGGTCGAACGATCCGGTCAGCGATCCGCCGGGGGAGACCATCTACGTCCGGGACGAAGAGACGGGAGAGCTGTGGGGGCCGACGGCGCTCCCGATCCGCTCTGCGGTCTCACCCTACGTCATCCGGCACGGGCAGGGCTACACGCGCTTCGAGCATGTCTCGCACGGCGTCGCGCTCGAGCTGCTACAGCTGGTACCGCTCGGCGACTCCATCAAGATCTCGCGCCTCACCCTGACGAACGAGTCCGGCCGATCACGGCGGCTGTCCGTGACGGCCTACGTCGAATGGGTGCTCGGTGTGTCGCGGAGCGCCGCCGCACCGTTCGTCATCACCGAGATCGACAGAAAGACGGGCGCGATGTTCGCGCGCAATCGCTGGAGGCGCGAGTTCGGCGATCGCGTCGCCTTCGCCGACCTCGGCGGGGCGCAAACGGCGTGGACCGCCGACCGGGCGGAGTTTCTCGGGCGAAACGGCTCACCGGATCATCCGGCGGCGCTCGCGCAAAGACACCGCCTGTCAGGACGGGTCGGTGCCGGCCTCGATCCGTGCAGCGCGCTCCAGGCGACGATCGAGCTGCCCGCTGGAGGGCGAGCGGACGTCGTGTTCTTTCTCGGCGAGGCGGCGAACCCAGAGCGGGCGAGGGAGCTGATCCTTCGCTACCGGACCTGTGACGTGGAGGCGGTCTTGCGGGCTGTGGGCGAGCGCTGGGATGCGGTGCTGGGCTCGGTGCAGGTCAAGACGCCGGATCGCTCCATGGATATCCTGCTCAACCGCTGGCTGCTGTACCAGACGCTCGCGTGTCGGGTCTGGGCACGGTCCGCGTTTTATCAGGCGGGCGGCGCGTACGGGTTTCGCGATCAGCTTCAAGACGTGATGGCGCTCGCGGTGGCCGAGCCCGAGCTGGCGCGCCAGCATATGCTGCGCGCTGCGGCGCGGCAATTCGGCGAGGGTGACGTCCAGCACTGGTGGCACCCGCCCGGTGGCCGTGGCGTCCGAACCCGGATCTCCGACGACCTGCTCTGGCTCCCGTACGTCGTCGCCCAGTACATCGAGGTCGCCGGCGACGGCGCCGTCCTCGACGAGGTGGTCCCCTTCCTCGAAGGCCCCAAGCTCGCCGTCGGCCAGGCCGAGTCGTACTTCGAGCCCCGCGTCTCCGACGAGCGGGGCACGGTCTTCGAGCACTGCGCGCGCGCGCTCGACCGCAGTCTGACGGCCGGAGCCCACGGGCTGCCGCTGATGGGGACGGGGGATTGGAACGACGGGATGAACGAAGTGGGTGCCGCTGGGAAGGGTGAGAGCGTGTGGCTCGGGTGGTTCCTTCACGCCGTTCTGTCCGAATGGGCGACGCTGGCCGACGCGCGCGGTGAGGGCAAGCGCGCTGAGCGATGGCGTGGGTACGTGGGTGCGCTGAAGGAGTCGCTCGAGCGGGAGGCCTGGGACGGTCACTGGTATCGCCGCGCTTACTTCGATGATGGGGCGCCACTCGGCTCGGCGGTCAACGACGCGTGTCGCATCGATTCGATCGCGCAGTCTTGGAGCGTCATCTCGGGGGCGGCCGACCCGATGCGGCGAACGCGCGCCATGGCGGCGGTCGATGAATACCTCGTGCGTCGTGCTGACGGCCTCGTGTTGTTGTTCACGCCGCCGTTCGACGATACGCTCTTGGAGCCCGGCTACATCAAGGGGTATCTGCCCGGCGTCCGGGAGAACGGCGGCCAGTACACGCATGCGGCGATCTGGTCGGCGATCGCCTTCGCGGCGCTCGGCGACGGGGACAAGGCCGGCGAGCTCTTCGCGATGTTGAATCCGATCAACCGCACCAGCACGGAAGCGGGCGTTCGACGCTACAAGGTCGAACCGTACGTCGTTGCGGCGGACGTCTACGCCGAGCCGCCGCACGTCGGCCGCGGGGGCTGGACGTGGTACACGGGATCAGCGGGGTGGATGTATCGGGCCGGCCTGGAGTCGATTCTCGGCTTCCGGCTGCGTGGCGCGCGGCTCGTGGTCGACCCGTGTATCCCGCGTGCATGGCCCGGCTTCGAGATAGTGTTTCGCCATCGCTCCGCGCGCTATGACATCGGCGTGGAGAACCCACGGGGTGTGTCTCGGGGAGTGTCGTCAGTCGAGGTCGACGGTGTCTCCCTCGACGGTGATCTCGGTATCCGGCTTGCCGACGACGGGAAGACACACCGCGTCCGCATCGTCCTCGGCTGAGCCGCTTAGAAGCCCTTCCGTCTCATGCAGCTACGATAGGCGGCCTGGTACGTGGCGTTTTTTGCTCCCTCCGCGTTCATGCCGTGGATTTGCGGATCGGACGACCTGATGACGTTGCCCGTGACGTCTGTGGAGACCGCCGTCATGGCGTCGCCGCGCGCGCGATCAGCCCGGACGTGGTCGGCGCTGGTCGGTGACGCACTTCCCGTTTTGATCGCTCGGGGGGCGTCTTCATTGCAGGCGGTGAAGTCGGTGGCGGTGGGGACCTCGCCGTCGGCCGCCCGCGCGGCGGCGAGCGAGAGGAGGAGGGTCAGGACAAGGACGATCCCGCTGTCCTTCACGATTCGGTATAGGACCCACCCGCTGCCGTCATGTCCCTCGGCGCGCTCGGCTCGCTCGACCAGACTCAGCCTCCCTCGCGATCGAGGCGCTGGATGCTCCGCCAGAACCGCATTCCGGCCTGACAGGACCGCCGCCGCCGGCAACGGTGCGTCAATCGAGTAACTCGCCAACATCCCGCGCCTCTCGTTGTAGAACTCCATGCGCCACTGCATTCCCACACCTCTCCGCGCGACGTTCTAGTGGAAGCCCGCCCGGGCGCCGCTGCGTTTTCCGCGGTCGCCTCGCTCAGGCCCCTCGTGTGAGCGGCCCGCACCGAGCTTTACCCACGTCTTCGCGTTGAAGTCGTACTGGTAGATGCTTCCCTCCTTGTCGAGGGCGAAGAGGTCGTTTTGCGATGCACAAACTTGGATGAACTTCGCCGGCGCCTGGCTGGCTGTCCCAAGCCGCTGGGAATCATCGTCACGGTATTCACTGACGTTCATCACTGCCTCCGAAGGGTGAAACGAAAGTGGCCCCCGGGCGGAACCACCTCATGACTGCTCACTTTTCCGGCACCGGTCCACGCGTCGTACCCCCGCGCGCTTTACGTCCCATGGGCGGGCGAGGGCTCGGCCGCGGCCGGAGCGGAGGGGCCGTCGGCCGGTCGCCGTTTTCTCGCACCAGGAGGGCCGCGAGCATTTCGATCGCCCGCTGGTCGAGGGCCCGGTCGTCGATCAGCACCTGCAGGGCGGGGGGTGCGAACCCCCGGACCCGCTCGGCTGCCGCGGTGGAGCAGACGATGACTTCCACTCGCCGCACCAGGCGACCCAGCGCGGCTCCATCGGCGGGGCAGGACCCGACGAGCACGATATTCGGCAGGGCGGCGTTCGCGATCGAGTGCTCCAGATTGTGGGCCGTCTCGACGGTCGTGGAGGCCACGCCCACCCGCGTCCCCGACGGGAGCTGGGCCAGGCGGTGGAGGGTCTCGAGATGCGCCTCGGCGAGGAGCGCGATCACTGGAACCCCCTTGCCCCTCAGGAGGCGCTCCACCTGCGGGAGATGGGAGAAGCTCGTAACCGCCGCCCGCCAGCGGCCGGCTTGCTTCTGGCGCCGCGTGACCGCCACAAGGTCGTCGAGGAGCACCTTGTCGACGCGAACGGGGAGGTGGGCCTCGAGTTGCAGGGCAAAGAAGTCGAGCTCCGGCGGGCTACACTCCACTAAGAGGACATCGACGGCCTCCTGAACGGCGGCGGGCCGAACACCGGTCAAGCTCAGAACGCCCACCGACAAGTCGTCGACGGTCATCCCGAGGGCCGCGCCTCGGATCACCACATCCTGGAGGAAACCCTGGCGGAGGTGAGGGGAGGGGCGGGCGGGCGGCGCCGGGGCCACGAACACGCCCTTCCCCCGTCGAGCCTCCACGTATCCACTCCGCTTGAGGTCCTCGACGACTCGCGCGACCGTATTCGGATTGACGCCGAGGAAGCCGGCCAGCTCCCGGATGCTGGGGAGCGCCTGATTCTGCGGGACACCGCCGCCCTCGATGACGTGCCTGAGCTGCTCCGTCAGCTGCCGACGGATCGGGATCGGGCTCTGGGCGTCGATCGTCAGGTTCAGGGGGATCTTCATACTGTACGACCCAGATAGTACACCTGATCTAAATCGTACTTGTGTACTATTTTAGTGGTACAGTACGCCCGAACCGACAGGACCCGCCACGCTCACCACGAGGGAGGCACCCGCGCTATGGCTCAAGCAACCATGATGGCCCACGCAACCAAGACGAAGCTGCAACCGCTCCACGACCGCGTGCTCGTCAAGCGCCTCGAGGAGCAGGACGAGAGGCACGGAAACATCATCATCCCCGACACCGCCAAGGAGAAGCCGCAGGAGGGCAAGGTGGTCGCGGTCGGGACTGGCAGGGTGACCGAGGACGGCAAGAAGCTCCCCCTCGCGGTGAAAGAGGGCGATCGCATCCTCTTCGGCAAGTACTCCGGTAGCGAGATCAAGCTGGACGGCAAGGAGTATCTCATCATGAAAGAGGAGGACGTCCTCGGCATCATCGGAGGGTAATCACGGCGCGTAACCACGCGGCTCCGCCGCCGTCGACTATTTGTGCACACTCGGGAGAAAGGTACCCATGCCCAAGCAGCTGCTGTTCAACGAGGAAGCCCGCGCCGCGCTGTTGCGCGGGGTCAACACAATGTCGCACGCCGTCAAGGTGACGCTCGGGCCGAAGGGGCGGAACGTCGTCCTCGCCAAGAGGTTCGGCAGCCCCACCCTGACCAAGGACGGTGTCGCCGTCGCCAAGGAAATCGAGCTCAAGGACCCGTACGAGAACATGGGCGCGCAGATGCTGAAGGAAGTCGCCTCCAAGACCTCCGACATCGCGGGTGACGGCACGACGACCGCGACGGTTCTCGCCCAGGCCATCTTCCGCGGGGGTCTCAAAAACGTGACCGCCGGCGCGAATCCGATGGGTCTGAAGCGGGGGATCGAGCAGGCGGTCGACGCGGTGGTCGAGGAGCTGAAGCACATGTCCAAGGCCACCAAGGACAAGAAGGAGATCGCCCAGGTCGCCACGATCGCGGCCAACAACGACAAGACGATCGGCAACCTGATCGCCGAGGCCATGGAGAAGGTCGGCAAGGACGGCGTCATCACCGTCGAAGAGGCCAAGGCGACGGAGACCACCCTCGAGGTGGTCGAGGGGATGCAGTTCGACCGCGGGTACCTCTCGCCCTACTTCGTGACGAATGCGGAGCGGATGGAAGTGGTGCTGGAGGACGCCCTCGTCCTCATCCACGAGAAGAAGCTGAGCGTGATGAAGGAGATGCTGCCGCTGCTCGAGCAGGTCGCGCAGGCGGGCAAGCCGTTCCTCATCATCGCCGAGGAGCTCGAGGGCGAGGCCTTGGCGACCCTGGTCGTGAACAAGCTACGCGGGACGCTCGCCTGCTGCGCCGTCAAGGCGCCGGGCTTCGGCGATCGCCGCAAAGCCATGCTCGAGGACATCGCGACCCTGACCGGCGGCAAGGCGATCACGGAAGACCTCGGGATCAAGCTCGAGAACCTCAAGCTGGCCGACCTCGGTCGCGCCAAGAAGGTAGTCGTGGACAAGGACAACACCACGATCATCGAGGGCGCCGGCAACACCAAGGAGATCCAGGGCCGCATCAAGCAGATCCGAGCGCAGATCGAGGAAACCACCTCGGACTACGACCGGGAGAAGCTCCAGGAGCGGCTCGCGAAGCTTGCGGGCGGCGTCGCCGTCATCAAGGTAGGGGCGGCCACCGAGACGGAAATGAAGGAGAAGAAGGCGCGAGTCGAGGATGCGCTCAACGCCACGCGGGCGGCCGTCGAGGAAGGCATCGTGCCCGGCGGCGGCGTGGCGCTGCTGCGCGCGTCGGAGGCTCTCGACGGTCTCAAGCTGTCGGGCGACGAGGGCACCGGCGTCAGCATCGTGCGGCGCGCCCTCGAGGAGCCGATCCGACAGATCGTGGAGAACGCCGGGCTCGAAGGCTCGGTGATCGTCGAAAAGGTCAAGGCCATGGTCCCGGTCACGCGGGGCTTCGACGCCGAGGGCACCGAGTATGTCGACATGATGCAGGCGGGGATCATCGACCCCACCAAGGTCGAGCGTGTCGCGCTGCAGAATGCGGCCTCGATCGCGTCGTTGCTGCTCACGACCGAGGCGCTGATCACCGATCGGCCGGAGGAGAAGTCCAGTGCCATGCCGCCGATGCCGGGCGGTGACATGTATTAAGTGAGGATCCGCGAGCTGCGGCGCAAGGCGGGTATCGCGACCGTCGGGCTACCGACCTGGCGCGAAGCTCGCGTTCGCTGACGACGGCGTGTTCAGGTCCGTGAGACGCATCGGCAATCGTCTCTCGCTGTCGATGCAGTACGACGGGCGCGAGCATGTCGGCGGCCTCGAATGGGACGCGCCGCCGAGCATCGACAATGTCGAGAAGCTCCTGCGCGCGCACGTGGGGGAGCCGATCACGGCGAT
>WNGG01008786.1_pt1 | contig 13631 bp, 11 predicted proteins | sample 5400661 | NCBI WGS metagenome assembly WNGG01 (sample SAMN13153372, study PRJNA577476) | soil metagenome | isolation source: 100 cm soil or saprolite under Garry oak tree replicate 1 | place: USA:California | collected 2016-06-15
CGAGATAGTATCCCGAATCCCACCGAGCAAGACCATACAGAACAGGGAGATTCACGTCTCCAATTGGAGGGAGAGACCCCGTGCTATTGCCGAAGACCGTGACCGTGGCGACTAGAAACACGACCAAGGCTCGTGAAGCGACAAGTGGATTCGTCAACCATTTCGAGAATTCATTCTTTAGTGAGAGCACGAGGCTGTCACGGGTCTACATTTGAACGTGAGACGCTGCTCTGAGAGTTTGCGATGTGTTTCGTCCTTCGCACCTGACCATAGAGGAGGACGATCACGGAGACGGGAAGGAGCAGGAAGAAGAAGGCATTGGTGAGATAGCCGTTTCTGCCTTGGAATGGGATAGAGGAGGTTTGTGCTGTTTTAGAATAATAATTGAGGGAAATATTTTCAACTGAAAGCCGGGTAAACGTTCCCGAAGCTGCGACCAAGACAATTGCGGCTTTTTCCGTCGGTAGGTTGTCTGAGAAAGACTTCGCACTTTGTGCTGTGATAGCAACCGTGACCGATAGATCGATCGGGATTGTTGAAAGGGTGTACACCGGTCCCTGGTAAACGGAAAAGCCGTCTATGAAGTAGGGTACGAAGACCATTCCGTTTGACGCATTGATTGATCCGCGAATCTCAACGCTTCTGAGCGTAAAAGACGGGTTTTCTTTAATTTGGCCCAGGCCAACATAGATTGCGTGGTATGATCCTGACGCTGGAGCGGACAAGAGTGGAAAGTTGAGGAATTCGAGTTTCTTGATCTGCAGTGAAAAATGCGTCGCCTGCGTTGATGCGCTTCGTTCTACATAGATTGTTACACTACTCGTCGAATCATAGACCTTGCCCGTATTCGATTCTATCAGGTGAAACATGTTCACTTGAACATTCTCTGCCTGTCCTGTCCCTTCTCTGTGGCTGAGCGCGTCGGACTCGGCCCAGAGAGGCACCGTAGATCTTGAGCTTTGCGAATAGAAACGGATTCCATAGCTAATACTTGGTGAAACATTGATCAGCATGTACATGATGGGGTATGCTGTCAGATTGACTGTCAGTGTTCTGTCAATAGAAAGGGCCAGTGGTTGCGTGCTTGCTGGAAAATTGCCCGTTAGCGTCAGTCCATCACTAGAGTAGGTGATTGTCGCGCCATATTGTTGGGCGGTGAGGCTCCAAATTGTCCAGTTATTCTCATTCAGGATCGTCGCGCGGCTACTCTCCGCGTAGGTCGGGGTCTTCAGCGACGTGACGTCGATCGCCCGCGTTCCTGGGAGTGTCACTGACGGAAGTGAAATAGCCAGAACTGGGATCAAAAATACCAATGCGATTATGAAAGCTGTGATCCAGGAGGTCTTTCCGTGGAAAGCTACGGGATTAGACACGTGTTCCGGCAAGAAGAATGATCGGATTATCCATAATAGTGTTCCTAATTCAAAACAAAGACGAAAGCCTGTCTGTTTGAAGGTCTTATTCGCCAAGGCCAAACTGGTATTCAATATGGCGGATGACTAAGGGGCGTTACAGGAAGAGCATTGCAGCCAAGAAAGCCCCTATAGCCACCAGTACTCCTAATCCAGACGTCGTCCAGCCACCGCGCACCTCCGCCTCGACATTACTATTCGCATGTTCGCATCTCGATATCGATCTTGCATCAAAGGAATCCGTACTGATCTACACAACCTGAACCTTTGGCATGAGATATGGACCTTATACTCTGAGTTCTCACTCTATGGAAACGAACAGCTACAAATGGATAGATCAAACCGTTTTGCAGATGCGTCATCATTCCTCGTTGAGAGAAAGCCCAAAGATTAAGTTAGAAAGACAGAGCAATTCTGACAGCCAGACCGATAAATCGGAACCGGGTCTGTGAGGGAGTGGAATGACGCAGGATGTGATCGTGGTCGCAGGTTTGGGTAGTTCTCTTCATTGGCGTTGCACGCGCGATCTGGGTGCGTTGGCTGGCTGATGATGCTCCAGGTTGGGACATCACATTGAGAGAGCAGTACACGATCGGTGGATGGGTTGAGTATCTTCTCGTACTAGTCGCACTTGCACTTGTCATAATTGGTTCGATCTCCTAACCAATCATCGCACCTCGGAAATTGGGCAATTTGTTCAATGCAGGCAGGGTGGTATTCGGCTAGTTCTTTAGGCGAACCCACGCTCCTTTCCTAGAAAATCGTCCTAGATCTGGGAGAAGCATGCTTATGGTTTTGGAGAAGGAATCTTCTCAGGTAGCGAATCGGTCGATCTCCCTATAGGTTGTGTTGTCGGAACCATTTCTTCCACCTCTTTCCAGATACTCACGTCTTTCGTTTCTTTGATGTAAAGGCTACCAATTACGAGAGTTACAAGAGCAACTCCGATGGGGTAGATCAATCCGGCTAGGATACTACCTGCCGCGACGTTGATGGCAACCACCAAAACGGGAGTGAAACCCCCAAACTCACCGTTGCCCAGGTGGTATGGCAGAGATAGGGATGTGTACCTCGTCCGGCCTGGGAACATTTCAACAAGTAATGCAGCGATGGGCCCATAGACCATTGTAACATAAATTACCTGAGTCAGTACGAGTAGAGTTAGGGCCGGGGCGTTGAAGCTGGCCTTGTCGGAGAAGTATGTCATCGCCATGTAGAGTGGGTAGTAGGTTGCTGCTGCGAGCCCACATCCTGCCATGATGATTTTTTTTCGACCGATTCTGTCTGATAATCGGCCGAAAAAGATGAAGAGTGGAGTGCCGAGGGCGAGAGCCGTCGCCACAATAGCGTACGATGTTACTTTGTCAACTCCTCGAATCGTTTGTAAAAAGAATAGCGCATAGAATTGTCCAGTGTACCATACAACGGCCTGTCCGGCTGTGGCGCCGAAGAGAGCGAGAAGAATGAGACGCCAGTCTCTTCCAAGGCTTTCTTTGATCGGGGATGTAGCTGTTCTCCCCATCTCTTTGAGCCTGCTGAAGAGAGGTGTTTCCCTAAGCCGCCATCGAATGTAGAGCGCCGCAACGACAAGAACGGAGGAGAGAAGGAATGGTATCCTCCATCCCCAGTCATTGAAGGCGCTGGCTCCGAGGCCGAGACTCGTCGCCAGAATAACAATCAGTGAGAGAAAGAGGCCGACGGTAGCGGTTGTCTGGATATAGCTAGTCCAGTACCCACGTTTCTCGTCCGGCGCATGTTCGGCGACATATATTGCCGCGCCGCCATATTCCCCACCTAGAGCAAGCCCTTGTAGCATCCGAATGAAAAGAAGAATTGCGGGTGCTAGAAGACCAATAGCTTGGTAGGATGGAAGGAGGCCGATGATGGTCGTCGCGGATCCCATGATAGTGATGGTCAGAAGGAACGCATATTTTCGGCCGATCTTGTCGCCCAATCTCCCAAAGACAAGGGCTCCGAAGGGCCTTACAGCAAAGCCGGCCGCAAAGGTCCCGAGATAGAGAATGAGCGACGTTCCGAGTGTTTTTGACGGGAAAAACACGGGCGCAAGGAAAACCGCAAGAGAACCGAAGATGTAGAAATCGTACCATTCAATAATTGTGCCCATAGATGAGGCAGCAACTATGTAGCGCATGCTCCGTCCACGGTTGGTATCCGACGAGAAGGGAAACGAGGGGGTGGACAGACTGCTCGACGGTTTTTGGCTTGTGCCCATAGGCTTTGACTAGGAGTGCAAGTTAGGTATTGCAATAATAGGCACGACGTTTACGTTTCATCACGAGTCTCACTTTCCCAATCATCAGTATTCATTTGTAATTTACCAATTTACCTAGGGAGTCGAGACCCACTGGTAAGCTCCCGCCGTGTTCACCCTATTCCGTTCGGAGATATGAAAAAGAGATGCATCATATCATCAATGATTTCCGAACTAAGAACCAAGCCCTTTGGCCTGCCGTATGGGTGCGTAGAGTGAGAAACTTGCCGAAACCAAGATTTACGAATTTGGCGATTAGGCGAGACCTCTACTCCCATTTGACCACGGCGGCAAGAGCCCATGGCTCCCCAGGTATCCCGAGTTATCTCCGTGGCTTATCTCGGAAGCCCGGAAAAATCGGTGGTAGTACCGTACTACGGACAGATGGAGTCAAAAGCGAGGTTTCTTTCGAGATAGCGGAAAGTGGCGGGCCGGGTGGGATTCGAACCCACGATTTGCGGCTCCTTGCAGTCCTAGCTCGACTACCAATGGATTGATTCAGATAGACTGGTACAAATTCGATGAATATTTGACGAACGCGTTTCACTCGCGCACACAATCGGAATATCGCGGCAATGCAAAGCGCTACTGGCGTGTTCTGACAACAGGCGATGCGTCACCACTCTTGGGACTGTCCGATGCTAAACGCAGACACGCAATGGGCGCACTGGCGAGTTTATCGAATTTCCTCGGCGAGAAAGAGGCGTGGAAGCACATTGTTTCCAAATACGATCTGCGATGGAATGGTAAGAACGATATCGGCGATCTTGTCACCCTACTGTACAGTAATCGTTTCGACGAAATGGCAGGCGAGCTTAGAACGGCTCTCGAATCAGTGCCTGAAGATTACGCGAACTACTATCGGTTCAACGTCGCTACAGGACTTCGCCCGGTCGAAGCGGTGATGGCGGTGAACATGCTTCGAACCAACTACTCAAACTATGTCAACCGGGATCTTCTGGTTCTCGAACACTACAAGTTTCCGAATCAGTTCATTCGCAACACCAAGAAAGCGTTCATCTCCGTCGTGGATCAAGAAACGCTCGAAATCGCGAAGAATACGAGAAGCCTTGACTATCAAGGAATCCGAAGTGAGTTTAGACGCCGCAAACTCGCGTTCAACATGGCTTACTGCCGCAAAGTGTACGCGACCTTCATGAAGAAACGGATAGAGGTTGAACTAATAGATCTCTTGCAGGGACGTGTACCAACAGGCATCTTCGCCAAGTTCTACAACCGACCGAACTACAAAGACGACTTGGAAAAAGTTCGATCAAGCCTGCCTGAGGTTCGAAAACTAATCGACTGATGAACGAGGTGAGGACTATGATAGATATCATCCCAAATATAGCGCAAGGTCGTTATCCAAGACATGAATTCGGTGAACATAGACCTTAGCGACTTAAGATATTATTCGACGCCGGATGTTGTTAGGCGGATTGGCGACAGCGGTATTGCTGGTTTCCTAACTTATGCCGTATTTTCTGCAAGCTTGGGTTATCTGTCGACATTATTGTCCGTGGCAGTTTCTGTTCCAATGGTCTTATTCGCCGTCTATCGGAACAGAATCCTAACGAGAATAGTTCGCAAAGGATTCGTCGTTGCTTTCACGTTCGGTAGATTCGTCGGGGCTATCTTTTACGCAAGCTCGATTATTCTGTTTTCAGGCGCGATTCTTCTCTTACTTTCACCCAAGGGTCATACGGGGTACGTCCCCCTGATTCTGGGATTCGCTCTTTCTTCGGTTTCAGGGGAGTGGAACATGTTCATGAACCCGCGAGCTATAGGCAAACTGTCCATTGAACAATTTCTGTTTCAACTCGGCCAAGGAAACCCGAACTTCCCCTGGCTACGAAGAGGGGTCCAATCAGTCGAGAAAAGGCTGAATCGGGTAGGATTGACCTGTGCGAAAAGCAGTCTCTTTCTCGGAGCAAGCTACGCACTTATGAGGAAACACGAAGTTGAGGCAGATATCAAAGCGCTGAGTGCTTGGGTGGGACAGCCGGGAAATGAACTTGATCCTATGATACTTCCTTCAGTGGTGCACTTCTTAGAGGAAGCCCGTGACGCTGAAAAGGTAGGATTCAGAGCAGCTCCAACAATAAGCGACAAGATGAGTGAACTTCCGTGGCAACAGATTTCCTACGCGACTGGATCGCTCGCAATTGTTGTCGGGTTTATCGTGGCGATTATACGTTTCTTCAACATAAGTTAGGTTGGGGTAGCATTCAAACGCTCGTAACCTTGCTTCTGGAATCCTCTACGCAAACGTATGAGGACGATCCTCCTGAGGGGCACGTGTGTACGCATGCCTAACCTTGCTTCATCGAGCACTCAATATGGGGCTTTCAGTTCGATTGATTCGTTTCCAGCGTACGGTACTGCCATGAGGGAAACCGCGGAGTATCGAACCGCGAACGTTCACAATTGTGCTGGGACTGTGGGTTATTTACACGATCCCTGCACGGACAAGCGACGGCTCAACTCTTGGTGGCATAAGCCCATAACATGAACCTCGTCCCCGGCTCATCCGTGAGGACTAAACCTTGCTGGGGTCGAATTCTTTCCGCCAAACTTGACTCTGTTGAGTGCCGCGGCAATAAGGACGGTTTTGGCATTTTCTGCTGGAACATCGGCGCCGTTACGGATTAACTTGGTTCCATCATCAATTTCGGGGCGTCCGTATAGCTTGGCGCCATTCTGTATGAACATCTCTGCCAGAGCAAGTTGTTGGTCGAAGTTTTTTCCTTGGACCAACAGCGCCGCAACAATGGGTTCCAATCGTTCCTTGGTGAATATCTGCCAAGTCTGATCTTCAGATAATTTCGTCGCTAAGTAGCCAAGTCTTTCCAACCACATTTTTCCCTTCTCCCGGATTCTGCGATCCTTCTGTGCTGAAGCGTTCTTTCCTTTGTTGCTTGAGCGCTGTCTAAGAACCTCGATCCAGAGTTTGTCCCTTTCCCATACCTTATCGTTTTCTCGTAACATTTCTCGAAAGCCAGCTACCAAATGATGTAAAATCAGTCATCTAAAACCAAACCGTTACGCCTTTGCCGTACCGTCGGTAATGGGCATGCATGAGTCTCGCTGAGGATATTCGTTATCTGGTTGAGGAAATCAAACGCGAGCAGGCAGTTCCGAGCCGCGCCGCCGAACTCATGGGGGCATATGCCCGTTTGGCACTATTGATGGAGAAATCCCTTCCAATATTAGAGAAACTCGAGCGAACGGGGTCAAAATGAGCGACCCCGAATCTTTCATACTGGATACTTCCCATGGGGAGATGGTGGTTGATGCTGACGACCGCGAATCCTGGGTCCCTGACGCAAAGACGGACCGAAGGGTTGCGACCGTCACGATTGCCGACATGGAGAGACAAAAGGATCAAGATAACAAGGTATCTGCCGCCTACCTACACGCGTGCGCTACAGGGGACTGGCGGCAAAAGGACGCGCTACAACGCGCCTACAACGAACTTATGCTACGTCATAGCGCGCCAATCGAATCTCCACCCACTCAGCAAACTTCGACTAAGGAAGCTAACGAAGATGATTCCGGCCCACGCCAAATTCTCAGAATCCAAAAAGGTTCTGGGCTTGATGGTTTTAGGCAGACTCTGATTCGCGAGCTTCAAGACCGACTGAATACAACGCGTCTGAACGCCGATCCGAACGCGGTCGCCGCACCGGCGGTCTACAAGAAGGGCTACCAAAAGGCGATGTCTGATTGCATCGCCTTGATCAGGAATCCTGTTTTCGTCGAGGGCGGTCGATAATGGAAACCGTTCTCGAAGCCGCTAACCCACCTGCAACTCTTCAGCAATACCGAGACGATCTTCGCATTACTAAGTTGTACTTACCTAAGGAGCATAGCCGGAGACGGCAGAACGGCACACAGTACGAGCTTCGCGGTTCCGAACTGGAAACTTGGCGCGAGGGGTTCCGAAACGGAATCGAACACGCCCTGGAACTGCTGGAATCACTCAATGAGACCCGATGATTTTGTCATTCTCGTCACCGACATGGGGGACCATACTTTGACCGAGCGGATTCACTTGACCCCTGAGGAAAAATCATGGTTCCAACGCTTAAGGGCCCTTCTAATCGGCGAATCCAAACAACAGGTAGTTGCGGAATGAGCGGAGACGTGGCGGAAAACGAAGGCTTTCGTGTTAAAGTTGTTCTTGGCGCTCGACGCTCTACCTCAAATCCCGTTGCATCGTCTGTGCTTGCGATGGCTTCAACCCAGACGCGAGTGGGACAATTACAGCTCGCCAGACGCCCCGGTTCGGTCACAAACAACACGACGTTCTTGGCTGTCCGTCAGACGAAGAAGGCGCAGAAGTCTGTCAGATACGGGGCGATGAGACAAGCCGCGAAAATGGAAAAGATCGTTCGGCGTGTCAAACTTTTGGATATCTTGGCGGGTCATCAAGTGCGCGATGAGCCAGCAAAACCGAAGCCCGAGGAGCGAAAAGAAGCAATTGAGAAAGATGATCGGGTCGAACATTTCCGCGAGTACGTGGGCTCGGCAACCAGAAGAAGCGACGAGCCCGAGAAAGAGGACCCGGAGAATTGAACGGGAAAATTTCGCTCTCAGTTGAGCTGGAAGTCCACAACGCGACCCTGTTCACTGTATTGAAACGCACCATCTCGAAAGCCTCACAGAAACGAAAGCTCGACATTGTTCACAACTACGCTTCCGATCCGCGTTGCAAATTTTCGATCATCGCCCAATCCGCCGAGGGAGAAACGGAATGACAGACGACAAAGTAAACCCTGACGCCTACAAGGTGTTGAAGAAATGTCGCCCTGACGACTTAGACAACGCGCCCAAAGAGCCTCCAATGCCGAACTATCCAAGCGGTGCCAATACGCAATATTCGTACAACTTCGAGGACTCAAAACACAAGATTTTGATCATGGCGGCAGACGGAAAACATGGACCCGACAGATGGAAATTGGACCAAAACGAAATCGGAACCCCACATGATCCGAGCCACGAACATGAGGATTTCAAGAGAAATCCCCCTTCGATTCTTCAAGACGCGGATCCGAAGGCATCACGCGTAGGATTTTTCGCGCAGAACAGGGTTCCCGATTCACGCGACGCGCTTAGCGTCCCCGGCGACCAACTCGGACTAACACCAGAACAGAGAGCCGCGATCAAGAAGCAAAATGAACTGTAAGATGGCACGTAGAACTCCCGAGCAGAGACAGAAAACAATCAGAGCCAACGTTCGGCAGATTCTCAAAGAGCATCCAGACGCGCGGAACAATGATGGGGTCTTGTGTTGGCTGTACACGCGGACCTTCCACAAGATTGACTTGCCTTGGGTCGATTTCAAGACACTGACAACCCTAGATTTTGACTCTATCGCCCGATACAGACGATACTGGCAAAATCGGCGTCATATGTTCCTACCGACCGACCCGCGGGTCCGCGAAGCGAGACGGCGAAAGTCCACGGCCATGAGAGCAGTCTACGGGTAGACGTAGAACACGATGACGAGTGAACGCGATAACGCCGCACATTCCCCCGAACCGACATTATGCCCGGCACAATGTCTAAGCAATATGCCGGGCTCATCTACAAGTGACTTACGAATGTTTTGGGGATTCTGTTTTAACAAGGCGACAGTTTACGTGTCAGTTGAGCGCGACAGTACCGCATTCTCATTGACGCACCTGTCTTGGTTTGCCTATCCCTTGGTGTTTAGGAGATTCTTGTTTACTGCAAACAGGGCTCATATCCCAAGTCATTCTTCTAGATAGTGTCTATCTTCAATGGCTCACGAATGTTCTGCGGATTCTTGTTCATTAGAGTGACAAAATGACTGTGCTTTCAGAGCATTCAATCCCTTCGCAGAGTGGACGTTTTATTCGCCCCAACCAACGGTTCCCGAAACCATGAGGAAGTGAGGCCGACCGACGAAGCGCTAGGATATATTATCCCTCGATAGGCTCGAAACATAATATATTTTCACGATGGCAGTAAATCTATTTCAGTTGTATGTATTCAGTTGTAAACGTTAAGCATTTAAGATATTCGAGCGAGCTTTCAGCGAAAATGTCAATAGTTAGTTCTATCAGCAAGCGAACACTAGCAATCCTAATCGGCACTCTCATGCTGAGTTTGTCGGTGTATGCGACCCCAAGTGTTCACGCACAGCCCCCAACCAGCACTACTGTGAACTGTAATCCGACTATCTTTGGACCGGGCACCGGGATGATGGACCACACCGTATGCACAGCCACTGTCACTGGTACGGGTGGTGGCGGTCCCCTTCCCCCAACCGGCACGGTGAATTTCATGGCTTCAGCTCCTGGCACGTTTAGCCCAGCTCCTGGCTCCTCATTTAGCCCACCATCTGGCTGCATACTTGGCCCGGGACCGGGCCTCATGCCCAATCAATCCGCCTGTTCTGTTACCTGGATGCCAGACCTCATAGGTCCTGCCACCGTGGAGACAATAACAGCCGACTACAGTGGCGATCCCAATAATTCGCCAAGCAGCGGCTTCACCGACATTCTGGTGCTATCAGGGCCTCTAGCAACCATTACCACCGCAGTATGCAACGCAAGCAAGCTCCCCGATCACAAGTCCACAACATGCACGGCGACAGTCAGAAACGCTACGCCCGTTCCTCCATCGTTCCCGTTACCACCAGGAGGAACTGTTTCCTGGACTTGCAGCCCCTCTCCATGTGGCAGCTTTACCCCACCGAGTTGCCTTCTCTCACCGACAATCGCGGATCCAGCCAATATGTCGAGCTGCACAACCACTTTCACAGCGATGGCCGGGAAACCTATCACGGTTACGATAACCGCATTCTATAACGGTGACATGATCCACACACCAAGCTCCGGCACCACGACAATAAAGGCCGGGTCATAACAGAATAATCGGCAAGAGACACGAGACACCTCTCCCTTTTCTCTTTTTCTCTTTATCGGCCGAAAGCCACGTTCGACTTTGCGTGTTGCAGAAATTTGACCACACTACATGTATCGAATTATTTCGTGGGATAATATGCCCGCTCGAAAAACACAAAATGCCCCGTTCTCTCGTTGCGACAGCATGACAGCATGACAGAGATACGACCACCCGGACCCATCAGGGTCTTAGATCCCCAGAAAAAAAAACACGAACCAACGTGCGACAAAGGAACAAAATGACACAATCACAGAGATACGGCTATGGCAAAGTCTCAATGCGCCACATGCGGGGAATGGTTCGAGGACTCCGAGATCCCTGGAAAAATAGGGCGTCTAACACGGTAGAATCGCGCCGTTTGGAAAAAGATACTACTCTGACGCTTATGATTAGGTCATTTCGCCGGTATCATCAATGTTGACCGACCCTCCAAGAAGGCAGGGAACAAAGGGGGTCCAGCTGTACACGTAGATGCTATACCTTTCATAACAGTTGCCAACTCGACTTCGTTAATTGCACCTCCTCCGAGCATATTGACAACGATTGACGGGATTCGAGAACCGTCAGGAGCACACGATCTCGCCCCAGATCCCCAAGTGGCAACGGGGCCCACGAGCATTGTCGAAATGGCCAATACTAACGTCGAGGTCTTCTCCAAACAGGGAGTTTCCCTGAAAAACTCTACATTCACTTCATTCTTCAATGTGAGTTTGTCCAAGGATCCAGGAGATCCCAGAGTGCTCTATGATGCACTTTCGGCGAGGTGGTTTGCCACCTTAAACGTCTTGATACTTGCCGTCTCAACATCCATAGATCCGACAGCGAGTTGGAGGTTGTACAACTTCACTCTCCCATGTGCTGGCGACCAACCAAGCCTTGGCGTCAACGATGACAAGGTCGTCACAAGCTCGAATCTGAGTAGTCAGGCGTATTCTCGTGTTTGCATATTTGACAAGAGCGAGCTGGTCACCGGGGCTTTAACGATCGATTTCACAGCCCTCAATTTACCCTACCCTTCCGTTCATCCTGTGCAGTCACTTAGCTTCACTGGAACAGAGTACATGGTCAGCACAGGATTGAGTCCAACAAACGTTACCAGACTCTATTCAATAAGCCCAAGCATTCTCGGCCATTACAGAATCCAAGAGACTAATCTCACAACCGCTCCAATCACTCAACCTTCAAATTCACCGTTCGACGCATTTGATTCCCGCGTCCAAGACGCTACTTGGTTCAAAGGAAACCTCTGGTACGCGCTAAATGACGGTTGTAGGCCTCCCAGCGCAACTCTGACCCTGGCTTGCATTCGGCTGACGGAGATAAACACGAACAATACGCGTGTTGTGCAAGATTTCGACTACGGCGTAAATAATCAAAACCTCTACTACCCAGCTCTTCGGATCGATGAATATGGCAATCTTAACGTTATTTTTGGATTTTCATCAGCTATCGCCATCACTGGACAGAACGCCAACGATCCTGTGAACACTCTAAGACAGCCAGTTATCATTAAGACTGGTAAGTCGCCCGGACTCCTCGGGAGGTGGGGAGACTATTTCGGTGCAGGAGTCGATCCTACAGATCCTCGTGTTGTGTGGGTTGCGGGAGAATATATTCCAAACGGTGAACCTAACCTGTGCATCAACGAGGACTCTCAGCTTAACGTGCCCTGTTGGGCCACTTTCGTAGCCAGCATCAGCGTTCAGTCCTTCTCCATGTCTATCAGCCCAGCATCCCTGAACATGACGGCCCCAGCACCCGGTGGAATGAGGACTGCAAGTGCTACTCTAACTTTGACCAGTCTCGCTTTTAGCGGACAGATAACCCTGTCGAACAACCCGAACTACGAAACCGCGATCAGCGGCCCACTGTTAGCCTATTCTCAAACGAGCTTCAATATGGCTTTAGGTCAGACAGTCAATGTAGTCGTCTCTGTTTCCATTTGCTCGTCCACTCCAAGCCGGACATTCACGATCATAGGGACGAGCGCAGTATTCACAGGGAACGTAACATTTACTGTCAACGTAACGGGTCAAAGGAGCGGCAGTTGTCCATCCTAAATTTTGCTTTCCGTTCGAAGCAATACTGACATCAACTCCCCAGGCAGACGCCTTGGCTAAGGCACGTTGCGAAACCTGTGAGCAATTGGTTCGAAGATGAAGAGATAGACCAACACCTGAACACGCACCTGGACGAACCCGCTGGACCTGCGCTTGAACCAACAGAAATGAAGTGCCCTGACTGCCAAAGCGGCATGGAAGGGTTTTTTGGCGTGCCCTTCCGTGTCGGCGGAACAGGCCCAGGGACGAGATTGTTAATTGGCGCTTGGGCCGAGCTTGGCGAAGAACCAGTCCCGATAGACACGTATGTTTGTCCTCAATGCGGGCGAATATTGCAGTATGCTAACAAGGTAACCAGGGACAGGCTGAGACGGTCCGCGCCACACCAACCGTAACTATTATTCCAGTAAGCCATCGAAGTTATGGAGTCACTGATCTCAGCAAGTTAGAGAATCATAACTCTCTTAAGCATAATTGGAAATGACGCATGTTCATGGCGAAAGCTAAGAAGTCGGGTAAGACCCGCTTGGTTAAATGTGCTTTCTGCAAAGGCTCTGGGGTAGACCCCAACTCTGGGATGCTTAACACGAAACGATGCCCGACCTGCAAGGGAAAAGGCAAGGTGTGGATGTAGAAATGTTCATACCTTTTTGGATTGACTAGCCAGTTTTCGAGTGGAAATAACTGCCAGCATTTCGCTTGATTCGTCCCAAGGCAGATGTTCTCAAAGACATAAGAAAGCAAATCACGAAGGGTCGAAACATAGCTGAAACCGAGTATAATGACGACGAGATTGATGACGCCATCAATCGCGAAACGAAGTGGGACCTCTATAATACTGAGGTTCTCAGACGGGCGTTCAGCGACGAATCGATTCTGAACGAATACAAAGCTATCCAACTCACGAAATATTATGGTGACTGGGAAGATAGGTTGCGGACCCACGAGAAT
>WNGG01009037.1_pt2 | contig 13631 bp, 11 predicted proteins | sample 5400661 | NCBI WGS metagenome assembly WNGG01 (sample SAMN13153372, study PRJNA577476) | soil metagenome | isolation source: 100 cm soil or saprolite under Garry oak tree replicate 1 | place: USA:California | collected 2016-06-15
GAAATCAACGGCATGGCGCTTGGAGGGTTGAGCTATCCAACGGAGTTCCAGGAGAACGGTGGAACGACAACGCGAGTGATAAGCCGGGACCCAAGGCTTGAGCAGATGATGCAATCAGGCCAGCCCGTGCAAGTGACGGTGTTCAACTCCCTCACAAATCTCCGCAGCGCGGTGGTGAGCCTCGTGCGATAAAGCCTCGGAGGCCGCGAGTGTCGCTCCCATTCGAATACGCTAGAGAGCTAGCGATGTAGCAGAACTGGGGACCGCCAGTTGCCTGTGGCATACAACTCATTTTTTTGGTGCAATCTGAACAGACCTGTGGTAGACTGCTGCCATCGACGGTAACAAATCACCCGTGCCGCCCCGCGTTGAAGTGGCGACGAAGAGTTCTATCATTTGAGTGTGGGCTAAACCTGGGAGCTTACGCTCGCAATTTGGCCCACAAAAAGAGCGCTAGCGCCACCATCAGCGCTCCGGCTCCAAAGTCGAAGCCGGATCGCGAAGTCGCGATGATGGGAGACGCGCCTTGATTCGGATGCTTCTTAGTTTGATCGGAGACCGGCAGGCTTCGGCTACTCAGCTCCCCAGGTTCACAGATGCAACCCGGAGTGCCGCATTCGCACCAAAGGCCAAGCGTTGTATGACCGGCGTAAGTGAGCGCCGGGAACGGAACCGATCTCGCCAGCTTCCGACTTGGAGAAGCTGAGAACCAAATCGGGAGGGCCAACATGAACACAGCCGCTAAAATCAGTCTTGTCCTCACAGATTCATCCTCCTTTAAACGGTTTGCCGATTTCGAAACATCGATCAGTCACAGTGGATTGTACCAACTGATTGCTTCCCGTCTAACCGAGCGCCTTCATAACAGTCAAGTCTTTCGTGAGTTCGGCGATAGGCTTGTAACTGTGGCTGAGCAGGCTCAGACGTTTCGCCAGATGGATATTGTTGAGGAGGCTAGCCAGATTCTCGTGAACCTGCCGTCCAAACCATATGAAGCCATCGGTCGTTATTATCAGGCGTTATGCGCCCACAGTTTCGGTCGCGGCGATCTCGAGCGAGCAGAGGGTCTGCTTCAGCATGTTGCGAACAACGCGCCAATCAAGTATCGAACTAGAGCAATTATTTCCTTGGCAGCAAGTCATCGCTATCGAGCCGACAATCAGTCCGCATTGGAGCTTTACTGCGAAGCGGCTCGCCTGGCGCGACGCAACAAGACTCACGATCCCTATGCCACGCTTGGCACGCAACGGATGATAGCAGTTATCACCAGCGAAGACGGCAATCATCGTGATGCGCTTGCGCTTTTGGAGAGCCTCTTCCCGCTCGCCCACTCGATGCGCTGGTCGGACCCACACACCTATTACGATTACATGAACAGCCTCGCAGTTGAGCTAACGGAGGTCGGAAGACTCGAAGAAGCCGAGAATGTCTCTCGAATCGTGCTCGCGTCGACGTTCGCGCCTGCCTATCCCGAGTGGCGCGAGACGAGCAATGAAATAGCGCTGAGGCAACGCCGCCCCTCTCGCAACACAGTGAGTTTTCATCAAACAACTGCCGAGGCGCCTTCGCGTCGAGGAACCTCCGACGGAGCGGCCGAAGCAGAGAACCTTCTTCGGCTGACGACGACCGTACGCCAGGACAGCAATGCTGCCACTGAACCCGTCCCGTCAAGAAAACCAGCGCCTGTTGTCAGCATTCAGGACTGGAAAGAGTCCCAATCCAACAGGACTGGCAAGACCACGGAAGAGATACTGAGCAAGTTATACAATATGACGACTGAAGACTTGATACCCCAAATCTGGGGCAGACTTGGCGACGAAGACGTGGATGATGATCTGTTGCGCGAAGTCCTGCTCCTGCTGGGGTACCGTGGGAATGGCGAGCCTCAGGTTTCTTGACCGGTCACCAACTATTCCTGCCCAACTTTCATTTGATTCTTAAACCAAAAAGATGTACTTTTCTTCCGTCTTCGATCTCTTCTTGAACAGAATGGCTTGAACTGAAAGAGCCGCCCTAATCCTCACAGGGAGCGGCCACAGTCACTTGTCGAGATTCTAGGAATGCCGGTCCCACCGTGCGGGACCAATTCTGGGGGACGCCTATGTCAAGAAAAGATCAAACTAAACTCGCATGTCTGGCGTTGTTCGTTGCGGCCCTGCTAGCCGTGCTAATGACCAACAATCAAACCACTCGAACCGCGCTTGCATTTGCGGAAGGGCCCAACGCTGGGGTCTCGGGCGCTCCGGGCGAGACCACTTGCGCAATTTCGGGCTGTCACGGAGGGTCGCCCAACACGGGGCCCGGGCAGTTTCAGATAACAGCGCCTGCTTCGTACGAGCCCGGAAAGACCTACGCCATAATGGTGACGCATATTACTACCGACACGAGCCGGAAGCGGTGGGGGTTTCAACTCACCGCGCTCGACGGCATCAACTCGAAAGCCGGGGATCTTCAGAACTCGGGTGGCCTTACGCAGGTGATACCTGGTGGGCCCGGAGGCAATCGGCAGTATATCGAGCACACGACGGTTGGAACTTTTCAGGGACAGACCTTACGAGCGAGCTGGACGTTTAATTGGATGGCGCCATCCAGCAATGTCGGGACGGTTACTTTTTACGCAGCCGGCAACCAGGCTGATAACAGCGGAACGGAAACCGGAGATCAGATTTATGCCACCAGCGCAAACGTTCCGGTGGCAAACGTGACGACCGGTCCCCCTATGATTTTGGATGCCACGCTAAGGGGTAAGAATCTTCTGGTCATGGGTGAAAGCTTCGGGACGGGGGCTGACTTGCTGTTTGATGGTGTCAAGTACAGAAAAGCTGACAATGATCCGGACACACCGGGCACTCTGATAGTCGCAAGGAAGGCGGGCAAAGCCATTGATCCCGGTCAAACCATCATGATCCAGGTAAGGAATCCTGACGGGACGCTGTCAAACACGTTTACCTTCACGCGGCCTTAAGCTGATGGTGGCTGACCGCAGCAGCGTTTGTATTTTCGCCCGCTGCCGCAAGGACACGGCGCGTTCCTTCCGATCGAAGTCGTCAACGGCTCGCGCTTCTTTTTTCGGTTGAAGGTCCCGAGCATTAACATCCCGAGCCATAAGGCGATCGCAACCACCGGTTGAGAAAGAGCAAATCCGTGAAAAGCCAGAAACAGAAACCCGGCGCGGCCGCTGCCGGGATCCATTTGGTCGTCGATCTCCAAACAGGTCAATCTCGCCCAAGCTATCGCCGCGGGAACGACCAGCGCGGCCATGATCGCCAGCCCGATAATGAGCCCGCGAACCTTTAGCAGTATCGAATCAGCGCGCGTCGCAATCACCAGCGCCGCGAAAATCGGCAAACCGTAAGTCACAAGGTCGAGCCGCAGCCCCGTCGCAACTGGTTGCGCGCCAACTCGGGTTATCAGCATTCTCAGCACTCGCCCATCTGCATAAATCGTCACGCGCGGATCGAAGAACCCATAGATCCAATTTGCCAATGGGCCTGCAACCGCTGCGACCCGATCGAGTGAGTACCACCACAGCGGCAGGAAAGCCAGGTAGAGACCGACCGCGAAGAGCAGTAAGCGAAGCCACTTACGACTGCCGATGTTGAACGGCAAATCGCTGGAGCCAGAAGATGAGGATAGCGGTTGAGAGAAGGATGACGATGGTTTGTGCAACGTAGACATGCAATTCTTCGGCGACTGACGGCAAATATACTCCCGCATAGTACAAACCGACCAGTCGCGCGAGGTTGATGATGTGAATCAGAGGCACGCCCAGGGCGAGTCCTGTGAGCCTCGCTCGCCAGGAAGTGGGGAAGGCCAGCACACCGGCCAGAAAAAGGCTCGATGCTTCAACCCCGTCGCAGCCCATCGCGATGCTGACTGAATATCGCGCGGATCTGACCTCGGTTCCCGACGCAGTAGCGCCTGCGCCAAATACATTAGTGATCGCCGCTACGATCTTCGCTAACAGTTCTGTATAGGGTTTGATAAGACCGAGCCTGACGCCCGGCGCGATCCCGAAAAGGAAGTACAGCACCCCAAAGATGAGCGCGAATAGCCCGAGGAAGCGGAGCGCGCCGCGGTTCGCGCTGAGGAACGATGTAGCTTGCGCGCTTGATAACATCCGACTTCAGGGCGATGAGCGCACGATGAGTGACGCGCCGCGTAGGCCTCACCGGCGCGCCACTCCGCGAGTCTTCGAATTCTTCCGCAGGTCTTGCGTTCAGCGCCGCCGCGCCGCGCCCACAAACACGTGAACGATGAACGCGACCAAGAGGCCTGAGGTTAGGGCGCCCGCAACGTCGGTCGCACTCGCTGAAAGAGCGATGAGCGCCAGCGCGATTGCGGCTTCGATGTACAGGGTCACCTTCGCCAGCAGCTTCCAGTCGACTACTTTTGGCGAACCGAGGACGCTGGAGGAAGGCGCGCTACCCGCAAGCGCCATGGATGTTTTGGCGCGGCCCGCGAGGAAGAACACACACGCCGCAACCAGGAGCAGTCCCATCAGTATCGCGCCCCACTCTGACAATGTCGGAGCGACGCCGCCGCCAGGAGGTACTGCCTGTCGGCGCACGAGCTGGCCGCGCACGGCTCCGCCCGGATTGAGGTTTGTGTGTACGTTGAAGTAGAAGCCAGCGGGATTGGCCTGGACCCTTGTAGCAATTCCGGCCGCGTCGGTGGCCGGAATTATGCCGGTCTTGAAGAAGGTTGCACCGCCGCCTACGATCGGTATGAAGGCTGGGCTGACTCCAATCCCGGAATCAACTCTCACCTGTCCGTTTATGCCGGCAGCAGCCTCGTGAATGTGCGACAGTATGACCTGGGCCGCGCCAAGACTGCTAACCGTCCAGTCAAAAGTCCAGCTATTGTTGGACGTGTCAAGTGTGACGATCACACTTCCGACGGCATTCTGATCGGCGTTCGTGATCGGGGGTACCTCGTTGGCCGGCAGGAGCTGGGCGGTGAAAACGCTGACGTCCGCTCTGGCTGGACGCGTCATCCGTGACGCCACTGCGCCGATTGCAAGCGCCATCAAGACGACCGAAACGATTGCTCTCTTCATTGTGTGCCTCCTCGATTGGCTTCTTTCGCCGCCTCTGCGGGCGGATTTGCTCTGCAAGTGAACGGGCGGGCCAGTAAGACTAGGTTGAGCCGCTTGATCTTACAAGTGCCCGCTGACTGGAGTTCGGTTGAAACCGATCCTGCGCAGTCTGGATTAACGAGGAAATGCGCTCTTACGGGCGGCACTATAGCACAAATTGCAAGCGCGCACAAAGCTCGAAACGAAGTTTTTTTGGTTCTCGAAGTTGGAGAATCCATGCGCGGCCCACTATACTCAAGCGTCTCCACGGAGAGCGAATCGGAAATGGTGGGTTTGAGGATCGGAGAACGCGCGCAGTCATCGCATTTCCCGCGGGCCTCCGCGATTGTTGAGGCGATGCCGTTGCTCGTGACAGTTGCTGCTGGTCTCATCTGTTACGCGTTGTTCTTCAATCGCGGGTTGGGACTTTCGGTGATCGGCTACAATATCGCTCCCGCCGAGCGAGTTCTTCAGGGCGAGGTCCCCTATCGAGATTTCCTGTTCAATTACACTCCCGGCATTCTGTGGGTGAACGCGCTGTTGATGAAGGCGTTCGGCGCAACGCTGATGACCACGAGGGTCGGGTTGTTCGCATTCAAGCTTGCTACTCTGATAGCGCTCTACTATGTGGGCCGAAGGCTGACGAACGGATGGGTGGCTCTCGTTCCGGTCGCTCTTACATTGGCGTGGCCAGGTCATCAACAGCTATTCAATGTATATCCGGACCAGTACCTTGCTCTGTTTGCGTTGTCCGGCCTGTTCTGTATGCTCAACTACGATAAGACGAACCGATCAGGCTGGCTCTTGATTTGCGGACTTTTAGTAGGGGCTACGTTCCTATTCAAGCACAACGTGGGCATTTTGTTGGTGGCATCTGGATGCGTGGCGATTGTGGCGAGAGAGTGGATGATAGTCCATCGCGCTAGCCGAGTCCTGAAATCAGTCTCGGTCTTCCTTGCTGGATTCGCCGCAGTCGCCGTCACGCTCGTGGGGTACTTAGTCTACAATCGTGCCTTCGGAGCGATGGTCAGCCACTTTTTGCACCACGCGGCCGAGTATAGTGAGACCCGTTCGGTTGGGCTTCCATCTCCAGGCTCACTTCTACCAGCGGTCATATTGCTGCCTGCCTTGACGGTAGGGCTTCTGCTGCTTTTTGTCCGGGGGCGAGGCTTTGAATTGTGTTGGCTTGCCGCAATCGTATTTGATTCCTGGCTCGTGATTGATTCGACAACCGGGAAGGTATTCCTCGACTCTGTGATCGCTTGCGTCGCCTATTTTCCGCCTCTCGTCTTCGCGGTTGCGCTATGCCTTGCGATCTGGCGGTTGAAGGGAGATGGAGTAAGCGAAGGATGGTGGCGTGACAACGGGCCCGTTGCCATCACAGGATTATTCGCTCTGGCCCTTTACCTTGAGGTCTTCCCACGCGCTGACCTCTATCACCTGATTCGCGTGCTGCCACCTGTCTTCTTGTTCTTTGTTCTTCTTGTTGCCCGTTGCATGCCAGCTCTGATAAGCATCCTGCGCGGATTCGCGTCTTCGCCGCGGCGGAATGCTGCGCTGATTTTTGCGACACCCATTCTTTTTCTGTTAGTGGCTGGGGTTCGGGATGCGTGGATGCCGGAGTTCGATGCAGGATTTCATTTTCGCGACAACCGCGAGCTTACCATCGAACGAGGGCGCGGAATCCTCGTCGAAGAAAGGCAGGCCGAGCTGACCGACGGACTGGTGCGACTGGTTCAAGATAACAGCGCACCTGACGATTACATCTTTTCCTTCGCGCAGCGAGGGAGCGCTCTCTACTTTCTTGCCGCTCGCCGGAACCCGACTCGCTTCCTCTGGTGGAGGTCGGTGGGAATCAGCAACGACGAAAGAGAGGCGGTGATGACGATGATCACCAATCGCCGCGCCAGGCTGATCATTGTTCAAGACGTCGCCGCCAACAAAGAAATTCAGGAGTTCATCGGCGGCAACTACGATCACATCGGAACTGTATCCGACATTGCGGTCTACAGACTGAGGAAGCCGTTTAGCGATGCAGCAAGCGATAAGCTCACCGTTAATTGACAGCTCGGCGTCGAGCAGAGAGCGAGCTTTTGAAATTCTGTCACTCGCCGCTGTAGCTGTCGCTGCGGTTGGAGTTTACGGCTTTCTTTTCAACCGCGCGAATGTTCTCTCGTACTCGATCGGCTACAACCTCTACGCGGCGGAACGAGTGTTGGAAGGCGCGGCGCCTTATCGTGATTTTCATACGCTTTACCCACCGGCGACTTTCTGGCTGAACGCCGCGCTGTTCAAGTGGCTAGGCGTCTCGTTGTACGCCGCGCTGCTTGGAGTTTTGGTGTTTAAAGCCGCGACGGTTGTGATGATTTATCTCGCAGGCCGCCAATTGATGCCGAGAGCGTGGGCGCTGGTGGCGTCGCTGTCATCGCTCGTGTGGCTGAGACCGAATGGACCCTTCAAATCGGTGCCAATGCATTACGGCGCGTTTTTCTTGGCGCTGGCAATGTACTTGTTATTGCGGAATGTGAATCGGCAAAACATTGTGTCGATCTTTCTCGCCGGTGCGTCGCTCGGCTTGGTTGCGTTATTCAAACACAACATTGGCGCGTACGCGTTAGCTGGTTCGATTGCGACGATCGTTTTTGACGGCCAACAACAATCGGCCGACAAACTGAAGCTTACCGGACGGCGCGCGCTTGTGTTGTTGCTTGGGTGCGCAGCCGCGTTAGCGCCGTCGCTCGCGTACATGGCGGCAAGTCGAGCGCTCGTCCCGATGATAAAGACCCTGCTTTTTGGTCCGGGCGAGTTTCTTCTTAACCGGCTGGCGATTCCTCTTTCGCGGTAACGCCGGCGCTGTTAATGGTGTTGCTGGCTGTGACCGCGTATGCATCTTACAAGCTGAAAGCGCATCGCCTGATGGCCGTTTCGCTTTGGGTGCTGTCGATCGCGGCGACTTCTGCTTTCCTGTTGCGTGGAAATCAGGCCGACGTGAATCAGATAATCTTCTATCTGCCGATGCTTGTGCTCGGTTGCGGGTTACTTGTTGCGCTGTTCAGCAAAGAGGTTTCGGCGACTAGTCGCCGCCATCTAGTGATGGTGGTTGTCTTCGCCGCGGCCTCTTTCATGGAACTGTTCCCGCGCTTCGCTCGCGAGCAGTCCATCGCTGCAATGCCTTTCGTTATGCTCGCGCTCTTTTATTTGCTCTACGTATTGCGGCCCGCGGTAAAAAGTCTCTCGGCTGGCGCTACAGGATTCCGGCTTGCTATCGCAGTGCTGCCGATAGTATTCGTGCTGATGGAAGCGCGTCTGTTCCTTGGCACTTACTTCGAGAGCGGTCTTAAATTCAAGGCACAGACGGAGCTCAATATCGAACGCGGCCGCCGAGTCTTGTTTCCTCAGCCGACAGCAAGATTGATCGACGACGTGGTGAGTTACGTCCAACAACAGGTTCCGCGCGACGGTTACGCCTTCGCGCAATCCGCCGCCGGATCGTCGTTTCTTTTTCTGGCCGATCGTCGAAATATTTCCAACGCACAGTTTTGGATTGGTGTCGGCGTAACCGAGCAGGAACGCGCCGCCACGCTCGAGCGAATTGACAAGAGCCAAACTAAACTGATAATCACCAGCGACGATGTGCTTGCGGCGGAGAAGTACGAGCCGATGCGCGAGTACATCAACAAGAACTTCAGGGTTGTCGTGCGATTTGAAGACGTGCTGATGCTGGAAAGGCAGGAATAAACAAACTTGGTTGCAACTACCGAAGAAGAACGAGAAGCCTACGACGATGAAGTCCGGCTTGATGGTTTTTTTCGTTGGGTGTGGCGGGGAAAATGGCTGATCATCATCCTCGTTGTAGTTGCGAGTGGGCTGTCGGCCGTGATGGCGCTGCGACAACCGGTGCTCCATACTGCCGCCGCGCTGATCGAGGTTGGTCGCGTGTGGGGTAAGCCGCTCAAGGATATTTATGTTACGGTTGAGATCGCAAACAGTCCGGGCTTCATACAGGATGTTGCTGCGAAAGCCGGCGTGAAACCCGGTCAGCTCGCGCGGAGCGTTCAGGTGAGCGCAGTTGAATCCGGCGTGCCGCACTCGATCTACGCGATATTGATCCGAGTAAACGCGAAATCTGAATCTGACGACGAGTCGGTGAGGCTCGCGCAGGTTGTCGCGGATGAAATTGTGGCGCGCCATGAGAAGTTGTTCGATGAAGCGATCGCGCCGCACCTCGAACGCCAGCAACAACTCGAACAACGCCTCAGAGAGATCGCCTCGTCGCCCGCCGATCGCGCGTTTGCAGTCAAACTCGAGAGCGATCTGGAAGAGGTCAAAGCGAACAACACGTCGCCCACCACGACTCAAAAGACTTACCTGGTCGAAAAAGTGTTGCCGGGACGCGTTGAACGGCCCGATATTTGGCGAGGGACGGCGACCGCCGCGTTGATAGCTGCGATTGTCGGAGTGGTGATGGCTTGTATGTTGGGTTACTTCAAATCAATGCGGCGATGAACGCGATGATAGCATGTAAGGGCGGCCCTCCGTGGCCGCCCCTCATTCAATGGCTCGTCTCGTGACGGGAGAGGGGCGGCCACGGAGGGCCGCCCGTACATGTGTTTATGAAGGCTCTACTCAGAGAACTGTTATTCCCGCTGATTGCTGTCGTTGCCGCGTTTCTGGTCGGTGGAGTCATCGTCTGGATGGTGGGCGACAGCCCGCTGCTGGTCTACGAGTTATTCCTGACCAGCGCGTTCGGCTCCGTTGACGGCATCGGCTACACGCTTTTTTATGCGACGCCGTTGATTTTCACCGGACTGGCGGTGGCGGTCGCATTCAAGTGCGGGTTGCTGAACATCGGCGCTGAAGGTCAGCTCATCGCCGCAGCTTTCGCGACGGCGTGGGTCGGATTGGCACTTCCGGGCTGGCCCGCATTGTTCGTGATGTTGCTCGCGATGTTGGCGGCGATCGTCACCGGCGGCGTGTGGGCTGGCATACCCGGCTTGCTCAAGGCCAGGTTCGGCGCACACGAGGTCATCACTACCATCATGATGAACTTCATCGCGGCAGGGCTGGTGAGTTATCTCACTCAATATCATTATCGCAAACAAGGCGATCCCATACTCGAGACATTGCCGATAGCCGAGAAGGTTAACGGCAAACTTGTCGGCCCGCACATCCCCCGAATGAGCGCGCTGCTGGCTCCCTTGGGCATTAACTTTCCGGATCGCTTGCCGTTGAACCTGGCATTCCTGCTCGCACTCGCCGCTTGCGTGATTGTTTACGTCTTTTTGTGGAAGACCAAATGGGGCTACGAGCTTCGCGCTGTTGGCATAAACCCCTCGGCGGCGGAGTACGGCGGCATTTCGATCGCGCGAAACGTCGTGATTGCTATGTTCATCTCCGGGATGCTGGCCGGGATGGTCGGGATCAACGACGTGCTTGGTTATCGATATCGGTACTATCACAACTTCTCGGCGAACTACGGCTTCACCGGGATCGCGGTGGCCTTGCTGGGGCGAAATCATCCGCTGGGAGTCTTGTTCGCGGCAATCTTGCTTGGCGCGCTAATGAGGTCCAGTCTGTTCATCCAAATCTTCACCGATCACGTTTCGAAGGACTGGGTCGTGATATTGCAAGCAATCATCATTTTATTTGTCGCTTGCGAAGCGATGTTTCGCGGCGGCGCGCGACGTATATTGGGAAGGGTTTGACCTGTATGGGCGGCCCTCCGTGGCCGCCCCTCATTGGCAGGCGGGCGGTCCTTGGAGAAAGGGGCGGCCACGGAGGGCCGCCCGTACAAGGTTCAATGCTTCGGACGATAATCAGCCTATCACTGCTCGCGTCGCGGAATGGCACATCCCGTTGATCGATCAAGTTCCAGTGCTGAAGCAACTGCTGTCGGGACACACGCCGATTTCCTACCTGGCTTTCGCGCTCGTTCCCGTCAGCTATTACATTCTGTTTCGCACGCGGTTCGGGCTGAGATTGCGTGCGGTGGGCGAGAATCCGGAGGCCGCAGACACCGCGGGAGTGAGCGTGTCTCGGTTGCGTTATTCAGGCGTTTTGTTGAGCGGATTGCTTGCCGGGATCGGCGGGGCTTACTTATCGATCGCGCAGAATTCTCTGTTCACGCGAAACATGACTGGAGGTCGCGGCTTCATCGCGCTGGCAGCCTTGATCTTCGGCAAGTGGCATCCAGTCGGTGCGTTCCTCGCGTGCCTGTTGTTTGGTTTCGCCGAGGCGGTGTCGGATCAGATGCAAGGCGTCGTCCCGATTCCAGTGCAGTTCATTCAAATTATTCCCTACGTGCTGACGATGGTAGTGCTGGCCGGATTCATAGGCAGAGCTAAGCCGCCGGGCGCTATCGGCAAACCCTACATCAAGGAGAAGTAGCATTGACAATCGCGCTCTACGACAGAGCTTCTGAAGCTGCGCGCTACGTCCAGGCGAAAGCACATTCGCGCGCGCCGCGCGTAGCGGTCGTGCTCGGATCGGGACTAGGCGGCGTGGCTGATGCGGTCGAGGATGCGATCAATATCCCGTATGGAGAGATACCTCACTTCGTCACATCAACCGTTGAGGGTCACGACGGAAAGCTGATTATAGGCTCTTGCGGCGGCATCGATGTTGTGTTGATGAAGGGGCGACTTCATTTTTACGAAGGCTACTCGATGGAAGACGTAACGCTGCCGGTGCGGGTGTTCAGCATTATGGGAATCCAGTCGTTGATCCTAACCAACGCCGCGGGCGGCACGGCTCCTCATCTATCGCCCGGTTCGCTGATGGTTATCACCGACCACATAAACATGATGGGCGAGAACCCCTTGCGAGGTCCCAACGACGAGCGCTTCGGCCCTCGGTTCCAGGACCTGACCGAAGTGTACACGCCGGCTTACGTGGAAGCCGCGCACGAAGCAGCTCGCGAGATAGGCGTGGTGTTGCACGAAGGAGTCTACATGGCGCTGCGCGGCCCGTCTTACGAGACGCCCGCCGAGATTCGCATGGTTCGCAAGCTGGGGGCCGACGCGGTCGGAATGTCCACAGTGCCAGAAGCGACCGTAGCCCGTCACTGCGGGATGAAGGTGCTTGCGATTTCGTGCATCACGAACATCGCGGCCGGGCTCTCAACCGGAGAGATAAACCACAACGAAGTGATCGAGGTTGGCGCACGGGCAGGAAAGCAGCTTGCTGAGTTGATCGTGCGCGTCATTCCGCGACTGCTGAGCGACAATTGAATCGGACAAAGTATGAGTGCGAAGAAACGACTGGTTCGCATCCTGGTCACTGTTGGTTTTATTTCCGGTGTTGCGATACTGAGCTCGTTTAACTGGGGTGGCGCACACGCGTTGCCGCAGAGCGGCGCCGGGAAAGACTGGCCCATTTATCTCGGCGGTCCAGAGAACCTGCACTATTCGACTCTCACGCAAATAAATCGGCAGAACGTGAAGGACCTAAAGGTAGCCTGGACCTTCGAGACTGGCGATGCTTTCCCGCGCTCAGAAATGCAATGCAATCCCCTTGTTGTAAACGGCGTGCTCTACGCGACGACGCCAATGGTAAACGTCATTGCTCTCGACGCTGCGAGCGGCAAGCTTCTGTGGCGGTTCGATCCCAATCAAGGCCGGAAGGTTCTCGGGACGATGCGCAATCGCGGGATCACTTACTGGTCGGATGGAAAGCAAGAGCGCATTTTCGTCACGGCTCGCCAGTATCTCTATTCACTGGATGCGAAGACCGGCAAACCAGTGGGCAGCTTCGGCGCTGAGGGACGCATTGATCTTCGCGAAAACTTGCGACCCGGTGAGAAGGAAATGATTTCGATGACGACGCCGGGGATCATCTACAAGGATCTGTTGATCGTGGGAAGCATCACAAGCGAGACCTTGCCCACGCCGCCTGGAGATATACGCGCGTACGAAGTTACTACCGGCAAATTGCGGTGGGCCTTTCACACGATTCCTCGCCCGGGCGAATTCGGTTACGAGACGTGGCCACAGGGCGCCTGGAAATACACGGGCAGCGCGAACAACTGGGCGGGGATGGCTTTGGATAAGAAGCGTGGTCTCGTGTTTGTTCCGACGGGCTCAGCCGCATACGATTTCTACGGGGCGAACAGGGTCGGCGATAATCTGTTCGCTAATTCCCTGATCGCGCTGAAAGCGGAAACCGGCGAGCGAGTCTGGCACTTTCAAGCGGTGCGTCACGACATCTGGGATCGCGACTTCCCTTCGCCGCCGACCCTGGTCACGATCAACCACGATGGCCGTCTTGTGGACGCTGTAGCCCAGACTACGAAGTCGGGACACGTCTACATGTTCGAGCGCGAGACGGGCAAACATTTGTTTCCGATTGAATACCGAAAGTACCCGCCCTCTGACATCGAGGGAGAGGTTGCCGCGGAGATGCAGCCCTTGCCGGTCAAGCCTAAACCGTTTGCGCGCCAGCAGCTCACGGTGGATCTGCTCACCCAGCGCACGCCCGAAGCGCACAAGGCTGTGCTGGAGCGTTTCAAGAAACTGCGGAGCGCAGGGCAGTTCATTCCCGGAAGCCGCGAGGGCAC
>WNGG01005886.1_pt1 | contig 13630 bp, 21 predicted proteins | sample 5400661 | NCBI WGS metagenome assembly WNGG01 (sample SAMN13153372, study PRJNA577476) | soil metagenome | isolation source: 100 cm soil or saprolite under Garry oak tree replicate 1 | place: USA:California | collected 2016-06-15
AAGAAGAAACTCGAAGATTTGCGGCAGCAGAAGGAGCGACTCGTCGCGCAGAAGGCCGAGGCGGATGCCACGTGGGAGAGTGCAAAGGCTCGATTGGGGCAGTTGCAACCGGAAATCGACGAACTATCGTCGGAAATCCTGAGCACGAGCCAAGAGCAAGAGTTGCTCCAACTGGAATCCCAACGAGGCCATGCTGAGAAACTCCTTCAGGAGTTGACGGATTTGATGGCCCGGCAGAAGGGCGTGGAGGCATCGCTTGCGACCGCTCAAGGATTGAAGGACAAGTGCCCCGCGTGCGGACAGCCGATCTCGGCAGCAGCGAAAGCGAAGGGGGTAGAGACACTGGGCGGGCGGCTCGCAGACCTTGAGGGCTTGATTCACGGAACACGGGAGGAACTCAATGAGTACGCCGAAATGGAAGCGGCTAGGTCGCGTCTCGAAGTCCACCGCAAAGCTCTGGCCCGGCGCGCAAAGCTGATAGAGGAACAATCAAAGCTTCAGGGGGTACAGAAACCAAATGCTGGAGACCTCGAAAGCCGAATGACAATCCTCGCGGAAAGGATCAGCAAGGGGGAGCGGGTGCTAGAGAAAGTACTTCAGATTGAGAATGCTAAGGACAGGTGGGAAGCGTACGTCAGAGAGAAGTTCGACTTGGAGACGAAGATCGGTCTGCTGGACAGGCTGACTGAATTCTTCGGACCAAATGGCGCCATGATGGGACAAGCGCGGGACCGGATGGGATCATTTACCGAGGAGCTGAATCGGCATCTCACGGTTTTCGGTTACACGTGCAATCTTGCACTCGATCCGTTTGAGATCCGTGTCAGCGGATCAAAGGACAACCATTTCAGCCTGCCTTTGAAGCACCTCTCTGAATCAGAGCAGTTTCGATTTGGCGTGGCATTCCAAGTATCTCTGGCCATGGTAACGGGCTTGCGATTCGTTGTGATAGATCGGGCTGACCTGCTGGATAAAGAGAAAAGGAAAATGCTGACCAGCTTGCTGCTGAACAGCAAACTCGACCAAGCGATTGTACTTGCAACCAGTGAGGAGGCACCGCCTTCGGTCGTGCCGCACAGCGTGAAGTTTCTGAGCCTCGTCGAAGGGCTTAGTCCCGAAGAAGTTAGAGCTTCGATAGCAGCTTGCCGTCAGCGAGGCGCCCCAGTTAGGTTTGACGAGGGATACCTCAGTGAACGTGCAGTGGCGACCACTTCGCGGATAGCCCCAGTGACCAGTTCGGGGTGATCAAGATGGATCCAGTGTCCGCTGTCGCTTGCAACCACATGCCGCCCACGCGAAGAGAGTTGCGCCAAGTCGCGCTGCCAGTCGGTGTACGGTGACGCAAGATGGTCTCCCGAAAGGACGACCAGCGGCAAATCCCCAAGCGTACTCGCCGCAGCCGCTTGCGCAGCACTGACCGGCAGTGCGGCAACGTACTGTCCCAGGCTCATGTAATTCTTCGGCTGCGACCACAACGCGCGCACAACTGGCAGGATCGGTGCGGGCAACTTGCGAATCTCACCTGCAATCCGTTGTGCAGCAGCTGCCGTGTCGACGCCGAACGCGCTCACGGCAGCCCTTCCCAGCCTGGGCGAACCTCGCGCCAGCCGCGCGAGGCAAAACCGAACAAAACCCAGTCGCGCGAGCCACGCTGCAATCCAAGCGTATCGCAGGCCCACTTCGATCATGTGCAACTGCTCTTGGGTCGGATTCTCCCATTCGGCAGTGTGAACTGAATCCACCAGCACCATGCCAGCGACCTCATTGCGATACATGTGCGCGAACGCCCGGTTCACATATCCGCCGAACGAGTGCCCAACGAGAACGAATGGCCCCGGAATACCCGCAGCATCCAGCAGTACATGCAACTCCTGCGCAATCTGCTGTGCGGTGCGTGGCTCACGCGCCGGATCGCTCCAGCCGTGTCCGGCGCGGTCGTAGCTTACCGCGCGAGTGAACTGCGCCACGTGCGGCTGCACGAGCGTCCAGCTCAAGCACGACGCGCCCATGCCCGATTCCAAAACTACGGTCGGTGTACCTTCTCCGGTTACATAGATGTGCATCCGTCCCTCGTTGACTCGCACTAGGCGCCCAGGAGGCGGAAAGTGCCGGCGGTCCCGCCACGTTCCGATTGCCTGGTAGATAGCGCATGCCGTGGCCAGCACAGCGAGTGTGCCGAGGAGAACCACGAGAAACATAGGTGCCGTTTGCATGGGTTAGCCTAAGCATCCAAGAATACGCCCGTCGAGTGAACTTCTTCGGGGATCACTCGCTACTAGAACCCATTTTCCTATGACGAGACAGATCGGACGGTCGACAATGAAGTGCCCTGAGAGTCTCACGGACGAGTGGTAGAATAACTTCTGCGATGTCCGATCTTGCGGCCAAGACGTGCGTTCCTTGCCGCGGAGGCGTGCCCCCGCTCAAGGGTGAGGAGCTCTCCCTACTTCAAAAGCAGGTCGATGGGTGGAACATCATCGAAGAACATCACATCACGAAGACCTTCAAGTTTCCCGACTTTCGCGGAGCCCTCGGGTTTGTAAATCGCGTAGGTGAGCTTGCTGAGGATCAGGGGCATCACCCAGACATCTTCCTTGCCTGGGGAAAAGTCGAAATCACGACCTGGACGCACAAGATCAACGGTCTGACAGAGAGCGATTTCATCTTGGCGGCAAAGATCGACCAGCTCCCCAAATCCTAGCTTCCCCTACGCAACACCAAACCACACTCCCAAAGGCAACGCCGCGGGCTCTTTTTATCCGAGCGAATGTCGGACACGGAGACGCCAGGCGTAAATCCATAGATTCAAAATGCAAACGGCGACAGCGCCAGCGACAAAAAGGTTCGGGGGAATATCGGGGTACACCACCATGTCGAGGTAGTGCAGAAGGAAAGCACCGCGATAGGCCGGAAGGTTACCACGCACCTCAAGCCACGTTTCAAGTGCTGTGAGCGGGCACCAGAAACCAAAGATTTCGACGATCATTCCATACACCAACGTGGCAACGTGCAGCGCCGCGACCCGCGGCCGGTCGCGCGTGAAGAAGGCGCCGAAGATGACCCAGGCAATGTAGGCGGCATGAAGCGACAGAACTCCGGTCGCCATCGCTCGGTATAATCCCGGCGTCATGGTCACATTCCTTGGAAGCAAAGCCGAGAAGGCTGCCTGTCTTTTGGTGTGTCCTTGGCCCAGCACTTCGTGCAAAGCGTTTTGATGGGATACGGGCACTCATCCTGATAATTTGCCTCGCCGCATTCCCATTTCGCCCCGCAGCGCGGGCATTCATGCGTGTGAGTGCTGAGCTTGCCCATAATCCGCGCGCGTCTCAGGCTTGATGTCCACGACTTCAGAGCTTTAGCTATTGTTCCGCTCGACACCATCAGGCGGCTGAACGGCCGCCCTCCTTGCACTCACGGCAGAGATGCGTCCAAGGCACCGCTTCAAGACGGGCCTTGGAGATAGGCTGCTTGCAGACCTGGCACACTCCGAATGTGCCCTGTCTGATCCGACCGAGGGCTTCTTCTATTGCTCGTAAGAGACGACTGTCTGTCTGGTGTAAGCGGATCTGCAGTTCCGCCTCCGCATCAGCATTGGCTTGGTCAATTAGATCGCCCTCCATGCCACCTGCGGCCGGTACCCGGGCGCCAGCGTCGTCTTGGACAGATGACAACTCACGATGCTTCTCCAGCAACAGTCCCTTGTATCGTTGCAGATCTCTCGCGCTTGGCACTGGCTCTCCAATCATGAGCGAGCGCGCCCCGGTCGGAAGTCTCTCGTCGGGTCCATTGTGGAGGATCCGTCTTCTAGCTCTTCTTTGAGGTCACGGCATAAAACGCTGCCCACCGCTGCTCTACGTCTTTGCTTTTGCAGTGTGGGCGGGTAATCCCGCTCTTCTCATGCTCAGAAACAGTCAGGATTTTCGAGAATTCTTTCTTGCAAGCTAGGCAGAGAAAATTGTATTGGGGCATGGCTCCCTCCCCATCGCGAACCCTTGTTCACGGAAATCCTAGTCGCCCGTTCAGCCAACGTCAATCCGCACCCACCGCTGAAATCCGCGAGCTGAGGCCAATTCTCGCCCGGCCCACCCCAAGATATCTTTGTAAAACCCCCGCCTCCACGTAGAGGCATAAGTCCTGTCTTTTCAGTCCTTACGCTTCCTCGATACGCTGGACAACCTGTGGGCAAACTGAAAGACGGAAAAGCGAATCTGTCAAATCGATTTCCTGCCTGTAACTTTCCACAGCGGTGTTTATCTAATGGGTGTGAGCACAAGAACACTTCCGGTTACAGCAACCAGTTTTGAAAAGGTCTTCGCCGCGATTGCGTCCAAGCGAACGCTCCGCCGCAAGACTAGATCCCGCCAGATGGCCAAGTTGGCGTCGAGCTCGGGAAAGAGCGCTACCTGGCGCGATATCGCTTGGGAAGCATTTGAGAAGAAAAAATTGGGCGACACACTGCGGCGTGCGCTTCAGGCTCTCTCCATAGAATGTCGGGAAGTGCTCTTCCTGCAAGACGTCAAGAATCTCAGCACGGCGGAAACTGCATGGGTCCTGGACATCCCTGTGGTAGCCGTGATATCGCGCTTGCGGCGAGCAAGGATGTTTGTGCGCAATACGCTAGCTTCGGGTCTTCATACGAAACCAAGTGAGAGGAGAAGCGTCGGGCATCTCCTCCGCAGTTCGAGAAGTTACGGGCCGTCCGCCAAGGTCGTTCGCAGTTTTTGTTTGTGACCAATCCCTTTGGCTGCCGTTTGCGCCCACGCTCTTACGGGCCGGGGCTACTGCTCGTAGTTTTCGACGACCTTCGGCGGGCGCACCCTTGCCTGATCCGGGTCACGCCCAAACTCTCGCAAGGCTCGACGCTGACGCAACAAATCCCAGCACTGGTCCAGTTCGACCTTTATCTTCGCTAAGCGGTCACGGTTGTCATCGGTGAGTTCACGCTGTGCATAGAGACGCTCCTCTTCTTTAACCAGGCCGTCGATGTGACCCAACACAGGCTGATCTTTGCTCTCGTTTGCCATAGAAGTCTCCTTTTCCGTGCAGCGGCCGCAGGTTCTGAGGCGATACCCGCCAGCGCTCCGTCGCGGATTTGACGAGCATCCCGCCGGCTCTCACGGCCTTATCCCGCACCAGATCGAGCGAGAACTGGAAGCCCTGGAGTGCCGCCAATCTCAATGAGAATTGCGTGAGGCTCCCTGAAACCATTATCCCCAGAAGGGGTGCGGACAAAACTTGACAACCTGAAGCAAGCTCAGACAGGGTTGGGTTGAATCTGAACGGCTGCGGGCGTGCTCTAATACTTACGACTCCCGTTGAGCCTTAGGGGGGAAAATGTCTTCTCCACCATTGCCCAGCGCACTCGACGTGCGCACCCAAGCGTTTCCAACCCTGACTGCGGCGCAAATCAGCCGCATACGCTCCGGCGGCAAGGTCCGACAGGTTAAGAAGGGTGAAATCCTGTTTGAACCGGGTGACACAAATATCCCGTTTTTCGTGGTGCTTTCCGGAAGCATGGAGATTGTGCAACCGGATCTCACGGGCGAGCGTCTCGTAGCAACGCACGGTCCCGGCGGGTTCACCGGCGAGATGACCATGATCTCCGGGCGGGGCGCTCTGGTGCGCGGCCGTGTCACGGAACCCGGTGAGTTTCTTGAACTGAGTGCAGATGGCTTGCGGTCGCTGGTTGCCAAGGACGCCGAGCTAAGCGAGATTTTTATGCGCGCCTTCATCCTGCGCCGGTTGGAACTCATCCGGACCGGACAGGGCAACGTCATCTTGATGGGTTCGCGCCACTCGGCCAACGCGCTGCGCCTGCGCGAGTTTCTGACCCGGAACGAACATCCTTATATGTACATCGATCTCGACACGGACAAGACTTCGCAGGAACTTCTCGATCGTTTTAACGTCACCTTGGACGAAATTCCAGTGGTCATTTGCAGCGCTCGCTCCGTGCTGCGGAATCCCTCGATTCAGGAATTGGCCGAGTGCCTGGGACTGAACAGCGCGATCGATGAATCGCAAGTCCGCGATTTGATCATTGTCGGTGCCGGACCCTCCGGCCTGGCAGCGGCCGTGTATGCCGCTTCGGAGGGGTTGGATGCGCTGGTGATTGAGACGGCGACACCTGGAGGGCAGGCCGGATCAAGCTCCAAGATCGAAAATTATCTGGGCTTCCCCACCGGAGTCTCCGGTCAGGAATTGGCGGCACGGGCGATCGCTCAGGTTGAGAAATTCGGAGCCAAGATGATGGTAGCGCACAGCGTTGCGCAACTGGATTGCGAAAGGCGTCCGTACAAGGTGGTCCTGGACAACGGCAACAGGCTCGCGGCGCGCGCCGTGGTCATCGCCACCGGAGCACAATACAACAAGCCGCGTATCCCTAATCTTGAGAAGTTTGAGGGTCAGGGGATCTACTATGGCGCGACTTACATGGAGGCGCAACTCTGCGAACAAGAAGAGATTATCGTAGTGGGCGGGGGGAACTCCGCCGGACAAGGAGCGGTTTTCCTCTCGCAGACGGCGCGCAAGGTGTACATGCTGGTCCGCTCGAGTGAGTTGTCGGACACCATGTCGCGCTACTTGATCCAGCGTATCGAAGAGAACCCCGCCATCGAATTACACTACAAAACGGAAATCGTCGGTGTCGATGGTGGCACGCATCTCGAGCGTGTTACATGGCAGGACAAGTCAAGTGGCGCGACTTCTGTCCACGACATCGGCCACGTGTTCATTATGGCGGGAGCATCGCCGCGAACCGAGTGGCTGCGGGGCTGCGTCGCCCTCGATGACAAAGGGTTCATTCTCACTGGGCGGGACCTGGACGGAGCAACTGGAGCACCGGGATGGAGACTGGCTCGTTCTCCACAGATGCTGGAAACGAGCCTTCCTGGCGTGTTTGCGGTGGGCGATGTGCGCTCGGGTAATGTGAAGCGCGTGGCCTCGGCTGTGGGAGAAGGAGCGATTGCCGTCCACCTTGTGCACCGGGCCTTGGCTGAGCTTTAGGAGGTATGAATATGAGCGAATGCACGCACATGGATCAGATCAAAGACGTGAAGCTGCACGCTCGTGTCTGCGGCGAGTGCCTGAAAATGGGCGACACTTGGGTTCATCTAAGACTATGCATGACGTGCGGCCATGTCGGTTGCTGCGATTCCTCAAAGAATAAGCATGCGACGAAACACTTCCACTCCGCCAAGCACCCGATCATGAAGTCCATCGAGCCCGGCGAAAACTGGGGCTGGTGTTTGTAGATGAGCTGGAACTTGATTTCGCATGAGTGATCCAACTTGCCTCGGTCGCCGGCATGAGCCCGCATGTTTTCTGAGACCAACCGCACGCACGTCGACCTCCACATAATTGAGATCGCATTTTCTCGACGCAATTCACGAATACCAGCGAGTTCGACGACGTGACGGGGCAACGCAATGGGTGTGTTCTACGATGCGGAGATTCCGGGCCGGTATCTCGAGAGTTTTCTCTTCGATTCCTGGGCAGAACACCAGCGACAGCATGATCGCTTCACAGCGGCGGATCGCAAACTGGAAAATCGAGTCTCCCAGTATGCGCTCGAACCTCCGAAGATCCGACATTTCATCTACGCCGAGAGAGAGCCCAGTTTCCGCTAGGCCTGACCTCGAGTTCAAACTCGTCCCTAACCAACCGGGCAGTACGCGGGATTTTTCCAGACTCGCTGAATTTCGACGCTTCCAGCGCGCGGAAAGGCATTCCGGCATCTGACAATCACGCTTATTGCAAGGCTTTCGCCGGAAGGATTACCGAGCAGAGCACTGCAAAATAATGGCAGGTGCTGCCAGCTATAACGAAGCCGTGCCAGATGGCGTGGTTGTACGGCACCTTCTTCCACGCATAAAAGGCGACCCCCACCGTGTACAGCACTCCACCGGCCAGCAACCAAAGGAGCCCGCTGAGGGGAACCCTGAGAAGCATCGGCTTGACCGCAAGAAGTGCGAGCCAGCCCATCAGGAGGTATACCGCCGTGGACAGGACCGAAAAATGTTCCACAAACCAGACTTTGAACAGAATCCCCGCCATCGCCAGTCCCCAGATGACCGCGAACAGAGACCAACCCCAGCTTCCACGCAGATTGACGAGCAAGAATGGGGTGTAAGTCCCGGCGATGAGCAGATATATGGCGGAGTGATCGCAGATCTTGAGAACTCGCTTCAGCCGCCGGGAGCGAATGCCGTGATAGAGCGTCGAGGCCGCATAGAGGCAGATGAGGGTGCTGCCGTAGACCGCGCAACTTACGATTCGCCACGCGCTGCCACGCATCGCTGCGAGAACGACCAGTACGATGAAGCCGGCCATGCTCAGCGCCAAGCCAACGCCGTGTGTCAGGCTGTTGGCAAGTTCTTCTGCGGAGAGGCGGCGGCTGGAGACGTGGGTCATTGGGTTTCGCCAATGATTCTCAGGCACCTGAGTGTGAAGAGCAACAAGCAAATACTTTCATCTCACGCGCGGCTCTCTTTCGAAGGGTACATGGCCTTAGAACTGGACGTACAGGAGATTAGAAGAGAAATGCAACACAAGATATTCGTTTAAGTGCAAGGGGGAGTGGCGGAGGTTTGCGAAGAGACTGTGCCTGCTGGAATCGTCGTAGAGATTCTTGACTTCGACAATTTCGCGGCGAATCCCGAAAGAGAACTTTCCTTGTGGTCTCCAGAACTCCGAGAGTACTGGGCAAAGAACCACGTGCAATGGGGTCGCTGTCAGAACGATTGTCCTTGCCGGGGCATGAGGTGACGCTAAACAGGAACCAGCCCATCCCGAACGGGCCTAGCACCTAATGGAAAGACTCCGGCTCAGCCCTTCATCAAAAGCTCACGAAGTTCGGTGTAGGTAGACGGGCCGGCACCGGAAATCAGGTATTGAAATTGACCTCGAAGTATTTCGATCGCCTCGTCGCCGAGGGAGTATTGAGTAGGTTGGAGATGCGGAGTGAAAACGGATTGAAGTTCGTCGAGTCGTAACATGCTGTCTACCGGCAGAGGACCGACGGTCGTCGGCAAGAACATGAGCTGTGGGAATTCCATCCTGCGGACACGCTCAACGAAAGTCGGTGGGAATTCCGCTGTGCCTGTCTTTTGGTCGACCAAGCCAAACACTTGCGCCACCAAACAGCGACGCCGCTGAACCTTTCCGCGGTACCCATGTTCTTGAACTCCCAGCGGAGGCAACTCTGGCATTAGCAGAATCACCGGACGGACTTTCGCACGCACAACAAGAAGCTCCTCATTCGTCTCAAGCTTTGGAGATGCGAGCGGAATGCTTCTCTTAAACGCATCTTGTCCAGCTGCCACGATTTGAAAAGACGACGCGTACGTTTTGGTTTGCTCGCCAGGGTCGAAGATCGGTCGCCAAAGCTCTAGGTTTTCATGTGGGTAGTAGGCATGCGTCCAGAAAATCTGTCCGAAGGAAAAATGGGAGTGAAAACCCAACGGGAGCTTCTTATAAAATTTATCCCCCAGCCATTCATCAATGAAAAGCGAATCACTTTTCATTATCTAGCTTCTCTAATGCTGCGAAATACTCCTCATCGTACTTCGGCGGGGTGAACGTAAAATGACTCTCTTTTTTGTCTACCAAGTTCTTCAGAATCTCTTGAATTTGTCGACGTGCCGCGGCAATCTCCTTCGTTGATTTTCCGGATGAAGTTCTCACGTACTTTTGCGCTGGTTGTTGGACGATTCTGCTGAAGTCTAATGGTTGATTCCGAATGCCGTATTCCATCGGCTCCGTGCGGAAATAGACATAGTCCAAGATTTCGCCAGTGGTCGATTCGGCCCACGTGTTTAATATCGTCGTCAGAATTGCCTGATCACTGAATTTTTGAAATAGCTTGCCGAAGTCTGAGGGTTCACTTGCCCTATAGAATTTGGTTTCATAATCGGCCTTGAGACTCTTGGTTTCGACAATTGCTTCGTCTTCGACAAGCTCTTGGAGAAGAGGATCGAATTCGTTGGTCCAGGGTCCCAGATGGAAAAACTTCCAGTGCAAGCCTGTGAAAGTAGATCCGTGTGCTCTATAGAACTCCACGTCGAAGAGATAAAGGAGCTTCAGAAGCTTTGTTTTCGTCACATAGCCGCCGTGCTCGGTCACGTAGAAGACGAGTGCGGGAATCAATTCAGGCAGAACAGGGTTCATTGTTGACAAGATGGAAGATAGTCGAGGTTGGCCAAGCGATCAAGGCCCGGGTACGCGAACCACGATATGTTCAGCTTCCAGTCATAGAGCAACGGATTACAGGCTGGCATCGACTGTGATCTAAATCGAAACCTCTACGGTGGAGACCACAAAGGGAAACGGCACAACTCGAAGGCTGTTGTCCGGTGATCTCCAGAAATCCACGGCGATGAAGAACTCGCCGTTGATACCGTTCGAATCAGGCGACGGGATGGCTGCGGGTTTGCCAATCAGACCGCGAAAGAACGCGGCACTGTCCTCCTTGGTGAAACTTTCATCGTCATCAAAATTGACCCGGACTTCCATCGCTCCGTCCCGCAGTAGGAGGTAGTCCTCCCCAGTTTCTTGGATGTTGAATACCCGGATAGTGGTCATTTTCCCTTCCAAAAAAGCAGGCGCTTCAAACAGTGCTAGCGAGCCAAATAAGAGCACCGAAAAATCCGAAACCGAGGATGGCATCTCGAGTTGGACTCCCGTCGTGTCCAGTGACCGCGCGGCTTACCAAGTCTTGGCAGTTGTCCTCTGGAAGCCAGCGGACGCCGCGTTCTACATCTCGAAGCATGTTTTGCCAGATTCTTCCGCCTTCTTGTAAGGAGAGAGGATACCGAACCACGCGACAAGGAATCCGGCCAAGGTCGTTGAACTCTTCCGGCCAAGATATCACGGCGCGCCCTTGCTGCTTAGAGTTGTGGCCGACAACCTGCTGCCCCCACTCGTTATAGCCAACAATCACCGTGTGAGGCGAGTAGGGCTGTAGATCGAGTACCGTGCCCGTTGGAAGTGGCCGCCCGTATTCATCCGTCAAAATCATACGAATTTCCTCACAGCTCCCGCCGGTTCCGAATATTAGCATGCCAAACAGACCGGAGCAAATAAAAAGCGAATACGCTTTGGTCTCTTGGTGGTTGCCGCGGGCCTTTGCAGTGCATTCCGCTTCACTTGTATGGCTAACGCCCAACCAACCCTCAGTCGTAACTCGGCTGCATTTTCACCGGCACCCCGCGATCCGCCCTGGAAATTCCCAATCGACAAACCTAGAGCTTTCAGCGGTGGATGCAGCCCCAGGTCCACTGAAAGGAGGAACCCACAATGCGTTGTCCATATTGCGGAGACAGACGAACAGAAGTGCTCAAGACGGTTTACCGCGGCCATAGTTCCTATCGCCACAGACGATGCCTCTATTGCGGGTCTCGCTTCAGTACCCAAGAGAGGCCGGTACGATGGAGCCGGGTTGACCGGAAGTGGCCGGGGCGCCGCCCATCGCGGAAGGGATGGGGGAATCGGCGGATGCCAGCTCTGCGGGAGAAGTGTGAGGTTGAAACGTGCGGATTGGATTTCAAGCAAGCCGGAATCAGGCGCCATGTGGACCACATTGTGCCGGCGCGGCTCATCCGGCGATTGAATGCCGGTAATCCAGACCGCCGGGAAAACCTTCAGTGCATCTGCGGGACCTGCCATGGCTGCAAGCTCCAGGCTGACCACAAGCTCTGCTTGGGCGATAAGCTTGCTTACCTGGAGATTCTTCGCACCCACCATTTCGATCTCGCTCGGGTCGAGCGCGCGCTAGCCGTGTACGGGTTATAGCGTTCGCACGAGGTAATCTGGCCTGACTTGACGCAGTTTCAGTCGAAACGGGCACAACTCAGGCACATACAGATGCGCTAGGCGAAACGTCCCGCAGGCTTAAATCAACTGTGGCGTTGCACATGATTGTTCGCCACGGGCACATTCTAGGCACAAAAAGTCGTCCCTCCAGATGGGACCCATTGCATCAGTGGAAGATAAACGACGGTTGGCAACCGTGAAGTGTGGACTTTCAGTCCCCTCTTCATCGGGGAAGTCTCTGGAACGCTTCCTCGGCATCCTGAGGCTCTTCCACATCAAGTCTTTCAGTCCCCTCTTCATCGGGGAAGTCTCTGGAACCGCGCGGGGTTTGCGGCGGGGAACGAGGCGGAAGAGCTTTCAGTCCCCTCTTCATCGGGGAAGTCTCTGGAACGCGATGCAGATAGTTTGTCCGAAGTGCGACGCTGTTCTCTTTCAGTCCCCTCTTCATCGGGGAAGTCTCTGGAACCCCGCTGCCGCGCAAGCTCCGCGTTGCATCGTCTGCCTTTCAGTCCCCTCTTCATCGGGGAAGTCTCTGGAACACTCGTGGTCTACGACGTCAGTCACCGTTACGTCGGTCTTTCAGTCCCCTCTTCATCGGGGAAGTCTCTGGAACTGTTGATGCCATCCTGATAGCTCTGGCCGGCGTTGCCTTTCAGTCCCCTCTTCATCGGGGAAGTCTCTGGAACGGTAGCAGAGAGCTGCACCGTATTGGCTTCGACCAGCCTTTCAGTCCCCTCTTCATCGGGGAAGTCTCTGGAACCGCCTACTTTATCGCGCGCCCAAAACGCGAGGTCTCCTTTCAGTCCCCTCTTCATCGGGGAAGTCTCTGGAACAGGACCGAAAGCGCCCCCGCCGGCACCCACGCCAGCCTTTCAGTCCCCTCTTCATCGGGGAAGTCTCTGGAACTAATGCAGGTAGTCCATTCGCTCGCCTGCTGTGAACCTTTCAGTCCCCTCTTCATCGGGGAAGTCTCTGGAACTCGTTTCGAATGTCATCCTCACGACCGCGCCGTCTCTCTTTCAGTCCCCTCTTCATCGGGGAAGTCTCTGGAACGCCGGAGAATTGGATCGCCCGGCAGTCTAGTTCTTTCCTTTCAGTCCCCTCTTCATCGGGGAAGTCTCTGGAACCAAGTTTGACGAAGTACAAGACCGCGTGAAGTTCGGCTTTCAGTCCCCTCTTCATCGGGGAAGTCTCTGGAACTGCCGAAGTGTAAGGCGGCGGTGATTTCGCATCCGCCTTTCAGTCCCCTCTTCATCGGGGAAGTCTCTGGAACTGTCATTCATCTGCTTTACGACATCGCTCACCATTTTCTTTCAGTCCCCTCTTCATCGGGGAAGTCTCTGGAACTGTGCTCAAGGAAACCGTGCTGCCGCTGCTAGAAGCCTTTCAGTCCCCTCTTCATCGGGGAAGTCTCTGGAACTCGAAATGGGCTTCCTGAAGACCGTCCCGGATTATCTTTCAGTCCCCTCTTCATCGGGGAAGTCTCTGGAACGCTGTGCAGATAATTTGCCCGAAGTGCAACGCTGTTATCTTTCAGTCCCCTCTTCATCGGGGAAGTCTCTGGAACTCGACCTCGCCGGCGCGCACGCCGCACTGTCTCCCGACTTTCAGTCCCCTCTTCATCGGGGAAGTCTCTGGAACTCCCGCGCTTCCCACTTGCGCGTGAAGTCCGCCCATCTTTCAGTCCCCTCTTCATCGGGGAAGTCTCTGGAACCGCGAGGGAACACGGTTTCGGTCACGGCGACGGTGACCTTTCAGTCCCCTCTTCATCGGGGAAGTCTCTGGAACGGGCCAAAAAAGCTACGCATTTTAGCTCGTG
>WNGG01005888.1_pt1 | contig 13629 bp, 13 predicted proteins | sample 5400661 | NCBI WGS metagenome assembly WNGG01 (sample SAMN13153372, study PRJNA577476) | soil metagenome | isolation source: 100 cm soil or saprolite under Garry oak tree replicate 1 | place: USA:California | collected 2016-06-15
GCCATGATTGAGACACCGGCCGCAGCCCTCAGCGTGCCGGCGATTGCCAAGCATGTCGATTTCCTCTGCGTCGGCACCAACGATCTCACGCAATACACGCTCGCTGCCGGGCGGGACAACCCGACCGTGAACCGGTACTTCCGGGACACTCATTCCTCGCTTCTTCGACTGCTTGACATCATTGTCGCGGACGCCCGAGAGATGCCGCTGACGCTGTGCGGGGAGCTGGCGGGGCGAGAGGAAATGCTGCCGCAGTTGCTGGCGATGGGATTCCGCTCGTTCAGTGTTGCGCCACCTTTAATTCCGGGGGCGAAGGAGCTGATCAGAAGCCTGCGCATCGCTCCTGCCGCCGGATGAACGCGCGTGCTCAATCCATCATAACCTCCTACAGTGAGTGCAGCCGTTCTCGCTCGGCAAGCAACGGGATGATGCCCGAAGAGTGAGTGACTGCGATGAGGGTGCGAGCGATCATCCCGCCTCGGCGTGTGCCGCTGCTTCAATCATGATCCCTCCTCAGTCGGATCGTCCTTTGTGCACTCGGCTTTGTACGCCTTATCAGCAGCCGGCCTTTCACCACGTCTCGCCAAACGGCCTGAGTTCAACGTTGAAGGACCAGGCGCACCGTTCCTGGTGGGCGACGTGCCAGACTTCCTCGGCAATGGCGGCAGGTGTGATGAAGAATTCAGCCGCAGCGTCCGGCCACCGCTTGCGTGTCCACTCTAGCAGGCTGCTGAAAAAGTCGGATTCGTGCTTCGACAGGCTCAGCACGAACGGAAAATCTCCAACGATTGCAAGCCTCCCTCCGTTCGCCCTGAGCTTGTCGAAGGGTGAGCGGAGGGTTTTTCAGCAGCCTGCTAGGTCGATGACCGCCTCGATCATCACGTAGGCGACGTGCACCCCCTTTGGACCGAGCTCGCGGGCAATCGCTTCCGCGAGAATCCGCTGCGCCGCCTTGGTCGGCGCAAAACCCGCAAAGTTGGCTTTGCCGCGGAATGCTGAGGTGTTGCCGGTGGCAATAATGGCGCCTTCTCCTGCCACGACCATCGTCGTCAAATCCAGCAAATGAGGAGAGTCTGAGGCGGGTGTCGAAAGAACAGGCGGCGCAAAACCGCCAACACATCCTGACTGCAGCCGCTCGTCTCTTCCGGGAGCACGGCATTACTGCCACCGGGGTGGACTCGGTCACTAAAGATGCCGGCCTCACGCACGGTGGTCTCTATAGCCAATTCGGGTCCAAAGAAGCCGCAAGCCGGTACACTCTACTTTTTGGCCAGGTAGCTGGTAATCAGGTTCCTATACGCCGGAATATGGTTGGCGAGGAGATTGCCCAAGCCTTCAATGTCAGTGCGCCAGTCGCGGTGCAGCTCGCTGGCCACACTGAACCAGTTCATCAACTGAGCCCCGGCGTTTGCCATCCGTGTCCAGGCGGCCTGACGGACCGCCTCATTGAACGTCCCGGACGCGTCCGTGACCACAAACACGTTGTAGCCTGCTTCCAACGCCGAGAGCGTGGGGAAGGCGACACAAACGTCGGTGACCACGCCGGCGATAATGAGTTGCTGGCGACCCGTATCCTTTACTGCCTTGACAAAGTCTTCATTATCCCAGGCATTGATCTGACCGGGGCGGGGAATGTACGGCGCATCCGGGAACATTTCCTTCAGCTCAGGGACGAGCGGCCCGTTTGGTCCGTTCTCAAAGCTCGTGGTCAGGATCGTCGGCAGCTTGTAATACTTGGCAATATCGGCCAGCGCCAGCACGTTATTCTTGAACTCGCCGGGCGAGAAATCTTGCACCAACGAGATCAGGCCAGCCTGATGATCCACCAGCAGGACAGCCGCATCATTTTTGGACAGTCGGGTGTACTTGTAGGCAGCGTTCATACTCTGAGTCCTCCTCATTGACCCATGATTGTTTCCTCTTCATGGCTGCGCTGGGCTACCCGAGGTGCGCCTCAACGAGCCAGAGATATTTGTCCACGCCGCGCGAAATCTCGGTGAAGATGTCGGCGGTATCCTTGTCACCGAGTTCGTCGGTCTGATCGATCGCGTGCCGTATGCTCTTACCGTAGGCAGCCAGCGCGGCTGAGAGCGCTTCGACATGGTCCCGCTCACCCGCAATAGACAGCGGGTATTCCCGCAGTTTCGTACGCTTGACCGTAATCTGGACCGTCCCCTCCGCCGTGCCGCCCAGTTGGACGACCCGCTCGGCGAGCAGATCCATGTACTCCTCTGCTGCATCAACGATCTCGTCGAACAGCTTGTGTAGCGCGATGAAGCTTGGACCCTTGACGTTCCAATGTGCCTGCTTGGCCTGGTGCATCAGATCGATACTGTCAGCGAGTCGCGCGTTCAGGATCGTGACCCCGTCAGCACGGGTCTTTTCTGGAAGGTCATTCTTCGTTGGGTACATTGCGAGTTCCTCCGTTATGTGTAGTAGGAGCGCTTCTGTGAGTCAGAGAAGAGCAAGGATCATTCCAAACGGTCGCTACCACTGAGACCGAGTGTAAGTCGCAGAAAAAGGGCGGTTTACGAGGTATGTAGTGGGCGGGTGCTGTCGGATGGGACGGGAGGTGACGAAGTCGAACTGTACCACCGCTTGCAATCGCTGGACGAGGTCACAGAACAAGGTAGCGAGGTCGCTGTGGGCGGTGATCGATTCCGAGACCGCAAGGAAGGCCTGGTATTGCACCCCCAGAGAATTGGCGGTCAAGTTCTGCAGCGGTTCTTCACGCATAAGTGTTGAGCAGAGAGGGCCCGCAGGTAAAGGAGGGGAAACCTGCGGGCCCTTGGACACCGCCGGGCTGGGGAAGGCCCAGCAGTGAACCGTATCCGCTGGTGGTCTAGGCAGCGTCGGGGACATCAGGCACAGGAGCCGGACGATCTGTGGTCTTTTGTCCCTGCCGTTTTTCCCACCAGGTATCGTGGATCGCCGTGGCCACTGCCAGGCCGAGGATACATAGGCCTAGGGCAAACACTAGGCCAAAGAAGAGGGGCGCAAAGTCCGCCGTCAGGTCAAGTACAGCGGAGGGGCCTTCAGGAAGCCCGACCGGAGAGAGTGCCGACACCAACATCTTCACCTCCACTTGGAAGACCACCGGGGTCCTCCCGTTGTTTGTCCTCCCTTTTGCACTGCGGTACAGCACCTTAGCGGAGCGGGGGCTGCGTTAGAAGGTAGGAGAGCGTGAATTCATTTGATGTTCACTATTAGAAAATATTACCGCTGGCCCTATGAATTTTTGCAGCCTAATACCGGATGCGCGCCCCTCGCGCGCATCCCTACTCACTCCCCCTCCAGGAAGCGTCCCGGGGCGCGTTACGTTATGTCAATTGCAAAAGGGATGCCAGGCCCTGCGTGGGCGCTCCGCTGGGCGAAAGTCTAACGTTTTCGTGCACGGCAGCTTGCTGTCCTTCCGGCTGGTATAGTCAGACTGTTTCCCCAGCATCACACCCTGTTGCTTGGGAAACAGGAAAGCTGAGGATTTGCCGAGTGGCGGCGCGAGCCCACTTCTGTTTTCTGCCTGCATCTCAGCGCTCGATGGACTTGAGGCGTCTAACATGCAAAGTGCAGGCCAGGGCCTACGCCGTAGTATTTTCCGCGAACCGTGAGCGTTTTTCGTATGACGACGCCTCCTGGGGTTGATGCCCATGTCTTATTTTGCTGCAGACGTCGGTATTATTTTATGCTGCTGCGTATCGCTTTTGTTCTGCCAGGAGAACCATGACAAATTGTTCTTTACTTTTTGCATATGTAGAACCAGCACGACACCGCGCCGCGCCGAGTTAGCGCTGTTCCGCGAAGCGCTAGGCAAGGTCTTCTCCCTGTAGTTTTTCAATGATGCCATTACCATTGCAGGCTTTTCACCAGGAGGACTTGATATGTGGAAAAACCATGGTGCTTGTACAATGTCAGCGCCGTCTCATTTTTGGCGAGAACTTCCAGCTTGAGCGTTGTGGCCCCTTGCAGGCGGGCCTGCTCTTCCGCTTTTTGCAGGAGTGCTCGCCCCAGCCCTCGACCTCGATAAGCAGGTAAGACGACGAGGTCGGAGATGAAGGCATGCTCTGAGGGTTCTTCATCTAAAGCTTCTGACTTCACTTTCACCCAGAGACAGACAAACCCCACTATCTGGTTGTCAACTTCGGCGACGAATACCTGTCCGGAGGTTTCGGCGCAGTACGCAAACATGAAGTCCAGGTATTGCTTGGCGGCTTTACCCTCAAGCACCTGTGGTTCGAGGCGATGCAAGAAATCTTGCAGCTCAACAAAACAGGCTTCGACCTGCTGAGCATCCTCGGGCCGATATTCGCGAATCACATGCATAGCTCTCACCCCTTGAGTGGCGTCATTCCGCCTCTCAGTATTCCACCGCTACCGCCTGTACCGGTTTGATTCCTCCACTGCACTTCAGGTTTCGGCAACAATCCGTCATTTCGCTGCACCAGCCAACGAGCAGCTTCAGGAAGAGACGCTCGCACGAATCGTCTGCACATGGCAGGTGAGGACGGGATTCTCTTTTAAAGCCTGCAAGGTTGCGTTCTCGACGCGGGAGACGACAATACGCGATGGGTTCTTTCTTCCGTGCTGTCTCTTTCAGCCCAAGATAATCGGCAACATCACTCCGAGACTCAATGTAAAGAACCACAATGCAGGCGCAGGAGTGCCGACCGGGCGGCGCAGGCGAGCTTCGCGAGCAGCGATGCGGGGATCGAGCCGCAGCCAATCCTCATGGCGCCGCTCCAGCAGCAGAAAGACGATGGCCGTCGCCGCGCCATAGAGCAGATGCCCAAGCAATTCAGGAAGCGCAGCGCTTGCGGCTGCGGGTGTCCAGGTGAAAGACCCCCCCAACAGGATTGGGAGCAAGGTCAGCGGGCCAAGAAACCACCATACCAGTCCATACAGCATACCCCAGACTACACCCGCGCCGACATTCGGCGATTCGCGCTGAAACAGCACGCCGTAGCTCATGCCGATGGGCGCGCTGATCACCAGATGCACAAAGAAGCCTACCACTGGTGAAGTCTCCCCCACGATACTGGCGACGCGCGAGAGGGCGCCAGTCGAGGCCATGACGAGACTAAAGAGCATGCCGCCGACTATGCTTGCCACTGCCCCCCAGCCGAGCGAACGCAGCGTCCGAGTCCCCGCGCCTTCGGGTTCACGATTGAGGGGATCGGACTCAATGAAGAACCCCACCCACAGACGATCGAGTACAGCATAGATCAGGCCGACTAACAAACCATAGACCACATGTCCCACCAGCGAGCCAAACAGCTCGGCTCCGTGCGTATATGACCAGTTGAGCGGGACCCCTTGCCAGATCGGCAGGATCGTCAGAGGACCGAGGAACCACCAGAGGAGGCCATAGCCGAGCCCCCAGCCCAGGCTCGACCCATACCCACGCACGTCGCGCTGGAATAGAAGGCCGAATGTGGCGCCGATGATGATGGCAAACACGAAATGCAAAGCGACACCGACGCTGTACGAAGTAGAATGCACCAGTCCAGCAATGAGCGGAAAGAAATTGACCTGTGCCATCCACTTGCCGAAGGCCCAGCCGCCAATAATCCCCGCGATCCCACCGACAATCAGCGCACGTGGCAAACTAAAAGGAGCCATCCCTGCCCGGGGTTCTAGCCCCCTGACTGCGCCGAGTGTGACGCCGAGCGGCAGGCCGAAGCAGAGGAGATAAGCGACCAGGGCAGGAAACTGAGCACGAGCGGCATCGAACATGCCTCTCTCCGCTGCCCCCATCATGACCGAAAAGAGACCCGTAGGATCAGTGAGCCACAGCAACACGGCATAGGCCAATCCCCACAACAAGCCCGCCCCCGGCGTGGTCGCGCGCGACGAGGCCAGCAATGCAAAGACAAGACCATATCCTCCTCCCAGCACGACGCCAATCAGCCGTGACACCAAGCCTACGGCGGCACCAATGGCCCCACCTAGGCAGCCAACAACGACGCAGATGATAATGGATTTGATCGCGGTAGAACGCATAGTGTACTCCGATGTGCCCTCTGAATGGTTCAATGAGCAGTCATGCCCACTGTCCGTTTGGGCTGCTCCTGTCGAGCCACGACCGCAGATTCAGCTGGTTCTGCTCTCCTCTCGTCGAAGTCAATGGTCTGTACGATATCGCGCGGGAAGAACAATTCGACGATCCAGTCCACCAAGACCCGCACTTTGCGCTCCACGCTGGGGAGCTTGGCGAGGTAGATTCCGCGCCACAGGAACCAGGCGAATAAGCCAGAGAAGCGGAATCCTTTAATCTCCGCACAGGCAGTGTGGTGGCCGACGACACAGAGCGCGCCCAGCGAGTCAAAATGGAATGGCTTGCAGGGTTGTCCATGCACACTGGCGTGGATGTTGTGCGCCAGTGTCGCGGCTTCACGGAGCGCAAACTGCGCGGTCGGTGGGCACGGCTGCCCTGTCTGCGCATCCACCACCAACGCGCAGTCTCCCGCGGCCCATACTCCGACTTGGCCTGGCACCGCGAGGGTCGTATCGACCACGACCGCTCCCCGCTTATCGCGCTCGACCGGGAGCGTTTGCAGCAAAGGATTCGGTGCCGTCCCTGCCGTCCAGACCAGAGTTTCGGTTTGGATCTCTTCCTGTGGATGCAGGATCACCGCACCGCGCCGGGCATCGGCTACGCGCGTGTTCAGCTTGAAGATCACCCCACGGGCGGCCATGCGTTCCAGCGCATAGGCGGCAAGTTCTTCGCTGAGCTCTGGCAGAATACGGTCCCGCGCGTGTACCAGAATGACACGGACTTCCTCCGGAGAAATACTGGGATAGCAGGCAAGCATGCCACGGGCGAAATCATTGAGCGCGCCTGCCAGCTCTGCCCCAGCAAAGCCGCCGCCAGCCACCACAAACGTTAGCATCGCCCGGCGCGCCGGTGAGGGCGGCTCGTTTTCGGCCCGCTCAAACAGGTCAATCACATGGTTGCGGATACGGATCGCATCCCCTAGGGTTTTGAAATCAAACGCCTCAGCCTTGACGTTTTGCAACCCCAGGTAATTGGACACCGCCCCCAACGCTAACACGAGGTGGTCAAATGGCACTTCATGCCCTTCTACCTTGTGGGTGAGGGGAGACTGCGACACCAGGAGAATATCTGGCGCCAGCCGGACACAGCGCTTTTGCAAGTCGATCTCGGTCACCTTGTTCCGTATGACGGTGGTGCGTCGCAGACTCGTGCGCAGGGGACTGGTGATATGTGTGGCTTCCAGGCTACTGCCTGCCACTTCTGCAAGCATCGGCGTGAAGAGCAGGGCGTTGGTATTACTCACGAGCGTGAGGGAAACGGACGGGTCAGCACCAAAGTTCTGTTCGAGGTGCTCGGCGGTGGTGACGCCGGCAAACCCGCCGCCGAGGATCACGATGCGGGTTTTCACCTCTCGCGGCGGGAGTGGTGGCTCGTATTCTGGCCCTTGCCAATAAAAGGCAAGATCATTCAGAAGCTGTGAGCTCAGTCCCAAACTCGTACCGTACCAAAGCCAACCGATCAGGGCGGGAAAGAGCGTCCGCATTCCGTCCGCCGTCCACTGGGGAGCCCTGCCCCACAACAACGGTAACCCAATGACGCTCACCACAGCCCACAGCGGCACACCCAGCGTCGCCGTGGTCATCATGCTGTCTACATACGCACGCGGCGTCGGGGCAAAGGCGAGCGCGTATGCCACGCCCACGAGGACCCCGAGAAGTATTCCCAGCACAGGGTTCTTTAAGGCCGCTGCCAGCAGGATACTGCTCACCAAGCCGCAAAGGAGGCCAATGAGGCCGCGTCGGACATATTTGTTCATATGCTCACTCGTAGCTCGACTCGAGCAGGCCGAGGACGGCTACAAGTCCCGCCTGCGGCTGGCAAGAATTGCCCGTACCAATTCTTAGGGTCTAGCGTCCAGGGTCTAGCGTCTAGCGTCCGAAAAAGTTGGAGTGTTTTGACTCTAGACTGAGAGACGCTAGACCCTAGACTGACTGTTGGATCCTAGACTGAGAGACGCTAGACTCTAGACTGATTGTTATTCTCCACTCTGCTGTAACAGCTTTGCGACTAGGCCGGTCCAACCAGTCTGGTGACTGGCGCCGATGCCGGCACCGTTATCGCCATGAAAATACTCGTGGAAGAGAATGAGATCCTGCCAGTGCGGGTCACGCTGAAACTTCTCCGTGCCGCCATAGACCGGCCGCTGTCCATCGGGGCCACGTAGAAAAATACGGGAGAGACGGCGGGAGAGCTCTGCCGCGACCTCCCACAAGGTCAGCATCTGGCCCGAACCGGTGGGGCACTCTACCTTGTAATCGTCGCCCAGGTAGTGATGAAGCTTCTGCAACGACTCGATCAGCAGGTAGTTGACCGGGAACCAGATCGGCCCGCGCCAGTTAGAGTTGCCACCGAACAGGCCAGTACTCGACTCGGCCGGTTCGTAGTCCACCCGATGTTCCATGCCATTGACCGCGAGCGTGTAGGGGTGATCGCGATGGACGCGCGAGAGGGCGCGGATGCCGTAGGGGGAGAGAAACTCTTCTTCGTCGAGCATATAGTGCAGCACGCGGCGCAGGCGGTCGCGATCCACGATGGACAGCAGCCGTCGCTCCTCGCGACCCGGGGTCCTCATGCACGCTACATTGCGCGTCAGGTCCGGTCGATGATCGATGAACCACTCCAGGCGCCGCTTGAAGCCGGGCAGCCGGTTTAACAGCTCCGGCTCCAACGTCTCCACGGCAAACAGGGGGATCAGGCCTACCATCGACCGCACCTTCAGCGGAAAGTGATTGCCATCCGGCAGGTGCAGCACATCGTAGTAGAACCCGTCCGCTTCGTCCCACAGTTCAATACCATCAGCGCCGAGGTTATTCATGGCGTAGGCGATATAGATAAAATGCTCCCAAAACTTGCTGGCGACATCTTCATAAGCTGGATCCTCCCGTGCTAGCTCTAGCGCAATCGCCAGCATATTCAGGCAGTACATGCCCATCCAGCTCGTCCCGTCCGACTGCTCGATGTGGCCGCCAGTAGGCAACGGCGCGCTGCGGTCGAAGACCCCAATGTTATCCAGCCCCAGGAAGCCGCCCTGGAAGACATTGCGGCCTTCAGCGTCTTTGCGGTTGACCCACCAGGTGAAATTGAGCATGAGCTTGTGGAAGACGCGCTCGAGGAATTTGCGGTCGCCCCTGCCCCGGCGCTTCTGCTCGATCTTGTAGACGCGCCAGGCCGCCCAGGCGTGTACCGGTGGGTTCACATCGGCCAAGGCCCACTCGTACGCGGGCAGTTGTCCATTGGGGTGCATGTACCACTCGCGCAGGAGCAGGGTGAGTTGTTCCTTGGCGAAATCGGAGTCTACCAGGGCCAAGGGAATGCAGTGGAAGGCCAGGTCCCAGGCAGCGTACCAGGGGTACTCCCACTTGTCCGGCATGGAGATGACATCGGCATTGTACAGATGCGTCCACTCGTAGTTGCGCCCGCGTAGCCGCTCGGCGGGTGGCTCCGGCACTGCCGGATCACCCTTGAGCCACCGATTCACTTCGTAGGAATAGAACTGCTTACTCCACAGGAGTCCGCCCAGCGCCTGGCGCATGACGTTGCGGGCGTCGGATGACAGACCCTCGGGTGTCACCGTGGCGTAAAACTCATCGGCTTCACGTCGGCGTGCCGAGAAGATCTGCTCGAAGTCCTTACCAAAGGGGTCTCCGCTGTCAGGCGCGGTATTGGTGAACCGTAACCGCACAGTCACCGTCTCACCTGGGCCAATGGTCAGCGGATAGTGCGCGGCAGCTTTGGTGCCGGTCCGCTCGGGATTTACCGCCTCGCGGACGCCGTGCACGATGTAGTCGTTGATGCCGTCTTTGACATAGGGGGTACGGTTCTCGACGCCGTAGAGCCGGCGGAGATTGGTTTCGTTCTCAGTGAAGAGCAACTCTGGCGTTCCTTCACAATAGAGCCAGCGCTGGCCATGGTACTCATGCGTGAGCTCGATGGTTGTGCCATTGAGACCACGCAGGTGGGGCCGGCGCACATCGAGACCGCTGGACCAGGTATCGCGGAACCAGAGCGTTGGCAGCAGGTGCAACTGCGCTGGGTCTGGCCCCCGGTTCACGACCTGTATGCGGATCAGCAGGTCTTCAGCGGTGGCTTTGGCGTACTCGATGAACACATCAAAATAGCGGTCGTCGTTAAACACCCCAGTATCGATCAGTTCAAACTCGAACGCGTTGCGGCCCCGGCGACGGTTCTCTTCGACCAGCCAGGTGTAGGGGAATTCGGCCTGGGGATATTTGTAGAGATACTTCAGGTACGAATGGGTAGGTGTGGAGTCAAGATAGAAGTAATACTCCTTGACATCCTCGCCATGATTCCCTTCGCTGCCCGTCAACCCAAAGAGCCGTTCCTTGAGAATAGGATCGCGACCATTCCAGAGGGCCAGCGCAAAGCAGATGAACTGTTGCCGATCGGAGATACCGCCCAGGCCATCTTCATTCCAGCGATAGGCTTTTGAGCGGGCGTGATCGTGCGGGAGATAATCCCAGGCCGTGCCATAGGGACTGTAATCCTCGCGCACCGTACCCCAGGCACGTTCGCTGAGGTAAGGACCCCAGCGTTTCCAGTGGACCTGACGTTCACGCGATTCTTGGAGTCGCTTTTCTTCTGCGGTCATCATCACTCTCCTTATTTCTCTACGAGTTGCATAACGTGCCCGTCCGGGTCGCGAACCAGGAACGCTTTCTGAAATCCGAGGTGGTTCTGTGGTAGAGCCACTGCACCAGGTGACACGAACCTGTAAGCCCCAGTCCGTACCTGTTGAGATGCCACCTCGACGTTATGGGTTACTAACCTGGTCTGCCAGTGCAGCAGATCGTTGGCGTGGGCGTCTTCGGGGAAGGGGCGGCCGTCGCGTGGCGCTACATACTCCAGAAACTCAATACCGGGACCTTCCGCAGCGCGGAGGCTGGTGATGCGCAGCCGTGCCCCGAATACGTTGTTGAGGTGCTCCTGTTCGGTGCCGTAGTTCTCGCTTGTCCCCACAATCTTGAGCCCTAAGCAGTCCCGATAAAACTTCAGGCTGGTGTCGGTGTCGGCGACAACGATGGCCGTATGGTCGATGCCCAGAAACAGCCTGTCAGTCGGGCGGTGCCACTTCGGCTCGCCTTTCCCTTGCGGAAACTGCAGAACCTCTAGCGAGTGACCGTCTGGGTCTTTGAAGTAGAAGGCCTGGATGCCGCCGGCGTTGGGGTTCCAGTCCGGCAGGCGCTGGGGACCGGTGGAAGCGTGCTGGACCTTGTGTTGGCGCAGCCACTGATAGGCGTGGTCCATGTCGCTAACGATAATCGCGATATGTTGAAACCAGCGATCATTGCTGCGCGTGTCCACCGCGATCGGTCTACCCTTGGGCGTCAGATATTCGGTCAGCTCGATGAACTCATCGCCGAGCTGCATACGCACGACGCGCATCCGCAGTCCGAAGACTCCTTGCAGGTGTTCATATTCCGTGCCCCACACTTCGACATCGGAGACCTTCTCGAAGGACAGCACGTTCAAGTAAAAATCCACCGAGCGGTCCATCTCCGCCACGGTCATGCCCACCACTTCCACCGCTTCCACAACGGGTGCTGGGTGTTGGGGGCTGGGTGCTGGGGATTGCTGGGCTCGTACCGCGGGTGTGTGCAGGTTGAGCGCGAGCAGCAGCCAGACCAGCACGGACGCCGCGAAGGGGCGACGCGGCGACGCGGTGAATATCCTTCTGATTCCATGTCCTCGCATCGCCGTGTCTCCGTGTCCCCGTGTCTCCGTGTCTTTCATCCCAGCCGCTCTAGTAACTGATCGCCGACCCGCAGCGCGTTCGCCATGATCGTCAGCGCCGGATTCACCGCGCCACTCGACGGGAAGAAACTTGCGTCAACAACGTAAAGATTATCCAGGTCATGCGCCTTGCAATTTGCGTCGAGTGCCGAGGTCTTGGGATCACGTCCGAAGCGGATGGTGCCATTCTGATGCGCCACGCCAGCGAGCGGAATGCGCTGGCCGATAAACAGGTTGCGGGCGAACAGCCCCTGGTGACAGGCGTGGCCATGGATCGTGCACTTGGTTTGCTGCTTCATCAGACCTTCGAGCGTGGCAATCAGCCGCTTGTGGCCTGCGTCGTTATTCGGCTTATAAGCAAGAACGATATTGCCGTCGCGGTCCAGCGTTACCCGATTGTTCGGGTCCGGCAAATCCTCGGACGTGAGCCAGAAATCCAGCGAGTGCGTCGCCATCAGGTCGAGCGTGAAGCCCGGCACGAGCGCCGGCGCGCCGGCTTTCAGCGTGTCCCCATCCAATTTGCCGACGAACGAAATGTGGCCCATCGGGTACTCCCACGCCGGTGACGGCAAGTAGAAATCGTTGACCGAGAGCGTCTTCTGGAAGATCGTGGGATTGGGACACTTGGAGACGGCCATCAGCACCGAGTTGACGTGTCCCATATAGTGACGCCCGACGACATCCGAGCTGTTCGCCAGGCCGCGCGGATGCGTGTCGTTGGCCGAGCGCAAGAGCAGCGCCGCGGAGTTGATCGCCCCGCACGACACCACGACGAGGTCGCCGGAATAGGTTTCCTTGACGCCGTTGCGTTCGACCTGCACCGCGGTCACCGCGCGGCCTGAGGGACTCGTCTCTAGCCGTGACACGTAGGCCTGCGTGAGCAGGGTGACATTATGATGTTCAAGGGCTGGATCAACACAGACAACTTGGGCGTCCGACTTGGCGTAGACGAGGCAAGGAAAGCCGTCGCAGGTGTTGCAGCGGATGCAGCGGCTCTTGTGGGGGTTCTGTTCATCGAGCATGATACCGAGCGGCGTGTGAAAAGGCCGCAGGCCGAGACGGGCGAAATCGTCACTGAGCTGTTGCATGCGCGGCTCGTGGCTGACCGGTGGAAGCGGATACGATGTGCGGGCTGGCGGTTCAGAGGGATCCTCACCCCTTTGGCCATGGACATGGTAAAGCTGCTCGGCCCGGGTGTAATACGGCTCTAGCTCGTCGTAAGAGAGGGGCCACGCAGGAGAGACTCCGCCGGAGTGGCGAATTTCCCCGAAATCCTCTTTGCGGAGTCGGAACAGGGCCGCGCCGAAAAACTTCGTGTTACCGCCGACGTAGTAGTTGGTGTGCGGGTGCAGCTCTTTGCCGTGCCGGTCCCGCCACACTTCCGTGGTCTGGTACTTGCCCTCGGCATTGACCGCGCGGGGATTCCAGTTGTCCTTCTCGCGCGGCACATAGTCACCGCGTTCGAGCAGGAGAATGCGTTTGCCCGACGGCGCCAGCCTGTACGCGAGCGTGCCACCGCCCGCGCCGGTGCCGATAATAATGACGTCGTAGTGTGTGGATTGAGACATAAGTTCCTCCTTGCAAAGGGGCCGGGGGTCGGGGGCCAGGGATCGGCAACAAGAGAAATTGAGGCTCTTGGGGGTGTCTATACCGACCCCTGACCCCTGGCCCCTGACCCCTTTTCCCCGTAGCCGCACCGAAAGATGCAGCGTTTGTCGTTGTGATGGTGCAGTTTCGCGCAGAAGACCTGGTGTACGCCGTGTTGCCGCAGGTAGAGTTCCGCCGCGAGCAGCATCCCTAGTAGCGGAGCGGTGAAGTAAATCCAC
>WNGG01005892.1_pt1 | contig 13628 bp, 8 predicted proteins | sample 5400661 | NCBI WGS metagenome assembly WNGG01 (sample SAMN13153372, study PRJNA577476) | soil metagenome | isolation source: 100 cm soil or saprolite under Garry oak tree replicate 1 | place: USA:California | collected 2016-06-15
ACTCAGTGGGAAGGAGTCCGAGCTGAAGGCCCAGCTCGCGAAACTCGATGCCCAATCGAAAGACCTCGCCGCCCGCGAAACCACGCTGACGGCGAACGAAGCACACGTTCGAGAGCGCGAAGCGGGATCAGAGAAGGCCTCCCGCGCGGCGGCGGAACGCGTCCTCGAAGCGGAGACCGCCCTCAAGGCGATCAAGGAGCGAGAACGCGCCCTCGAGAAGGCCGAGAAAAAATTTCAGGAGATGGAAGACGAGCATGCGAAACGAGGGCAAGCGAGGGAACAGACCCACGAGCGGGAACTCGACGAAGCCCGCAAGCTTCTCCAGGCTCGAGACCGAGAAAACGTGAAGCGCACCAAGGAGGTCGAGGGCTTGCAGGCAGCCCTACGCGCCGCCAACGAAGCGCTGGAACGCCGCGAGCTCGAACTCGAGGCGGAAAGCACTCGCGCGAAGACGGCCCTCGAGTCGGAGGCTCACCGATCCGCCGTGCTCGAAAAGGATCTCAGCATCTCGCGGAAGGACCTCGCCAAGTCGATCCGAAGCTTTGAAATCGCGAAAGCGGAGGCAGAGGCCGCGCGACGACAAGCGCAAGATCGGCAGAAGGAGTTTTCAGGCGAACTCGCGAAGACGCGAGCTGCGGTCGATGAAGAAAAGACGAATGCTTCACGCCTCAAAGCCGAGCTCGACGAATTGCGTAAGCGGGCAGGGAGGGCCAGCGAGCTCAATGAGCGGGAAGCGCAGCTCAAAGCGCAGGTGTCGAAATTCGACGCACGATCGAAGGGTGTCGGAGAGCGCGAGGCCGGGCTGGCAGCTAGCGAGGCTCGGGTCCGCCAGCGAGAAGCCGAGTCGGCGAAGGCCTCTCGGTCCGCCGCGGAACGAGCCCTGGAGGCGGAGAACGCGCTCAAGATGATCAGAGAACGGGAGCGCGCCATCGAGAAGGCAGAGACGAAGCTGAAGGAAACGGAAGACAAAATTGCCGAACGGGAAAAAGCGAAGGAGGAGACCCATTCGAAGGAGCTCGACGAAGCTCGCAAACTTCTCCAGATTCGCGAGCGCGAGCTCGCCAAGCGGGACAAGTCAATCGACGGGCTCCAAGAGTCACTGCATACGGCGAAAGAGGCCCTCCAGGGCCGCGAAATCGAACTCAAGACCGAACTCACCCGCGCGAAGACCCAGCTCGAGTCTGAGACCGACCGCGCGAACTCCCTCGCGAAGAGTCTCGAGACTGCGCGCACCACATCCGCGAAAGCGACCGAGCTGGCGGCTCGCGAAGCGGTCGTCGGGAAGACAAAAACGGACCTCGAGTCCCGGGAGAAGCGCCTCGCGAAGGCGCAGGCCGACCTGGACTCGACTGCGAAGATTCTCCAGAGGAAAGAGGGGGATCTGGTCCGCCGAGAGAAAGAGGTCTTGAAGGCGGAAACGGAGAACCAGGAGGGGGCGAAGGCCCTCCACGCGCGCGAGCGGGAGATCACCCAGCGGGACCAGAGAGTCGAGGCCCGATCGACGGCCGGGCAAGAACGCATTTCGCAACGTGAACAGGACCTTCGCGAGCGCTCCGAGGCGCTATCGAAACAGAAGCGAGAACTGGACGCCCAATCGAAGGTGCTAGCGGCGCAGGAACGGAACCAAGCCGAAGCCAAAGACGAACTCGTGGGGCTCCGGTCCGAACTCGAACGACGCGAACGGCAGATGCAGAAAGCTGCGGAGGAAGCAGGGGTGGCCGCTTCCGACCTGAAGTCCCGCGAGGAGGCCGTCGTCCAACGCGAGACGGTCGCCAAGACGAACGAGGCGAGTCTCCAATCGCACGGGAGGGAACTCGAGAAGCTCGCCGCGAAGGCATCGCAGGAAAAGGCGGACCTCGGCAAGCTGCGCGAGGAGCTTCGGGGGCGCCGCGTCGAACTGGATCGGGCCCAAAAGGAACACGAGCGGGCCATGGCGCATGCGGCCGAGCACGCAACCGATTTGGAGAAGCGCGAGGCGGAACTCACGAGGCAATCGAAGGCCCACGAGGCAGCGGTCGCAAAGGTGGTCCTTCAACTCGGCGCCGCACAGCAAGCGGAACGGGCGGTCAAAGCGCGCGAGGCAGCCCTCGCGGCAGCCCAGGAGAAACTCGAGGAGAGCCGCGCGGGACTCGCGGATGCGGAGAAGGCCCTGATTACACAACGCGCGGCGCTGCAACGAGACGGAAGCAAGCTCGCGAAGGGGCTCGAGGAAGTCTCGGACCGCCGCACGGAACTCCAAGGCATCCAGAAACGAATCAAACACTCGACGGCAGAACTGGAGGCGCGAGAAGCGGCCTTGTCGAAGCGAGAGGCCGAGATCTCGGAGCGCGCACGAGAACTCGACGCCACTCGAGGGCAAGTTACATCTCAGACGGAAGCCGCGAAGCGAGAGGACCGCCTCCTCAAGGCCCGCGAAGCGGCCGTGTCGAAGGCAGAGAAAGACCTCGCCGGGGCTCAGGGCGCGCTGGCCGCGAGCCAGAAGACATCGAAGGCGGAACGGTCCGCTTTCGCGCGCGAATCCGATGAACTGGCGAAACGGACGAGCCACCTAGGGGCGGAGGCGAAAGCCCTCGATCAGCGGGAGAAAGAACTCCGCTCCGGGGAAGCGGGGCTCAAGGCCGCCCAAGTGAAACTCGAATCTCGCATCACGCTCGTCGAACGACAGGACGAGATCATTGCGTCGGCGCGTGCAGAACTCGAGAAGCGCGATGCGAACGCAGCCAAAGAACGAAGCGAATTGAAGGACGCGAACCGGGAGATCGAGGAGGCCCGAAAGGAGCTCGACTCGGAGCGAAAGGCCCTCGAAGCCTCTCGAGCAGAGGTCGCCGCCCAAACCGACGCGGTCCTGCGCCAAGAAAAAGCCGCCAAAATCCGCGAGGCCAATTTGACGAAGTTGCAGGGAGAAATCACGGAAGCCCAGTCGCTCGTTACGGGAGCGAACAAATCGCTAAGCGAGGAACGCTCGGCTCTTCAACGAGATGAAAACAAACTCGCCCGACGGGAGAAATTGCTTGAGGAGCGCGGTCATGGTCTCAGCGTCCAGGAAAAGGAAGTCCGCGCGGCCGTGGATGCCCACAAGGTCGCAATCACAAAATTCGAGTCCCGGTCGACCGACCTGGAACGCCGCGAGGAGGCACACGCGGCCGCCCTCGCGGACCTCGAAAAGCGAGAATCCGGATTCTCCGCGGAACGATTGGAGTTCCGGCAGTCGAACGTCGAACTCGAGCGGGGCCGCAAGGCGCTCGGATCCGATCGGAAGGCCCTCGATGCGATGCGGTCGGACCTGACGGAAAAGACGAGGGCTCTGGAGGCACGCCTTCGAGACATCGCCGCGAAAGAGGCGACCCACGTCGAGCGCGAGAAATCGATCTCGACCTCCGAGGCGGAGCTCGCGAAGCGTGAGAAGCTCCTGACGTCGTCCCGTAAGGAGTGGGAGGACCACCAGGTTGCCGGGACCCGTGAGACGAAGCGTCGAGAAGCCGCCGCCAAATTGGAACTCGAAGATGCCCGACGCCTTCTGGCGGCCGTCGAGACGAAAGAAAAGCAGCTCGGCCTGCGGGAAACGGAGTTCCGCGCGAAGGAGGCCCAGTCGCGACGTTCCGAAGCAAACCTGGATCGTCGCGAGTCCGTCCTGAATACCGGAATGAAAGACGTGACCGCGCGAGAAGCCGCCCTGGAGGCGACCGAGTCCCGGCTCGGGCAGCGGGGAGGCGAACTGGACCGTAGACAAGAGGCGATGGACAAATCCTCGGACGAGCTCGCGGCCCGCAAGAAAGCCATCGAAACGGCCGCGCAGGCCCACGCCAAGGAAACGCGGGATCTCTCGGCTTCTCAGAAGGAGGTCGTCCGCGCTCGGGCTTCGCTCGAGGCACTCGAGAAGCGCACGCGAACCGATTCGAAGAAACTCGAGGGCCGCCTCGCAGCGGCCAGAGCGGCGGAGACGAGGCTCGCTGCCGGCGAGGAATCCCTTCGGACGCGGGAGACCCAACTCGCGGCTCACGAAGCAGACATCAAGGAGACGCTCGCAGACCTCGCCAAAACCGCGAAGAGCTTGGACGACCGCCAGTCGGAGATGAAGGAGCGAGAGGAAGCGCTGAAGGTCCTCGCCACGGCCCTCGACAAGCGAAGTGCGGTAGCAGACCACGCCGAGAAAGGAATCGACCAGCGCAAAGCGGAACTCGATCGTCTCGAGAAGGACCTCGGGGCCGCGAAAGAGGGCCTCGCTTCCGAGGGTCGGAAACTCGGTGAGGCGCGGAAGGCGATCGACCGCTCGAAGGCGGAAATCGGCAGACGCGCGAAGGAACTCGAATCCCAGGCCGGCTTGATCGATTCGCGGGAAGAGGAGGCCGCGGAGTTGAAAACGAAAGCGATGAGTCTCCTCAAGTACGCGGAGAAAGCGGCGGACGAGAAGAGCCGGGAGCTGAAGGAGCGGGTCCAGGAAGAAGACGCCCGCGTCGAGGCCGAGAGGGTCAAAGTGGAAAAGGCCGCGCGAGCCTACGAGGACCTCGAGGAGCGCGAACGACGTCTCGAGACGGCGACCGCGGAGTTCGAGGCGGGGACGAAGGCGCTCGACCAACGGGAGAAAAAGCTGAAGGCCGAGGTTGCCGGGATCGCGGGCGAGCGAGCCGAGACGAAGGCGATCTGGAAGAACCTCGAAGCCGAACGCGAGCGGGTCTCCCGCAAGGAAGCGACGATCGAATCTCTGGTTTCGCGGACGCTCGAGAAGGAACGCGAGGCCATCGTCGGCGAAAAGGAGAAGGTTCGGGACGCGGCTGCAGACTTGAAGGGCAAGGACAAGGCGACGGAGCGAGAGCGGATTCGGCTTCAGGCTCTTGGCCGGGATTTGGAGACACTCAAGACGCGCCTCGAGAATCGGGAACGCGCGATCAAGAACCAGGAAGCGGAACTCGAGCGTCGCCGCGAAGAAGTCCGTCGGATGCGGGAGAAGATCCAGGAACTCCTCTGATCACTCGCGGTCCGGGATCTTCGACGGCGACGCGGGGGCCCGGGCAGGCCAGCCGTATGTGTGGAGGAAGAGGAAGATGCTCCCGAAGAGCGGCACGAAAATCAGGGAGCTGAGGAGATGGTACAGCGTGAACGGCACCTGCGCTTCGAGGATCGTGACGATCCCCACGCCGAACGGGCGTGTGATGAAGTACCACTCGCCGAAGGCGGTCCACAGGTCGTAGGCGATCGTGACCGGCACGCTGATCGTCGTGAGGAGCGCGACGGACTTCACCCGGAGCAGGACCCTCGGTCGAATCCGACGGCCCAGGAACCCGACGAACACGTAGCCGGAGACCACGAAGAACGTGATTCCGGTCATCGCGTTGAGGCCATAGCCGGCGTACGTCGTGGACCACTCGAGCGGTTGGAGGACCGCCAACGCCGTGAGCGGGACGAGGATCGTCCACCAGCGGCCGAGGAGGAAGCCCGCGAGGAGGCTCGCGGCGAAGACGGTCTCGATGTTCGCGTAGGAACGCATGAGGACCGTCCCGACGACCGCGACGACGATGAGGAAGACCCCGAGCATCCGCGTTCGTGTGTCGCCCAGGCCCCTCTCGAGGACGGTCTGCCACCTTCCAGGCATCTCACATCCCCTCCTGGGATTCGCTAAAGATCCATCGTACGACGTCGCCGTCGTGCAACGCCTGGTGGTCCGCGGCAATGTTCGAGTAGACGCCGTTCACCTGGTACAGCCAGTTCCGGTTCCCTTCGCCGTTCACCGAGCCGTTGATCGCCGTCACGAAGACGCCTTCCGGGATTTGGTACCAGACGTACCCGACGGGAAAGGCCAGCTTCACGGACGCCTCGAGGAGCAGTCCGAAAGCCGTGTTGTTGTCCGTGGTCAGCGGGGCGTATTGAATCGACCAGCCGACGCTTTCGACGTCGAGACGCACCAAGTGGACTGCGGATGCTTGCACCGGGACCGGCTGCAGGAGTAGAGTGGTCGCGTAGAGTCCCGCAATCGCGGCGATGAGGATCGCGGCGAACAGGGTGGCCTGTCGGCGTTCGCTCAGCCTAAGGGCCACGGCGCGGCCTCCGTCGAAACGCGAACAGGACGAGGACGGCGATCACCGCGGCGACGACGATCGGGGCGGCTAGATACACCCAGGGGGAGAGCGAGGCGGGCGTGGGGACGGGGGTCGCGAGCGATTGCCCGAGCGCGTAGACGTGACCGTTGTCGCTAGGCGCGAACACGAAGCCGTATGCGACCACGGGGGAGCCGAGGATGTACTCCGCGGGAGAGGGCTCGAAGGACCAGATCAACGTCCCGGTCGTCGCGTTCACGGCATACACGGTCCCGTGCGCGGCATTCGTCGCGAAGAGCACCTCGCCGTACGCGTACGTGATCGAGGCCTGCACCGGCCCGTTTGGCGCGAACGACCATCGCCGGGTTCCCGACGTCACATCCAGGGCCACCACAAGGCCGTTTCCTCCGAACGCGCCGCCGCCGACGAACACGGTGTCTCCGTGGACCGCAGGAGATGAGATCCCCGCGTCCACGAGCGCCTTCCAGTCGAGCGTCCCGGTCGCCTGGTCGATGGCATATACGTTTCCGTCTTTCGAGGGGGCGACGAGTCGGGGTCCCGCGATGGCCGGGGACGCCGCGACGGAGCCCGCCGTCGGGAAGAACCAGTTCTCCTCGCCGGACGTTGCGTTTAGGGCGAGGACTCCGTACGGCGGGTCGAACGTCACCTGGCTCGTCGTGTTGTACGTCCCCATGACGCCCACGTAGACGGAGTCGTCGGCGTAGGCCGGAGAAGAGTAATGCACGGACCCGGTCGGGTGGCGCCAGGCGACACTCCCGTTGTTCGCCCAGAGAGCCACGACCTCGCCCGGTCCGCCCGACTCGTTGAAGGTGCCGACGAACACCCGATCGAACGCGACCTTCGGTGAGGACGTGATGCCACTGAACAGCGGTTGCGCGAGGAGCGGAGTCTCCCACTGCACGCCCCCGGTGGATGCGTTCAGACGGACCACCGTGCCGTTCGACGTGCCGACGATGACGGAGTTGTCGAAGACCGCGGGGGACGAAAAGCCTCGGGCCACCGGAGCCGTCCAGAGCACGAGGCCATCCCGCGCGTCGAGGGCGAACAGCCCATGCATCGTCGTGACGAACAGGCTCCCGTACGCGACCGCAGGTGTTGCGCCGATCTCGCGTGCGCCGGTGTTCCGGTCCCAGATCGATGCGATGGGGGCGTCCGGCGCGCGGGAATTGGACGCGCCGCTGTTCGCCAGGTCCCCGCGAAATTCCATCGAAGGCAATGGATCGTCAAGGGTTGGGACCGGCGGGCGCACACCGAACGTGTGGGAGTCGAACCCGGCGTTGTACAGAGCAATCGCGTCCCCCTCGGAGACGACGAGGCTTGAAATGCCGACGGGCGCGAGATCCCATACGTGGCCGGTCCGATTCCACTCGAAGAGGCCGACAAATCCGGCCGGCGGGTGGCGATTGCCCAGATCCAAGATGGCGACGCCGAAATCCGCGTACCAGGTCGAGGCAATCGCGATTCCGTTCGCATGGGCAGCACTGAGAACCGCGAGCCAAGTGGCGTTCGTGGCCGCGGGGTCGGAGACGGTTTCGTTGGCCCATACGTACGTCCCGTCGCCGAGGTCGAAGAGGATGCGAATCTCCACTGCGGGATTCGCGAAAGTGGTCGGGGAGAGACACACGACGAGGAGGAACACCGCGGTCGTCGCGGCAGCCCCCCGTCCAATCAACCTCACCTGAACCTCCTCCTCAAGTACGTTTGATGTTTGTTCGATGAACTTGACTATATAAGAATGTTGGCGCGGGCTTAACTCGCGAACGAGCCCTCTCTCTTTCAATGGAACTCTTGAGGAATCTTCGGGCCAGCACGCGTGTCCTCTTTCTCTACGAGGTGACGACGAGTCGACACTCGCGGCTCCGGACGATCGCGGAGCGACTCGGGATGACCGTGCAGGGCTGCTCGGATTACGCACACGGCTTGGAGCGCGACGGACTCCTCGCGATGGTCGATGGCGAGTATCGAGCTACGAAGAAAGGAGTCGAATTCCTGCACGACCGCCTCGTCGACCTGAGGAGCTTTGTCGAGCGAGCCCGTCGCGAAATGGCGTTCATCGAGACCACGGCGGCGATGGCGGGAAATACGATTCGCAATGGGAACCAAGTCGGGCTGTTCATGGAGGGCGGCATGCTCGTGGCGTTCGCGGGCCGCTCGTCGCCGTCCTCTGGAGTAGCGGTCCACGATGCGACGAGAGGCGAACTCGTCGCGGTCCGGAGCCTCGAAGGAATCGTGGCCCTTCGCCCGGGACGAATCATCATTGGACGGGTCTCGCCCCGCGGAACCGGTCGCCGCGCGGTCCCCGGCGCCCCAGCGAAACGCGTGTTGCGTGACGCGGACGCATTCGTCGTAGCCGCGCTCGACGTGGGGGGACTTGCCGCCGCCAAGGAACTGGGGCTCAAACCGCGGATCGAGTTCGGTGTCGTCCCCGCCGCCGTCGAGGCCGCGGAACGCGGGGTCGACGTGCTGCTCCTCGCACCGGAAGAGAGGGCCATCGAGGCCGTCCAGGCAATCGAAGCGGCAAACGCGAAGCTCGAGGACAAGATCCCATACGAGAGCGTCGCTCTGAGCTAATCACTCGAGGATCGACACGGCATCGAGCCGTCCGTCGCCGTCGCGGTCTTGTCCCGCGACGACCCGATAGAAATCCTCTCCCGGGGCATAGCCCTCGAGTACGTCTTCCGCGAAATGGGTGAGGCCGAGGATCGCGGCCATCGTGCCGACCGCATGCAGGCCGCCCAGCACGACGATGACGTGCGAGGGATTCCACGGATTCCGGACCTTCGCGACGAGACCGACTTGCTCGTCCGCGTAGGGCCGCCGCGTGCGAGAGGATTCCATCCGCCAGACCTGTTTCCAGTCGAAGTTCACCGCGAGGTGCGGGTTCAGCTCCATCGTGATGATGTTCGCGACCGGCCCGCCGACGAGGATCATGTCCTCTTTCCCGGCCCCGAGCGCCTTCACTTCGGTGTCCAGACGGACCACGAGTCCCTTGCGCGGTGCGAAGAGCCGGCCGAGAAAGAATCCGAGTTCGACCGCGTATGGCGAGTCCCGGGCGGTCGTGTTGAACGGGCCGTGCGTGTACGGGGACCCGACGACGATTGAGCCGTCGAAGACTCCATCGCGGGTGAATTCCTCGAGGAAGCGAGCGACGACGCCGGCGTGGGGAAGCATCGGAGAGGCGACCGGGTTCCCGCGGCCCTTGAGGACAATCGCGAAGGCCTCTGCGGTCGGGGCCAAGATCCGCGCAGACGCGCCGCGTTTCGCCTCCTCTCGAAGGACCTCTAACAGGCCCGCGGCCTCGAGCCGGCGGACGTGGTAGTAGACCTTCTGTTCGTGGACCTTGAGCCGCTCGGCCAAGGCGTTCGGGTAGTCGGGCGCCTTCGCGAGCTCCTGCATGATGCGCCAGGCGAGTGGTGAAGTCAAGGCGGCCACGCGTTCCGGCCGATCGAGGATCTCGACCTCCCGTCCCACGGCCCCGTGCGCGGTTTCCTCAACGAGCCAGCGTCGGACCACGGCGCATCATCGGTCTTATTCTATTAACGCTTTTGTAATGGTTATCCGAAAGTTGTAGATGCATTTATAATACAAGCCGCGCTTCATCCTGGGTCATGTCGAATCGCTCCGCGGACCTTCCATTCCCCCGACCCATCGAATTCTCAGCCGGACAACTGGGCCCGCAAGGGATATACCCGTTGCGTGCGGGATGCGGCGTCCGCCGGAGTCATCGGCAGGTGCACCGCGCATGAAGGCCGTCATCCTCGCCGCGGGAGAGGGCGCCCGGATGGGTCCTTTCACCGCGTCGGTCCCGAAGGTCATGATCCCCCTGGGGAATCGACCCCTCCTGGAGTACGTCGTCCAGGCCCTCGCGGAGAACGGCGTGCGGGACCTCATCTTCGTCGTCGGATATCGTCGGGAACGAATCCAGTCGCACTTCCAGGACGGGAAGGCGTTCGGCGCCCACATCACGTACGTCACGCAGACGAAGCAGCTCGGTACGGCCCACGCGATCTGGGAAGCCCGCGGACACCTCGAGGATCCGTTCATCGTCCTGAACGGGAGCAACATGGTCGACGCGCGTTTCGTCGAGGAGCTCCTCGCCGCCGCCCCGAAGCCGGCCGTGATCATCACGCAGAGCGAGAGGCCCCAGAGCTACGGGGTCGTCACGGTCCGCGGCAAGGAGCTGGTCGCAATCACGGAGAAACCGGCGGAGGTCATCTCGAACCTGATCAACACGGGTGCGTACGTCCTCGACTCGCGGATCTTCGATGAGATCGAGCGCCTCGCGAAGGAAGGCAAGAACGACCTGCCGAGCGCCGTCTCGGCGCTGGCCAAGCGCGCTTCGGTGGCGGCCCTCCTCACGGAAGGCATGTGGGTCGACGCGCTCTACCCGTGGGACCTGCTCCGTCTCAACGCGGCGGCCTTGAAGACGACCGCGGAGCGCCGCGCGGGGACGATCGAACCGGCAGTCACGATCCGCGGCCGTGTGACGATCGGGGACGGCTGTGTAATCCGGTCCGGCGCCTACCTGCAAGGCCCGCTGTCGATCGGCGCCGGATGTGAAATCGGCCCGAATGCGGTCCTCCTGCCGTCGACGAGCCTCGGGAAGAACGTCCGCATCGGGGCCCTGACGACCGTCGCGAACTCGATCCTGATGGACGATGTCATCCTCGGTCCCGCGAGCGTCGTCCAGGAGTCCGTGATCGGATCCGGCGTCGTCGCACGGGCGGGTTTCTTGGCCGCCTCCGGACCGGGCGACGTGAACATCGAGGGCACGTGGCATTCCGTGCCGCAGATCGGCGCACTCATCGGCGAGGACGTCGAAATCGCGAACGGCGTGAACGCGGCGGCCGGGACGGTCGTGAACGAGCGGGCCCGCGTCGAGTCCGGGGCGAGGCTCCGCGGCACGATCCCCGCGGGAGCGGTGGTCCTGTAGATGTGCGGGATCGTCGGGTATGCGGGTCGCCGGGAGGCCCTGCCGATCCTGCTCGATGGCCTGAAGCGCCTCGAGTACCGCGGCTACGACAGCGCCGGGGTCGCGATCGTGGGAAGCGCCCTACAAGTCATGAAGGACAAGGGCTTCATCGCGAACCTCGAGGCGCAGCTCCCGCCGCTGAAGGGCTCGACGGGTTTCGCCCACACCCGGTGGGCGACCCACGGGGCGCCCTCGAAGGTGAACGCCCATCCGCACGTCGACTGCACCGGGAAGATCGCCCTGGCCCACAACGGAATCATCGAGAACTATGCGATCCTCCGGGAGAGGCTGCAGGCCCGCGGCCACAAGTTCGTGAGTCAGACGGACACGGAGAGCCTCGTCCACCTGATCGAATCCTACTACGATGGCGACCTCGAGACCGCGACCCGCAAGGCGCTCGGCGACATCCGCGGGTCGTACGCCGTCCTGGCGGTCCACGCGGACGAACCGGGCAAGGTCATCGGGGCGCGGAACGAGAGCCCCCTGGTCGTCGGACTCGGCCCGGACGAGAACTTCCTCGCCTCGGACGTACCCGCCCTCCTGCGCTACACGGACCGGGTCGCGTACGTGATGGACCGGGAAATGGTCGTCATCACGCCGAAAGGCGTGACGATCAAGGACTCCGAGGGTCGCGTCGTGAAACGAGAGCCGCAGCGGATCACATGGTCCCTCGAGGACGCGGAGAAAGGCGGCTTCGAGCATTTCATGCTCAAGGAGATCCACGAGGCCCCGCAGGCGATCCACGAGACCCTCCTCGGCCGTCTCGCGAACCTCGAGGTAGACGGCTTCCTGTCCGAGGGCGTCACGAGCGTGAAGCTCGTCGCGTGCGGAACCTCATACCATGCGGCGCTCGTGGGCAAATACATCATCGAGGAAATCGCGCGCATCCCCGCGTCCGCGGAGCTCGCGTCCGAGTATCGCTACAGCCAAGGCGCAACGGAGCGACCGCTCGTCCTCCTCATCTCGCAAAGCGGCGAGACCGCGGATACCCTCGGCGCCGCTCGGGAGGCGCATCGCCGCGGATGCAAGACCCTCGGGATTTGCAATGTCATCGGCTCGAGCCTCTCCCGCGAGGTCGACAAGACGATCTACACGCGGGCGGGCATCGAGATCGGCGTGGCCGCGACGAAGACGTTCATCGCGGAGCTCGTCGTCCTCTATTTGATCGCGCTGAAGCTCGGCCAGGACCGGGGAACGCTCGGCTATGACGAGCTGGACCGGCTGAAGGACCAGCTCCGGTCGCTCCCGCGGGCGGCCCAATACGTCCTCAACAAAGCGGACGAGATCCGGGCGCTCGCCGCGAAATACGGACGAGACACGAAGGACATGTTCTACATCGGCCGCCATGCGAACTATCCGGTCGCGATGGAAGGGGCTCTGAAGATCAAGGAGATCTCGTACATCCACGCGGAGGCGTACGCCGCGGGAGAGCTGAAGCACGGTCCTCTCGCTCTGCTCACATCCTCGACGCCGGTCATCGCAATCGTGGCCCAGGACCCGACCTATGAGAAGATGCGCTCGAACGTCGGTGAGGTAAGCGCCCGCGGCTCCCCGGTCCTCGCGATCGGGACGGAGGGTGACAAGGAGCTGCCGAAGTTCGTGGACGACGTGATCGAGATCCCGTCCATCCCCTGGATCTTCTCGCCGGTCCCGGTCAGCGTGGCGCTGCAGCTCTTCGCGTACGAGGCCGCTCGGATGCGCGATTGTCCGATCGACAAGCCGCGGAACCTCGCAAAGAGCGTAACCGTCGAATGAAGGGCTCGCAGATCGCAGGAACCTTCATCGGTCCTCGTTCGCCATCCAGGAGGGAGGGAGGTTTCGTTCGAACCAAGAGGCCGTCCGCCGGAGGCGTCATCGACGGGCCGCGGTCTGGATGAACTTGATTACCTTCACTCCCTTGATTCGGCGAAGTTGCGCGATGAGCTCCTTGAGCCGGGCTGTGGATCCTTCCGCGACGAAAATTTGAAGGCAATCCGCTTCGTCGACATGCGTGTGAAGCATCGTGCGGATTTCGTCGAAGCGGTGTTGGAGCATCGCCAGGTCAGCGCGCGGATTCCCCCGCTCGTAGATGACCGCGAGGATGACCGAGGCTTCTCCGTCCTCTCTGCCCCATTCCGTGACATCGATGAATTCCCGCAGCGCCTCGCGGACCGCTTCGCTCCGACTGCGATACCGGCGCCTCTGGGCGACGTCGTCGAGGCTCCGGAGAATCGAGTCGTCCATGCTCACGCTGACGATCGGCATGCTACTAACAACCGCCCACCCTGTACTTGAGGTTTATTAAGACCGGACAAATTCTTAAATAACGGCATCGAATGGGCCGCGACGCATGGTCAACGGGCCTCATTTACCGAGTCCAACCCGCGAAACCGGCGCCCCTGCAGACGTCCTGCGGGTCGCGAATCTCGGGGTTCGATTGGATCACACCCCGATTCTGGAAGACGTCAGTTTCCACGTGCGGAGAGGGACCACACTCGCCATCGTCGGCCCGAACGGCGCGGGGAAGACGACGCTCTTTCGGGTCCTTCTCGGCCTGGTGCCGCACACCGGGACGGTCGAGTGGTCCGGCACGGTCAGGGTCGGCTACGTCCCGCAGCATTTCG
>WNGG01028762.1_pt1 | contig 13628 bp, 8 predicted proteins | sample 5400661 | NCBI WGS metagenome assembly WNGG01 (sample SAMN13153372, study PRJNA577476) | soil metagenome | isolation source: 100 cm soil or saprolite under Garry oak tree replicate 1 | place: USA:California | collected 2016-06-15
TCGACCACGGAAACATTCGCGTTGTTGACGATGTACTTTGATAACTGGCGCTGGGCCGGAGTGCCGTTCTACATTCGCTCCGGTAAGCGTCTGCCAAAACGGGTCACGGAAATCGCGATTCAGTTTCAGGCTGCGCCGCATCAGCTCTTCGGCGCAGAAGTGATGGAACAGGTTACGCCCAACCAGCTGATCATTCGCATTCAACCTGACGAAGGAATCACGCTGCGTTTCGCCGCCAAAGTTCCCGGTCAAATCACGCACATTCGCGATGTGAATATGGACTTTCGCTATGGCTCTTCGTTCGGCGTCCAGCTTGCCGAAGCATACGAGCGTCTGTTGTTGGACTGCATTCTTGGAGATTCAACGCTGTACGCGCGCAAAGACATGACTGAGCGCGGTTGGGAAATCGTCATGCCAATCCTGGATCAGTGGGCCGCGACGAAAACTGAAGTCTCATTTCCGAATTACGAAGCTGGAACCTGGGGTCCGCAAGCCGCAGATGAATTGATCCAGCGCCAGGGCAGGCAATGGCGTCGACCGTGATAGATTCAACGGACTCGGGAACAGAGCGGTAAGAGACACGTCAAAATGGCGTCGCCCCCGCAAACAGTTTCAGCTCCATAGGAGCGGAATATTTATAGCTGTGACAGCCAATTGAACAGCTCAGCTCCGTAGGAGCGAAATGTCATTCGAGGGGCCATTGACGCAACCGGGAATATGTCGCTCCTACGGAGCTGGGAGATCAGGGTAGGCTTACTATCTATAAATATTCCGTCCCTAACGGGACTCGGTGTGTCGTTGCTGAAGGAGTTGGTCGTCTCGACGGCCGTTCGACTAACGAAGTTTTCATGTCACTAGAAACACAAGCTAACCCAGTTTCTTTTTCGGCATCGAAGGGCGTAGACGTCGATAAAATCGAGAAGGAACTGGCGTCGATGTGGTCGGGCGCCAGCGATGCTGACAAGGGCCCCGCCAGTTCCGGTGTGACGCGCGCCTGCGCGTTGAATCTGATCGTCTACACAACGCCGTGGGACGATCGCGATCTGCTTGAAGAGTTGCTCAACCAGGTCAACGAACAGCATCCCGGACGGACGCTGATTCTGGTGGCCTATCGCGAGACCGCGGAACCAAGGCTCGAAGCTTACGTGTCAATGCGTTGCCGGCTTTTGGGCGCCAGCGGTAAACAGATCTGCGGCGAACAGGTCACCATCGAAGCTGGCGGTCCGCTGGTCGACACTGCCGCCACGGCGGTCGCGCCGCTGCTGGTTCCAGACGTTCCGATTTACCTGTGGTGGAAAGACATTCCTCACTATGAAGACAGATTATTCGATCGTCTGGCCCAAATGGCGGACCGCATCGTCATTGATTCGGCGGCGTTCGATCACCCTTACGACGACTTGCTGAGTCTCACTAAACGGATAGGTGATCAATCGCAGCCGATGCGGGTCAGTGATCTGAACTGGGGCCGGCTCACGTCGTGGCGCACGTTGCTGGCCAGCTTCTGGGATGTGCCTGATTATCGCGCGCTGCTGGACGAAATCGATCACGTCGCAATCGAGTATCGTCCGCCGAGTGACGCGCCGGAAGAGATCGCGCCCGAAGCCCTGCTGCTGGGCGGTTGGTTGGCGTCGCGGCTGGGTTGGGAAATTGCGGACCAGACTGCGTCTCAAACAAGGGAACCAGTGGAGTGCCAGCTTCATTCCGGCAACCGGCCGATCATAGTTTCATTTTCGCGCGATAAGGCCGGCAAGCGGCGCCAGACGATTTCATCAGTGGTGCTTTCCGCGAGAAATGGAAACGCGGAATTCTCCGTTGCGCTGCGCGATGATGGCGGCACAAAGCTGGCCACTGAGGCAAGAATCGGCGCCGAACGATCGGTGGGACGCGTCGTCACTTATGAGATTCGCAGCGAAGCAGATCGCTTGAGCCGCGAGCTTGCCTTTCTCAGTCGCGACGCCATCTACGAAGCCGCCTTGGCGCGAGCTGCTCAACTGGTGACCGTGGTCCGTAATCAGAAAACGATACCGTAGGACTTCAAACCGTGTACCTTCATGATAATTGCTGGTGACATTGGCGGCACAAAAACGAATGTCGCTCTGTTCCAAACGAACGGGAGTGAAGTCGGCCCCGTTGTCAGACAACAGACTTTTCCCAGCAGCGGTTACGATTCGCTGGAAGCCATTCTCAAAGAGTTCACCGGCGGGACTGAGTTGAAGATTGCGGGCGCCTGCTTTGGTATTGCCGCGCCGGTGATTGAAGGGCGTGCGAAAACTCCCAACCTCAATTGGACGGTCAGCGCTGAATCGCTCGCCGAACTGCTGAGAATTGATCGAGTGTCCTTAATCAACGATCTGGAAGCGACCGCCCACGGCATATCCGCGCTCAGCGATTCGCAATTACTAACGCTCAATACAGGCGCCCAGGTGCGTGGCGGCCATTGCGCTCTGATTGCCGCAGGCACAGGTCTGGGGATGGCCGGCATTTTCTATCACGCCGGCCGCTACTATCCCATGCCGTCCGAGGGAGGCCACAGCGATTTCACGCCGCACTCGCAGATTGAGATAGACCTCTTCGGCTACCTCGCGGAGAAATTTGGACCTCACGTAAGTTGCGAACGAGTGCTCTCAGGACCCGGCCTTTTCAACGTCTATTCGTTTCTTCGCGATCGTGGGTATGCTGAAGAGCCCGCCTGGCTCGCCGAGCAGATCAAATCCGGCGACAAAACCGCGGCTGTCTCCAAAGCGGCTTTATCGAACCAGTGCGAGCTGGCAGTGAAAGCCTTAGACATGTTTGCGTCTGCTTATGGGGCCATCGCCGGAAACCTCGCGTTGATGCTGATGGCCACCGGCGGCCTTTACGTCGGTGGCGGCATCGCGCCGAAGATTCGCGAGAAACTCAAAGACGGTACATTCATGAAGGCGTTCACGGACAAGGGCAGAGTCTCTGCTTTGCTTGCGAGCATTCCCGTGCGCGTCATTCTCGATGACAAAACCGCACTCTTCGGCGCCGCCCGCGCTGCTCTTGACCAACGATGACCTTGGAGCCGCTACGACTTTCTTTGCACGCCAGACGCAGACTCATAAATGAAAACAAAAGAGCATCGACGGCTACAGGAAACGCACAGCTCGCCGGTTCCGCCGTGGCGACATTGGGGTCCGTACGTATCTGAGCGCGCCTGGGGGACGGTGCGCGAAGACTACAGCGCATACGGCACAGCCTGGGATTATTTTCCGCACGACCTCGCGCGCTCAAAAGCTTATCGCTGGGGGGAAGACGGCTTGGCGGGAATCTGCGATCGATATCAAATTCTGACTTTTGCGCTCGCTCTGTGGAACGGTCGCGATCCGATCTTGAAGGAGCGGCTGTACGGACTGGTGCCTGGTGAAGCAAACCACGGCGAGGATGTTAAGGAATATTATTTTTATCTCGACTCGACGCCGACGCACTCGTACATGAAGTATTTGTACAAGTATCCGCAGGCTCCATTTCCTTACACAAAGCTGATCGAAGAGAATGGTCGCCGGCGTGGTCAGCAACAACCCGAGTATGAACTGATTGATACGGGCGTCTTCGACGACGATCGCTATTTCGATGTGTTTGTGGAATACGCGAAAGCCGACCCGGAAGATATTTGTATTCGGATTGAAGTCTTCAACCGTGGACCGGAAGACGCGCAGGTACACGTGCTGCCGCAACTCTGGTTTCGCAACCGCTGGAGCTGGGAGCCGGAACCGAAAGCTCAACCTATCATTCGCCCTGGTCCAACCGGCAAGAAATTCAAGAGTCTGGAGGCTGACGACTCGGAGGCTGAGCCGTTGCCCAATCTGCCTTTCGAATATCGTCTTGGTAAACGCTACCTCTACGGCGATGCGGACGGCCAGGCGCTTTTCACCAACAACGAGACCAACGCGCCGCGCGTCTGGGGAGCCAATGCGCGGAGTCGCAGTCCGTTCGTCAAAGACGCCTTTCACGCTCAGGTCATCGGCGGCGAACAATGCGTGAACCCGGAGCAGGTAGGTACAAAGGCCTGCTTTCATTATGCGGCGCGCAATGTTCCGGCTGGTGGCTCGATCGTTATCCGTCTTCGCCTGACGGATAGAGTTTCAAAAGCGCCACTCGCTGACGTAGATAAGATCGTTACTCAACGGCGCGCGGAGGCCGACGAGTTCTACAATTCCATTCAACCCGCGAAGGCCAGCGAAGACGAGCGTCGCATTCAACGGCAAGCTTTCGCCGGCATGCTCTGGGGCAAACAGATTTACTTCTACGACGTCGACGCCTGGCTCAACGGCGACGACCCCAACTGGCCGCCGCCTGAGTCGCGCCGCCACGGTCGCAACACGCGTTGGCTCCACCTGAACTCAATGCGCGTGCTGTCGATGCCGGATAAGTGGGAGTATCCGTGGTTCGCGGCGTGGGATCTGGCGTTTCATTGCGTGGCGCTCGCGCTGGTCGATCCGGAGTTCGCGAAGGAGCAGTTGTGGCTCTTGCTGTTTGAACAGTTTCAGCATCCGAACGGCCAGATTCCCGCTTACGAGTGGGAGTTCTCCGATCTGAATCCACCGGTTCATGCGTGGGCCGTGTGGCGTGTTTACAACATGGATCGAATACGCTCGGGCAAAGCTGACCGACAGTTTCTCGAGCAGTGTTTTCACAAACTGCTGATCAATTTCGCGTGGTGGGTTAACAAAGTAGACAGCGAAGGCAACAACGTTTTCGAGGGTGGCTTTCTCGGGCTTGATAACATCACCGTGCTTGATCGCAGTCACGAGCTGCCGCATGGAACTACGCTGGAACAATCAGATGCGACAGGATGGATGGGTTCGTTTTGCCTTTATCTGATGCGCATCGCGCTCGAGCTGGCGAAAGAGAATCCGGTGTACGAGTCGCTGGCCACCAAGTTTTTCCAACACTACGTCTACGTCGGCGCGGCGATGAAGCGGATGGGCAACCGCAACTACCAACTGTGGGACGAGCAGGATCTATTTTTCTATGACGTGCTCCGTTTTCCGGACGGAAACTTTCAAAAATTTCGCGTGCGGTCGCTGGTCGGCATCATTCCGCTTTACGCGATTGAACGGCTGGAAGAAGATTGGATCAAACCGTTTCCCGAGTTCACCGCAAATCTGCATTGGTTTTTGAAAAATCGGCAGGACCTGGTGCAGCGTTGTGTGACCGCCGTAGAGCGCGAGGGAAGGAAGGTTTACATTCTGGCGATTGTCGACGAGAGCCAAATGCGTCATTTGCTGGAGCGTATTTGGGACCCCGCGGAGTTTCGCTCCGATTACGGCCTGAGAAGCCTTTCAAAGTGGCATCAGGATCATCCTTTCGTTTTGGGCCGGTCTGGTTTCCCACCACCTTCATGATGATCGAGTCGCTGCGCAAATTGGGTAAAGCCTACGGGCCGCTGCTGGAGATTAACAACCCGGTCGAGGACGAGCCACCGATTACCCTGGATGAGATGGCGAAAGGCTTTGCCGACCGTCTGATTTCGATCTTCGCGCGCAATACGAGCGGCCGGCGCGCCGTTTACGGCTGGAGTCAAAAATTTCAGAGCGATCCGCATTGGCGCGATCTGATTCTGTTCTACGAATATTTCCAGGGCGACACAGGCGCCGGCCTGGGCGCCTCGCACCAGACCGGATGGACTGGATTGGTGGCCTCGCTGATTGATGAATGGCGAAGATGAGAGAGATCTGTTTGCTCAGTGTGCGAAAGCTTGCGGTGGTCGCTCTCATTCACACCCTGCTTTAGCTGGGTGGAGCGGGTGCTAACCAGTATTCAGAGAACGGTTTCAACCGTTTTCCGACGCACCTGAACCGCTGGAGCGGTTGAAACCAAACTACAACGCTCATTTCACCCAGCTAAAGCAGGGTGTGAATGAGAGTCGCCTTCTACTGTGATGTCAATGACTTTTAATTCAGAAGAATTCACCTTGCTGCGAGCGTTGGCAGTTCGCTTTCCAACTGTGGATACCGCTCTGGCGGAACTCTCCGCATTGCGAGCCGGGTTGTGTTTGCCAAAGGGAGCGGTGCACGTCGTCAGCGACGTCCACGGCGAGTACAAAAAGCTCCGCCATATTATCAACAATGCTTCCGGCACGCTGCGTCCGTTGGTAGAGTCGCTATTCGCGAATCGATTGACTGAAGAAGAGCTGCGCGATCTGCTTGCCGTGCTCTATTACCCGCGCGAGGCGATGGAATATGTGACTGCCCGGCTGCGCGACGTGGCTACCCGACAGGCGTGGGTGCGACGCACGCTGCGTTTGCAGTTTGAGATCGTACGCCAATTGACGGGCAACTATCGACACCGTCACGTTGTCTCGTTGTTTCCGCAGGCTTACGAAGAATTGTTTGAGGAACTCCTGCCTGAACCATGCAACTCGCGCGGACCGGAGTACGTCGACGCGATGATTGACGGGCTGGTAGCGGAGGGGCGCGACATTACCGTCGTGCGCGCGGGCTCGCGTTTGGTGCGCAATCTTAGCGTGTCGGAACTCGTGGTTGCGGGCGACCTGGGCGATTTCGTTACCGGCGCCTTTCGCAGCTCGAGGAAGGCTACGGACTGATCATGTCGCCGCTCGAGAAGCTGGCGCGCACTGTTTACGCCGACGATCCAGCCGAGAGATTCAAAACCCGCGGCACTGGCCTGCGCGATGATCTTTTGATGGCTCAAATGCAGAAGGCCGCGGCGATCATCCAGTTCAAGCTCGAGGGTCAACTGAGCCGCCGTCACCCGGAATGGGAAATGGAGCATCGCAACCTGCTGCACAGGATCGATCACGCCGCGGGAACGGTAGAGATCGAGGGAAAAGTACATCAGTTGCGTGATACACATTTTCCGACCATCGATCCTGCCGTACCTTATGAGCTCTGCGCGGAAGAGCGCGCCTGCATGGATCGGCTCAAGCAATCCTTTATTTCGAGCGCGCGCCTTTGGGAACACATGTCGTACGTCACTCGGCGCGGCGCAATGTGGCTGCGGCGCGATCACGCAGTAATTTTTCACGGTTGTTTGCCGGTTAGTGATGACGGAGACTTTCTCTCTCTCACCGTGGATGGCGCCGAATATTCGGGCCGCGCGCTTTTCGATGCCCTCGGTTCGGTCGTACGACGCGCTTTTCGTGAGGGCGAGGCGGCAGGCGGCGATGCTGACTGGCTCTGGTATCTCTGGACCGGACCGCGTTCTCCGCTCTTTGGCAAAGATCGCATGGCCGCGTTCGAAAACTATTTTATTGACGACAAAGAAGCGCGCAGGGAGCACAAGAACCGTTACTTTGCGTTGCTTAACGATCGTGATTTCTGTCAGCGAGTCGCGTCAGAGTTTGGGGTAATGGAGAATGGCCTGATCGTCAATGGCCACGTGCCCGTGAAAGTAGAAAAAGGGGAAGAGCCCCTCAAGCGCAGCGGCAGCGCAGTGACGATCGACGGCGCGTTTTCTGAAGCCTATGGCGATCGGGGTTACACCCTGATACTTGCACCCGAACGAATCGCGCTTGCCGAGCATCACCACTTCGAATCAATCTCTGAAGCGATTACCTCAGGCGCGGACATCGTGCCGAAGGTTTCAAACCTACGCGTTTACGACCCGCCGCGAACAATTGCTGACACGGAAGAGGGCGAGGCTCTCCGCCAGGACATCGGCGCGCTGGAAAGACTTGTGCTTGCCTACCAGGAAGGCGCTCTACTCGAACGCAGCGATGCTCTGCTTTGATCTTGGGACGATGTGATCCTGTCTAACCCACGGGTTTGTGACAGGGGAGACAATCGTTAGAACCGGGAATCTTTCCCTTCAGCGCCGGGCGCGCGGCGATGGCTTTGTCGTGACAGATGTTGCAATTGTTGTGATTGGCAATCTCGTTGGTCAGCTTCGTTGGCGCCGGTTTATCGGGGTACGTAACAGTGGGAATAGGCGCGCTATCGTCACCTGCCTGCAGATGACAAGCGCGACACGACTTGACTGGCTTCGCGTCCGCCGCCTGCAACGAGGCCGTGGTTAACACTACGTTTCGTTCCGAGGTTTTCAGAGGAGGCTTCAGGCCCGCTGCCGGTTGGTCCGTATGGTGGCACTCGACGCAGCTCAACGCGCTCTTGCCGTCAGGACTGTAACTCTTGGTCGAGTGATTCTCGTGATTGAAAGCGACCTCACCGTATTTGTCTGACTGGCTGTCCTTATCAAGCACAACTTCCTTCGGCTGCGTCTTGCTTTCCTTCTCTTGAATTATCAATGAAGCCGAATGAATTGAGTTATTCCCAACCACAACCCCAGCAGGGCAATCAGAACGATCATTAGTTTCATCATCAAGAGTCCTCTTAACGTGATGTTGGTACAATCGCCTTCGATTGGAATTGGGGAGGTCATTAAAATCTGATCAGCCGACTCACGCGAAGCCGGCAAGTCTGAAACAGGGCAATCTTAGTTTGCGGAGACGAGTGTGTCAAATGTTTTCATTCCCTGGTAATGTCCTGAAATTGCGTTGCCGATATTTGGTGCATTAGCCCGACCGTGAGGGAGGGCTCCCGGTTTTTGTTTTTCGAGCCCTCCCTAACGGTCGGGCTAATTCCCCGGTTTAGATTGCCTTGTCTCTCGTTTGCGATAACAACCTGAGGGTTGAACTTCAAACTCAACTCACATTGGCATCCGAAAAGTGGATCCGCTATGGCACCGCTTGCAATCTTTGAAGGCGAGATCGCCTCCGAATGATTGCTTCCCATTGTGGCAAGTCAGGCAACTCCGTCCTGCGCCCATTACAAAATGCTCGGCAGCGCGCGGCGAGCTGGCTTGTTTTCCTTGCGGCAATCCGGCGGTCAGCGTGTGACACGTCGCGCATTCCAAACGCTGACGTGGCCCATGCTCCGAATGATCGAACCCCAGGCGGAACGCGCGTGCGTTCGTCGGTGTGCGCGCGAATGCCTTCTGGTCGTGACACGCGCCGCACGAGGCGATCTCCTTTCCGGCAGAGGATTTGCTCGCTGGCGTGTGACAAGAGTAACACTGGCTGTGTGCGTTCAAGCTGCTGGGAATCGACAGTGCCACACCCCGATTCAGCGGTCTGTTATGACAAGCCACGCAGCCGCTCTTTGGTCGCGCAGACGGGCCCATGTGCTGCGCGTGATCGAACTTGACGTTGAATTTCTCTTTGAAGGTGGCTGGGAAACTCTTCAAGGGCGGTTTTGCGTTGCTAAGATCTGAGTGACAGATTGCGCAAATCGGAACCGCCGGCGTGACAAACTGCGCGAGGTGACAATTGATACAGGCCGGGTGGTTGGGAAATACGGGCCTGATTGAATTGTCGGCCGTACGCTGATGACAGGCGGTGCACGCCTGAGAGGCGTGGCGCTGGCTTGTGTGTTTGAAAGTTGAATAGTCCAGGTCCGGGCCCTGAGCGGTCGTTGGCAACGGACTGAATGCTTTCGCAGTTGCGTGTTTGATCCGTGACAGACCAGGAACCAGCAACAAGAGAAGACAGATAACCAGCCAAGCGCGGCGGCACCTCAAGACAGAGTCCAGGCACCGACAGAAGTGGGCCGTGACTTTGATGTACGTTTTCCTTAACAATCTATTGTCCTAAAAGCGCTACCGAGTGACTGTTGGGAGGTTTCTTACTACCCACATCCGAGGTATGACACTTGACGCATTTGAAACCTCCAGGCGGTGGCTTGTTGTACTTATTCAATTCCTCACCGAGCACGTTCTGATGGCAACTGGACGTGGCACAGGAGGGATAGATCGGAACGTCAGGTTTGAGACCTCGCAGCGTCGTTGCTTTCGTGATGTTGATATGGCAGACGGTGCACTCGGTCGGTGGGACGGCATGGCTCTTTTTCTCGCCGCCGCCGTCGTGCCGAAACTTCATTGATTTTCGTTCTGGCGACCTCACCGGAACATACGGCGTGGCGGCCAGTTTGTGGCAGCCGTCGCACTTGTCTCTGGTCGGTGCCTGACCATTCCAATGGCAGTTGAAACACGAGGCGTGATTGTCGGGCGACGCTTTGAACGCATCGACCGCGGGCGCGTAGCCGTCAACCCAACCGGTCGCAGGCGCAACCGGCGCTTTCGTATTTGGGACATGACAGATCTCGCAGTTGTTGAATTTCTTCGTCTTGTCATCGAGCGCATGCGCGGACTTCACCAGCAGAGTGCTGCGGAACTGCCCAAGCCCTGGCCGCAAAGGCAGCGCTGCGATCACGTCCTGGTGTTTGTCATGTGGAAACTCGATTGTGAACTGCTGAGGCCGGCTCGGATTGCGAAAGCTCAAGCGCGCATCATCGCGCGGGGAAGTTTTTGTATGACAGACCGCGCAGATGACGGGTTGAGCGCCTTTGAAAAACTGCGCGCGATGGCAGCGCACACAAGCATCGTGGTCGGGGAAGTCGGCAACATCCGGAAAATTTCGCACCTTTTGCCAGTTCGCGGTCGGTACTTTGTGGCAAGTCTTGCAGCCCTCCTGGTGCTGTTTGGTTGCATGTGAGAATCTTGAGTAATCGACTGCACGTTTCCTGAGTGCTTGTGGCTGCGCGACTCGACGCGGTCGTCGTTTCTGTCCGAGGACACCACCGCTTTTTGAGAATTGCTGCGGATAAACAAAGAGAATGAGCGCGACCAGCGCGAGCACGAGCGACATGATTAGGGAGCGTTTCATTCGATCAATGAGCGGAGATTGTATAGCGCTTACTCACTTGTTCGGCGCCGGACAAGCGGGCAGCGGTTTCTCCATGCTGACGCATTTGATGTTCTTTACATCCCTGGGATCTTTATTCGCCGAGTTCGAGATCAAGAACGGCTTCTCGGTTGGCAGATCTCCAGGCTTCACTTGTACTTCACAATTCCACAAAGTACTGCTGTTTCCGATTTCAGTGGGCAGAATATTGGAGATGACATAGGTGCCTGGTTCGAGATCGGTGAAATAGGCGGTGCCGTTCCGATCGGTCATGACTGAATTTACTTTCGCCTTCGAAACCTCTTCAGCCTGATTGATCAATACTTGGAGATCTTTCTGCAGCCGCTGGTAGAAACCGCTACGAATCTCTTCGGACAGGAATACTGTAAGCCATCTCCGCGCCAGGTCGCGGTTGCCGAATTCTTTCTCGCCATCAGCGACAGCGTGCTGAAACTCCGGAACTGTATCCGCGTCCTTCGCTTCAACCTCACGACAATAAACTGACTCACAAGACTCCCAAACGCTGGGCTTCAGCCAGGCAATGAGCTCCGGGCTCGCGCCAATGCTGCGGTAGTAACAGTCTCGTGAAATCACGGGTTGTTGCTCGAGGCCCTGAATAAGACTCTTGTTCTCTTCCAACGAGCCCTTGATCAGAAAGAAGCGCTTACGTGGCAGTCCTTTCGTCGCCTCACCAATTTTCACTCTCACCCTCAATCGGATCACACCGCGAAGGTTTGCGGGCGGGGCGGTTTGGGTTTGGCCCCCGGCAATTACCGCAAGGCACGCCAGCAGCCCGAGGCCAAGCGCACGCCGGGTGATTTGTTTTGAGATGGTTTGCTTCATCCGCAGAGTCTCGCGGCGCTATCTTGGTTGGTTAGAGATTCGGGCTGCGTGGGAATTTCACAAACGGCAGGCGCACACCTCTGACAAATACCTGATCCGAACGAATTGCCGGCGCGGGAGAGTACCCGTTGGCTCCGCCGGCTGCGATGAGATCGTCCTGGTCTACCCCATCGCCGCTAATACCAATCGCTCCAACCAGGACACCGTTCTTGTAAAGTGGAATGCTGCCGGGAAAGATTTGAATTCCATTTGGCAAACTCGGAATTGAAGTGCAGGGAACACTGGCGCCGACAATCGCCGCTTGCAGATTTGTTTTGATCAAATCCAACTGCAGCCCGACGTTGAAGACGCTCCACTGGTTAATTTCCGTGCTGAACGGACCCGCGGCCGTGTTATTGATTCCGTCGGGAAAGAATGGCCGGTGCAGGAATCCTCCAGCGCGGTCCGTGAACGCAATCGAGCCGTCGAGTTTCAGACCATCGGCAGCGGCTCGATCGACATAGGAGCCAAGACCCGCGCCGCGCAGCAGCGTTGCGGCATTTGCGCTCGAAAAGAACGCTGCCGTCCTCGCCTTCTGTACCGACACGTCAAAACCAAACACCGGCGCATCCTGTTGACGGAATAGGCCAAGCACGCGTCCCTCGGTATCAACCACCGCAATCGATACGCGCGCGTTGCTGCCCAGCGGTTGGCGAATCGCGGCGCGCGTGATATTTGCCTGCTGCGCGGCGTGGGAAATGATGGTGTTAACGTCTGCCGCCGTGAGACCGTTCGGCGCTGGACTTGAGATGAAGGGAAAGAATCGCGGATCGGATTCGCCGCTGATTCCGCCGACAGTCACGCTGGTAAAGGCGGAAGGCTGCGCGCCGCGAATTGGAAACAACGGATCGATGGCGCCCGGCAGGCTGCCGAAAGGGATGGTCGGCGGCGCCGGCGCTTGAGCGGCGTTAATAAATGGCAAGCGAAGGCCGTTAACGAGAATGTTATCCGCGCGTATGAGTGAAGGGGTTTCAAACCCCCGCACTGCCGAGAGAGCAATAATCTCTTCGAAGGGTAGATCAAAATCCGCCGGGTCGGGATCTATACCGTACACGCCGTCTCCTTCAATTCCGACACCGCCCTGCGCGATTCCATTCTTGTAGATGGGCATGCTTCCGGGATCGCCGCTGAGACCCAAAGGCAGACCGGGTATCTTGATGTCAGAGCACGGCAGCGAAGAGTATTGAACGCCGTAGAGAGGCCCGCCAGATTGGAAATCGACGCCGGGCGGGAAGTGTTGCTGAATGATGAAGCTCGCGGTTCTGGAATTAAAAGCATTTCCGGAAGTACTGAAGAGCGCGGCCGTGCCCGCCTTGGAAATTGCTCCCAAGTGCGAAGGGAGCCGAGTACCTTCGAGTCCCACGGGCACCAATCCCGTAATCGGATCCGGCGTCTGCAGCGGACCGCCACCGCGAATCTGCATCTTGCTGGGCGCACCCGTCATGCTAAACACTCCGAGAACATTCCCTTCGCGATCGGTCACGGCAACAGTGACCAATTTGTTCAGCGCCACGGCAGCGGAAACTGCCTGGGCAATTATGGTTTGCACTTCGCTCGGAGTCAGTGTTCCCGCCGTAATCGGGTTTATCGGAAACTCAATGCCGAATGGGCCAGGTGTCGGAATGGCTCCCAGGTCGTCTGGCGGACCCCCGCCAATATGGCCAATGGCCACCCGTACGCGGTTGCTGGCAGTGCCGTGGTAATAAATCCTAACCAGCACGTCGCCGAGATCTGTCATGCCCTCGGTCAGCTTCACGACCACAGAAGTCGCCCAGCTTTGCTCAGGCACGGGCCCGACATACTCGACCGGTAATGAATAGATGTGGTGGGACTCGTCTTCCGCATCCGCCGTAACCGCGTCGACACTTTCGTCAGACGTCAGACGAAGATTACCTGCCAGGAGCATGATTCGCGTTGTGTTGTCGGCTGAAAATGAGACCGGCGCGATCGCCGAGAATGGTTCATGCTTGTTAGTCACAGAATCGACGGCGATCGCTCGTGTCGACTGCGGATCACTAAACAAGACTGGAGCAGGGGATTGCGCCGATGTATTCGAAAAGCGAGTTGCGACAGCAATCGAGAGCAG
>WNGG01005896.1_pt1 | contig 13627 bp, 9 predicted proteins | sample 5400661 | NCBI WGS metagenome assembly WNGG01 (sample SAMN13153372, study PRJNA577476) | soil metagenome | isolation source: 100 cm soil or saprolite under Garry oak tree replicate 1 | place: USA:California | collected 2016-06-15
GCTCGGCGCATCGCGCTTGCTGCTAGAATCACGCGAATGCGCCAGCCATTTGAAATCCTCGAGCATCCTGCGGACGTAGGCTTTCTGGCGTATGGGGCCACGCTCGAGGAGTTGTTTGCGAACGCGGCGCTGGCGATGATGTCGCTGGCGTGCGAGCTGGAAGCCGTCCAGCAGAGATTGTCGCGCGCCATCGAAGTCACCGCGGCGGACTTGGAATCGCTGCTGTTTGCATGGCTGGCGGAGATACTGGGCGCCGCCGATGGGGAGCAAGTGGTCTTTTGCCGGGCCGATGTGACCGCGCTCAGCAGCGACCGCGCCACGGGGTTTGTTTACGGCGAAAAATTTGACAAGACGCGGCACCGTGCGGGGACGTACATCAAGGCAGTGACCCTGCACCAGCTCCGCGTTGAAAAAACCGCGGAGGGATGGCGCGCCCAGGTGTACCTCGACGTGTGATCGCCGATTACAAAATCACGGCCCGCGAATCGAGGGCCGGCGCGTTACAATCCTGAATTCGTCCTGTCGTGCAAGGCAACGTTGCGTGAAAAGAAAGCCAATTCGTCAGGAGGAACCATGAAGCGCATGGCTCTGATTTTCTTCGGCGTTGTACTTTTGGCGGTAAGCGCTGTGGCGCAAAACGAGCCGGCGCCGGCGCGGACGCTGCAGCGGCCGCTGCGCCCGGCGCACACGTTTTCGATTGTGGCGCGCGATCCGGCCACCGGCGAAACGGGCGTAGCCGTGCAATCGCACTGGTTCGCCGTGGGCGCCGAGGTCACCTGGGCCGAGGCGGGCGTCGGCGTGGTGGCCACGCAGTCTTTCATCGATCCCGGCTACGGAAAGCTGGGACTGGATCTGATGCGCGCGGGAAAGTCTGCTCCCGAAGCGTTGCGCGGATTACTTGCCGCCGATGACTCACGCGACGCCCGGCAGGTGGCCATGATTGACGCGCAGGGCCGCGTCGCCGCGCACACCGGGGTGAAATGCATCCAGGCCGCGGGACACCACATCGGCAAAGATTATTCGACGGAAGCGAATTTAATGGATAAGGCGACCGTCTGGCCGGCGATGGCGAAAGCGTTTGAAAACGCAACCGGCGATTTGACCGACCGGCTGATCGCCGCGCTCGAAGCGGCGCAGAGCGAAGGCGGCGACATTCGCGGGAAACAGTCCGCGGCCATCCTGGTGGTGCGCGGGAAGTCCACCGGGCGGCCCTGGGCTGACAAAGTGGTGGACCTGCGCGTGGACGATTCGGACGATCCCATCAACGAGCTGAAGCGGCTGGTGCGCTACCACCGGGCCTACGACCACATGGAAAACGGCGACGCCTGCTCGACGGTGAAAGATTGGAACTGCGCCGTGCGCGAATACGGCGAAGCGGAGAAGCTGCTGCCCGAACAAATGGAAGTGGTCTTCTGGCACGCCGTGACCCTGGTCACCAGCGGCCGCGTCGAGGACTCGCTCCCGTTATTCCAAAAAGTGTTTGCTCGCGAGCCGAAGTGGGCAGAGTTGCTGGGACGCTTGCCGGACGCCGGCCTGTTCCCTCAGGATGCGCGGCTTATCGCTCGGATCAAAGCGCTGCAAAAATAATCCGAACACAATCTTTGCCAGAGCGCAACCCCAAGCGAAAAGAATCACGAATTCCGTTTGCGCGCCTGCTCTAATTTTTCCCACACCGCATCCGGCAATTCGAGCAGGTTGTTGAATTCTCCTGCGCCGCGCAGCCATTGGCCGCCGTCAATCACCACGCATTCACCGTTGATGTAGCCCGATTGCTCGCTGATCAGATAGGCGGCGAGGTTGGCGAGCTCCTCATGCTTTCCAAAGCGCTTCATCGGATGAGAGTTCTTTGCGCGCTCCTCATATTCCTTCGAGGGCATCAGCCGGGAGAAAGCGCCTTCGGTCGGAAACGGGCCGGGGGCGATGGCGTTGAGACGGATGCGGTAGCGCGCCCACTCGACCGCCAATGAGCGCGTCATGGCCAGAACGCCTGCTTTGGCGCAGGCCGAGGGAACCACGAACCCCGAGCCGCAGCAATCCACTGCGGCATAGGTGGTGGCGATGTTCAGGACGGTGCCCGGCTGGCCGGAGGCGATCCAGCGGCGTCCGAACGCGGTGGTGCAATGAAACGTCCCGTAGAGGACGATGCCGACCACGGCGTGGAAGGCGTTCGGAGAAAGCTTCTCCGTGCGCGCGATAAAGTTTCCGGCGGCGTTGTTGATGAGCGTGTCTATGCGGCCGAACTGCTTCTCGGCGGCGGTGATGGCAGTTTCGACAGCGGCGGGGTCGCGGACATCACACGAAGCGAAGCCGCATTCGCCACCTGCTCTGCGGATGGCTTGCGAGGTTTCGCGCAGAGGCTCCTCGCGGCGCCCGGCGAGGAACATCTTCGCACCCAACTCGGCCAGCCGCAGCGACATCGAGCGGCCCAATCCTGTCCCGCCGCCTGTGATGAAAACCGCCCGTCCTTTGAGCAGGTCCTTTTGAAACATAAGCCACCGCCTCTCCCGCAATGAACTCCTCAACGCAGGACTGGATTGAGATTGTATTGCAAATGGTGCGCGGAGTCGTGTTGCGCAAAAAGGGTGGAGTAGTCGGATGCGGGCCCAATCGGGTCTGCTTGGAAATGCAAGGCAAAGAAAACGGCGTCCCGAAAGTGTCGGAACGCCGCTTCAAGGTCCGAAAACTGATCTAGAAGATGAGCTTTAGAGCAAGCTGCAACTGCCGTGAGGACCCTCCATCGCCGGTTGGGAACCGAGTGCCGGTGATCGTGCTAAAACTGGTCGATGTCAGGCTAGACAGCACACGGCTGGGCTGGCCGTAGTTCGGATGATTGAAGAGATCGAACGCATCCGCACGGAACTGGACGTTTATCCTCTCGGTTAGTTTCGTGTTCTTGATTATACCGAGGTCAACATCCGTAAAACCCGGCCCCACAATGCTATTGCGCCGCAGGTTTCCGAGGGTTGTGGTTGGAATAGAGAACGTACCCGTGAAGGTGCAGGTGGTTGGGGTAGTGCACACGGGCGCAATCCATTGGCCGAAAGGATTCCCAGTCACAGCGATGGGACCGACAACAATCGGGTTAACCGTGTTACCCACGCCGTTGATGGCTGCGCTTGGAACTACCACGTTGAAGGGATTGCCGCTCTGTGCGCTTATGATCGGCGCGATCTCCCACCCGCTCACCAGGCGATTGCCTTTGAAGGGCAGGTCGTAAATCGCGTTCATTACGAATCTGTGGCGGGCATCGAAATCGGAGTTGCCGCGGCTTCCAAAAATGTTCGTGCTGTCCTGCACGACGATTCCATTGTTGTTGCGTGAGACGTCGTCAATGGAGTGCGACCAGGTGTAGGAAGCGTTGAACTGGATGCTGTGAGAGAACCGCTTGTTGGCCGAGATCCACAGGGCGTTGTAGTTGGAGTTGGAATCGCTGCTCCTCTTTGTGAGGCTGTTGGCCAGACTGACTCCAGGCAGAATCGGGCTGCTTGCGGAAAGGGCTGTGAACGGTCTGGTGCTGGCCGAGCCAAGGGTAGCGAATTGGTTGATATTGCGTTCAATTTCAAGGTGCGTCCCCTTGCTTCCAAAATATCCAACCATGATCCCGATAGTCGGTGTGGCTTGTTGCTGGATATTGAGGTTCCAGTCCTGGACATCCGCGTTTTTGAAATTCGGATCGATGAGGCTGGGTGCAATGCTGGACGGCGTTCCATTGAACGACGTGGGTAGACTCCCGAGCGGTATGGGTGTGCTTGGAGATGTGCCCGCAACGCTTATCGGCAGCGCAAACGGTGGGTTGGAATTCAAGCTCAATATGAATCCGGAGACAGGCTCGTCAACCAGGAATCCGTACCCAGCTCGTAAAACGGTTTTCCCGGAATGGAACATGTCCCAGGCAAAGCCGACGCGTGGCTGGAAATTCTTGTTGTTCTGGGCATAAGGCTCGCTCACCAGAAGCAGAGACACGGTTGCGGGATCAAACGTTGCGAACCGGTTCTTTGCTTCCGACGGCGTCATGTTCCAGGAGTAGCGCAGCCCAAGTTCCAAAGTGAAATAGGACTTGAGCTTCCAACTATCCTGCGCAAAGAAGTCCAACGCGCCTTCATTAAGCCGGTTGGCAACGTTGCCGACTGTTCTTGCAGCCGAGTCCACGGTCGCAGCCTGGAAATGCGCACTGTTGTTAAAAATAAGCTGCCCCGGATCGCCATTGAAATTGTTGTTGCGGAAATCGCGGAACTCACCGCCAAACTTGAAGGCATGTCTGCCGCGAATGTAGCTCAAGGTATCCGCGCCAACAAATGTCATGTCCCCGCGTCCTTGAGAAAATCCGCGCTCGTCACCGAAGAGAAGAGCGAGGTCGCCAACACTGATAGTGGGCATGAAGGCCTCATTCGGGCCCAGAGTGGTGCTGAGTCCAAGCGAGGCGGGATCGGTCGCGTTATTGGGTATGAATGTAATGTGGATCCTGTTGCCTCCCAAACGCGCTTCGTTGACCAGGTTTGGACTGAAAATATGGGTCTCATTGAGGGTCAGCACCTGGCGTTTTCCTTCGCGGGTGTCGCCGAATCCCGGAATGGTTGTGCCGGCTCCCGATTCCTTGCGCAAATCGTGCTGATACACGTAATAGCCGTGCAGGTGGTCATTATCACCGAAGTTGTGGCTGAGGTCGGCTGTGCCCTGATCGATGTCCACTGGAGCGACCGCCGAACCCGTGAACGCATTGGGAACGGGCGAGGTGGTGCCGACGGTCGTGTTCGCGTGAGGAACCAAGCCTAGAAGCGCAATCGGCACGGCATTTCCAGCGGCCTGAATGGTCGCTCTGGTAATCGTGGCAGGATCAGGGCTGCTATCCGGAAACACTCGGCTCGTGAGTGCGAGTCCCTGTCGCTGCCGTAAGCCTTCATAACTTAGGAAGAAGAAGGTGCTCTTCTTTTTGATTGGCCCGCCGAAATCGCCGCCAAACTGGTTGCGCTTGAAGCGAAATATCCGGAGTGGCGCCCCGCTTGACGTGGTGGCAAAATTAAAGGCATTGCGGGCGTCAAAGAACTCGTTGCGCAGGTATTCATAAGCTTCGCCATGAAACTCGTTCGAGCCCGAGCGGGTGTCAATATTGACGATGGAACCTGAGTTTCTGCCGTACTCCGCGCTATAAGTGGAGTTATCGATTCTGAATTCAGAAACCGTGTTGATGGTCGGTTGGAAGGTGACCTGGTTCTGCACCATGTCATTCAGATTGATGCCGTTGATCATGAAATTAATGGCATCTTCGCGGTTCCCGGCGGTGTTGTAGGCAAACGACCCTTGCCCGCGCAGAGGAGCGGTGAGGAATCCGTTCTGCGGCGGCGTGACCGTGCCCGGAATCAGCAAAGCTAAGTCTACAAAGTGGCGGCCGTTCAGCGGGATATCCTGAACGGTATTCTGGTTAATCACCTGGCCGACCGTCATGGTCGCCGCTTCGACGACGGGCGCCTCGGTGGTGACCTCCATGGTTTCGGCTACTTGGCCGACCTGCAGCGTGTAGTTCTTTGCCGCGACGGTGGCCACGTCCAGCGTGAACGAACCAATCGCCAGCGTCTGGAAGCCGTCCTTGCGAATCTCGATCCGGTAATTTCCGGCGGGCAGCGCCGGAAAGGAGAAGATTCCCGACGTGTCGGTCACGTCTGACCTTTCGAGTGCGGTCGCTAAATTGCGCACAGTCACTTTGGCGCCGGCCACCGTAGCCCCTTGCGCGTCGAGGACGGTACCTTGGATCGTTCCTTCCGATTGCGCTTGCAAGGGTTGACCGGTAAGGACCAAGAGAAGCGTCACAAAAAGCACGGCCAATAGGAGATTCCCAGAACTTTTCACGTCTTCTACCTCCACTGATTATCTCGAGCAAGCCATGCGGCTCGCCAACCTAGACAATGTCACTATGGAATGTCGACCAAAGAACGCTGGATTAATAGCAAATAAAACTCCAACTCGCAAGTCATTTGAGAGCGTCCATAACCTGCACAAACCAGGGACTTTATGTTTAAACGGTCAGAATTTACCAATACCCACCTACTCCCTCTGCAAATGGTTTTTCATAGGTACATCCCAACTTCTGGAGACACTGCAGTGAGAAAGGCAAGGTTTCTTACCCTCGGAGGAAGCCTGCACTTTAGTTTGCGGGAAGGTGAGAAAAGCTAACGCGTGACATAGCTGGGCATCGGCTGGTGGTTGAGTCTGGCTAGCTCGCGGGCGAACAGCGGGTTCTGCGGGAATTCTCTGGTCAGGTCGGTGAGCTGCGCTCGGGCGACATTTTCCTGTTTTTCGCGGAGCGCGGCCAGCGCCAGCAGGATTTTCGCATACGGGCGCAGATAGTGTCCCTTCTTCGCCGCAATGCGAAGCTGCTGCATCCCGGCAATTCTGTCCCCATGGATGCCGCCGAACCACAGGAAGAAGCGTTGATGCGCGGGGAGGGAGCCGATGATGTAATTGGCAGCACCGAGCGCGAGATAGGCATCGGCGGCGTCCGGACGCAGCACGATCAATTGCTTCGCCAGGGATTCCGACTCATGGATCAAGCGCACACCTTCGGCGTGGCGCCTTTCGAGGATGCCCGCGTAATCGGCTTGCATGCCCGTGGCGAGCGTGAGCGCGAAGAGAGCATCGGCGTCGGATGCATTGGCTTTCAAACGGCGCCGCGCAATATCCCGCGCGCGTCCGACCGCCAGGTTAAACGCGGCCTTGCGTTTCGCATCGGGCTTGCCTTCGATGCCGCCGAGCAGCCGCTTGTCGTTCAGGAAGAAATCGGAGGTGAGCACGCCTTGCTGGTAGAACTCTTCGAATAGATAACCGGCTGCCTCGGAGACGCTGCCCAGGGGGTCTTCGGGATGCGATTTTTCCCAGGACGCGAATTGCGCGCGGGCCTCCGGGAATCTCAATTCATAAAGAAGGTGAAAGCCGGTTTCAATCTCCGGCGTGGCGCCGACCGGGGCCGGCTTGGGGGCCTCGTCCGGCACCGCGGCATGATGCCGCGGCGCGACCACAGCCCCGGAAGCCAGCTTACTCGCCAGGATATCGAAGCTGATCTTCACTCGATCTTTTACCTTTACTGCTCCGCCGCCGATTCTCACGGGCGTGATGCCGTGGTCGGTCTGGAGCAGAGAGACTTCCCCTTGCGCGCGCAACCCCTCACCTTCCTTGCGCAGACGCAACGGGAAACTCACAGCCTTTTCGACCCCATGAAGATTCAGTCTGCCGGAAAGCGTGAGCTCCCAGCCTTCGGCTACCGGCTTGGCCGCCAGAACGCCGGTGGATGTAAAGGTGATCTCCGGATATTTCGCGACGTCCAATACTTTTTCGCCTGCCATTGTGGCTTGGACGTCTTTGCGGTCTTTTTCGGATTCGCCGGGATCCACGACGCTCAGGGACGCAGCCAGAACTTTCAGACGCACCGAGGAGTTTTCAACTTTTCTTGCGTCGAATAGAACTTGCCCCGAGACGCTTTTTGCGGCGATCAGATGATTGTGTCCAAAGGCACGGAAAAAACCTTCCTTGTACACGGCGATCTCCAGCTTGCTCCTCGCGGAGTCAACCGAGTAAGCCGCGCGTTCCTGCGCGGCCGAGGAAGACCACGCAAGCAGCAGCGTGAAAAGCGCAGCGGTGCGCCGCCAGCTCAAGGTTCAATCCCCCTTTTGTTCCAGAGGTTCTGCGCAAGGGCTTGAGCGGAGCGGCGGGGTATGCCAGCGGCAGCGCTGTTCCCCGCCCCAGAGCCGGCGCACGCCGCCAGAAACGCCCAGCAGATGGGAGAAGAGTGCGGGCGAAAGCTTCAGCACCGTGAGCGCGCGGCGCGCCAGGCGCGGATGGAGCGCCAGCCAGAGCATTATGCTCGTCAGCCGGCGGTAGTCGCGCAGCATGGCATTGCGTTCGCGGTCAAACGCCGCAAGCCACGCGGAATTCCCCGCGCCCGCATCCGCCACGTATGACGCGAGAAGTTCGGCGGCAAGCAGCGCCTGACTCATGCCCCCGCCCGTGATGGGATCTGTTGAGCCGGCGGAATCGCCCAGCAGAACCAGCCCGGGGAACCAGCCACGGCGCGCTCCGCACGAGAGTGGAGCATACGTAAGCAGATCGCTCCCTTGCTCAGCGCCTTCGAGCCGCGCGGCCAGTTTCGGTTGCGCCAAGCACCAGCGGCGATAGGCGTCCTCGATGCGCCCGTCCGCCGCGTCTGCTTCCGCCAACGCAGCGACGAGTAATTCTTGACCGGGCAGCGGCGTGACGTACATCTCGTATCCATCCCCCAGAAAGACATCCACCCATTCCTGCTGCGGCACTCCCGGCGCCAAGCGGAAGTGCGCCCGCGCCCCCAGCCGCTTGCGCCGCGACGTCGCATTCAGACCGAGCGCGTGCCGCAGCCGGGATTGTGAGCCATCTGCGCCAACCACCAGTGCGGCGCGGCGCGCTTCGCCCTCGACGACTATTCCGGTGACGCGGCCATCTTCGACTAAGGGGCGCTCCACGCGCGCGCCGGTGTGCGCCGTGACGTTGGGAGTCTGCGCTGCCTCTTCAAAAAGGGCGCGGTCCAGGTCCCGCCGCCGATGGCCGCGCCCGGCCAGAGGCAGCCCGGCAATTTTCGGAAAGCGCCCCTCCGCAGCCTCGTCTCCGAGATGGTAACGAACGCCGTGAAAGGGAGCCCCGGTGATCCGCGATGCCAGACCCAGGCGGCCCAGCGCGGCCACTCCTGCGGGCATGAGCCCTTCGCCGCAGGGCTTTTCTTTTGGAAAGCGGCCACGTTCGAACAACTCGACGCACACACCACTGCGGCCCAGTTGAATCGCCAGCGCCGAACCGGCGATACCTCCACCGGCAATCAGAACATCGGGCATTCTCTTCGTCGGATGCGCCCTCCCAAACGCCAGGTGGCCCGCCTGGCCGGGCCGTCGCATTAAAACAAGCCGGGCAAGAAACGCGGTTTGTGCGCCATCGCAGCACGGTACGCAGGATTGGCCAGCAGCACCGGCTCTTCGACCGCCAACCGCCGCGAGAGAATCCACACGTGCCCGGCAGCCCCCAGGGTCGCAGTCAGCCACGCCGTATGAATCAAGGGCAGCGCAACCAGTTCGATGAATACAGCAGCATAGTTGGGATGGCGAATGAAGCGAAATGGGCCGCTGGTTACAAACCCGAGTTGCGCCGACTGCATCACTTGCACGTTCCAGTGGCCCTTCATCGTGCGGATCACCCACCAGCGAGCGAGACTTGCCAGGAGAAACAAAATCCCCATCGGGACGGCCAGCGCCGGAAGAAACGGCCGGTGCAAGAAAATAACTTCCAGGGCCGCGCCTGCGAGCACGCCGGCATGGAAAAGGACCATCCAGCGGAAATGAGGCTCCGGAATTTTGCGCGCGCCTTGCGCGGCGAGTCGCGCCTGATTGCGGCGCGAAATTCCTATCTCCGCCAAGCGCAGCGCCGCCACGGTCCCCAGCAAACACAAGAACGCGATGATGCTTATGTCCATTGCAACAGCAGCAGCTCTGAGCTGAAGCCCGGCCCAAATCCGGCCATCAGGCCGTAATCCCCGGGGTTCATGTGCCTCTTCGTCAGCCACTCCTGGAGAATAAACAAGATCGTGGCGCTGGAAATGTTGCCATAGTCGCGGAGAACGTCCCAGGAAAACTCCGTGTGGCACCGGCGCAGGCCCAGTTCTTCTTCCACACTGGTGAGCAGCTTTTGCCCGCCGGGATGGAGAAGGTATGCGCTCATCTCCTGGGGCGTCAAGTTGTGCCGGCCGAGGAAATCCTCCACGAGCCCCTTGATTTTTTCACGCAGCAGTTGCGGAACTTCCTTCGAGAGCACGATGTGGAACCCCGAGTCGCGCAAATCGAATCCCAGAGCATCCATCGATCCGGGAAGCGTAAAAGACTCGACATCCAATATCTTCGGTCCAGACGTGGTCCGGTTCGTGACGATCGCCGCCGCGGCGCCATCGCCAAAAATAATTGCGGAAATCAAGTTGGCCTGCGAGACATCTTTGCGCTGGAACGTCAGCGAAGGCAGCTCCACGGCCACAACCAGTACCGTCGCGTCCGGAGATCCTCGCAGGAAATCCCATGCTCGCGACAGCGCCATCGCGCCCGCCACACAGCCCAGCTCGGTGATGGGCAGCCGCCGGACGTTGTTGCGAAAGCCCATTAAGTTCAGGAGGTGCGCATCGAGCGACGGAATCATGAACCCGGTACACGAGACGCTGATGATCAAATCCACTTCGGCGGGAGTGACGCCGGCCTTCGCCAGGCACTCCTCGGCGGCGCGCCGTGCGAGCGCGATGGCGTGCTCCTGGTACTCCTCATTCGTCTTGGAGAGCGGGCGCGGCTCGATGGTGTAATCAATGGGGAAGATGCAGTGGCGCTTGTGCACCTGGGCGTTGTCCACCACGCTCATCATGGCTTCCACGCGGCGCTCGTTGATGTTGAAGGTGCGGCCGAGATAGGTTTTCACGTCCTCCCGGGTGATGGTAAAGGACGGAACCGCCGTGGCGGTTGCTGCAATCCTGCAAGAATGGCCATTGGAAGACGGCAGGCTGTTCGATGAGGGATTCGGTATCAATGCGTTTCCTCCCGGGTAAAGTATAGTGTGGCTTCCTAGGGATTAAGACCACAAAAGCGGCGGCTCTTATTCCCCGTCGCGCGGCATAAGGATTAGAAGGCCGACCCGCACTGTGCTGTTGTCTGGCAACCTCCGCAAGGATACCCCCAAAACGGTTCCCTGGCTCAGTCCGGTAGGCAACATGCTACCCCCGGCGGTGGAACTCTAGAACCGTGATCACGAGTGAGCAGGAACCGCGCTATCCGGCGGGTTGCTCCTGGCTGGCGCGAATTTCCTGCCAGCGGCGCGGGCGCTTCTTGGCGTCGAGAACCTTCTTGCGCAGGCGAATGGACTTGGGCGTGACCTCCACGTACTCGTCGTCGGCGAGGAACTCGATGGCCTGTTCGAGGCTCAGCTCGCGGTGCGGGATCAGGCGTATGGCTTCGTCGGCGGTCGACGCGCGCATGTTGGTCTGCTTCTTTTCTTTCGTGACGTTGACTTCCATATCCGCTTCGCGCGAGTTTTCGCCGGCGATCATCCCTTCATAGACTTCCACGCCGGGTCCCAGAAACAGCTCCCCGCGCTCTTGCAGATTCCAGAGCGCAAACGCGGTGGACTGCCCCGGGCGGTCGGCCACCAGCGCGCCCGTGGGACGCAGCGCCATCTCGCCGCCATATTCGATCCACCCATCGAAAATCGAATGGATCAGCGCGGTGCCTCGCGTGTCGGTGAGCAACTGGCTGCGCAGTCCGATCAGCCCGCGCGACGGGATGCGAAACTCCATGCGCACCCGCCCCGAGCCGTGGTTGATCATCTTGGTCATCTCGCCGCGGCGGCCTCCCAGGCTTTCTATGATGATGCCGATGTACGTTTCCGGACAATCCACCACGAGCAATTCGACGGGCTCGAGCTTCCGGCCATTCTCGGTGCGCACGACGATCTCCGGCTTGCCGACCATCAGCTCGTAGCCTTCGCGGCGCATCGTCTCGATCAGGATGGCCAGTTGCAATTCGCCGCGCCCCAGAACGCGGAAAGAGTCGGTGGCCTCGGAATCCTCCACGCGGATGGAAACGTTGGTGAGCAGCTCCTTCTCGAGGCGGCTGCGAAGGTCGCGCGAAGTCACAAAGCTGCCTTCGCGCCCGGCAAGCGGGCCGGTATTGACGGTGAAGACCATGGCCAGCGTGGGCTCGTCGATGGTGGGGAGTTCGAGCGGCGCGGGGTTCTCCAGGCTGGTGATGCTCTCGCCGATTTGAATCCCTTCCACACCGGCGATGGCCACGATGTCGCCGCACTCCACGGCTTCCGCTTCATCGCGCTCCAGTCCGCGGAAAGTAAAGAGCTTGGTGATGCGCATGGGCTGCATCGCGCGCGAAAGCTTGCTGATGCCGACTTCGGCGCCGCGATGCAGCGTGCCGTTGAACACGCGGCCGATGGCGATGCGCCCGAGGAAATCGCTGTAGTCGAGATTGGTCACCTGCACCTGCAGCACCCCGTGGGGGTCGCCCTGCGGCGCGGGAATGGCGCTGAGAATGGTTTCGAACAGCGGCAGAAGGTCGCGCGACGCGTCGCCCATCTTGCGGTGCGCCACGCCGGCTCTGGCGTTGGCGTACAGCACCGGAAAGCCGAGCTGATCTTCGGTGGCGTCCAGGTCGATGAACAGGTCGTAGATTTCGTCGAGAACCTCGGCGGGGCGCGCGTCGCTGCGGTCGATTTTGTTCAACACCACAACCGGGGAAAGCTTCGCCGCGAGCGCTTTTTGCAGGACGTAACGCGTCTGCGGCAGCGGCCCTTCGCTCGCGTCCACCAGCAGGAGCACGCCATCCACCATGCGCAGCGCGCGCTCCACTTCGCCGCCGAAGTCGCTGTGGCCCGGCGTGTCCACGATGTTGATCTTCGTGCCGCGGAAAAAGAGCGCTGTGTTTTTGGCCAGGATGGTAATGCCGCGCTCGCGTTCCAGGTCGTTCGAATCCATCACCCGGTCGACCAACGCCTCGTTTTCGCGGAAGATGCCGCTCTGGCGAAGCATGGCATCCACGAGCGTGGTCTTGCCGTGGTCCACGTGGGCGATGATGGCGATATTGCGGATCGTCGGCGTCATGCTCTTCTCTGTGGCGCGCAAATAAAAAGGGCTGCAAGCGCGACCCTGCAGCCCTTCAGGGTTCTCTCGTGTGCTTGTAATTGCGGCAAATCCAGAACAAATTATAACAAGTTATAGCAAAGGATCGGCGGATGTTTTACAGCGGTTTCCCGTCGGCATCGAGAAACCGGATCTCGCCCAGCCCCAGCTCTTTGATGCCCGCTTCGACCTTGGAGCGGTCGCCCACCACCACCCAGACCATGTTGTCCGGATGGACAATCAGCTTTGCGGCGTCGTCCACGTCGCCGGTCTTCAGCGCGCGGACCTTGCCGGCGTAGGTCTCGTAGTAATCGTCCGGCAAACCGAATTGCACCAGGTCAATGATGGATTGCCCCACGGCATCCAGTGTTTCCCGCGAGCCCGGAAGACTCAGCGTTTCATTCGCCTGGATCCTGGCCAACTCGTCGGCCGAGAGGGGATGTTCTCCCCGGATTCCGCGAAACTCCTTGGTCATTTCCACCATGGACTCTTTGGTCTTGTCGGTTTGCACCGGCGCATACGCGATGTACGGCCGCTGGCCGCGCGCGCCAACCAAAAGGCTCACCGCGCCGTAGGCCCAGTGTTTGTCTTCGCGCAGATTCATGTTCAGCCGCGACCCGAACATTCCGCCCAGCCCGTCGTTCATGGCTTCGATGGCGATCTCTTTGGGGTTGGCTGTGGGCGGGGCGACCAGCCCCGCGATGATAATGGACTGCAGCGCTCCCGGCTTGTCGATCAGATAAATCGCGGGCTTCGGCGGGAACGGCACGGTGCTGATGTTTTTCTTCGGGATTTGCCCCGCCTTCCAGTTGGCATAAAGTTTTTCGAGTTTGGGCTTCAATTCGTTGAGCGAAGTATCCCCGGCGACGATCAGCGTCGCGCCATTCGGCCGGAACCACACGTTGTGAAATTTGACGAGGTCGTTCCGCGTCATTTTGGCGACGCTTTCGGAGGTCCCGGATC
>WNGG01009728.1_pt1 | contig 13626 bp, 12 predicted proteins | sample 5400661 | NCBI WGS metagenome assembly WNGG01 (sample SAMN13153372, study PRJNA577476) | soil metagenome | isolation source: 100 cm soil or saprolite under Garry oak tree replicate 1 | place: USA:California | collected 2016-06-15
ACGACCACATCACTCGACCCCACCTGCGGGTTGAAGACACCGCCTCGCCAGCCTGACCGCCCGCTCGCCGTTTCGGGACCGTTATCGGTGACGTTCATCGCCCCTGCGGTCAAGACGCCGCCGCTGATGGGAAGCTTCCCCGCCGGGCATGGAGCGAAGACGCTCTTATGGGAAAACGGAGGGCCGACAGCGCCGAGCGTCACCTGGAAGGGCAGCGAATGGACCTGCACCGAGACCGGCACCGGCTCGGGACGAATGACGACCAGCCAGTACGATCCGCGAGCGATCCCCGGCGGTAGCGTCACCACGATGTCGGTGTCGCTGAACGTCGTGACGCCCAGTGAGACATCCGCCAGGTTGACGGTCGGCAGTAGGGTGCCGAAGTCCGTGCCGGTGATGTGAAGGGATCGCAACGCATGGTCCGCCACCGCGTGCGTGATGAGAGGCGGCGGCCGTACGAGCTGAGCTGACACGCGAGCGTGCGCGGCGAACAGCGTGAGCATGGCAACGGCCACGAAGAGCGCAGGGTAGGTCATACCACGCCCTCCTTCCCCGACGAACGGCGTGCGCGTCCCTAACCGCCGAACGTTCGCGCCGTCTCCTGGATCTTCGTCCACGCGGCCTCGACGTGGCGGCGTCGGGTCGCGGTCTGGCCGATCGCGAGGCGGATCGCGTAGGCGTCGTGCACGCGGTTCGGCGTCAGATAGAGCGCGCCGCTGTCGTTCAGCGCCTCGAGCAGCCGCTCGTTCAGCCGATCGAGCGCCGCGGCGTCGTCGAGGCCGTGCGGATGGTAGCGGAAGTTCACCAGCGCGAGGCTCCGCGGCGCCATCAGCTCGAAGTCCGGCGCCGCCGCGATCCACTCCGCGGCCTCCCGCGCCAGCTCGATGTGCGCGGCGACCATCCGCCGAAGCTCCGCCACGCCGTAGGAGCGGATGACGAACCAGAGCTTGAGCGCGCGGAAGCGGCGCCCGAGCTGGACACTCCAGTCGCGGTAGTCGATCACGTGGCCGCGCTCGCGCGTCTTGAGGAACGCGGGCAGGATCTCGAGCGTGCGCACGAGGGCGTCCGGGTCGCGCACGTAGTGGGCCGCGCAGTCGAAGTTGGTGAAGAGCCACTTGTGGGGGTTGAACACGAAGCTGTCCACGTGCTCGACGCCGTCGAGCAGCCCGCGGTGCTCGGAGAGGATCAGGGCGCTCCCCGCCCAGGCGGCGTCCACGTGGAGCCACACGCCGTGGCGCCGGCACGCCTCGCCGATCGGGCGTAGCGGGTCCATCGCGCCGACCCCCGTCGTCCCCAGGGAGGCTACGACGCACATCGGCGTGGCCCCCGCCGCCCGATCCTCGCGGATCGCGGCGTCGAGCGCGTCGGGTCGCATCGCGAACCGGTCGTCCACCGCGATCTTGCGGACGTTCCTCTTGCCGAGCCCGGCGATCTTGGCGCCCTTCTCCGTCGCCGAATGCGTCTCCGTCGAGCAGTAGACGCGCAGCGGCCCGACGGCGGCGACGCCCTCGTCGTTCGCGCGCCAGCCGGTCGCGCGCTCGCGCGCGGTGAGGAGCGCGCAGAGGATCGCGCTCGACGCAGAGTCCTGGATGACGCCCGTGAACCCGTCGGGCAGGCCCACCATCTGGCGGAGCCAGTCGAGCACCCGCGTCTCCAGCTCGGTCGCGGCCGGCGAGGTCTGCCAGAGCATGCACTGGGCGCCGAGCGTCGCGGTGAGCATCTCGGCGAGAACCGAGGGGGGGCTCGAGTTCGCCGGGAAGTAGGCGAAGAAGCTCGGATGCTGCCAGTGGGTGATCCCCGGCAGCACCACCGACGTGAAGTCGGCGAAGATCTTCTCCATCGGCTCGCCGCGCTCGGGTGGCGCGAGCCCGAGCCTCGCAGCGACCTCGCCGGGCTTGACCTGGGCACGCACGGGATAGCGCTCGACCCCGGCCAGGTAGTCGGTCATCCAGTCGACGAAGGCGTGGGCGTGCCGGCGAAACTCCTCGGTGTCCATGACCGACAGCTTAGCAGGCTTGGCCCGGGCGCCGCGTGAGCGCGCGGAGCCGCGCCGCCGCCTCGACGAGCCCGCCAGGCAGGAGCAGGACGATCGCGACGAACAGCGCGCCGAAGATCAGCAGGTGAAAGTCGACCCATCGGATCGCGAGGAACTCCTTGAGGAAGACGTAGAAGACCGCGCCCAGCAGGGGCCCATGGACCGTCCCGACGCCGCCGATGAACGTGATGAGGAGGGAGTCGAAGGTCCAGGTCGGGCTGAAGGGGTACGCCGGGTAGTAGCTGATATGGTAGTAGGCGAAGAGTCCGCCGGCGAGCCCGGCGAGCGCCGTCGAGAGCGAGAGCGCCAGGAGCTTGAGCCGGAGCGCGCCGACGCCGCTCGCCTCGGCCGCCTCTTCGTCCTCGCGGATCGCGCGCATGCCGAGCCCGAGACGCGAGCCGCCGAGCGCCGCAACGACGACGACGGAGACGGCGGCGAGCGCGAGCGCGAGGTAGTAGCGGTGGGCCAGGCGATAACCCGCGATCGTCGCCGCGGGCAGCGTCGAGATCTCCGCGCGCACGTTGCCCACCGTGATGCGGAGAATCTCGCCGAGCGCGAGGGTGCCGATGGCAAAGTAGGCGCCGCGGAGCCGGAAGGCCGCCGCGCCGACGAGGAGCGCGAACACGACGGCGACGGCGGCGCCGGCGACCATGGCGGCGAGCACCGGCGCCCCGGCGACCCAGAGCGCACGGGTCGTCAAGGCGCCGAGTCCGAAGAACGCCGCGTGCCCCAGATTCACCTGGCCCGCGTAGCCCGCGACGATGTTCCAGCTCTCCGCGAGTGTGACCGAGAGGAGGACGAGGAAGAGGAAGTTCAGCACGTCGTCGCGCCGGACGACGAGCGGGACCGCGGCCAGCGCGATGGCGGCCGCGAGCCCGACCGCGCGGGAGCGCCGCCCGCTCACCGGACGAACAACCCGCGCGGGCGGGCCACGAGGACGACGAAGAAGATGACGAGCCCCACGACCTCGCGATAGGGGCCACCGAACGCGGCAGCGCTCACCGCCTCGGCCAGGCCGAGCACGAGGCCCCCGACGAAGGTGCCGAGCATCGAGCCGAGTCCCGCGAGAACGACGACGATGAGCGCCTTCAGCGTCCACTCGAGGCCGATCGACGGGCTGATCGAGTAGCCGACGCTGACGAGCGTGCCGGCCGCGCCCGCGAGGGCCGTGCCGAGGGCGAACGCGAGCAGGTAGGCGCGCCGCACGTCGATCCCGGTCAGCAGGGCCGCCTCCCAGTCCTCCGCCGTCGCGCGGATCGCGCGCCCCCAGCGCCACCGCGCGAGCGCCAGGTGGAGCCCGCCGATCAGGAGAAGGGCGAGCGCGAGGCTCGCCAGGCGCACGACCGGCACCGCCAGCCCGCCGACGGAGAGGACGGCACCGGCATAGCCCGTGGTGATCGAGCGCTCGTCCGCCGTGAAGAGACGCACGGCCGCCGCCTCGAGCGCCAGCGCCAGCCCGAAGCCGACGAGGAGGGAGTTCTTGACACGCGTCTCCTCGGGCGCGCGCACGACCCACCCGAAGAGCGCCCAGTAGAGGATGACGCCGGCGACGAGCGCGGCGGGGATGACGACCGCGAGCGACGCGAAGGGGTCGAGTCCCCGGAGCGCGAAGAGCCAGAAGGCGCCGTAGCCGCCGAGCATGATCAGCTGGCCGTGGGCGACGTTGAGCACCTTGAGGACGCCGAAGACCAGGGAGAGGCCGGCGGCGGCGAGCCCGTAGAGCCCGCCGAGGAGGAGCCCGAGGACCAACTGCTGGAGGAACGAGCTCACGGAGCCAAAGGGCCGAGGTAGGCGCGGCGCACGCGGGGATCCTCGAGGAGGACGGCGGCGCTCCCCTCGCCCGCCACGCGGCCGGCCTCGAGGAGGTACGCCCGGTGCGAGAGGGTCAGCGCCGCCTGGACGTTCTGCTCCACGAGGAGGATCGACACGCCGCTTCGGTTGATCTCGCGCAGGACGTCCAAGATGGACTCGACGATCCGCGGCGCGAGGCCGAGCGACGGCTCGTCGAGGATCAGGAGCGTCGGGCCCGCCATGAGCGCGCGCCCGATCGCCACCATCTGCTGCTGGCCGCCCGAGAGGGCGCGGGCGACCTGCCGCCGGCGTTCTCTCAGGACGGGGAAGATCGTGTAGACGTACTCGAGCCGCGCCGTCCGTCGGGCCCGCGCGCGCGGCGCGAACGCGCCGAGCTCGAGGTTCTCCTCGACGGTCATCGCGCCGAAGAGCCTCCGCCCCTCGGGCACCACGGCGATGCCACGCTCCACGATCGCGTGAGCCGGCACGCCGGCGAGCGGCGCGCCCTCCCAGCGGATCGCGCCGGCGCGCGGGCGGAGGAGCCCGGTGATGCACCGGATGAGCGTGGTCTTCCCCGCCCCATTGGGGCCGAGGAGCGCGACGATCTCCCCCGGGCGGGCGGTCAGCGTGACACCGGAGAGGGCGAGGAAGGGCCCGTAGGCGGCCTCCACCGCCCGAACCTCAAGCACGCCGCGCGCTCCCCCCCGCACCGCCCAGATAGACCTCGATCACCGTGGGGTCGGCGGCGATGGCGTCGGGCGGGCCCTCGGCGATCTTCTCGCCGGCGCTCAGCACGATGATCCGCCGCGACAGGTCCATCAACGCCCACACGATGTGCTCCACCATGAGCAGCGTGACGCCCTCGCCCTGGAGCCGCCGGATCAGCGCCATGGCGCTCTCGGTCTCCGCCGGGTTGAGCCCGGCCATGAACTCGTCGAGCAGGAGGAGCCGCGGGGAGGTGGCGAGCGCGCGCGCGAGCTCCAGGCGCTTCTTGTCGATCAGCGTGAGCTGCGCCGGGAGACGGTGCGCCTTGCCCTCGAGGCCGACGAGCGTGAGCAGACGCTCGGCCTCCGCCGCGGCCGCGCGCGCCTCGCCGCGGGCGCGCCCGTAGAGACGCCCGACGCGCACGTTGTCGAGGGCCGAGAGCCCGGCGAACGGCCGCACGAGCTGGAACGTCCGCGCGATGCCCTCGGCGCACACACGGTGGGGCGCCCAGCCGGCGATATCACGGTCGCGGAGGCGGATCGAGCCGCCGTCCGGCACCAGGGCCCCGGTGATCAGGTTGAAGAGCGTCGTCTTGCCGGACCCGTTGGGACCCATGACCCCGATCAGCTCGCCGTCCGCGACGGCGAAGCTGACCTCGCTGACCGCGCGTACCCCGCCGAACGCCTTCGAGACCCGCTCCACCTCCAGGAGGGTCAGCGCGCGTCCCCTCGGTCCGTCACCGCTTGCCGAACGGCGGCGCCGGATAGACGAGCGGCGCGGTGGCGGCGTCCCTGGGCCAGACCAGCTCCTGCTTGCCGTTGATCCACTGGACGAACACGGGGTGGACGATGCCGGTGCCGTCCGCGCGGAACTTCACGGGACCGATGACCGTCGTCGTGTCGGTCGCCGCGATGGCGTCGCGGATTCGGTCGCGGTCGAGCGAGCCCGCCTTGCCGATCGCCGCGGCGAGGATCTGCACACACGCGTAGGCGGGCCCGGCGATCGGATCGGCGGGGCGTCCGACCTTCTTCTCGTGCGCCTCGTTCAGCTCCTTGACGCCCGGCGCCTTGAAGGCGTGATGCCACCCCGGGCCCAGCACGACGTAGTCGCCGTCCCTGCCGAGGTTCTTCGACCAGACCGGCGGGTCGGGGGCGCGGATGAGGAGCAGCATCTTCGGGCTCAGGCCGAGCTCCTTCATCTGCTTGACCATCGTCATCCCGTCCGGAGGCGTCGGGAGCCCGAGCACGAGGTCCGCGTTCGCGCTCTTGGCCTTGAGGATCAGATCGGAGAAGTCCTTGGCCCCCGGCGCGTACTCACCGTTGACCGCGACCTGGTAGCCGGCGGCCTTGCCGGCGTCGGTCCACGCGGTCGCCATCTCGCGCCCCCAGTCGGTCTTCTCCTGGAAGATCGCCGCCGTCCTGGGGCGCTCGGTGGCCGGGATCGCCCCGAGCAGGTCGGCGGTGGCCTGGCGGATGTCGGGCGACTTCCAGAAGGGCGAGAAGAGGTAGCGGAACCCCTGCGTGTGGATCTTGTGGAGCGCGAAGGCGACGCCGAGGTACGGTGTTCGGTTCTTCTCGGCGACCGACGCGGCCGCCGCATGCAGGTCGGAGCCGAACCCCCCGAGGTAGGCGACAACGCCCTGCGCGGCCAGCGTCTCGAGGCGGCTCACCGTCTTGGTCGCATCCGACTCGTCGTCGAGCAGCACGAGCTCGAGGGGCAGCTTCTTCCCGCCCACGTCGACGCCGCCGGCGGCGTTCACGTGCTCGACGCCGATCTCGTAGCCGGCGCGGACCTGGGCGCCGCCGCCGCCGTAGCGCCCGGTGAGCGGGACGACGGCGCCGACCTTGATGGTCTGCGCAGCCGCGAGCCCGGGCCAGGCGACGAGCAGAGCGAGGAGCGCCACGCTGAGAGCGTTCATTGACGCCTCCTTGGTCGTGTCAGCGCTTCTTCGGCGGGTGGGCACGCACGGCCTCTTCGTTGACCGCGGTACCCCAGCCCGGGCCGGTCGGCAGGAGGAGATGGCCGTCCTTGACCTCGGGCTTCACCGTCACGAGGTCGTCGTACCAGGGCACCGTGTCGACGTCGATCTCCATGATGCGGAGGTTCGGCACGACGGCGCAGAAGTGGGCGTTCATCACCGTCGCCAGGTGGCCGTAGAAGTTGTGCGGCGCCACATTCACCTCGTACGCGTCGGCCATGGCGGCGATCTTCACCGACTCGGCCACGCCGTTCCACGGCGTGTCGACGATCGCCACGTCCACCGCCTGGTGCTCGAAGTAGGGCCGGTAGTCGCGCCGACCAAAGAGGCACTCGCACGAGGCGACCGGGATTCGGGCGGACCGGCGGATGTACGCGAGCGCCTTCGGGTCGCGCGTGTCGATCTCGACCCAGAGGATGTCGAAGGGCTCGATCGCGCGGGCGACCTTCAGGAACCCTTCCGTCTTGAAGTTGAAGTTGAGGTCCACGAGGATGTCGACGTCGGGACCGACACCCTCGCGGAACGCCGCGAGCTGGTCGCGGAGCGCCTTGACGACGGAGCGCTCGGCGTTCAGCTCGGGGAATCCCGGACCGCGACGCGCGAAGCCCGGCGAGTGGAGGTAGGGGTCGCGGCCCAGGATGAAGACGTTGGTCTTGAGCGCCGTGAAGCCGCGCTCGACCACCTCCCGGCCCGCCTTCACCACGTCGTCGAGCGTGCGGAGCGGCGGGATCTGCATCTCCTTGGACCACTGGAGGCGATAGGTCCCGCAGTGTGACCAGTAGAGGCGGATCCGGTCGCGCACGGGCCCGCCGAGGAGCTCGTAGACCGGGACTCCGAGCGCCTTGGCCTTGAGGTCGAGTAGCGCGTTCTCGATCGCGCCGATCGCCTGCTGCGCGATGCCGCCCGCCGCCTGACGGCGGACGGCGTAGAGGAGCGTGACCAGCGCCTCGTAGGCGCGCGGGTCGCGTCCGACGAGCTGCGGCGCGAGCCCGTCGATGACGGCGGACACGCCCGCGCCCCCGAAGGACTCGTTGTACTCGCTCCAGCCGACGAGCCCGTCGTCGGTCGTGATCTTGAGGAAGTCGAAGTTGCGCTGACCGGCGTCCGCGTGCAGGGACTCGAGGCGGGCGATTTTCATGGCGGCCACTATAGCGCAGGGGCCGCGTCGGGGACAGGGACCTCGTGCGCCGGGAACAGGCGTCTCGCGTGGGGACGAAAGGGCTCGGGGGCGGGACCGGTGGCGCCGCCCCCGAGCCGGTCTGGTGTTCTGCGCAGCTTCACGCTGCGCGTCCCGGCATGCGCCGGGAACTCAGTGTTGCAGAGCCACTCCCAAGCGCGCCACCGGCACTACATCACCCGTGGCGCGCCTGTCGAGCCGGGTGGAGTTTCCATGATCAACCTCCACGTCGGTTGACGCCACGACCAGGAGGAGGCGCCTTCCCCTCCCGTCATGTCTGGCATACCTCGCGGCCGGCCGGGAGTCAAGCGATCGGGGTGGGCGGGATGGAGGTATGATGGCGCCGCGAGTCATCCCGAAAGAGGAGCACCATGACAGCCATCACCCAGTCCGTCGACCTGGACCGCCGGGGCCGCATCGCCGTGCTCACCGTCAACAATCCCCCCGTCAACGCGCTGAGCCAGCACGTGCGTCAGGGTCTCTACGACGGCGTCGCGCGGGCGACCGCCGACGCGGCGGTCGGCGCCGTCGTCGTCACCTGCGCCGGGCGGACGTTCATCGCCGGCGCCGACATCACGGAGTTCGGCAAGCCGCCGAAAGAGCCCGGCCTCCATGAAGTCCTGGCGCTGATCGAGCAGAGCCCAAAGCCGGTCGTCGCCGCCGTCCACGGCACCGCGCTCGGCGGCGGCCTCGAGGTCGCGCTCGCCTGCCATTACAGAATCGGCGTGAAGACGGCGCGCTTCGGGCTTCCAGAGGTCAAGTTGGGTCTCCTTCCCGGTGCGGGTGGCACCCAGCGTCTCCCGCGCGTGGTCGGTGTCGAGACGGCGCTCCAGATGATCGTGAGCGGCGAGCCGATCGGGGCGGACGCGGCCCTCACGCACGGCCTGATCGACACGATCGTGGAGGGGGACCTCACGGCGGCGGGCGTCGCCTTCGCCGAGAAGGTCGTGAGCGAGCGGCAGCCGCTCAAGAAGATCCGCGACCTCGAGGACAAGCTCGCCCAGGCGCGCGGCAAACCCGAGCTCTTCGCGAATTTCAGGAAGTCCGTCGCGCGGCAGACGCGCGGGTTCCGGGCCCCGGAGAACTGCATCCGGGCGGTCGAGGCGGCGGTGACCCTGCCGTTCGACGCGGGACTCACGCGCGAGCGGGAGCTCTTCCTCGAGCTCTTGCACTCGCCGGAGTCGAAGGCGCAGCGCTACTTCTTCTTCGCCGAGCGCGAGGCGGCGAAGATCCCCGACGTCCCGCCCGACACGCCGGCGAAAGAGATCCGGAAGGCGGCGGTGCTGGGCGCCGGCACGATGGGCGGCGGGATCGCGATGAACTTCGCCAACGTGGGCATCCCCGTCACCGTGGTCGAGGTCGCGCGCGAGCCGCTCGAGCGCGGCCTCGGCGTCGTGCGGAAGAACTACGAGGCGACGGCGAGCAAGGGACGGCTCACGCCGGCGGACGTCGGCCGGCGCCTGGGGCTCATCCGCGGCACCACCGACTTCGGCGAGGTCGCCGACGCCGACGTCGTGGTCGAGGCGGTCTTCGAGGAGATGCCGATCAAACAGGAGGTCTTCGCGAAGATCGACAAGATCTGCAAGGCCGACGCCGTCCTCGCCACCAACACCTCGACGCTCGACGTCAACGCGATCGCCGGGGCGACCGCGCGGCCCGAGAGCGTCGTCGGCATGCATTTCTTCTCCCCCGCCAACGACATGCGGCTCCTCGAGGTCGTGCGCGGCGCCAAGACGTCGAAGGCCGCGATCGCGACGGCGATGGCCGTGGGCCGGCGCATCGGAAAGGTGCCGGTGCTCGTCGGCGTCTGCGACGGCTTCGTCGGCAACCGCATGCTCCACGCGCGCGGCAAGCAGGCGGAGCGGCTGATCCTCGAGGGCGCGCTGCCACACCAGGTGGACAAGGTCCTCTACGACTTCGGCTTCCCGATGGGGCCGTTCGCGATGGGCGACCTGGCCGGCCTCGACGTCGGTTGGCGGATCCGGAAGGGCAAGGGGCTCACCTCGCCCGTCGCCGACCGGCTCTGCGAGATGGGGCGCTTCGGCCAGAAGACGGGCGCGGGCTATTACCGCTACGCGGGGAGCGATCGCACGCCGATCCCGGACGCCGAGGTCGAGAAGATCATCCTCGGGGTCGCGGGCGAAGCGGGGATCCAGCGGCGAGCGATCTCGGACGCGGAGATCCTCGAGCGCCTGCTCTACCCGATGGTGAACGAAGGGGCGAAGATTCTCGAGGAGAAGCTCGCGATCCGCGCGAGCGACATCGACGTGATCTGGGTCTACGGGTACGGTTGGCCCGTGTACCGGGGTGGCCCGATGTTCTGGGCGGACCAGGTGGGGCTCAAGACGCTCAAGACCCGGATACTCGAGTTCGAGCGCCAGTACGGCGCGGTCTGGCAGCCGGCCCCCCTCCTGGTGCGGCTCGCGGACGCGGGTATGGGGTTCCTCGACCCGTAAGCGTCCCGGCTCAGCATCAACGGCTCTGCGACCAGTCGAGGATGACGAGGACGTCTCCGGCCCCCTCGGTTCGCTTCCGGACGACCGCGGTCAGCCGTGCTCGAGGCTCGTCGTCGATGAGGCCCTCGGCCTCCACGCGGAACGTCTGAGTAGTCGCCACCAGGTCGTGGCCCGAGAAGCGACCGACGTCAGTGTAAAGGCCGTTCTGGCGGTTCTGGAGTACCTCGGAGATCTCCGCGTCGGCGAGCCCCATCGCCCGCAGCACCGCTGGGCTCGCGGTATTGATGTTGACCCGGCCCGGCGTCTTCACGGTGACGAGGTCGATGAGGCCGGGTGTTCCCTCGTGGGCGCCACGCCACGGATCTGGAGCAGCTCGGCGACCGACTCGAGGTTCGCGTTGCGGCTCCGGTAGGGGACGGGCAGCTTGAGGTAGTAGTCTTCACTCTCAGCCCCGTTCAGCCGGTGCTCCTCGTTGGGGTCCCGCCAGTCCTGGAGCGAGTCCACGATGACGTCACGTGCGGACTTGTCGAGGCCCAGGGCCTGAAGCAGGCGGTCCATCCGTTCAGGGGGCGTGTTAAGGTTGAGTCGCCCCTCCTCGTCGCTCAGCCGGTAAGAGAAGCGGCCGGGGCCGAAGGGCGCCCGGACTCGCTGGAGGCGCGGCAGGGCGATGCGGTACCGCGTGTAGAAGGTGAGGTCGCCGTCCTCGGCGAGCGCCACCCAGGCGGCATCGGCCGCGATCTCGCGCATGGCCTGGGCCAGACCGGCCTCGGCCAGGTGGGTGGCGGTGACCGACTCCTTGTAAGCGCGCGCGGCGCTGGCCTCCAGTCGCATCGAGAACGCGAACTCGGCGCCCAGCGTGCCGACTAGGGCCAGCACGAGGAGGACCGCGACCAGGGCGAATCCGCGCTCCTCGGGCCGGCTCGCCCCCCCTCGGTGGCCAGTCTCGGCGCTCACGGCATCACCGTGCGGAGCGGGATAGTGAGCGACAGGGTGTCCTCGGACCAGCCGTTCCGCCGGATGGACACCGTGATCCGAACGGCTCGTGGCAGCGCGTTCTCATCCTTGCCGTCCCAGCGCTCCTGCCACGCGCCGGTGGCGTCAAGGTATGCCAGCTCAAGCCGGTGAATCGTTGGATCGCGGAGGACCAGGTCAGCCTTGCTGAATGGATCGCGGTTCGGCAGGAGGCGCTGCCGCACCTCCAGCGCCGGATCACCCTCGCTGTCCCGCCCGATCACGACCGCGGTGAAGGCTACGGGGATGGGCGTGGGTACCGCCGGCGCCTGAGTAACTAGCTCCAGCTGTTCGGTGGTACCGCGAAACAGCACCACGATCTCCGGCGCCTCGCCGGCCGCCGCCTGATAGGGGTAAGCCGCGCCCACCGTACGCCCCAGGACGAGGGCGATGCCCCTGAGATGCTGGTGAGCCTCCGCCCGGTCCTCGCCTTGGGCCGAGGCGGCCAGGACCACGCGAAAGCCGCCAAAGCCAATCGCCAGCATCGCGCCCACGATCGCTAACGCGATCATCAGCTCGAGAAGCGTGAACCCGCGTTGGGCGTCGGGGTCCTTCACTGGGTGCCGCCGCCCCGCGGAATGGGGTTCTGCCCGAGTGCTGCGCGCGTTCCGGGCACGGTCGTAACCGCCGGAACCGTCCGGAGCGTGGCCAGCTCTACCTGCCGGCGCTCGTCCCAGGTCACCCGCACGGCGATCTCGAAGACCCGCCAGCGCGGCGGCCTGCCCGGGAGCGCCAGTTCCGGGGCTTCGACCAGCCGGATCACGCGCTCCCAACGGAAGCCGGCCTCCGCGCCGTGCTCACGCTGCTCGTCGGGAACCAGCACCTCGCGGACCCTTTGGTCTGCCAACTGCGTGGCGCGCTGGTGATCGCCGGAGAGCTTGAGCAGGCGCAGGTCCTGCGCCCAGCCCTCGAAGATCTCGCCGTTGTCATCTCCTCGCCCAAGCCTCGGAAGACAAGCACGAGGGGCCCACGATCCGAGCCCCTCGTGCCCGTGTTCGGTCGGAACTTGGCTACTTATGGATCTGGATGTTGCCTCCTTCCAGAACGTGCTTGCCGGAGTCATAGGGCTTGCTCAGGCGGATGCGGTACGTATCGAATCCCTTCCCTGGCTCGTTCACGTCCTCCACGTCGATCCGGTAGATGAACGTGCCAGTGCCGTCGATGGTCGCCTCGCCGTGGATCGCCGCCTGCTTCGGCCCCATCGTCGGAAGGTTGCAGGTGACCGCGAGCACGTTGATCGAGTGGACGTTCATGGGTTCTGCCGGCCCCTGATCCTGGTACTCCTCCTGCCCCGTGGGCTCGCTCGCGCTGTTGACCTTGGCGTTCCCGCCGAAGTTGGCCCGATCGCCGTTATCGGCGTGGATGAACCCGCCGTACGTGATGTCCACCTCGCAGAGTGCGGTGCTCACCGGCGGCGTCCACACCTTCGCAGCGTTGTCGGACGGCTCGTCGGCGTCCTGGGTGCCGTTGCCGTTGGTGTCGGCGAAGGCGTGGATCACGTCCGGGCCGAGCAGCTCCGACGTGTAGCAGAACGTGGCTTGACCACTTGCGTTCGTCTTGACTGAGCCGCTCGACGGAGAGCGCCCGATCGACGGGGTGACCGAGAAGACGACAACTACGCCCTTGACGGGGTTCCCGAAGGCATCCGTGACCGTCGCCGTCACGCAATGCTCGGTGTCGACCGGGTTCGTGGCTGCTTTGGGTTCCAGGTCGAGCCTGGCTGGCGGCCCCGCGGTCACCGTCACGTTGATGAGCTGGACCGCCCGCCGGGCGCCGTCGACGACCGCCGTGACCGTGCACGCGTAGTCTCCGGCCAGGGTCGGCGCCGTGATCGTCTCCGTGAACGGAATGTCGACCGGGGCTGTGAACGGCCCGTATGGCGGAGACGGGCTGAAGCTGATGCCCAGCTGACAAGCCGGACTGACTTCCAGATCGACCCGGTTGATCTGCGCCGCCCTCGCCATGACCAGACTGACGATCTCGGCGGACAGACTCGAGCCGCTGCCGGCGTTGACCGCATCGCCACCCGTGGGCCCGGCGAGCTCCTTGTAGCAGTCGAGTGGGATAGAGTTGTTGTAGCGAATCATCAGGAGCGTGATGTTGTTCGCACTAAGGCCGGCGATGGTGGCGGCGGTATGCAGGTCATCCGCGTCGCCGACGACCATGTCCCGGCCCGGGTCGACGGGTGACTGACTGCCGCACGCGGGGAAACCAGTCGTATTCTGCACCGGGTCGTGAGGCGGAGCGTCGCCGAGCACGACGAGGAATTGGACCGCCTGCGGATTGCGGTCGGCGACCAGCACCGGGTCCGAGTACGCTTCGAAGAAGACTCGGTTATACGCCTCCGCAAAGTCGCCGCCACCGTTGGCGGACATTGTGTTGATCGCGGCCGCGAAGGTCATGCAGTCCGCGACGAAGCCGACGGTCCGCGGCAGGTACGGGTAGTCGCCTGGACCCCCGTAGGCGGTGCTCG
>WNGG01008358.1_pt1 | contig 13625 bp, 7 predicted proteins | sample 5400661 | NCBI WGS metagenome assembly WNGG01 (sample SAMN13153372, study PRJNA577476) | soil metagenome | isolation source: 100 cm soil or saprolite under Garry oak tree replicate 1 | place: USA:California | collected 2016-06-15
TCACCGCCGCCGACGGCACCCAGGCGCTGCGCGCCGCCACCGACAACCGGCCCGACCTCGTCGTCCTCGACCTCGGACTGCCCGACATCGACGGCGTCGACGTCATCCGCTCCCTGCGCACCTGGACCCCGGTACCCATCGTCGTGCTCTCCGGCCGGGTCGACAGCCACGACAAGGTCGACGCCCTCGATGCCGGCGCCGACGACTACGTCACCAAACCGTTCAACGTCGACGAACTGCTCGCCCGCATCCGCGCCGCCACCCGCCGCGTCACCACCGCCGACACCACCCCACCGGCGAGGATCGGCCGGTACACCATCGACCTGGCCGCCCGAACCGCTACCGACGGCGCCGGCACGCAGGTGCACCTGACCCGGACCGAGTGGCAGCTGCTCGACGTCCTGGTCCGCAACCCCGGCAGCCTGGTCAGCCAGCGGCAACTCCTGCAACAGGTCTGGGGCCCGACCTACCTGGCCGAGACCGGCTACCTGCGCCAGTACATGGCCCACCTGCGCCGCAAGCTCGAAGACGATCCCGCCCGCCCGCAGCACCTCATCACCGAACCAGGCATGGGCTACCGGTTCCGCCCGTAAGCAGACCGGACGGCGGCCCGAGACGGCCGGTGAACCGGCGGCGGAAAGCCCGAAGCCGTTCTAACCCGCAAGTCGGCATCCTCGGCTCCACGACCACAACCACACCGGCGCCGGCGAACGCGGTGACCGGGCTGAGCAAGTCGTCCGCGATCACGTCGTACTCGACGGCATCGACCTGTCCGTCCCGCAAGCGACGATGTTCTCCCTGCTCGGCCCAAACGCAGCGAGATACGGTTGGCACCGACGCGTAAGGCCTGGACCGTGACGGCAGTCCGTAGACACTATGGAGTGATCAGCGCCCGACGCGGGGAGGCGTTCTCATGACTCGACGGACAGTTGTGCGGCGACGACTGCGGTACCGGAGGTCGCAGTGCCGTCCGGTCCGGGTGGTGGCGCGCACGCGCCGGCACAGGCTGGTGTATCGGGGCCATCACTCGGCTGGTGCCCGCCGTCCCTCGCGGGGACGGACCCGCCCCGCCCGGCGGGGCATCCATGCGTGAGCCACGCCGCCCGTTGCCGATGTCTCCAGTGGGATCGGCGGCGCGCCCGCGGTACGAGGACGACCCGCCCGGGCAAGCGGTAGCCCTGGCCTGACCGCTCGGCGAGGGGTACGCCGTCTGATCGACGCCGCCGCTCGGTCTCGCTAGGGCACGGTGCACCGTGCCCGCCGTGCCTACAGTCGGGCTACCCGCGGCGTCGGTTCCGGCCGGTCTTCGCGCGCCGCGGATCGGCGGCGTGGCGCAGCAGCCGGGCGGTGGCCTCCGCCGCCTGGTGCTGGGTGGCCGGGAGGACGTTGGTGTACAGGTCGGCGGTGATACCGATGCTGGCGTGCCCGAGTTGATCCTGCACGGTCTTCAAGTCGGCGCCGGCGGTGTGCGCGAGGGTGGCCGCGCCGTGGCGCAGGTCGTGCAGCCGGATCGGTGGTAGCCCGGACCGGACGACGAGGACCCGGAAGCGTTGGCTGACGTAGTCCGGGTGCAGCGGGCTGCCGTCGGGCCGGGTAAACACGTACCCCGACTCGTACCATGGCCGGCTGGCGGCCCGCGTGGCAGCCTGTTCGGCCTGTTGGCGGCGGGTATGCCGGCGCAGCACCGCGACCGTCTTCTTGTCCAGCGCGATGGTCCGTGTCCCGGCGGCGGTCTTGGGTGGTCCTTCGTGGACCCGGTATCCGGCACTGGTGCGGGCCCGGCAGATCCACGCCTCCCGCGTGTCCAGATCGAGGTCCGTCCACTGCAGGGCGACCGCCTCGCCGCGGCGCAGCCCGCGCAGGGCGATCAGCCACCACAAGGCCCGCAGCCGGTCCCCGCGCGCCACGTGCAGAAAGGCCGCCAGCTGGTGCGGGGTCCAGATCGCCATCGCGGGCCGGGTACCGGTGGCCTGCCAGTGGGCGACCCGGGCCGGGGTCCACACCACCGCCCGGGCCCGGGGCCGAATCGGAAGCTCCATCCGGCGGGCTGGGTTGTCGGGGATCAGCCCCTCTCGGACAGCGCCGTTGAGCGCCGCCTGCAGCGTCGTCCGGACATGGTGCAGCGTGCAAGGAGTGTGCAGTTCCCCGAACCTGTTGCGCCCCGCGGCGATCTGGGCGAACGCGGCGGCCAGGTGTTGGGTGCTCAGGTCCGCAAGCCGCAGGTGGCCCAGCTGCGGGATCAGGAACTGCTCGATGTATCCCTGGTGGGACAGCCTCGTGGTGGGGCGGATGCTCACCCGGGTCGATATACCCGCCCCGGCGGAGCCGCTCCGCCCGCCCGAACGCGTTCGGCGCCGAGCAGGCGAAGTACCAGGACCCGTGGGCCAGCTCGTTCAACCTGGGACAGGCCCTGTCCAACCGCCGACCGGTGGCCGGATTCCTGCACCCACACCGCTTGAAGACCGCGCCAATGTCGGCCATTTGTTACCTCCTTGCGCAACAACAAGATCGTCGACGTTGATCGTGAAGGCAGGAGGTGCTATCTGGAATCAACATAGTGGTCTGATCAGGAAGAAAACGGACAGCGGAATTTGTGGAGGTTGTCGATCATGTACCGGGCTTTGAGACACGACGGCCCCGTTGCGCGGAGGGTGGCTGGTTTGTTGGCCGGCTGGTGTCGGCCGTACGAGTGGCGATGAGTGTCGTACCCCTGACCTACAGTCGATGGTGGCGCAGCCAGGAGGGTCTTGTGGGAGGTGATCGGGGGGCCGTGGGTCAGCTGACATCGATAGCGCCGTCCGGACATGGGTCGGGCGTCGCGGTGCTGCGATCGTCGGGCTGGACCGCAATCTGGGCATGCTCCGGTCGGTTGTGTTCGCGCCGGTGCGGCGCGCAGTCGCGGGCGACGGTTCCGGTGTGGACGGTTGAGGAACACAGCGACGTGGCCGTCCACATTCTTGATCCTGGCTGTCCTGCCGCTGGGCGTTGGACCTGGCGCCCACAATGGGACTGCAGTGTCGCCTCGGCCGGCCTGAGGTAGGGCGAGGTGGTGGCACGGTCTGCTGAGCAGCTGATGTACGAGTTCCGTACGAACGCTGCCGTCGACGTGACCATGGCATTGCTGCGTTCGACGCACGCCGCGCTGCATCTTGCCCTGATGGCGGCTCACCTGGGCGACGGTCAGATCGTTGACGGCCAGACGCTCACCGCGGCGATCAACGCGGATCTACCGACGCTGCTGAGGGATCTGTCCGAGACCGACAGCTCGGACGACGACACCGTCGACATGATGGACGCCGATCGGCTGCTGAGCCGGTGGACCAAACGGGGCTGGGTCTATCGCAGCGTGGACCCCGCGACACGGGTCGAGCGCTACCAGCTGACCTCGGGCGCCGTCGCGGCGGTGCGGCAGATGCGCAACCTGCAACGGCACAGCTCGGTGGCGACCGAGTCGGCCCTGGCGATGGTGATGGCCGAGATGCGGCACGTCGCGACGGAGGCAAATCCCGATCCGTTCGTGCGCCGCGAGGCGATAAACGCCCAGATCGCGGCGCTCGTGGCCCAGCGCGACGCGCTCGATCAGGGGGCATTGCCCGAGGTCAACCACCGCGATCTGGTCGACCGTGTGGTGGCGCTGGCGCATCTGGTGGAGCGGATTCCGGCAGACGTGGCCCGCTACGGCGAGCAGATGCACACGAACACAGCGACCTTGTTGAGGCAGACGCTGGTCGACGATCCTTCGGAGTTCGGCGAGGTGCTGGCACGGATGTTCGCCGGCCACGATGTGATCGCCGAGTCGCCAGAAGGGCAGGCATTCCGCGCCTTCGCCACGCTGATCGCGACGCCGTCGCAGCGATCGCAGTTGGAGACCGACATCGTCGAGATCACCGAGCGGATCCGGGGGCTGCCCTCTCACGTGGTCGATGCACTGGGCGGCTTCATCGACGCGATGTGGCGGCGCGTCCAGGACGTCGAGGACATCCGCGCCCTGGCGTTTCGGCGGATGAGCAACTTCGTGCGCGGTGGTGACGCCCTGCACTACCGGAGCCTGCGGACCCGCATCGGTGAGGCGCAGGCCTCGGCGTCGGCGGCTTTCACCCGGATGCACGGCGGGCGAGACATCGGGTTCGTCGTCCCACTCAGCGGCGTGAACGCACGGTCGGTGGGCCGTCTACGCCTGCACTCCGGCGATGCGACCAGGCCAGAGCTGGTGGTGGACTCGTCGAACGAGTTCGCGATCAATGCCGCGAACCTCGCCGGTCGTGAGTCCATCGACTGGGCGGCGCTGCGACACTCGATCAACATGGCGGTCGATGGCCATGGTGGGTTGGCCACGCTGCCCGAGGTACTGGAGCACCTGCCATCTGCCCGCACCGGCGACGTGATCGGGCTGTGGCTGCTCGCCAGCCGCCACGGCGCCGCGGACGAGCACGCACGGTCGGTGGTGATGGTGGAGACCATACGCGGTCGTCGCGAACTCACCGTTCCCTACCTGGTGTTCGGGGAGACGGTGCCGGAGCCGGCCGGTCCGCGTCCGGCTGTTCAGGTGGTCGGCTCCGCGACCGCCACTGTGGAGGGTCTGTTCGATGTCTGACAAGGCTCCCGACTTCTCGGCCGTGTTCGCCGACCTGTTCACCTACCCTGGCGCGCAACCGGACAGCTCGACAGATCTCGACCTGGCCCAGGTCTTCGCCACGACGGCCCCACCCGGCACGACAGTGGACAGCGGCGAGCGGGTAGCCAGATTCGACGGCGACACCAGCCAACTGCCGCCCGAGGTGTGCTGGACCTTGCAGGAACTTGTCGCAGCACCGCACATCAGCGAGAAGTCACGACGGCACTGGGCAGTCGTGCTGCAGTACGAGGACGTGCTGCGCCACCGGCTGTCCGAACTCGGGCTGATCCTGGAGCTCAGCCACGAGCACCGGTACGCCTTCACGCGCCAGGCGGACGACCCGAGCCCGTACAGTCGGGCGATCCTGCGGACCAAGACGCTTAGCCTCGCGGCCAGCGTTCTCGTGCTCTACCTGTACCAGCTCTACTTGATCTCCCCGGACGAGCCGGTGGTCGAGACCGCGGACATGATCGATCACATGATGGCGTACAAGCCGGCGACGGACACCGATGAGGCTGCCTTCCAGAGGAAGATCCGAACAGCGATCGGCACACTCGATGACGCCGCGATCATCAAGCAGGTGAAGGGCACCGACCGCTACGTCATCAACAGCGTCATCACGTCGATGCTCACGGCGGACCGGATCGACGCTCTTGACCAGCGGTACCAGGCGATCGCACGTGGGGACGTCGCCGAGAACGGTGAGGAGGCTGCGGGCGATGGCTGAACGGACCTCATACCTGGGCCAGGTCCGCCTGACCCGCCTGCAGGTGGTGAACTGGGGGACCTTCTGCGGCTACAAGGACCTTCCCATCAGCCCGCAGGGCGTGCTGTTCACGGGGCCGTCCGGATCGGGCAAGTCGTCGCTGATGGATGCTCATTCGGCCGTGCTCCTGCCGACCCTTGACCAACGGTTCAACGCGTCGGCCGACCTCACCGCCCGGGGCGCCAGGCAGAGCACCCGCAACGCGGCCGCCTACGTGCGCGGGGCGTGGTCGGAGACCAGCGACGAGTACGACCAGTCGCACGTGCGCTACCTGCGCGGCGGGAGGCCAACCTGGTCCGCGGTCGCGGCGACCTACGACGATGGCCTCGGCCGGGTCACCACGGCCGTCGTGGTGAAGTGGTTCACCGGCACCGACACTGACGGCGCCTCCCTCAGGACCATGCACCACGTGCACGACGGCGAGTTCGAGCTGACCGTGCTCAACGAGTGGGCCGAGCGCGGCTTCGACACCGCGTGGTTCAAGCGCACCTACCCGCCGGTGTGCCGCACCCCGGACCAGACCAGCTACCTGAGAGAACTGCGCGGCCGGGCGCGGCTGGGGGACTCTCATCACGCCCTCGCCCTGCTCGGCAAGGCCAAGGCGATGAAGAACGTCGGCGACCTGAACCTGTTCATCCGCGACAACATGCTGGACGAGCCGGAGACTTTCGCTGCGGCGCAGCGCATGTTGAGTCTGTTCCAGCCGCTGAACGAGGCGCACCGCACGGCGGAACGTGCCTATCACCAGTCCAACACCCTGGCCGAGCTGCCGCAGCTGTGGGCTCGGTACCAGGAGAGCCGCGCAACCCGCCATCTCGCGGACGCGCTGCTGGGCGAGCCGATCGATGTCTACCTCCGTCACGTCTACATCGACGTTCTCGACAGCGAGATTGAGGCCATCGACCGGCGCGTCAGCGACCTGGACGAGCAGTGGCAGGCGCAGGAGAAGGCCGCAGATTCGGCACAGCGGGAGTATGAGGCGTTCAACCGCCGGTTTGAGCAGGAAGGCTCGGCGCTTGCGCAGCTGACCGCTGCGTTGCCAGGGGCCGAGGCGGAGGCGGCGGCCTGCAAGCGGGCCTACTCGGTGTACAGCGGGCTGGTCACCACCAGACTCGACCTGCCCTGCCCGGCGGAGGAGACCGCCTTCGGAGAACTGCGGCGCGAACTGCCAGCCATCGGCGATGCCGCGACCGAGGCGACTCCCCAGGCTGAGGAGCAACGCACCAAGGCCCTCAAGCAGTACGCGGACACGGCGCACGAGCACCAGAGCGCCCACGACGACCTGGTCGCGCTGCAGTCGGCCAGCAACCTGATCCCCGCCGAACATGCCCGACGCCGGGACAGGATCGCTGCTGGCGCCGGCGTACCCGCCGCCGACCTTCCCTACGCCGCGGAGCTGATCGACATCGCCACCGGCGAGGAGCGCTGGCGGCCAGCCGCCGAGAAGGTTGTCCGCTCCTTCGGCCTGCGGCTGCTCGTCCCCGAGCGTCACAAAGACGCCGTTCGACGGTTCGTCGACGAAAACGACATGCGGGCCGTCGTCGAGTACAGCATCGTCACCGCCACTTCCACCCACCGGCCGACCCCGCGGCCGAAGACCCTGGCCTCGAAGCTCACCGTCGACCATCGGCATCCCAGCGCGGCGTGGCTCGCGGTCCAGATCGCCAACAGGTTCGAGCACGTATGCGTGGAGACCGCACGCGAACTCGAACCGCACCGCCTCGCCGTCACCGTGCGAGGCACCGTCAAGATGGCCAATAACCACTACCGCAAAGACGACCGGCCGGAACTCAGTAGCCCATCCAGCTACATCCTCGGCGCGAACACGGTGGCCAAACGCGCCGCTCTCAAAGAGGAGGTCGACCGGCTCGCGGCGCAGGTCAAGCGTGACCACGAGGCCGCCGACGCGGCAGACACCGCGCTGCGCAACTTGCAGGCCCGGATCGAGGCGGTGGCCCAACTGATCGAGTACGCGTCCTGGCCGGAGGTCGACCAGGTCGGCGCAGCCAGGCGTGTCCACACCATCAAGGAGCAGATCGACGCGATCAAGGCGGACAACGTCAACCTCCGCGAACTTGAGGAAAAGAAGGACCGTGCCTTCGCCGCCTGGAAACAAAAGCTGCAGGCCAGCGGGAACACGAGGCGCGACATCGAGGAAGCCGGCCGCCGGCAGACCGCGCTGGTCGACATCCTCGACGCCGAACAGCGCAAGCCCCACCGGATCACCGACGAGGACCACCTCGAGTACCTGGACAAGGTCCTCGCCGCGATCGACGCCCCTGACCTACCCGAAGACATGCCACGCGCGCGGGTCGCGTTCCGCAGGGAACTCGACCAGCGCCGCAAGGAAGCCGACGCCGACCGTGCCCGGGCAGAAGCAAAGATCAAGACAGCGATCGACCGTTTCATCGAGCTATGGCCGGACACCGCGCCAGACACGTCCGGGGACGTCGACCGCTGCGGGCAGGACTTCGTCGCCCTCTACGAGGAGATCATCCAACGTCGCCTCCACGAGGCGATGGAGAAGTTCAAGCACATCATCAGCGAGGACATGGTCCCGTCAATCGCTGTCCTGCAAAGGGCGATCGAGACCTCCACCGGACAGATCAAAGACCGCATCACCATGGTCAACGATGCGCTCAACCGCGCCCAGTTCAACCCCGACACCTTCCTGCAGATCGCCTACAAGGCCGCCATGTCCGACGACGTGAAGAACTTCCGGGCCCAGGTCGACGAACTGCTACGCAACGCGTCGGCCAGTCGTCGCGGCGACCGTGAATCGCTCGCCCAGTTCCAGCGAGTCCAGCGGCTCATGGCGGCGTTCACCGCGGACACCCCCGAGGCCAAGCGTTGGCGCGCAAGCGTCCTGGATGTACGCAACGCATTCGCGTTCTACGCGCGAGAGATCGATCACGAGGGCGTCACCCGAGCCACCCACAGCAACACCGCCGTCAACTCCGGCGGCGAGCAGGAGAAGTTCGTGGCCTTCTGCCTAGCCGCGGCACTCAGCTACAACCTCGCCGACGCCAACTCCAACGGCATGCCACGCTTCGCGCCACTGATGCTGGACGAGGCCTTCAGCAAGTCCGACGAGGACTACTCGGCCCAGGCCCTGTCCGTCTTCGACGAGTTCGGCTTCCAACTGCTCATCGCCGCCCCCATCCGGATGTCCGGCATCGTAGAGCCCTTCATCGGACAGGCGATCCTGGTCGAGAAGCGCATGGCGCCCGACGGAGCGCACTCCAACGCCGCGAGCGCGACATTCGGAGAACTCGCCGCGCGGCGGTCCGCTGATCCTGACGAGGGCTCCGATGCGCACACCTGACGAAATCGACGTCCTGCTACGCCACCGCTTCGACCGCGACTTCCCCGGCTGGGCACGGGGAGACGGCAGCTGGCCTCTGCGCCTCGGCCTGTCCCCGCCGACGACGCAGCAGCGGACCACCGATCCGATTGCCTGCCACACCTGGGCCGACCAGTGGCGCGCCTACCAAGGACCAGGTCGCGTCGAGTACGACACCGTCCGCTTCCCAACCGGCAGCCACGACATGCCCCGACGAGTCGTATTCGACAGCCCGCACCAGGTCGCCGCCAACAGCGTCGACACCGACGCGCGATGGAAGACCTGCGGCGCCCGGCTGACCTCACTACAACGCACGTTCCCCGACGCCAGGTTCTCCGGCGTCGTGCGCCGCATCACCGACCTCGCCGAGCCAGACTACGAGCGCCTCACCGACGTCGTGACGTGGCTGACAACCAACCCCACGTCCGGCATGCTGATCCGCCAGCTCCCCATCGAAGGCATCGACACCAAGTGGCTCGCCCGCCATGCGAACCTGGTCCTGGCCCTGCTCGGCGACGAGGCCACCACAGATACCGGCGACAACGACGACCACGCCGCGACGTTGTCCCGCCGGCGCGAGATCCACCGACGCCTCGGGCTACGCACGCCACCGGAACTCGTTCAGATCGCCGTGTTGTGCCCCGCGCTACGAAAGCAGATCGGCGGAATGCGGCACCTCGCAGCGAGCATCGACGACCTCAACGCCTGGGACAACCAACCGGACCTCGTGGTCATCATCGAAAACAAGGAGACCGCATACGCGCTCACCACCGACCACCCCGGGATGATCGTGCTCCACGGCGAGGGCTTCGACGTCGCGACATACGCCCGCATCACCTGGGTGTACACCGCGGCCAAGGTCGTCTACTGGGGCGACATCGACCTGCCCGGGCTGCACTTCCTCGACGACCTCCGCGCGTACGGAGTGTCGGCCCACAGCATCCTGATGGACCTGCCCACACTGACCAGGTTCCGGCACCTCGCCGTGGAGGGGGCGGCACCATTCCGCAACGACGTACCACACCTCGACCGAGCCGGACGTGCCCTGTACGACTATCTCGTCGATCACGCCAGGACGACCGGACGTGGCCTCCTGCTCGAACAAGAGCGCATCCCGTGGATGCATGCCAAGACCGCTCTGCTGACCGCTACAACACTCGCAGGCTGCCCGGAAGGCAACGAAGCAAGTGAAGGGCGGACGGATCCCGTCGGCGTTCCTGCATCGGGGCGGCTCGGGCCGGTACCGCACACGGCCGACGAATGGGCACCGAGATGATCACCAGTATACCGGGACCGCAGGGCCGATCGAAAACGCTTACGTGGCGGTGCTCCTGGCCTGTACCTCGTCCTGGGCGGGCGTTGATCGATCGGCGGATCTACTTGCCAGCCGCGCGGTTCCCTAGCTAACGGCGCTTGCGGCGCTCACCTTTTCTGTCCTGGGCGAGTTTGCCAGCGACCTAGGTTTCTAGCGTCTCGATGGGGACGACGGGGATGTCCGAGGCCAGCACGCGTGGGGAGATGAGATCGCGGCTCGTGACGATGACGGGGGCGACAGCCCAGCCATCCGGTCTGCCGTCGATGTGTAGGTATGAGAGTGTGAGCGCAAGGTGGTCGCGGACCCATTGAGCGCGTCGGCTGAGCTTGAACAGCGCGCTCTTGTTGCCTTTGAGGAGGTCCTCGGCTTCGTTGGCCAGTTCGGCGGGGTTGCGGGCCATTTCGAAGTCCTTCGCCTCGGCTAGGATCAGGATCTTGCTTGCCAGGTTCGCGCCTATGGCGTCGACGTCGCCGAGGTCGTGGCCGTCCCGCGAGCGTAGCCGTTGGCCGCCGATCTTGGATACGCCCTTGGCGGTGGTGCCACATCCGGCCGCTTTCAGTGTGGCCTCAACCAGCAGTTCGAACTGTTGGTTCTGGTCCTGTCGGATCCTCCCCAGGAGGGTTGTCATCGGCCGTGAGCGTGCTCGCATACGGCCCGAGTAGACGAGGTCGAGCCAGTAGGGGCCGGACGCCCATAGTTGGCGGATGCCCCAGACCAATGTCGGGCTTCCGTTGGGAGGTTCGACTTGAACGAGAGGGCGTCGCAGGTAGGACCACTCGCGGTTGTAGCGCCACGGGTAGGCGTCGACGCCTACAGACAGGAATTCCGGTCGTGGTCGTAGCGTAAGCCGGTCGATGAACGCGGCGATCTGCCCGTCGGACCAGCCCAGGGCGCTGCGCAGTTGTTCTTCCACCTCACTGCGGGGAAGCGAGTACGGCTCCTCCGTGCATCGCTCGTCACCGAATGCGATCAGTTCGCCGAGACCGTGTCCCAGGTCGGTGAGCCTGAAGCCGAACTCGGCCGTGGCCGCTGCCTCGACTTCGGGGGAGGGTGGCTTGGCTGTGTCTCTGGGTGTTGGGAGTCTCGGCTCCAGCGCGAGCTTGCGTACCGACTCGGCGTTGGCGGCGGCAATGGCCTTCGTTCCCGCCTCGTACCGGTCGCCCCGTGATACCCCTAGCCTGCCGGACTCGAGGAGGGCCAGCTGGCATTCGGAGAAGTCGTGGCGGATGGCGTCGGACAGGGTCGCTCGGGAGACCAGTTCCGCGGCGAGGGCGAGGAGATGGTCGTAGGTTTCGAGCGTGAGTGGAGCCGGACCCGAGGGAGGCGTGGCCGCGACGTACTCGACGAGGAATCGGCTTGCTACCGCTGCCTCGACCCGCTGCTTGTGCTCGCGTATCAGGTCTTGGGCGAGTTGGCTCGACTCGCCGAAGCAGGCGATCCTTGCGGGCAGGTTGTCCCGGCTGACTGCTTCGTCGTGCAGCAGCGCCTCGTTGCGCGCGATGAGTTCATTGAGCAGCCCGGCAGGGGACAGCCTCGCCACCGCTGTGGTGATGCGGTCGAAGTAGTGGCCGACGACATCGCGCAGGACATCGGTACGCCGGTCAACCGGGACGGGGCCTACTGGTAGGCCGCGATCGGCGAGCCAATGGCCCAGTTCGTCGAGGATGTTCGCTGTTTCGGCCGGCTGCACCATGCGCGCGTGCGGAAGCTGGCCGGGGCGAAGGGGCACCTCGTGGGCGGTTATGGACCGCAGCATCTTCTTGGGGCCAGGCGGAGCCAGGTCGTCGACGAGTTGCGCAAGGTCGAGTGTGTGATCGCCTGCCGCGTCGGTGAGAAGGGTGAGCAGGGCGTGGACAAGCAGTCGGTCGGCGTTGTTGTCCGACGAGAGCAGGAGATGTGCACCGTCAGCGGACAGTCGCAGCCGTAGCCGGTCTTCGTCTGGGCTGTCGGCGCGGATCCATGAGCTCGCCTGGCTCTGTGGCATTGTGCCGGCCAGCACGGCCTTCCACTTGCCAGTGTCGTCGAACACCACGTTCACGTTCAGCCGGCCTGATGGACCCGCGGCGCGCAGCAGTCCGGGCTGTAGCTTGGAGATCTGCCAGGTCCAGTACGCCAGGGCCTCCACGACCGTGTTCCCGAGATCGTTGAGGTCGGCATCGACGAGATGGGCCGCCCCGAACCAGATGTCAACGTTCTCCAGTTCGACGAGCACCTCGTGTTCGACATAGCGGGGATGTGTGAAGTAGATCGGCGCTGTCGAACTGCCGTACAGGGCGAGCACCTCAATGTAGGAGGGCTTGTGCGGGCTTCGCACCTCATGCCGGTCGATGCGTCGTTGGGCCTCGATCCTGAGGGGCAAGGCGCTGGCGACATCGACCGACAGCACGTTAGGTTTGCGGTCATCGCCGAGGTAGTAGCTGCGGTCGTTGTCCCGGTAGATCGCGTAGTTGTCGAGCTTGCTCCACGACAACACCTGAACCTCGTCGTGCAGCCGGTTGTCCGCTTGAGCGAACCTCCACAAGAACAGGGGGTCGCCGCCGTCGAGCTCGATCATGACCCGTAGGTCCTCGAGCAATACCATCAGCATCGGCCCGGTCCGGCGACGCTTCTGTAGCCCCAGGAAGATGCTCCTGCCGACGCCTTCATTGACGATGAGTCGAAGGGTCTGTGAGTCCTCAGGGACGTCGCCCGGCGGGTCGATCAGGTCCTGTACCCGCTCGCCGAGTTTGGTAACGTCCCATGGCCCGAACGGCTCGTCAACGGAGTACCCGGAGAGGTCGTCGGTGACCACGGCGAGGTCGATGAACTTGTCCCCGGCCATGGTGAACCTTCGCCGTGTGATGAGCGGATCATCGGTGTTGTCCGCCGGCCCGATCGGTTCGGCACCAAAGAGGGCCAATAGCTGACTGGTCTGTTCCACGACCTGTTGACGGAACGCTTGGGCCAACTGGTCGCGGCAGCCGTGCTCGGCCGCCAGCAGGATGAGGTGATGGCGTAACGCGGAGGCCAGTTCGCCTGGGTTGGCGATCACGATGCCGTCCCCGGTCGCCAGCAGGGGCGTCACGATCAGCCCGTCGTCGCTACCACTGTCGAGTTTCAGCGGATGTTCCGCGACCGCGACGGACAGGCGCCGCACGACGGGAATCGCCGCCCCTGGGAGCAGCGCCGCGAGCGCGGCGAAGTCGAACGTGACTGCTTGCCGCAACTGGTTCAGCCTGGTCTCGCCCGGGACGAAGACTTCGCCCGTCTTCGACTCCGGAGGGGCGATCCCGCGGCGCAGCCCCGCTGCTACACACATGGTGTGGCTGAGTCTCAACAGCACCAGGGTCAGAAGGTTCGCGTCTTCCCGGTACTCGGTTGGAAGGGCGTCCCCGACTGGGGCGAAGATGCTTCGCAGTAAGAGCCTGTTGGCAAAGGGTTCAGGCCGCTTGACGATCTTGTTGAGGGAGTGCCGTAGCGCGATCACCGCCCCACCGTGGATGGGGCGGCGCTCCGGTCGTCTCGCGCACCAGCTGACGTGTCATGATCATGATAGTGGCCCACAACACCATCGCCTCGTGGTGCTCGGGTCGGCGCTCATAGTCAC
>WNGG01015861.1_pt1 | contig 13625 bp, 10 predicted proteins | sample 5400661 | NCBI WGS metagenome assembly WNGG01 (sample SAMN13153372, study PRJNA577476) | soil metagenome | isolation source: 100 cm soil or saprolite under Garry oak tree replicate 1 | place: USA:California | collected 2016-06-15
GACAGCGTGCCCGGCGCGCATTCCACAGTGATTTCAGCGCTCGCGTTCAAGTTAAAATTTTGCGAAATCGTGACAAACAGGCGTTCCAGCTGCGCTACCTCTAAGATGGTGGGAGTGCCGCCGCCAAGATAGACAGAATCTACGGCGTCATCAATCAGACCGCCCATCTGCTCGGCGGTTTCGCGGGCGTGCTCGATTTCGAAGCAAGCGCGGGCGATGTACCGGTCGAACACGGCACGCGAAAAAACGTCGGAGGCGAAGTTGCAATAGGTGCATTTCGTTTTGCAGAACGGCACGGAAATGTACAATCCAAGCGGCATCTGTATGATTATCCCACTGCCGGCGTAACTGGAGACGGAAAGCTCGCATCAGACAGATCTCAACCTCATTCATGCTGCCTCGCGTCGTCATCACAGGAATGGGCGTCGTAAGCCCGAACGGTACCGGCAAGGAAGCCTTCTGCCGGGCCGTGCTCGCCGGGAAGTCCGGCGTGAAACGCATTTCGCGGTTCGACTCTTCTCCGCTTCTTGTCCACATCGCGGGCGAGATCCCCGAGTTCGATGAGCTTACTTGGGTAGACGCTCGTGAACGCAAGCATGTGTCGCGGGTTGTCCCTCTCTGCCTTGCCGCTACCACCGAAGCGGTCGCCGACTCCGGGCTCGACATGACGAAAATGTCGATTGATGAAAAACGGCAAATCGGGATCGTGCTCGGAACTGGCGGCGGCGCACAAGAATTTTCCGAGCAGCAATACCGCTTATGGCACAGCGGCAAAGAGAAACAGGTCAGCCTGTTCTGCATTCCTTCCGGGACCATGGGCACGATTCCCAGCGAAATCAGCATGCGATTCGGCTTCCGCGGCTACAGCCACGTCGTTACCGCGGGATGCACTTCCTCGACCGACGCGCTTGGCTACGCATATCAGCACATTCAGGCAGGCGTGCAGCCCATGTTTTTGGCGGGAGGCGTGGATTCTCCCGTCACTGAGGGAATCATCAAGGGCTACACCATGCTGCGCGCCTTAACGCAATCCTGGAACCACGCGCCGGAGCGTGCTTCGAGACCGTTCTCTGCCGATCGCGACGGTTTTGTGCTCGCCGAAGGCTCCTGGATGTTTGTTCTTGAAGAGTACGAGCACGCCAAAGCACGAGGCGCAAAGATTTATGCGGAGGTCACTGGCTATGGCGCCACCTGCGAGGCTTATCATCGCGTTCGCATGAGTGATTCACCGGAAGAACCGGCGCGCGCCATCACTTTGGCGCTGGAAGAATCGAAGATCGCACCTGAAGACATTCAGTACGTGAGTCTGCACGGGACGTCAACGGAGATGAATGACCGTTTGGAGACGCGCGCCGTGAAACTGGCCTTGGGCGATCACGCATACAAGATTCCCATGACCGCGTTGAAATCGCAGATCGGACACGCCCAGGGTGCATGTGGCGCAGCCAGCGTGGCCGCGACGCTGATTGCCATGGAACATGGAACGGTCCCTCCGACCATCAATCTTGATTCACCTGATCCGGATTGCGACCTCGACTACGTTCCTGATGTCGGACGCAAGGCAAGCATCGAGCATGCGGTGTGCAACTGCGTGGGATTCGGGTCGAAGAATTCAGCGCTGGTACTGAAGAAGACCGCGTGAAAGCTATACGATCTTCGCCACCAGATCGTACTCATGCGTTTCGGTGATCTGGCAGCGATAAAACTCCCCGGGATTGGGCGCCAGTCCCTCGGGAACGTCAGCGATATAGAGTTTGCCATCGATTTCGGGGGCATGCATCACGGTGCGGCCCTCAAGCAGCAGATCGCTTTCTTCCGATGGCCCTTCGAGAAGTACGTCGAATTCTTTCCCACGCAACGCTTTCTTCTTACGCTTGCTGATTCCCTTCTGGATTTGCATTACGTGCTTGCGCCGGCGCTCGATTTCGCGAGGCGAAAGCTTTTGGTCGAGTGAAAAAGCGGTGGCGCCCTCCTGGTCGGAGTAGGCGAAGGCGCCCATCCAGTCGAATTCCGCCGCCCGAACAAAATCACAAAGCTCTTCAAATTCTTTTTCAGTTTCGCCTGGAAATCCCACAATGAATGAAGTGCGCAAGGTAACGCCCGGAATGGTGCGCCGCATCTTTTCTATAGTGCGCAGGAAAATGTCTGCGCTGCCGCCGCGCTTCATTCGCTTCAGAGTCGCGGCGGAGGCGTGTTGCAACGGGACGTCCATGTAAGAGCAGATCTTCTCGTGGGCGGCAATGGTTCCAAGCAGGCGCCCGGTGATCTTGTTGGGGTACGCGTAGAGAAAGCGCACCCAGCGCAGCTCTTCGATGGCCGCGAGTCTTTCAAGCAGCAGGGCAAGGCCATCTTTCAGGTCGAAGTCTTCGCCGTAGCAAGTGGTGTCCTGACCGATCAGGGTGATCTCGCGCACGCCGGAGCGGGCAAGGCGTTCAGCCTCGGCAACAACTGACTCAAATCGGCGCGACCGAAATTTTCCTCGGAGCTGCGGAATGATGCAGAAGCTGCACGGGTGATCGCATCCTTCAGCGATCTTTATGTAGGCCGTGGAACGCGGCGTGGCCAGCACGCGCGGAGTGGCTTCGTTGTACAGATAATTTGGCAGGTCCGCGATGGCTCCGTCCCAGGATTCGCGGGAAAAGCGTCCTGCGGCGGCACGAGCATCGCCTTCAGGGCGCGAAGTAAGAATATTGAATGGCGAATCAGTCGCGGCAGGGGTAGCAATTCCGGCAGCGGCGAGAATATTTTCGAGCTCCCCGGTGCCTACCACAGCGTCCACTTCCGGAATGTTCTTGCGAATCTCGTCGCGGTAGCGTTCCACTAGGCATCCTGCGACGATCAACTTGCGGGCCTTCCCTGACTTGTGGCGGGCCATTTCCAGGATCGTATTCACCGACTCCTGTTGCGCGCTCTCGATGAATGAGCAAGTGTTGACGACGATTATTTCGGCGTCTTCAGCACGGGAAACAAGGTCGGCGCCGGCCTGGGCGAGCATGCCCATCATCACCTCGCTGTCCACCAGGTTTTTGGGGCAGCCGAGGCTCACGAATCCTACCTTGGGAGTGGCGGGTTTCGTTTCGGAGGTAAGCACAGACAAGGACTTCGACGACATGCGATCTCACTATTCTAACATCCGGCAAATGGCCCCCTCTGGTGCTCAGCGTCTGGGGGAACGGCGGCGGGATGAGCACCTAATAGCTACCCACTAGGACTCAACCACTCGTTACCTAGGGCATCTTCGCATTCGCTGGCAGAGAGGGTAGAGTTTTCCCATGAGCTCCAGCGCTGGAACCGGCAAACAATTCGTCTGCATGCAATGCGAACTGAATGAGGCAAAATGTGGCTGCGAGAAGTACTGCTGCTCCTGCCAGAGTCAGTTAGACGTTCGCCTCTGTCACGATGGCCTCTACTATTGTCCGCCTTGCCGGGAAGCCTGCGGCTACAGAACGTCTGACGAATAGGCTGCTCTGGAAATCAGATGACTACGGCTTCCTGATACTCGCCAAACACCCCGCGCATAGCGTCTGAAATCTCGCCTACCGTGGCATAGGTTTCCACGGCGGCAAGAATTCTCGGCATAAGGTTCTCGCCCGAACGAGCAGCCGCCTCGATGGCATTCATGGCCTGCTTCCAGGGGCCAGGATCGCGCCTGGATCGCAACGCGCGGACTCGCTCCACTTGTTTGCGTTCCAGCGACTCGTCAATGCGCTGGATTGGGACCGCTTTCCCTGCATCCTGAGCGAAGCGATTCACGCCTACTACCGTGGCCTCTCCGCTCTCAACTGCTCTTTGATATTCATATGCTGCATTCTGAATTTCCTGCTGCACATATCCACGTTCGACGGCTTTCAGCATTCCGCCCAGCGCGTCAATCTTCTCCAGGTAATCGTTCGCCCGCTTCTCAATCTCGTCTGTGAGGGATTCGATGAAATACGATCCCGCAAGCGGATCTATGGTGTTTGGCGCACCCGATTCATAGGCCACAATTTGCTGGGTACGCAACGCGATTCGCGCCGCCTGCTCGGTCGGAAGGGACAAGGCTTCATCGAAAGAATTCGTGTGCAACGATTGCGTGCCCCCCAGGACCGCCGCCATCGCCTGAATTGCCGTGCGCACGATGTTGTTCTCCGGCTGCTGCGCTGTGAGAGTGGAACCAGCCGTTTGGGTGTGAAAGCGCAGCATCCACGAACGCTGGTCCTTGGCGCCAAACTTCTCGCGCATGATGTGCGCCCACATACGCCGCGCCGCTCGAAATTTGGCGACTTCCTCGAGAAAATTGTTGTGCGAATTAAAGAAGAATGAAACCCGAGGAGCAAAGACATCTACATCTAATCCTGCGTCGATCGACGCCTGAACGTAGGCGATTCCGTTGCCCAAGGTGAATGCCACTTCCTGCACAGCGGTCGCCCCGGCCTCGCGCATGTGATAACCAGAAATGGAAATCGTGTTCCACTCAGGCACATTCTGGTTTGTCCAGGCCAACAGGTCTGTAACCAGCCTCATGGCCTGCGCTACGGGATAGATATAAGTACCGCGCGCAATGTATTCCTTCAAAACGTCGTTCTGCACCGTGCCGGAGAGCTTTGTGATATCCGCTCCCTGCCGGCGCGCCACTGCCACATAGAGCGCCAGCAGGATGGGCGCAGTCGCGTTAATCGTCATCGAAGTCGAAATCTTAGTCAGGTCGATTCCGTCAAATAGCCGCTCCATGTCTTCGATGGAATCAATCGCAACTCCGACCTTGCCAACTTCGGCAGCGGCAAGAGCATGATCAGAATCCAGACCGATCTGCGTGGGCAGATCAAAAGCTACAGACAACCCAGTGGTTCCGTGGGCCAGGAGATATTTGTATCGCTGGTTAGATTCTTCCGCGTCTCCCATGCCCGCATATTGGCGCATGGTCCAAAGCCGTCCGCGATACATAGTTGGTTGTACGCCGCGGGCGAAAGGGAAGTCTCCCGGATAGCCTGCCCGCTGGTCGTAGTCCCAGTTCTCCAAATCAGAGGGCGTGTAGAGCTGGCGAATCGGAATATGAGAAGAAGTTTCTGGATCTGCGGGCAAATCGCGCGCCTTAGGCTTGTGGGGCATCAGAAATTATCGTCGTTTTCGTGCCCGCCAGAAGGAAGTAGTGCCAAACCAGGCAAACATCACGCTAAAAACCGCGGCAGCCGCTACCCTACCCGAAGTTGCCCTGCCAGCAAGAAGGCCACAATGCCAACCCCAGCAAAGGCGAGGAAAACAAAGCCTGTTATTTCCAGCCAAAGCTGGTTCAGGACCGCGCCAAAATGGCCCAGAGTGGCACGTGCGCCGCTTAGCAGGGCGCTATAGGTACGTGTACGCTTCACCTGCTGCCCAGCGATGCGGGCAGCGATGCCCAGTTTTCGGGCTGTGGAGACATTTGCCATCGCTCTCGATTTTACCAATCTCTGGGTTTAGAATACCGCCAAAGGTATTTTACGAGCCGTACTTTGGACCTGCATCGGCATCTAAGAAACAGGCCCTGTTCGGCCAGACCGGGGGATTCGTGGACCAGGAATTGAAACACCTTATGAAGGAGTTGGGCGAAGCGATCAATGAGTCCTTGGCGGACTCCGAGCAGATTGCCGACGTGGTGTCCCGAATCAAGGACGGCGGTTACGATATCTTCCTGGTGCTTGAGGCCACGATTGGGGTCAGCCGCCCCGGCGAGAAACCCAGCGAGAAGGCCTCCATGGTCACGACCCTGACCAGCAACCCTGACCTGAAAGTTAGCGAGCAGGATCTGAAGTTTCTGAAATCTTTGCGTATTAAGGTCGAGGACGACGCAGCATAGCTCTCGCCAGTCAAATCACACTTTGAATCAACCCGCCGCTCCAGGCCAAGCTCCGACCTAATTCTTAGGCCGAGCGCTGGGCGCTGGGGCCCTGGCCGCTGCGACCACCGCCTCGTCAATTCCTGCATGGGCGTCGCTCGTGCCGGAGCGGCTCTATCCGCCGATGGATCTCTCGTATTTCGATATCCCCATTTCTGCCGCGCCCGCGGAGATCCGCGTCGGATATGCAGCGATCACATGGGACGGCAAAGATCGCCAAGCCATTGAAGATATCGCGGCGCTCGGCTTCCATGGAATTCAGTTGCGTGAAAACTGCATCAAGGAGTTTGCCGGCGCCACCGAGTTGCGCGAATTGCTGCAGAAACACGAAATGAAAATGGTGGCCCTCTCAAGCGGTAGTTTGAATATCGATCCAGCAGTCGAGGCACAAGAGATAGCCAGACACGTGGCGCACGCCAAGTTTGTACACGATGTCGGCGGACTTTACCTGCAAGTCATCGATCAGCGTCCAAAAGAACGTGCGATCACAGCTGCCGATTACAAGCGCCTCGGTGCAGTGTTGACGGAGGTTGGAAAACGCACCGCGGACCTGGGAATCTCGTTGGGATATCACAATCACATGGGTTCTCTTGGCGAGCGACCCGAGGCGGTGGAGCAAATTCTGCAAGCGTCCGACCCGCGCTACGTCAAGCTGGAACTGGATGTGGCGCACTATTTCCAGGGAGGCGGCGATTCGGCCCAGGCGATCCGGAAATACGGCGATCGCTTACTCTTTCTTCATATAAAGGATGTCGAAGAACTGCCTGCCAGTGCAGATCCGGAGCATGCGTACCGTTTTGTGGAGCTTGGTCGCGGGAAGGTTGATCTTCCTGCGATCGTTGAAGCTCTTCGCCAAGTGCAATTCCGCGGCTGGGCGGTCGTCGAACTGGACAGTGTAACTGACAGCTCTCGCACTCCTAAGGACTCTGCATTGATCAACAAGAAGTATGTCGAGAGCAAGCTGGGATTAACGCTATGAAGGCGCTATTCAGGGTTGCTGTAATCAACGACGAGATCACTCAAGATTTTGGGCGCGCCTGCGCAATCGCGTCCCATGATTTCGGGATGGAATGGATCGAAGTGCGCGGCATGTGGAACAAGAACGTGCTCAATCTGGATGCGAAGGAAGTTGCAGAGGCGCGTCGGACACTGGAAAAGTACAAATTGCGTGTCACCGACATAGCAAGTCCACTGTTCAAGGTGGATTGGCCGGCTGCGCCGAAGTCGAAGTTCAGTCCGAAAGGTTCTCAGTTCGGAGCTGATTTTACGTTCGATCAGCAAGATGAAGTGCTCGCCCGTAGCATCGAACTGGCGAAAGCCTTCCGCACTGATCGGGTCCGGTGCTTCGACTTTTGGCGGCTGGACGAGCCGGCGCCGCATCGCACAGCTATCAACACAAAATTGCTGGAAGCTGCGAATAAGGCGGGAAGCCAAGGCGTGACGTTGTTGCTTGAGAACGAGATGACGTGCAATACCGCTACTGGCTCCGAAGCGGCCAAGGTTCTGGGCGCCGTGCAATCCCCTTATCTCATGCTCAACTGGGACGCGGGAAATGCAGCGGCAGCCGGGGAGAAGCCCTATCCGGACGGCTACGAGCTTTTGCCCAAGAGTCGCATCGGCCACTGTCACTGCAAAGACACGGTGAAAATGCCAGGCGCCAAAGATTACGAGTGGGCAGCAATGGGACGGGGCGTCATCGATTGGGTGGGCCAATTCAAGGCGCTCAAGAATGACGGTTACCGTTTCGCCGTCAGCCTCGAGACTCACTGGCGTGGCGCAGGAACTGCGGAAGCATCAACGCGGCAGAGTTGGGCGGGGATGAAAGACGAATTACAAAAAGCTGGAGCTTTGTAATCAGCGCAAAAAGGATTTCGGCATGCAAAACAAAACGAGGCGGGACTTCATAAAACAAGCAGCTTGGGGGACCGCGGCTGTGCTGGCTTATCCACCTTCACGGGTGCTAGGTGCTAATGACCGCGTCCGGGTGGGAATGATTGGAGTAGGGGCGCGCGGGGAGGAGCTGCTTAAGCAGGTCCAGAAGATCCCTAACGTCGAACTCGTAGCGATTGCCGATATCTACAGCCGTCGGCGCGACGAAGCGAAACACATGGTGAGTCGACTTCAGACGTTTGATGATCACCGCCGCCTGCTTGAAATGAACGACCTTGACGCGGTCATCGTGGCCAGTCCTTTGCATATCCATGCCCGGCATTTTCTGGACACGCTGGACGCTGGCAAGGATATCTACTCAGAGAAGACCATGACTTGGTCCATTCCAGAGGCGGAGCGGTGTCTGGCGGCGGCGAAGAAATCCGACCGGGTAGTTCAGATTGGATTGCAGCATGAGAGCTCGGGCGCGCTGGCCGATGCAAGAAAGTGGATCAAGGATGGAGTTGTCGGTAAGGTGACCCAGGTGGAGTCGTGGATGAGCCGCAATACGCCCCACGGAAAGGGCCAGTGGGCGCGCCCTGTGCCCTCCGACTGTACGGCGCAGAATGTCAATTGGAAAGCGTTCCTCAACGGTAGACCCGACCGCGAATTCGATCCCTACAAATTCATTAACTGGCGGCTGTTCTGGGAATTCTCGGGCGGAAATGTGACCGAGAATATGGTGCATCAGGTTGCTTGGATCATGAGCGCGCTTGATCTTCCTCTACCAACTGCGGCTTACATGTCGGGCGGCGTTTTCTCGGAAAAAGACGGGCGCGAGGTCCCGGATACGATCGCGGTCACGCTTGATTTTCCTGATACGGTCGTCACCTGGCAGTCCACTTTCAGTAATAGCCGCTACGGATTGGGTGAGCACATTCTGGGTAGCGATGGCACGATTGAACATGTGGCCGGGGCCAACGAAATGGTGACCGGAAAATCCGACGAGAGCACTCGGTATTATCCCGAGAAGGTCAATCGAGCCAAAGGGACAGCGCTGACTGGAGAAACCAGGGACCAGAACCACATGGCGAACTGGATTGATTGTGTACGCACCCGCAGCGTTCCGAATGCCCCGGTGGAGATTGGCTACCGGTCAGCAATTGCGGCCCACATGGCCAACCTGGCTTATCGGCAGAAGCAACGCGTCAGCCTGGAAATGGCGAAGGCGGCCCAGCCGGCATTCTAGATTTGGGTAGCGAAATTCGGATTCTTTGGCGGTTTGCCGATGACCCGGAATCCTAGTGCGCAGCGCCTGCGGGCTTCGGCTCGGCCGCTCCTGCCCGATTGTCAAAATTTGAAAAGGGCTTGGATTATGCGCGGCGATGGTTTATCTTGGCCGACGGTGCGTTAGACCTTGGGAAATGAGTGCGCATAATATCCAGGGCTTAGCAGGTTTCGATACCTGGTAGCAGATACTCTAAGGTCTGGCCTCAACAAGTCTCGCAGCTTCGGAGGGAGGACTCCAGCCATGCAATCTTCTCCTCGCCGGCCCACCTCTTTACTAGCGGTGTGGTTGTTGGCATTTTGTTGTTCGTCCGCTGATAGTCAAACCACGGTTCCGCTATCTCCTTCCTCAGACCCCCGAGAGACTTCGCCCTCGGACTCACAGGATCCTGGCTACTCGGCCGAGGTCGCCATTCCCGGTCATCTGCGCTCATTTCTGCGCATGGCTGGCATCAGCCAGAAAGCTACGCCCGAAGAAGTGATTCCGCTGCTGGCCCGCAACATTTACGTGCAGGGTTACAACGGTTGGCAGGGCGGAGGCCGGCCAACGGAGTTTCTGATACTGCTCGGAAGGTATGTGAACCAGGCGAAGGAATTGGCGGCACTGGCCGGTTCAAGTGGGGTTATTCGCATCTCCAATTGCGAAGAGGCCCTACCCTTGCTGCGCATCCTCGGCTATCGACTGCGCCAGGATTGCGGACAGAGCAATGCTTCATTGGTCACCGCGGACGCAGAACGGGCCTTTCTCACCACAGATTCGGGGTTCCCTCTGCTTGAACTGGAAGAATCGCTCCAGCACGGTAGAGCCTTCACCTATCCTTTCCCGGTCTCGCGAGTTCCGGTGCTGTTCACAGAAAGCGATTGGACGAAGGTAAGCAAGGCGAGAAAAAGATTTGCTTACGATCTCGTTGATACGCTCTTGCGTGACCCCGCGCTCGCGCGTCTCTACTGGGCAATGTCTCGAAACGATGCGGAGACGAGGGCCGTCCTGCAAAAGTCTGTCGGCCTCAAAAAACTCCTTCCCCTGGCGGCGGTTCTCGATTTTTACGGAAGCCAAATTTGTATTCGATCTGGACGTGTCCGGGTGCCCGGGGGAATGAGCGCAGAGTCCGCCTGGAAGGACTTGGTCGGTGCCAGTCCTGACTCGCCGGCGGAATTCGTGCCGAAGCTGCTGGGTAAGGATCGGGGCTGGCTGGCGGCGTATTTTGATTCGCTGTCCCGGGTGAATCCCAGTCAACAACAGCATTTTGTCGAGGCCCACCGTTTGCAGTCCTTTTACCAGGCGTTCCTAGGCACAGATATGTCGGCGGATGCCGCACGACCGGCCTTTCGTCTAGCTCCCGGGCTCCTGCTTCTTCTGACCCGGCTGCAATGGGACTCTGACGGCCAACCACTTGTCCCGGGAAATTTACAGCTATGGAAGGAGATTCTTAGCCAGAAGACGAATGCCAAGCTTATCCATGGTTGGGCCCAGCGTGCCGATCGCTGGAGTCGTCCGGAACAACTACTTGAAGCAATGTTTGCTTTTTCCCGAGTAGAGACGGATTCCGGTCCGTTGCAAATGTATCTCTTATTTAGCGAATTGGACAGCCGGCGTTCGCCGGAACACCGCTTGAGCGCTGACACCCTCCGCCTGATGGCCAGCAGGTACGACCAGCTCAGCGATCAGTATTTGACCTTTCCCGAATTCCCGGAATTGAACGATGCCTCGATCACTCAATTCGTTAATGCTGCTGATGCCGTCGACAAGATCTCTAACCACACGCTTCGTGGCAATGCGATGGGGACGTTTCAGGCCAACATTGGGCTGTGGCAAATCCTGGCCCGCCAGGGGCAAATCCCCAGTGCAAAGCTCAACGAATCGTGGCAGGCAGTTATCAAACCCTTCGGCAAATTCACCACATCGGCTCAACTTTTCGATGCCGGCCGCAATTCCTTGGGAGAAATATTGCGGGCAGCAACGGGCAAAGCGACCGCATCCCAGGACGAAATCATCGAGTTGCTCGCCGGCCCGCACGAGCCGGGTCGTGAGAGCCAGCGCGTTCACGAGGAGATTGCCAAAGGAATTCGCTCGGTAATGGATGGCCAGCGCTTGGTCTCCCTCGACACGCTTATGGCGTTGGACCTGGGTTTGGCTGACATGGCCAGAGGAGAACCAGTTGCTAGTTCCCTGCTTCCCTTGGCTGGAGAGCTTCGGGAGTTTGAGATGCCCCGTCCAATCTTTACGGGGTCGGAAAGAACCGAATGGGCAGCAGGGATCTACAACAACCGTCACACCGAGCTGCAGATGCAGACAGACTTGGCGAAGGTCCTGAAGTCGCGGGCTTCTCGCGCACAGTTGGAAGATGCTCGCGGCCAACTCGCTTCTTTCCTGAGAGATACCTTGGTGGGGTTGAACTACGCCTATTACGAACCGCCGGGCGCGCAGGTGCTACACCACAATCCTCTCTTTGTTCGCTCCCATGATTTTTCGGGAGACACTGTTATGGGCGTGGAGGGACTTTGGCGTACTCCCCAACTTTTCGGTGAGGGCTCGCCCGCCGGGGGCGGCGCCCACCTGGTCGGGTCACTAGCTGATCTGGCCTACGTCCTAGCAGAAGCGGAGCAGGATTTCATCGCACCGGAGAACGTTCAAGCCCTTATCTGGAGGGAGTCGGTGCCAGGCCTCATAACCGACGCGACCTTGCCGCGCTGGTGGGGCGTAACCCGGAACGAGCTCCACGCCGTAACTCTCTATCAACGAGCCGGAGAGGAGCTTTTAGCAGGTGCGGGAGCCAATGACGAGCTGCGCGGCAAAGTCATGGACATTCTTTCGGATCGCATGGTGCCGCGGCGAGCGCTATGGCTGGAGCAGGCTCTGCGTGATGGACGTGGCGAAGAAATCATTCCTGAAATGATGCCGGCAGACACCTTTTACCTGACCGCTGAGTTTCGACGGCGCCTACCCCAAGAGACTACGGTGTGGGGTCCGTCAGGGCAGGAGCTCGATCATCTGTGCCGCCGATATCCCACGGAACTGAGTTGGGAGCGATTGTCCCGGGACTTTGGCGTGCCTCACCGCACCTTGGCACACAGTTACTCCCGTGAATTGCTGAATTTGAAACCATTCCCAGCGTTCGCGGGCTATTCCAGCCGGCTGCTGGCGGAATCGTGGGATTCCAACAATCTTTATTGGGCGCGCCTTGCAGACGAAAAGGGATATCCGCCGGTGGTGCTGAATCGTCTGGTTCCCCAGCTGACGCGTCGCATGGTAGAGAAAATTTTCGCAACCGATTTCGAGGATTGGCCGGCATTACTTCGCGCCATGAATGAAGCCGGAGAAGAATTCCGGCAGGGCAAAATTACTGTTTTCCCGGCAACCAATATCGCCACAAAGCAGTAATTGATGGATGGAACACAAAGGCTGCTCCGCTCAGGACACGATTCAGGGACGAACAGGAAGCGATATGGCACACAAATGTTTTCTTTTCTTTGGTTTTTTAATGGGTCTTATCCTGGCACCGAGGAACTGCGCGACTCAGGAGAACGAACCTGACATTCACATTATCGTGAATATGGTGCAGTTGAATATTGCTGTGACCGACAACAAGGGCAATTACGTTACCAGCCTTCGTCCTCAGGACTTCGCTGTCACCGAGGACGGCATATCGCAAAAGATCGCCACCTTCGGAGAAGGCAATGAACCCACGCGCCGGGTCGCGGAAGTGAACCCCAACGGCGGCCTGTTGGATGCGCCTACCGACGCAACACGCGCATTGTCTCAGGACGGACCTGCGACAGGTCCGCTCAGCACCCTGAGCTCGCTGGTCGCCGGATCAAATGTGTTCGTTCTGTTTGATACAAGCAACTACATGTACAAGGGATTTGTGTTCGCACAGGATGCTATCGCCGACTTCGTGCGTTCGCTCGAAAACGTGGACAAGGTAGCCTTCTATTCCTACAGCCGCGATCTTTCCCGATCGGCCGCGTTGACTGCAGACCGGTCGCAGGTCTTGCACGGAGTACGTTCAACCGTGGCTGGAGACGATGCCGCGCTCTACAACTGCTTGTTGCTGACGGTGAAGGATGCGGCCCAGTACACGGGAAGAAAAGTCATAGTTGTTTTTTCCAACGGCCCTGACAATTCCAGTGTGATTCCTCCCGAGGACGTCGCCGAGCTGGCACAATCGACGGGCACGGCGATTTACATGATCAGTACCCAGGAGGCGCAGTTGGAGCCGGTTTCTACCGCGGTGTTTGAACGGATGACAGCGGCCACGGGCGGCAAAGCTTATTTTGCCAAAAACTGGAGAGACGAAAGGCGCGCCTTCGCCTCAATCCGCGATGACCTCGCACATCTCTACTCGCTGAGCTACTATCCCCAGCCCAATCCGAACCGCGGCTGGCGCGCGATCACGGTGAAACTGGTTGGCGAGCATCAAAACAAATACCACCTGCGGACGCGAAATGGATATCGGCCCCTACCGGCAAGATTCTCGGCCGGAACCACTCCGCCGGCAGAAGCGCAATCCGGTCCAAACTAATTTGCGGTTGGAAGATACAGCCCACGTGAGATGGAAGCGAAGGTGTTGGGAGTTTTGGTGGACCTGGCCGGGATCGAACCGGCGACCTCTTCCAT
>WNGG01009823.1_pt1 | contig 13622 bp, 12 predicted proteins | sample 5400661 | NCBI WGS metagenome assembly WNGG01 (sample SAMN13153372, study PRJNA577476) | soil metagenome | isolation source: 100 cm soil or saprolite under Garry oak tree replicate 1 | place: USA:California | collected 2016-06-15
GTGTTGAATGCGCTGATGCGATGGTAGCGGCGTGCCAGGAAATCCCGCCACAACCGAGGGTCAACAGAAGGGGCAGAGGGGACAAATCCCAGGACGTTCTGTGCAAACCGCTGCCATGTGTCTGCGGGCACAATGAATTGCACTCCCGCATTTGGCGGGGTGAGAGGAAATTCGACGATCTGAGGAGGGTTCAGTCCCTGCTGTCGTAAAAAGTCCGTGTAACGCTGATTCAGATTTGCCCTCCCCTGGGCTGGTACCCAGCGAACCGTCTGTGAAATAATGCGTAGCCCGCCCACATCGGTTGGGTCGCCGAACACGACGCCGGGGGTGCGGCGGGTGCGGTATTTTTCTACAATGCGAATCCTGCTTGGGCGCGCGCGCTTCGGTGGTAGCTCGCTGAAAATTGTCTTATCGGGACAGTCCTTGAGGGTGAGTCGCAATGCCATCAGGAGCCCGCGAATGGTACCACGATATTGAAAGAAAACCATGGCGTACTTGATGAACAGGCGCCGCTTCTTTTCATCCCAGGCTGGATCAAGTGCAATGCCAAACCAGCTTGCTAACCTATCTTGTCCTCAATTGCAGTGTAGAAGCCTTCCAGATTCGCCAGGAAGCGATCAAGGAATGAGGCCGACGAACTGTCTTCACGATAGACTGCTGGCAAATAGCGTTCAAGATAAGAGAAGCGTGGATAGTAGGCACGCAATGCCAGAAGGTGCGGGGTGCTGCGCCCATTGCCATAGAGTCTAAGCTTGAGTTGCAGGTAGCGTCCGCGTGCATTTTGGAACAGGAGCTCCCAGGTACCGTTTCCATCAGCATTACTAACCTTGCGCACAAATGGGAGTTCTGAACCATTGCCACGCAAGTACAGGTGCGGTTCCTGCTGCCACTCGGTGAGAGGAAGTTCGTCTTCATCATTGGCGGCACGACTCTCCACTTGCACCTCCGTTCCTGGCGGAATGCATGCGTCCAGCAGGAGCCGATGCCATACACAGTCTGGCTCTCGCCCATCAAAGGCGTGCCGGGGTTCTCCGAGTGGTGTACAGAGTGCTGCCTCCGACTCGTAGCGGCGGCGTGGTTGTGAAACCAGTGGAATCCAGATATCAGCAAAGTCGTAGTAAACCTGCCCACCTGCTGCGACGATCCCTTTCCCACCAAACAGGCGCATGGGGAAATACTCCAGAACGGGTGTCATCATGAGCTCATTGTTTTGCTGAGATAAGTAGAAGGCGAAGGTTTGATTCCCATCTGCTGCTGCTATATAGAGTTGATCTGCGACCTTGATGTTTCCATTAGCATCTTTCTGCTCTGGTACGAAGGCAATGTCATAGCCAATCAGCCGGAAAGCAGAGCCCTGGTTTTCTGCAATCAGCGAATCCATTGCCAGCTCCGTTGCAAGGGCCTGGCCCAACTGTTGCCCGAACTGATAGCGATAGATGCGAGAGAATGACGCTGCCCGATTTTTCTCATCCGGATTGCTATCGAGTATGAGCACAGTGTCATCAGGCAAAGCTTCAATTGCAATTGGATTGCGCATAGGTGGCGAAGACGAGGTGGTGAGCGAGATGCCTTCGGGAAATGCGCGGCTTGTGCTGCGTCGAACGGGACCGCCATCCTCAGGTTGAAAGTCGTCCACCTGCTCAGAAGGTGTACTCTGATCTTCTCGAACTACATTAAATTGACGGTCAAGTGCCCAGTAGCGCATATTGTCGCGGTCGAGAATCCAGACACCTCCGCGTGGTCTTGGGGCCATATCAAACGGCGCAAAGGGTACCTGCTTAGGCCAGAGTATCTGGTGTGGCGGCCCTCCAGCGTGTAAGTCGAAGATCAAGAGTCCAGGTGGCTCCAACACACCGACGACGAGATAGTGGTCTTCGGTCACTGCCAGTCCACTCAACTGTAAGGGCGGAAGTGGACGTGGTGTTTCTTTGGGCTGGAAATCGCCAAAACGAGTGGGTAGTTGGCATTCCAGGCCATCACCCACCGACCAGAAATGGGAAGTCTTTCCTGTACCAACTGAGTTGACGCGAATCTCGCGGGGTGTCTTGTCAATCCAGTACCAGTTGCCGTAACGGTCACGCCCCGCTCCTCGCCGATCACTCAGCTTTGGAGGATTGTCCCTCGGCGCAGCAGGAAATTGAAAGAGGCGTGGCTGCAAGATGAGCTCGTTGCGGTCACAATCCCAGGCCAGCCGAGTGGTATGGCCGTCCAGGGGAGAGGACATCCTTTCCCAGTCCTCGCGCAAGGGGCTTGAGGGCTGTGAGGGCCGCTCGTCGGTGCAATCGGTGCAGTTGCCCCAATCATCATAGCCGAGCAAAAGCTGAAAGCGGGTTCCGTTTGCGTCCATCTTACTTGCATTCCTCGGGAATCACTGGTACGGGTACAACATTCGTTCCTGGACCGGCAGGTGCTCCCTGACCACGGAGCTGGTCCAAGCCTATTGGGTCGCCGATGGCAACAGAAATTCCCACCAGGCGTGGTAGTTCCAATCCAGTCATTGAAATCTGATCAGCAGGTGCTCTTGTGTCCTCTGCAATCAACACACTGTTGATGAGCCGGACTCCTGATACCCGACTGGCGACTGCCAACAACTCAAGTGCAATCACCGGCTTGCGGAGCGGCCACCCCTTTTGCATGAGTGTATATTGCGGTGTGGTAAGCAACGCTGCCTGAGTATCTAACACCTGCTCTTGTGCATTGGGCAGTGGTGAGAGGAAGTCACTTAATGCTCGTTTAACTGCCTCACGCACCTCTGGGATGCTACTGACGCCCGCAATGACGTCGATACCGACGGAAACCCAGATCGGTTTGTAGGTTGGGCCACGCAAGAAGACTTCGGTGGTGACCAAGCGGCGCGAGTCGAGATAGTCACAGATGGTATCCAGGAAAAGTCGGTCGGGCACGGGTGCATCAGGCTGATTGAGATCATATTTGGGAACGATCATTAGTGTTACTGCTCCTGGAGCATCACCCGGCTCGTTCTGGGCCAGTTCAGGGCTGAAAGCAGGAATCACCTCAACCCGACCGATGTCTACGCCAGGTGTGCGCAGGGTAATCGTCTCAAAATCGGTGGCATTGACAAGTCGATCGCGGTGTTGCAGGTAACGAGCGATCTGTTTCTCCCCTTCGCCCACCGTTTCTGCCTCGGCACCACCCCAGGTGCGCACAGGGTTGTTGACTTTGAGCCCGGCAGGCAGAGCAGGGCTGCTGTTGATTGAACTAGCTCCTACGTTACCAGCCCGTCCGACGCCGTAGGCATAGTCGGCCCGCAATGTTGCACCGACCGGTGGCCTGGCACCGCGCATACCGTCGCCGAAATGAATCTCACCGGATTCGGCGTTGACGGTGAACACCTTGACCAATGGATTGATTACAGGCGGCACACCGGGCGGTTGGCGCAGAGACCCAGAGCAGGCGAGCGCGGAGTGAGGCCGGTGTGTCTGCTGTCTGCAGTCGCTGTGAAGCAGGTAAGCTAATGCGTAGCCAGGTGACCACCCGCTCCTCTAAAGTACTCTCATCGAGTGCGGGAGGGAAATCACCAACCCCCGACTCAAGTGGATCGATATTACTCCATAAGCTGAGGCCTTCAGGGTCAGCCGGCAAGGGAATCTCTACAATGCCTGGCTCGGCAAGCACATCAGTTGAAGCGCTTGCGTCGAGCGTTTGATAGCGTGGTATTCGCAGAGCTGGATCCGCCGGTAAGGCTCCGCCTTCTGGAATTTGAGGTATCTGATACTGCAAGACGGGCAACCCCTCGGGATTAGCTTGCCCACCTGGAGCAAGTCGTCGGCTGGCGTTGGTCAACGAGGGCACTACACCAAGACTGATCGTCTTTCCAGCAATAGCCTCGCGTATCTCCTGGTGTTTTCCCTTGTCACCTGAGCGGAGCAAGAGGGCAATCCAGAGCGAGCCATCCACGGTATCCCGACCAAGATCAATGTCGTTGGTACCCCGTGGAGAAAAGGGCACAGTTTCGTAAAGTTGAAGCGTCGTGAGATCAGGCGATTGTCCCCTGAAGGAGGTATACAACTGATTATAATAGGCTATGAGTTGTGGAGACGGATTGTCCAGTTTGTGCTTGTAAAACACCTGGGTTTCAACCGGCAGCACGTCGAGTCCGCGCGCAGTACGGAAGGGTACCTGGCCTGCACGCACCTCCAGGTTTGCGTTTAGCGTAATCGTTTGGAGCGGGCCACGCTCGTTCGTGAACGTTACAAGTCCCTGGGCAGATGTCGCGGGCTGAAGCGAGATGCCCAGTAATGTCAGAAATTTGCGGCGGTTGCGCTCGGGAATCTGGTTGCTGCGATAGAGCAGGTTTTCGGTCAGAAAGGCAAAGAGCTCTATCAGCGTCACACCGGGATCGCTCTTATTAAAGTTTTTCCACTCAGGATTGTGGACGGGAATGCGTGCTAACGCCTCGTCCAGGAAGTCCTGGAATTTGCGATCGTCGAGTGTTGGAACCGTGAGCGGCATGAGCAGACTCCTTCTCAGCTGGCAAGCGTGACATTCAAACTGACACGCTCACGGGCCTGGGTAGCGACTAGCTTATAGGTGACCGTAGCGATGGCGGCCTCCGGGTCGTCCGGGTCCGGTTGGACATCGACCGACTCAACGAGAACACGTGGCTCCCATTCTGCCAGTGCCTTCGTAATGCGGTCTGCGATCAAGTGCCGCGTGGTGACGATATTCGGCTCGAACAGAAAACGGCTCAGGCCACCGCCAAAATCTGGGAGCATCAGGCGTTCCTCCTGATTGGTCATCAAAATGATGCGTATCGCTTCACGCACATTGACCTCGCCTTCCGACCAGGCAATGCGACCATCGGGCCCTAGACGGGGTGGGAAACTTATTCCACGTCCGAAAACTGTTCCGGCATCTATCATCTCTCTATCCCTTCGCTTTCAAACTAATCGGGAAACAAATGCGAATGAACGGTAGCCACCAGAAAACAATGTTTAAGATGATCAGGAAGATAAAGAGCACAATCAGTGCACAGATGGTGATGATGGGTATTGAGAATGAGCAGATGGTGCCAATGTTGAACTCTTGATCACATCCGGGAAGGCTGCCATCCAGTACCTTTTTTGCATCACTTATGCACTCCATCTGCTCACGCAGTTTGTCAGAAATGAGGAAGGCCACATTCTTCTTGAATTTGCGCAAGCCTGCGATACTCGTATCGACCGGCATGGAGATACGAATGGGTCGAGCAGGTGCATCAAAATCAAAGAAAGGTGCAAGTTGAAAACTATCAGTAGGATTGCTGACAATATCAGCTTGTAATGGGCCGCACTCTGGACGCTGGTAGACACAGCGGAGCACATACTGTGTGCCCGGACGCGCCTCCAACTTGGGAACAGGGAGATTGGATGGATTCGGTACGTTCGCTGGTGGCGTTGCTGGTGCCGGAATAGCCTGGAATATGGTATTTAATTGGGCATAGAGCGTATTTCCATCCATAGGAGTATGTTTCAGATTGTAGCTAATATTCGTTGCCTCATAATTTCCCTTATCAATCTCATCCCTAATGGCCTTCAGGGCGACTTGCCAGGTTGTTACACCATCGGCAGGTGTACGCGCTAAAAGGTTATAGAGGGCAAGGAGTGGAGCCTGTGTTGGCGCATTAGTACTTTTGATGGCCTGCCAGAGCGTTGGCAAGTGTGTAGAGAGAATGTCGGCAAAATCAAGCAAAATGAAGCGGGATATCTCTACTTCATCCTTTGCTGGCACGGTATGTGTCTTGAAAGCATTGAGGTTGTCGATGACACGTCCTTTGGCCTCTTCCAAACGTGGGTCTGCTCCAGGTCTGCTTCTTTCCGCTTGCAGGTCCGGGTCGCTGTCGGGTGTAATCGGCGACAAGCCTGGTGCGGCCTGAAATGCTTCGCGGCTAGAGGTCGGAATCAAACCGACGAGCAAGCGTCTACGGCGCTCGTTTTCGGTGAAGTTGACCGGGAACATAGGCAGGAGTTCTTCAAACTTTGCCAAAGTTTTATATTCGCTTGTAGCGTCGGCTGTCAGGGAGAGCCAGCCCTTCCCTTGTACGGGATCGTTGACCCAGGCCATTTCCTTGCCATCTGGCCCGATGCGCCGTAGCACAAAACTCGCCTTCTCGCTCTGTGCCGTATTCACGAATCGGTCGGGAAGTCCGGGAATACGACAGACCAGACTTGCGGCAATCAGATAAAAGTGACCGTGAACGGGCTGATACAGTTTCAAGGGCTCGCCTGTTGTATCTGGCTGCCAGTTTGCTGGCGCACCTGTGGGTGGCTCCTGAAAGCTCTCTGGTCTGGCTACGAGATCGGTCAGATCTCGCTCTGAGGTTTGCAACCGCCGAGTAAGATCCTCCATGAAGGTATCGGAGGCAAAACGCAGCAATGCCGGACGCTGCATCTGCAGCTGCCTTTGCGCCGGGTCTTGTGGCAAGGTATTCCAGAGGGGTGAAGCTGTCACCCACTGCACTTGCGGTTCAATTCTCATAACTCTCACTCACCAGATATTTCCTGCGCCAGGTGTGTACGAGGCGCTGATGACGCTGTTGGTAATCACCGTATCAGCCTGAACCACCCCACTGAACTTTGACATACCGGCATTGACGGTCACCATTCCCGCTGAGATTTCTGCGGTGCTGGCGTTGATCGTCACCTTGGCGGATGCCGTGACAGTGATTCCACTCGCTTCCATCTTTGCCGAATTGCCGTTGCTATCAATGATCTCGACCGAACCCGGGCTATCTTTCAATGTCACCTTCTGACCACCGGGTGTCTCCAGGATCAAGGTCTCCTGGCCATCGGTGTCATCCAAGGTGATCTTGACGCCGTTGCGCGAACGGAGCACTTTGTGATAGTTGTTGCCTGCACCATCCATTGACTCAGGTGGCGTATCCTTGCCATTCCACAGACCCCCGATGACATATGGGCGGCGCGGATCACCACCCTCAAAGACAATCAGCACTTCATCGTTGACATCGGGAATGAACCAACTGCCACGATTATTGCCCCCCATCATTGTTGCTACACGGGCCCAGGCTTCGTAGCGTCCCCCTTTGGTGTCCGGTGACCAGGGCAAGGTGACCTTAACTCGCCCCTGCCCATCCGGGTCCTTGATGTCACTGACCAGGGCTGGATAGACACCGTACCAGCGACCGCCCAACCCGGTTGGCACTCGTGCGTCCAGTATCATTTCTAGCGGCGTCTGCTCTAACATGTTCATCCCTTTCCTTGCATCCCGCCTGAGTGCGTAGCACTAGCCGCGACCGAGCGGCGTTGGCGGGATGGATTGGTGCCGAGTCTATTGTGCGTGTCCCAGGCCAGGACGTTCGGCAGTGAACTCGGTACGAATGCCGCACGTCCTGTCAAAGAGATGTTTGACTTCCGAGAGGTAGTATTTGCCATTGAACAACGGGCCTAGCCCCTGTAAATCCACATAACTTCCGACGCGAAGCTGACCACTCGCGTCGGCAACGCCTCGCCCAGTCACAAAGCGCCGCGCGCTCATCTTGAAGAAGGTTTCGGCCTCGGCCTGCGCTTCCTGGCTGGTCAGCGGAACAGTGTGTGCGAGCGATTCTTTGCGCTGCCCAAGGGTAGAACCGAGGATGCTCGCGCCACTGCTATCGCCGTTCAACTCGCCCCTGATGATGGAGTCGGTAGCCTCGTATTGCAATGCCGCTTTGCCCGCGACGTCCCAGCCGTTGACGCTCACGCCTGTACGCTGCCCCGCCAGATCTGCCAGCACCGAAAATTCGCGCAACTCGTTCCCATAGGCCATTTTGAGCGTCCCACTGTTGCGCTTTGAGCGCATTTTGGCATAGAGCTTACTGCCGTCCATCCAAAGCTCGGCGTCAATCGTCCGCGCACGCTCTCGCAAGAAGGCGAGGTCGCTCTGGTTGACCTGTGCCAGCACTTTGTAGGTTGGGCCAGTGATGTCTACATTCGGACTCAAGCCGTGCTCGTTCGCAATCTGCTGAATTACATCCGCATCGCTCACATCGGTGAAGGTGCGCGTGCGCCTGGTCATACGCAGGTCTTGAAAGCGATCCTCCGCCAGGATGCTCAACTCAGGCGATCGCCCCTCTGGAAACTGTGCCTCCAGTCCAAGAATCCTTCCCTCGAAGATGATGTTCGAATCGAGCTTGACCTTGAAGGTCTTGCCGAATTCCAGGGTGCGACGGTCAAAGTAGAGAAAGCCAATCCCGTTATTGATACTGCCCCAGTTGCCGAACGTGGCCTCGCAGCGGTAGAGTCCATTGGTGTTTTCTACAATCAGCAGGCTTACCAATCCCTGACCGAGCAAGGGGTCATCCTTGCCTGCAATGTTCATCGTTGGTTGGGCAGACTTTAAAGTGTTCGTCTCTGGCATAGGGCATCAATGGGCTCGCACACGTGCGAAACGTTCAATCTGACGACGTACAATCCGCTCTATACCCTGGGGTGTTGGAGCCGGTTCTGAGGTTGAGGTGCCAGACGGCTTTGCGCCTGCACCTGTCTCTGTCGGCTGGTTCGCTGGTGGCGGTTCAGCAACCACTTCGAATTCGTTAATTACAACTGCCATTTCAATAGCCTCCTCTGTTCGGGTCTCCATCCTGTGGAGGGCGATAAATCTAGCCTCTACGTGGGCACATTTACGTTCAGGTTGACCAGTTGTCCTGGCTGCAGTAAACGCGGATTTTCGATCCCATTGGCTGTGGCAATGTCTTGCCAGTTTGCACCCTGACCTGCGTTCGCCGCCATTCCCTGCAGGGTCGAGCCAGCCGGGGCCGGGGTGAGAGGAGCGGTGCCAGCCGCTGCACCACCCGACCCTCCACCTCCCGGTGGTACAGCGGCCTCTCGGAAGACAAACTCCTGGATCTTCTGCTGGGACAAGCTGAATGTCACACTGGCACGCAGTGGTCTCCCCTCACTGGAAAAGAACTCGAGCGACTCTTCCAGTGAGTCCATGATGCCATCGAACTGAAACGAGCCCCAGAGGAAGCGCACTGCTGGCGGAATGAATTTATTCTTATCCTTTTTGTCTTGTATAGGTGTGATAAAGTAGGCCACCTTTTGCGTAAGCCTGCGTACATCGTCCACCTGCTCTTCACCTTCTGTCTGTGGAGCGTTGACATCAAACCAGAGCTGCAGGGAGAGTTTGGTTGTGCCTGCGCCAACAAACTGCATCTTTGGTGTTCCCGTCTGAGACCCTCCGCCGCTGGGCGTGACAACCTGGTTAGAGAAACTGACCTTGAGAGTCTCCGGGTTAAATTGGACTTTCACCTTCTTCCCATCCGACTTCTCCTTCTTGAAGTCGGATTCCATCTCATGGAGTTCCGCTTTTGCAAGATGTGCAGGATCAGGCATGGTTTCCTCCGCTCTCTACCAGGCCCCTAGGGGCGTTTCAAGGTGAGTGATTCGTAAGCCAATTGTAGTTCTTCAATGGCCACGGTGCCATCTTTTGCATTCAGCACCGGTGCTTTTAGCTTGATGGGTACGCAACGCTCCAGTAGAAAGCGTACACGTTCGGTCTGCCCATCAGCGGCGAGGATTACCACCTCCGCGTTGGCACGCGCTTTGATATTGCGGGTCTCGAGCATGGCACTGAACCAATCCCACAGGTCGAAGGAAGTGGTCATGCCGCGTTTCAAGGTGAGCTGTCCATAGCTCACTGGTCCTGTCAGGCGGAACTGCTTGCCGTTGTTGCCGCCCTCGCGGATCGTTTTGACCTCCATGGTCATTTCAAGCCCGTCACAGTCAGAGAAGGCCGCGTTGCATAAATGTGCCGGGAGATCAGGAAGGTCAGGCACATGAATCTCGACAGCAAAATTAAAGTTAGTAAATGGATATACTTTGTCCGCCATAGCTAGAGCACCTCCGTCACTACTCCCCGATCACCGGTCTGTATCAGGCGAATCGTCAGAAACCTCATGGGCAGCGATGGAGCTACCCGCAATTCAATGATGAAACGACCTTGCTCTATACCCTGTGGTGTATTCAGTGAGCTGCTGGTGACAACCTGGAAGGCAGTATCGGGTGTGCTCCCCGCGAAAGCCCCCCGTGCAAACATCTGTCCAAGCATGGCCTCAAAGTTGCGCTGCACCAGACGCCGGAATGCATCGCTGTTTGGCTCAAATACAAAGATTGCTCCCAACCGTAGTGCGAGTCGCCGCAACAGGATCAAAAGGCGGCGTACATTGATCGGTCGCAGCTCCGGGTCCTCGCTCAGCGTATCGGCACTCAGGGCAACAAAGCCGTATGGCTCCTGCCGAATCAGATTGATCTGTGCCTCCTGCAGGCTTAGCCAGCGTTCGCGTGCTATCGCTGGTGTCAGTGCAACCACGCCGCGCAGCAACTCATTGGCGGGTGCAATCCAGGCCCCACGAAGGAGCGCACGGTGCGCCATGATACCACAGGCAGCTCCATCCGGCGGAGTACGTCTCACTTCGCTCGTCTGGCCCTCCTCGCGACCCATGAGCCAGGGATGATAGAGGGAACCATAGCTGAGGTCAGAGGTCTCACCAAAGCCTGGTGGTTCGACGACCGCTGTTGTGTTGATGCCCGGTGAGCAGGCTTTGGGAATCCTGTTGACCGTTATTGTTGGCCCGAACGGCGATGTAAGCGTTGTGACATACTTAATAGCGGCGTCTTCACGGTAATGCTCAGGGAGAGCCAAGACACCCAGCAGATCTCCCCGTGCTGCGCACATCCGCAGCAAGGCACGTTGTACTGCAATCAGCGTTTGCTCTGAATACTCATCGATTGTCTTGAGTCGCCAGCGTTGCCCCGGTGCCACATGCACAAGCACCCCATTCGACCAGTCGCTTGGAACCCCGTTCACCTCTGCACGCACACGATAGTAGTAATTGCCTGGGCTGCGCCCGTAGATGACGAGACGATCCTCTCTGCCCGTGTAGAGTCCAACCGCTCCACTGAAATCAGGGCTGGTCGCTTCTTGAAGCACATACCTGGCATCGGGTTCGCTCAGTGTCCAGAGGAGTGTGAATGTGCCGTGTTCATCGGGTTGGTCACTTGTGCGAAGTTCAGGTGCTGAAATGACACGAATATCACAGTTGAGGAAATTTCCCCATTGTGGCTCATGCACGAGCGGTATCGCTGGCGGTGGGCTACAGTCCAGGAAGTGCCACCACTCAGGATGGGGGGGTGAAGCTGATGGCTCTGGCTCGGGGAGATGTCCCTGGTCGAGGGGGAGCCAACCCCGGTGAACTGCATCGGGTACAGCGATCAGTGTTGCTTCCTCAATGCCAAGTGCGGCAAAAATACCGATTAAGGGGCACGGGAAGGGGCTCTGATAGCGCAGGAAGTCGGCCTGCGCCATCAAGTCTGCTGTATGGGACTCTATTAAGTCTGGGTCAAGGAAAAGACTGGCATCGAATGTGGAGAGGCCATTGCGTTCCAGCGCGGTGCCAGGGAGCTGGTCAGGCCCCAGAAATTGCTCAGGCACAGGTGGCATCGCTATGGGCACATAGAACACATTCGTTGCGCCGCTTCCTGCCAGGGGAAAACGGGGGCTGGCTGCAGCTTGCCAGAGGGTCGCATACAGTTCATCCTTAGGGCGCTGCTGTATCGCACCCGTGGAATCGTCTTGATACAGTTGCGCATCGGTCGGCAGCGCATCCCAGAAGTAGCGGTGATGTGCATCAAAGGCAAGATCACTCAGCCGCACCGGGTTGGCATCATCTTGTTTCACCCACAGTTCGAAGTTCAGTCGTTCGCAGTCGATTGTCTCGAGATCGAGCGTTGAGATGAGCAGGTCAGGTGGTGAGTCTTGTAACTGCCAAAGCCCTCGTCCCGTCACCTCCAGTGTTTCGACGGGCGGTGATCCAGTCTCGCTCAGATGGAGTACACCAATTTCTTGCACCGTCAGCCAGAACGACCGTGCTGCGAGATCGACTCGGATCAATGAACCAGGGACGGGTGCCTGCGGAAGTGGGAGTGTCAATTTCAGTTGTACCGTTTGTTCTCTTTGGGCCAGAGTGCCATCCAGAATTGACCAATCGTCTACAGAGACGGGCGCACTCTCTGAGTCGTGCGTGAACAGGATTGCCTGCGTTGGGACAAGTGGAGGACTGCTGAGTGGCCCACTAGAACCAGTTGAGAACCAGACAGGCGTTTTGCCCCTCACCTGCACCCGAACGACTCTACGACTCTCAGGCAGAGTACTTGCAAGAGGTACCCCCACAGGCGGCGAGCTCTCGTTGTCCGATTTGAGCGGTTGAACGGACTGGACTACGAACATTAGCACATAACCCTGCTCCTGGTAACGAAAGGCCAGGCGCAAGAGATCACCCTCGACAAGATCGTTAGATGTATTGGGCGAGACCACTGTAAGAGAAATGTCCGAGTTTTCTAGTGAGAACTGCTCGACAAGAAAGCCTTGACTGAGCATTGCGGCGCTCACACGAAGCGAGTCTGACCAACTGCCCTCTGATCGTGCCTGTGCAAAAGCAGGCCGAATTTCTACAATCTTCCCCTCATCGTCCAGGCGGACTTGTGCCAGGCCAGGAATGGGAAAGTAGTTGGTTTGAGCATCGCCTGCTACGCGCACAACCCAGCAACGACGTCCGCCATTGCGAAAGAAGGCGCGTACCGCTGGTGCGAGATAGGCGTAGACCGTTTCACCCCGTTGCCGGTCCCACGCCAGTGGCACATCTTCACCGAAGATGGCAGTAAATTGCGCAGCATCTTCTACCGGAACTGGCGTATGCAGAGGGCCAGCCGCTGTAAACCCGACGAAGACTGCCACATCCATGCGTGGCAGCACATCCGCCAGTGGTGGCGGCTGAACCTCGAAGCGAAAGCCGGGCAAGCGGCGAGATGTGCGCACAACCATAGTTACCTCTCGATCTCCAATCGTTCATAGGCCAGGACAAGCTCTTCCATCGCAACATCGGTACCCTTGGCGTTGAAGGGACCCCAGGTGCACTTCGTAGCACGTGCATCCTTGAGTGTCCACGTCATCACCGTGGCAGTATGATCTTCATTCTGCAAATGGATGTGGACGGTGCGTCGTGCATTTTGATTACCGTTACGAATTTCGTGGAGCCAATCGTACAGATCCGTTACACCCATGAGGCCGCGCTTCAAGGTGATATCGGCAGACTTGTTCATGCCAGTGATCTTCTGGACACTGTTCTCCCTGGCGTTTCCAGTACGATACTCGGAAACGGTTACTTCCATGCCAATGCCACTGCACTCTTGAAAGCCTGCATATGGGCCCTCGGTATTGCCAGTACCCAGATCCACCAAAAAGTTGAACTGAACATAGGGGCGTTCGCGTGAAACAGGCATAAAATGATCCTCCTTTTCTCTATCCAGCGATGCAACGACGCTGTCGCGTCTAGCAAAGAAGTCTGGGGGACTTCTGCGGAGCCGCGCATCCGGGGGATGATGAAGCGCTCAGCATCGCTGATCAGACTGGCTCTTTTATCTTTTACTATCTGCCGTCCACTGCCCAATACGGAAGATGACGAACTCAGCCGGACGTAGGGGTGCAACTCCGATCAGGCAGACCAGGCGACCGTTGTCAAGATCGTTCTGCGTCATCGTCGAGCGGTCGCAGCGCACAAAGTAGGCTTTTTCTGGTTTGTCGCCAAGGAGGGCACCATTCTGCCACTCGTTCAGCAAGAAATCTTC
>WNGG01007478.1_pt1 | contig 13619 bp, 12 predicted proteins | sample 5400661 | NCBI WGS metagenome assembly WNGG01 (sample SAMN13153372, study PRJNA577476) | soil metagenome | isolation source: 100 cm soil or saprolite under Garry oak tree replicate 1 | place: USA:California | collected 2016-06-15
AGCGGCTGCCGGAGCGGGGCGACCACGAGCAGTCGACCTTTCCCGAGCTCGCGGAGGAAGGCAAGCTGTTCGCCTTCAGGCACGAGGGCTTGTGGATCACGGTGAACACCCCGAAAGACCTGCAGCGGGCCGAGGAGCATTACGCGGCGCATCCGGAGCTGCGGCCCACCCTGGCGCGGAATCGGTGACCGAACTGCTGGGGTCAGACCCCGGCCTTTCGGCGACGCGCGAAGCGTAAAGTCGCCCGGTGAGCGTGAACTCGCCGAACCTGAAAGGCCTCGACGCCTGGGCGTTCGAGCCGCACAAGATCGAGAAGCCGTGGGGCTACGAGCTGATCTGGGCCGAGGCGGAGCAGTACGTCGGCAAGGTGCTGTTCGTCAAGGCGGGGGAGTCGCTGAGCCTGCAGTTCCACCGGGCCAAGGATGAGTCGTGGCTCGTCCAGGGCGGTCGTGCCAAGCTCGAGCTCGGGTCGGCCGGCGACGCCATGCTGAACGAGGAGGTCATCGGCTCCGGGGCGTGCTTCCGCTTCCGAGCGGGCACGGTCCATCGCGTGACGGCCCTCGAGGACACGACGATCCTCGAGGTCTCGACCCCGCAGCTCGACGACGTCGTCCGCCTCGAGGACCGCTACGGTCGCGAGGGCACCTCCGAACCCTGACATAGTTGTGTTAAGGTCGTCGCGGTGGACGGGGCGACGGTCAGCAAGGCGGCGGCCCGCACGGGCTGGTCGCCGAGGATGCTCCGGTACCTGGAGCGCACCGGCCTCGTCGTCCCGCGCCGCACAGCGGCGGGCTACCGCGCCTACGGGCTGCTCGAGCTGAACCAGCTGCGCACGCTGCGCGAGCTCAGGCGTCATTTCAAGGTGGAGCTGACCGACGTCGCCTTCGCCGCGCGCCTGCGACGCGAGCCGGATCTCCGCGCGGCGGTGGACACGTGGCTCGCCGGCACCGAGCTCTCCGCCCTCGACTGGGAGCAGCGCAAGCACGAACGGCTGCTCGCCGCGTAACACCAACGGGAAGGACTGAATGGCTACGACCAAACGGCATGACGTAAAGGACATCGGGCTCGCTTCGGAAGGCGTGCGCCGAATCGAGTGGGCCGACCGGCAGATGCCGGTGCTCGCAGCGATCCGCGAGCGCTTCGACCGCGAGCAGCCGCTGGCCGGCTACCGCATCTCCGCGTGCCTACACGTGACGACGGAGACGGCCAACCTCGCCCGTACGCTGCAGGCCGGCGGCGCGGACGTCGTGCTGTGCGCCTCGAATCCGCTCTCGACCCAGGACGACGTCGCTGCGGCGCTCGTCGACGAGTTCGACATCTCCGTCTTCGCGATCAAGGGCGAGGACAACGACACCTACTACTCGCATATCGAGGCAGCGGTCGACCACAAGCCGCAGCTGACGATGGACGACGGGGCGGACGTGATCGGCGTGCTGCACTCGGCGCGTCGCGAGCAGCTCGGCGACATCATCGCCGGCACCGAGGAGACGACGACCGGCGTCATCCGCCTGAAGGCGCTCGAACGCGACGGCGCACTCGGCTTCCCGGTGATCGCCGTCAACGACGCGCAGACGAAGCACCTCTTCGACAACCGCTACGGCACCGGCCAGTCGACGATCGACGGGATCATCCGCGCAACGAACGTCCTGCTCGCCGAGACCGACCCCGTGCGTGCGCTCGAGGCGGTCATGGACGGCTACGAGGTGTTGCCGATGGAGGCCGCGGCGAAGGTCGGCGACATCTTCTGCACCGCCACAGGCGACAAGTCCGTGATCCGGCGCGAGCACATGGAGCAGATGAAGGACGGCGCCATCCTCGCGAACACCGGCCACTTCAACGTCGAGATCGACATCCCGGCGCTGAAGTCGCTCGCGGCCGGGACGCGCGAGGCACGTGCGTTCGTCGACGAGTTCACGCTCGCGGACGGCCGCCGTCTCTACCTCCTCGGCGACGGCCGGCTGATCAACCTCGCCTCCGCCGAGGGTCATCCGGCGCTCGTGATGGACATGTCCTTCGCGAACCAGGCGCTCTCGGCCGAGTACGCGATCCAGCACGCGGCCGAGCTCGAGCGCAGGGTTTATCCCGTGCCGGAGGAGATCGACAAGGAGATCGCGCGCCTGAAGCTGGAGACGATGGGCGTCGAGGTCGACGTGCTCACGGAGGAGCAGGCGAAGTACCTGGCCTCGTGGGACGAAGGAACCTAGACCCCCACGACATCGTTCGGTACGAGGAGGACGGCCCGAAGGTCGTCCTCCTCGACCAGCGCCGGTTGCCGGAGGAGGAAGTTGAGCTCGAGTGCGGGACGGTTGCCGAGCTCGTGAGCGCGATCCGCGAGCTCGCGATTCGCGGCGCACCGGCGATCGGCGTGGCCGGGGCGTACGGGCTCGTGCTCGCCGCCGAACGAGGGGAGGATCTGGAAGCTGCCGCCGCAGCGCTCGCGGTGGCTCGGCCCACGGCCGTCAATCTCGCGTGGGCGCTGGCAGAGATGCGCGACGAGCCGACGCCGGCTCGCGCGCGCCGCCTGCACGAGGAGGAGGTCGAGCGCTGTCGCGCGATGGCCGCACACGCGGCCGAGCTGTTCGGCCCGGGGACGCGGGCGCTCACACACTGCAACGCCGGCGGCCTCGCCACCGGCGGCTACGGCAGCGCGGTCGGCGCACTGCGGGCCGCCTGGGAGCGCGGCCTGCTCGCACACGTCTGGGTCGACGAGACGCGCCCGTTGCTGCAGGGCTCGCGGCTGACGGCGTGGGAGCTCGAGGCAGCCGGGATCCCGCATGCGGTCATCGCCGATGCCGCCGCCGGGGCGCTGATGGCGGGCGGCGAAGTCGACTGTGTGGTCACCGGCGCGGATCGGATCGCAGCCAACGGCGACACCGCGAACAAGATCGGTACGTATTCGCTCGCGGTGCTTGCGGCACATCACGGGCTGCCGCTCTACGTCGTCGCGCCGACCTCGACCGTCGACGTCGCGACTGCCACCGGCGCCGAGATCCCGATCGAGGAGCGTGCGGGTGCGGAGCTCACGAGCCGTTTTCCGGCACGCAATCCCGCCTTCGACGTCACGCCCGCAACGCTGATCGCCGCGATCGTGACCGAGCACGGCGTCCACCGAGCGCCGTACGCGGAATCGCTCGCTGCGCTCGTATGAAGGCGCTGATCCTCGCGGCGGGGTACGCGACCCGCCTGCGGCCGCTGACCGACACGATCCCGAAGCAGCTCCTGCCCGTCGGCGGCCGGCCGATGGTGGACTGGATCCTCGACCGCATCCTCGACACGAGCGCCGACGAGATCCACCTCGTCACCAACGCGCGCTTCGCCCCAGACTTCGACCGCTGGGCAGAGGACAAGGACGTCCACGTCCACGACGACGGGACGACGTCGAACGACGACCGCCTCGGGGCGATCGGAGACATCCAGTTCGTCGGCCTCCACGACGACCTGCTCGTGGTGGCGGGGGACAACCTGTTCGACTACTCGCTGGCCGACTACGAGGCCTACTGGCGCGCCAAGCGCGGGAGCTGCGTCGCCGTGCACGACGTCGGCGATCCCGAGCTGGCGAAGAAGTACGGGATCGTGGACGTCGACGCGGACGATCGCATCACCAGCTTCGTCGAGAAACCGAAGGATCCGCCGACGACGCTCTGCGCGACCGCCACGTACCTCTACAAACGAGAGGATGCTGCACGGATCGCGACCTACCTCGACGAGGGCAACCCGCCCGACCAGCCGGGGAACTTCGTCGCGTGGCTGCACACCCGCGCACCGGTGTACGCGTACCGTTTTCCGGGCGAGTGGTACGACATCGGCGATGCCGCGCAGCTGCTCGAGGCGGACAACCGCATGCGGCGCCGGCGCGGTCTGCCGGAGCGGGCGGAGTACTCGCCCGAGTGAAGGCCGCGAATCTCGCCGTCCGCTTCGCGCTTGAGCTGTGCCTGCTGGCCGCGCTCGCGTACGACGGGCTGCAGGTGAGTGTCGTGCTCGCGGTGTGCGCTCCCGCGGTGGCCGCGATCGTCTGGAGTCTCTTCATCTCGCCGAAGGCGACCTTCCCGCCTGCCCGCCCGATCTGGGTGGCGGTGCAGGTCGTCCTCTTCGGCGCCGCCGTCGCCGGGCTCGCCGCGGCTGGGAACGGCGTGCTCGCCGCCCTGTTCGCAGTGGCCGTGGCCGTGAACCTCAGCTTGGTTCTCTTCTGGCACCAAGCTGACACAGACACGTAACACCTCCGCGCGTAACGTCGAGCTGTGCTCGATCTGCTCCTGCCTCAGCGCTGTTTGGGCTGCTCGCGTCCCGGCGAGCAAGTGTGCGACGACTGCACGGCCGGCCTTCGCCGCATCGGGGCTCCCCGGTGCGAGCGCTGTGGTGCACCGACGGCTTGGCCGGTACGGCGCTGTAACGAGTGCGCCGGCCGGCGGCTTGCGTTCGCCCAAGCCCGCGCGGCCGTCGAATACGACGAGCGGGTGCGCCGCATCGTCGCGGCGTGGAAGGAGCGGGGCCTGCGGCGGCTCGCCGCCTGGGCCGCTCATGTTGTCGTCGAGAGCGTCCCGAGGCCGGAAGCGGCCTGTCTCGTCCACGTTCCGGGCGATCCGGACCGGAGGCTGAGGCGTGGACATCATGCCGCGGAGAGGCTCGCGCACGAGCTCGCGGAGGCATGGGGCCTCAGCCTCGAGCCCCTCTTGGTGCGCGCCCGAGGCTCGCCCCGCCAGCGGCAGCTGACGAGGTCGAGCGCCGGCGCAACGTCGTCTCGGCCTTCGCGTACTGCGCAGTCGTTCCGGCGCAGGTAGCGCTCGTCGACGACGTCTATACAACCGGAGCTACTGCCACGGCGGCCGCGTCTGCCCTGAGAAAGGGAGGTGCCAGACGGGTCGAGGTCGTGACGTTCGCTCGGACGATTCGCATTCGCTAAGGTCGGAGTCCCGGCACGAGGAGACCGATGCGACTTCAGGTGAAGGGAAAGAACGTCGAGGTCAGCGATTCGATCCGCCGGTACGCCGAAGAAAAGCTGCGCAAGCTCGACCGTCAGCTGCATGCGCTGACGCAGGTGGAGCTCGAGCTGCGCGTCGAACGCAACCCCTCGATTTCGGCGAACCAGATCGCGGAGGCGACCGTCTGGACGAAGGGGCCGACGCTGCGCGCCCGCGAGGCGTCGACGGACATGAAGGCCTCGATCGACCAGCTGACCGACAAGCTGCTGCGCCAGGTGGAGCACTATCGTGCCAAGCGCAGCCGCAAGCAGATGCGTGGAAACGGAGTTCCGCCCGGAGGTTCGATGAGCATCCCCGACGACGAGACAGGCCCGCAGATCGTCAAGACGAAGCAGTTCGCCGTGAAGCCGATGAGCGCCGAGGAGGCGGCGTTGCAACTCGATCTCATCGGGCACGACTTCTTTGTCTTCCGCAGCGACGAGTCCGGGGACGTGAACGTCATCTACCGCCGGAGAGACGGCGGCTACGGCTTGATCGAGCCCCAGGGCTAGAGATGGGTCTGTTCCGCCGCTCGAAGCCGCTGCACCAGCGGCTGGCGGAGGAGGGCGGCCTCGTCGAGCCACCGGCGCGGGCGGTGTTCACCGGCGTCATCGGTGAGACCGGCATTCACGGCATCCCCCGTGAACGTCAGTACGACGCCGTCGTGACGACGGAAGCGCCGGACGTGGAGGGCGCGACCGCGCGCTTCGTCGGTCTGGAGGACGGCTCGCTGTTGCTCGAGGAAGGCGACGGTGACCTGACGCAGCTGGCCGACGCGATCGAGCAGGAGGTCAAGCGTCCGTACCGCGCGATCGCCGTCCGCCGAGGCGAGCAGCAGTGGGCTGTCGCCGCGCACGGGCTGCAGGTGATGGAGCTGCCCGAGCCCGGCGGCGACGAGGTCGAGCTGGCTGTGCGCGGTGACGAGCGAACGCTCGTGGTCGACGGCAATCGCGCCTTCGGGACGCTGCCGGAGCTCGAGGCGCTCGCGACCGGAGACGCGGTGATCCGCGCCGCCCGACTCGACGGAAACCTCTGGGAGGTACGCGTCGACCCGCTCTAATCGAGCGACGGCCAGAACGCGAACGCAACGACCAGCAATGCCGTGCGCATAGGCGGACATTACGGCGCACCTCTAATCGAGTGGTAATCGCGGTGCAAAACGTGAACGCAATCGTGATCGATTCCTTACAGCACACGCGTAATGTCGCTCGAAATGCGTCGCACCTTCGCGCTCACGATGTTGTTGTCGGTCGGAGTTCTCTCTTTTACGACTTTCGCAGCGGCAACGCCCGCGCCGCCGGCGATCGTCACAGGTCTGGACGCCGGCTGGCCCGACGTGCGCGGCTGGAACAGCAACGGGTCTCAGGCACAGCAGTGGGCGCCGTGGGGCGAGTGGCCGCTCGCGTTCTCTCCGTATCCGACGTACCAGGACGGAGTCCGCGTGGCGGTCGGCGATGTGAACGGCGACGGTCGGCCCGAGATCGTGACGGCGCCGGGAAACAACGGCTTCACGGAGCTGAAGGTCTTCGACGGACGCAGCTTCCGCCAGCTCCGAACCATCCTGCCGTTCAAGGACGCTGCCTGGTGGGCCGGCGCGTACGTTGCGACGGGTGACACCAACGGCGACGGCCGCGCGGAGATCGTCGAAGGCCTCGCCCCGGGATGCTGCACGACGTTGCATGTCCTCGACGCCGAGAGCGGGAACGACCTCGCCGGGTGGTTTCCGTACGGCAACAACAGCCAGGTCGGCGCCCGTGTCGCGGCCGCCGACGTCAACGGAGACGGCAAAGCCGACGTGATCGCGGAGCCGGTCGGCACGAGCCGCATCAGCATCTACGCTCCTTCGGGCGGGAGCGCGTTCCGCACGATCGACGCGTTCGGTGCGGATGCGAACGGCCCCACGACGTTCGCCGCCGGCGACGTGGCCGGCGACGCGCGCGCGGAGATCGTCGCGGCGGCCCCGACCTACTCAGGACCTCAGGTGAAGATCTTCGACGTGGCGACCGGAGGGGTCAGCGCCTCACTATTCCCGTACGGATCCGAGTACGCCTCGTCCGTCGAAGTTGCGCTCGGCGACGTCGACGGCGACGGCCACACCGACATCATCACGAGCGCGACGACATCTGAGGGCACGGAGGTCAAAGCCGTCGATACGAGCGGCCACCAGCTCGCGGACTTCTACGTCCTTGATCCCGGACTCGTGCCGGGGGCGTCACTCGCGGCCGGCGACCTCGACGGCGACGGCAAAGCGGAGATCGTCCTCGGCGGCGGCCCGACGACGGCGCCCTGGCCCCCGACGGCGAACGGGCCGGACCAGCCGGTTGTCGTCTACAAGGCGGATGGCACCGTCGCGGGGCGTTTCACGGCGTATCCCGGCCTCTTCCAGGGCGGCGTCCGCGTTGCGCTTGCCGATCTCGACGGCGACCACCGCCCCGAGCTACTGACCGCACCCGGGCCCGGGATGGAGCCCGAGATCGGCATCTTCAGCCAGCAGTGGGTGAACGGCCGCGACCGTGGCACCCGTCTCGGCCACTTCCTCGCCTTCGAATCGTCGTTCGACGGCGGCGTCAGCGTCGCTGCCGGAGACGTAAACGGCAACGGTCGACCCGAGATCATCGTGGGCGCCGGAGCCGGGCACACCCCCGAAGTTCGCGTCTTCGACGCCGACGGACGGCTGCTCCAATCGTTTCTGGCTTTCGAACGCGACTACACGGGCGGCATCAGCGTCGCGGCCGGAGACCTGAACGGCGACGGCAAAGCGGAGATCGTCGTCGGCACGCTCGCCGCGCCGGCGCGAGTCCGGACCTTCGAAGGTGCTGCGCCCTTCGGAGCCACGATCGTCCCGTTCGGCCCTTCGGCAGCAGGCGTTGAGGTCGGCGTCGCGGATTTCGAAGGCTACGGGCGCGGCCTCCTGGTCGCTGGCTCCGCGAGTGGCGATCACGCACAGCTCGCGCTCATCGATCCCCTCAGCGGACGAATTGAGCGCGCGTCCGATCTCGGGGAGACCTTCACGAACGGCGTCCGGGTTGCCGGCGGCGATCTCAACTCGGACGGTCACGACGAAATCGTGGTGACTCCGGGTTTCGGCGGCGACTCCCGCATCCGCATCTATAACCTCGGGCTGAACGAGATTGGCGGATTTTCCGCGTACGACTGGGCCGGCGCCGGGATGAACGTTGCGCTCGCCACACGCGTCGGATTGCCTTTGTCGGCCTTCCCGCGGACCGTCAAGTTGACCGCGCGGAAGCGTGTGCGGGTGACGGTCGCCCGCTTCTGGGAGGGCACCGGCGCCGTATCCGAGAGTCTCCGAGCCGTTGTCAACTGGGGGGACGGCACGTCCTCCCGGGGGGAGATCCTGTCTCGCTCCAACGGGTTCTACGACGTGCGGGCGGTCAAGCGTTATGCCCGAGCCGGTCGTTACAACGTCACGGTGACGTTGAGCGACGGTGGCGGGCGCACCTCGATCGCCCGCAGCAGAGCCGTCGTCGCCCGCCGCCGCTAGACGCACGTTCCGGGCCGAAACCGCAATCGCTACCCTAGGCTCGATGGCGCAGCAGCTCGGCTCCTTCGAGAAGATCCTCCGCGTCGGCGAGGGCCGGCGGATGAAGCGGCTGGCCGACCAGGCCGCCTACATCACCACGCTCGAGCCCGATTTCCGGGCCCTCTCGGACGAGGAGCTGCGCGCCAAGACGGCCGAGTTCCGGGAACGGCTCGAGCGGGGCGAGAGCCTCGAGGAGCTGCTCTTCGAGGCCTTCGCGGCCGTCCGCGAGGCCCGCCTCCGCGAGTCGGATCAGCGCATGTTCGACGTCCAGCTGATGGGCGGGATCGTCCTGCACGAGGGCGACGTCGCCGAGATGAAGACGGGCGAGGGCAAGACGTTCGTCGCGAGCCTCGCGCTGTACCTGAACGCGCTCGAGGGCAAGGGCGTGCACCTGATCACCGTCAACGACTACCTGGCCCAGCGTGACGCCGAGTGGAACCGCGGCGTGTTCGAGCGCCTCGGCATGACCGTCGCGAGCATCGAGAACATGATGCCGTTCGCCGAGCGCAAAGCGGCGTACGACGCCGACATCACGTACGGCACGAACTCCGAGTTCGGCTTCGACTACCTGCGCGACAACATGGCCGTCAGCCTCGAGGGCGTCGTCCAGCGTGGGCACACGTACGGAATCGTCGACGAGGTCGACTCGATCCTGATCGACGAGGCCCGCACGCCGCTGATCATCTCCGGCGAGCCCGAGACGGCGGCCCAGCTCTATTACGACTTCGCGCGGATCGCACGCGGGCTGACGGCCGTGCCGCACGATCCGCTGCTGAAGGGCGGCAATCCCGACGCGGACTACGAGTACGACGAGAAGCACAAGACGGTCGCGCCGGGTCAGGCAGCGATCGATGCAGTCGAGCGAGCGCTCCGCATCGAGAGCCTGTACGACCCGCGCAACTCGCAGCTCGTCAACCACCTGATCCAGGGGCTGAAGGCGGAGTCGCTGTACAAGCGCGACGTCGACTACGTGATCCAGGACGGCGAGGTGAAGATCGTCGACGAGTTCACCGGCCGGATCATGGAAGGCCGGCGCTGGTCGGAGGGCCTCCATCAGGCGATCGAGGCGAAGGAGGGCGTGAGGATCCAGGAGGAGAACGTCACGCTCGCCACGATCACGCTCCAGAACTACTTCCGCCTCTACGACAAGCTCGCCGGCATGACCGGCACGGCCAAGACGGAGGAGAAGGAGTTCGTCGAGATCTACAACCTGCACGTCGTCGAGATCCCGACGAACGTGCCGGTCGCGCGCGACGACGGCAACGACCTCATCTTCAAGTCGAAGGAAGGGAAGTTCGAGGCAGTCCTGCGCGACATCAAAGAGAGCCACGAGAAGGGCCAGCCCGTCCTGGTCGGCACGATCGCCGTCGAGACGTCCGAGTACCTCAGCGAGCTGCTGACGCGGCAGGGGATCCCGCACAACGTCCTCAACGCAAAGGAGCATGCGCGCGAGGCCGAGATCATCAAGGACGCGGGCCGGCAGGGCGCGGTCACGATCGCGACGAACATGGCCGGCCGCGGCGTCGACATCAAGCTCGGCGACGGTGTCGTCGAGGCCGGCGGGCTCTACGTGCTCGGCACCGAGCGGCACGAGGCGCGGCGGATCGACAACCAGCTGCGCGGCCGTTCCGGCCGCCAGGGCGATCCGGGCGAATCCCGCTTCTACCTCTCCGGCGAGGACGATCTCGTGCGGCTGTTCGCCGGCGACCGGATCAAGAACATCATGCAGCGCTTCAAGATCCCCGAGGACCAGCCGATGGAGGCGAAGATCCTCTCCAACCAGATCGAGGGCGCGCAGAAGAAGGTGGAGGAGCAGAACTTCGTCGCGCGCAAGAACGTCCTCAAGTACGACGACGTGATGAACCGGCAGCGCGTGGTCATCTACGAGCAGCGGCGCGCCGTGCTCGAGGGCGTCGACATGAAGGAGCAGGTGCTCGAGTGGATCAACGAGGTCGTCGAGCGCACGGTGGCGAACTTCACTGAGGAGGAGTACGCGGAGGAATGGGATCTCGAGGGCCTCGTGAAGCAGATGGCGCTGCTGTACGACACCGAGGTGACGGTCGACGAGCTCCGAGAAGACCTCGGTGAGGTCTCTCGCGAATCGCTGATCGAGGAGTTTCAGGACGACGCGCGTGACGCGTATGCGGCGAAGGAGGAGGAGCTGACGCCGGAGCTGATGCGCGAGCTCGAGCGCTTCGTGATCCTCCAGGTCGTTGACCAGCGCTGGCGCGAGCACCTCGACGCGATGGACTACATGCGGGAGGGCGTCCATCTGCGTGCGATGGCCCAGAAGGACCCGCTGGTCGAGTACCAGCACGAAGGTCACATCATGTTCACGGAGCTCGGGGCGGCCGTCCACGAGGAGGTCGTGCTGACGCTGTTCCACGCGCAGCTCGCGCCCGAGGAAGCCGACGAGCTCCAGCGGGCGCAGCAGGCGGCTGCCGTCAACGGCGGCGGCCTGCAGTACGAGCATCAGTCCCTCGCCGGCGCGGAGGCGATCGCAGCCGCGGGCGGGGGCACGACGACGACCGCGACCGCGACGATGGCGATGACCGGCGGTGGGACGAGCACCGCGGGCGCGCCCCGCCCGATCGTCAAGTCGGAGCGGGAGAACATCGGCCGCAACGACCCGTGCTGGTGCGGCAGCGGCAAGAAGTTCAAGAAGTGCCACGGCGCTTAGCGCTCCGCGCGAAAGCTGCGCTTTCGCGCGGTCTCTAGAAACGGCGCTTCGCGCGAAACGCGCGCGAGCGAAGCTCGCGCGCTCCTACATGGCGAGCGGCAGAGGTCGGTGCGTGAGTTCGGCCTGCGGTTAGAGCGGCCGCGCCTGCTCTAACCTCCGGCCTGCTTGGTGGTCTCGGGGCGGGGGCCTCAACCTGGGGTCAGGTCTTGCATTTAGTCACGCACTCGGCCGGTAAACCGAACGGCTCGGGTCGGACCCCGGAGGGGTCGGACCCCCGCTTGGCTACCATCGACGCGTGGCCGACGAGCACGCACAACCGTTAGAAGCACAGCTCGAGGAGATCGGATCGCGCTTGACGTGGGTCCGTGATTACCTTTGACCCGGACGCGCTCGCCGCACGCCGCACCGAGCTAGAGCAGCAGATGGGGGAGCCCGGCTTCTGGGGCGACCAGGAGCGGGCGGCGCAGATTTCGACCGAGCACTCGCGCGTGCAGCGCAAGCTCGACCGCTACGAGCAGCTGACGCGCGACTACGAGGACGCGCGCGAGCTCTACTCGATGGACGGGGGCATGGAAGCCGAGATCGTCGACTCGATCGCACCGCTGAAGCAGGAGCTCGACCGCCTCGAGGAGGAGGCCCTTTTCAGCGGTGAGTACGACGCCGGCGACGCGGTCGTCACCCTGCAATCCGACGTCGGCGGCACCGACGCGCAGGACTTCACCGAGATGCTCTTGCGCATGTACGAGCGCTGGGCCCAGGACCGCGGCTTCAAGACCGAGGTGATCGAGGCGAGCCCCGGCGAGGAGGCCGGCCTCAAGTCCGCCACGTTCACCGTCGAGGGCGAGAACGCCTACGGCATCCTGCGCGCGGAGCGCGGCAAACACCGGCTCGTCCGCCTCAGCCCCTTCGACCAGGCCCACCGCCGCCACACGTCCTTCGCGCAGGTGATCCCGGCGCCGCTCCTCTCACAGGACGGCCACGTCGAGATCGACGAGAACGACCTCCGTATCGACACCTACCGCGCGCAGGGCGCCGGCGGCCAGCACGTGAACAAGACCGACTCGGCGGTCCGCATCACGCATCTGCCGACCGGGGTCGTCGTCCAGTGCCAGAACGAGCGCTCGCAGGCGGCGAACAAGCAGACCGCCCTCCGGATCCTCAAATCCCGCCTTGCCGAGCTGGCCGAGGAGGAACGGGAGCAGGAGCTCGCGAAGGAACGAGGCGTCGTCAGCATGGGCTTCGGCGGCAACCCGATCCGCAGCTATGTCCTTCACCCCTACCAGCTCGTCAAAGACCACCGCACCGACTACGAGGTGGGGAACGCTCAGGGCGTCCTCAACGGCGACCTGGAGGGCTTCATCCACGCCTACCTGCTCGCCCGGGCGGCAGGAAAGGTTGTCTAACCCTTCGGGTAGACTGGCCGCAATTCAGAGCCGGTGCGCGCTCAGGACCGCGCCGCGCCTAGAGATCCGGTGTCCGACGTAACCCTTCAGACAGAGGAAACCCCCGCGGCGACGCTCGCCGAGCCGCAGCTGGTCGAGGTGCCGGTCGCGGGCCCCAGCGCGATGATCGTCTTCGAGTCGGTGACGAAGGTCTACGAGCCGGACGTCACCGCCCTCCGCGACGTCTCCTTCGTGATCGAGAAGGGCGAGTTTGTCTTCGTCGTCGGGGCTTCGGGCTCGGGCAAGTCGACGATCGTCCGGCTCCTCCTGAAGGAGCTCGAGCCGACCCGCGGTCGCATCGTGGTCGGCGGGCGCGACCTGACGCGTCTGCGGCGGTCGAAGGTGCCGCTCCTGCGCCGCAACGTCGGCTGTGTCTTCCAGGACTTCAAGCTGCTGCCGACCCGCACGGCCGCCGAGAACGTCGCGTACGCGCTGAAGGTGCAGGGCGAGGGCTCGAACTCGGTCCGGCGCAAGGTGCCCGAGGTGATGAACATGGTCGGCCTCGCACACAAGATGAACTCGTTGCCCGACGAGCTCTCCGGCGGCGAGCAGCAGCGCGTCTCGATCGCGCGTGCGTTCGTCAACCATCCGCCGCTTCTCGTCTGCGATGAGCCGACCGGCAACCTCGATCCCGACACTTCGATCGGGATCATGCAGCTGCTCTACCGCATCAACCGTGCCGGGACGACGATCCTGATGGTCACCCACGACCGCGAGATGGTGGACAAGATGCGCCGCCGCGTGATCGCCCTCGAAGACGGCCGGCTTGCGCGCGACGAGCGGCGCGGCGGCTACGAGTCGTAGGTGGAACGCTTCAAGCTGATCGTCGCGGAATCGCTGCGCTCACTGGGCGCGAACCTGTCGACGACTCTCGCCGCGACAGTGACCGTCCTGATCGGGATGTTCCTGCTCGGGCTCTTCATCGCCTTCGGCTCGTGGGTCGTCTCCTGGAGCAACCACGTCAAGCGAGAGCTCGTCGTGCACGTCTACTACTGCAC
>WNGG01024393.1_pt1 | contig 13619 bp, 13 predicted proteins | sample 5400661 | NCBI WGS metagenome assembly WNGG01 (sample SAMN13153372, study PRJNA577476) | soil metagenome | isolation source: 100 cm soil or saprolite under Garry oak tree replicate 1 | place: USA:California | collected 2016-06-15
GGCTGCCGCGACGCGGTCAACGCGATCAAGGCCGCGGGCGGGCGCGCGGCGCTCGCCGTCCTTCCCGACATCGGCATCAAGGGCAACAGCCACATGATGATGATGGACAGGAACAACCTCCAGGTCGCCGACGTGATCCTGAAGTGGCTGGCCGAAAACGGGGCGAGATGAAATGAAAGGGAGAAAAGCCGTGAAACCATTCACGAACTTCACCAGGGGGATCCTCTTCATGTCCGCACTGGCAAGCACCCCGGCTCCCGCCGCGACCTTCGTCTACGTCTCCAACGCCGAGGACGGCGAGATCGGCGCCTACGCGATGCAGGCGGACGGGACGCTGAAAGCCCTCGCGCGCACGCAAGTCGCGAAAACGGTGATGCCGATGGCGGTGAGCCCGAACCGGCGCCTGCTCTACGCGGCCTCGCGCTCGAAGCCGTATACGGTGCACGTCTTTGCCATCGACCCGGGAACGGGCGCCCTGAAGCCCCTCTCCACCGCGCCTTTGGCCGAGAGCTTCCCCTACATCTCGCTCGACCGCAACGGTCGCTTCCTCTTCGGCGCCTCTTACGGCGCCCACCTGGTGAGTGTCAACACGGTCGGCGGCGACGGGCGCGTGCTGCCTGAGCCCCTGCAGGTGATCACGGTGGGCCGCAACGCCCACGCCATCCTCGTCGACGCGACGAACCGCTTCGTCTACGTCCCGAACCTCGGCACCGACCAGATCTTCCAGTTCGTCTTCGACGAGAAATCCGGGCGCCTCGCCTCGAACACGCCCGCGGTCGCGCAGATGAAACCCGGGACCGGCCCGCGCCATTTCGTCTTCTCGCCCGACAACAGGTTCGTCTACCTCCTCTCGGAGCTCGTCGCCACGGTGACGACGCTGTCGCTCGACGCGAAGACGGGATTGCTCACCGAAGTCAGCTCGGCCTCGGCCCTGCCGCCGGATTCGAAGCTCCAGCCCGGCTCGCCGCGCCCGCACCCGCGCAACACCGACAACGACATCTGGGCCGCGGACCTGCACCTCGTCCCGAACGGAAAATTCCTGTACGCCTCTGAGCGCACCTCGAACACGCTCGCCGCGTTCGGCGTCGATGCGGCAAGCGGGAAGCTCACCTATCTCTCGAGCACGCCGACGGAGAAACAACCGCGCGGATTCGCGATCGACCCCGGGGGAAGCTTCCTCGTCGCCTCCGGGGAAAAATCGGAGACGATCTCCGTCTACGCGATCGAGCAGGCGAGCGGAGCGCTCAGGCCGCTGCAGAAGGTTCCGACGGGCAAAGGCGCGAACTGGGTGGAGATCGTCGCCTTCGACTGAAGCGCAGCGTGCTTTCCGCTACAACGAACGCAGGAAGTTGAGAACGTCCTGCTTCTGGTCATCCTGGAGCCTATTGAAGTTCCTGACTACCGCGTTCGCTTCAGATGCGTTGAAGGTCAGGAAACTCCCGCTGCGATGCGCCCGGATCGCCTCCCGCAAGTCCGACGTTCGCCCGTCGTGCAGGAAGAACAGCCGCTGTCCCAGTCCCCACAGGGGAGCGGTGCGAAACTCCCTGGGGCCCGCCTGTCCCTGGGTGATCCCGTCGGCCAGGCCCGGGCCCATGTCGTGGACCAAGAGGTCGGAGAAGAGATTCACCGGCTGATTGCGCAACGCGGCGACGGCGGCATCGCCTGTATTGAGCGTGGGCGTATGGCAGAGCGCGCACCCGGTATCGATGAACAGCTTTCGGCCCCTGGCGATGGATTCAGCCCCTCCCGGTGTATCGGGCGAAGCCGCCGGCGCCGCCAGGAGGCGCGCGAAGAAGGCGAACTTTTCGATGTCGCTGATCCCCTCGACGAGCGTCTTGCCATCGGTCTTGGTGACGTTGTTGGGAAGCTTCGCAAACTGGCAGGTCGGGGTTTCATCGCGCTCGGTCTGAAACAGCTCGTTGGTGATCCCCATTTCCACGTTGTATGCCTCGCCGGAGAACAGCAGCAGCGATTTGTTCTGGGCCTTCCAGCCAAACCGCGCGACCGTGCCGTCGTTACCATTCTTGTTCGCCTGGCCGGAGATCGCATGGCCGGCCAGGACGATATTGGGCCGGCCGTAGATCTTGAGCTCTTTCTTCCTGGGCGCGTCCTTGACCTGGTTCGCAAGGATCGCCTTGTCCGGGATCTGTTCGATCAAGCCTGCGCCGAACACCGGCGTGGGAATGCGGAAGATCACGTTGCGGCGCGCGAGCTCGCGCTCGAAGTCCGGCTGCGCTAGCACGCATCCTGGCGCGTCCGCCCGGCCGGCAATCGTGAACAGATCGTGGACTCCGCCGTCCGGCGTTCCATCGGCGTTCTTCACGAACCTCGCCTCGCGCACCGGCCCTTTCGGCGTTATGAATGATGGAACGGCGTTGGTCGCGCCGTTCAAGGTGGCGAATGCAACCTGGGGATTCACCGCAGGGCTGGTTCCACCGACTGCCGGCTGCAGATGGCAGCCGGCGCAGCTGTCGAGGTTCATCGTCGGTCCCAGGCCGTCGGCGACTTCCTCTTCTTGTGAGAACTCATCCTTGCCCGCGTTGAAGAGCGCGAGCTCGGTCCTGGTCAGCCCCGCGATGGGCGCGCCTGCGCCCGCGGCTCCGCCGCGCGGCCCGGGATCCCGGGCCGCGGAGGACGAATCGTCCGGGAGCGGGAATTCGTCGCGGAAAAGGAAGAAACCGGCGAGCGCGAGTATCAGCAGCGCGATGACGAGATTTTTCACAGCCGCTCCTCCTTCGCCGAATGGCGGACTGGGGGAGGGGAAATTTTTCTCCGGGGGGAGCGGAGGTGTCAACCCGTAATCGATGACATTGTCATTTTTTTCCGCTTTCCGCGCAAAAAATGCGGCGATCGGGCTAGCCGGCGCGCTTGCGCGCCGCGCGCAGGACGCTCTCGACGAGGAGCGCGAGGCAGCCGGCGAGGAGGATCGCCGCGCGCCAGGGATCGCCGAAGGGCAGCTCGCGCACGACGAACGCGGCCGCCGCGACCCACGCGAGGATGCCGAGCGCGAACCCCGCATCCTCGATGAAGAGGCCGGCGACCTCCCGGGCGGCGGCGGCGAGCCATTTCATTCGGCGCTTCCCCCGCGCGCGAGCGGCGCGGCGCTCCGCGAGATCCGGACCACGGCGGCGGCCGCGGCGGCGAGAAAGAGCGCGGCGATTCCCGCGATCGCGAGATCATCCCCGGGCCAGTGGAACCCCAGGCCCTCGCCCACCCAGAACGCGCCGAACGCGGAGAGCAGCACGCCCACCGCGAACTTGAGCGTGTTTTCCGGGATCTTCGCGAGCGGCCGGTGCACCGCGCAGCCGACGACCACCACGAGCGCGCAGGCGGCGAGCGCGCCCAGGCTCGCCGGCACGAGCAGGCCGCCGGCGGCGCCGACCGCGAGCACGATGAAGACGACCTCGAGCCCTTCGAGCACCACGGCCTTGAACGCCGTGACGAGCGCGATCGCGTCCCACTCGCGCAGAGGATGCGCCGAGCGCAGCGCAGCGCTCTCCTCGGCGAAAGCCTCGGCCTCGTCGCGCAGGGCGATCACTCCGCCGGCGCGCAGGATCGCCTTCCTCAGCCAGCGCATTCCGAAAAGGAGCAGCAGCACGCCGACCGCGAGCTGCATGGTCTGGATCGGCATGCGGGCGATCAGCGGGCCGAAAGCGAGCACGAGCAGCGCGAGGAAGGCGAGCCCCGCCAGGGTCCCTGCGAGCGCGGGCCGCCAGCCGCGCACCGTGCCCACGGCGAGCACGATGGTGAGCGCCTCGACCGCCTCGACGAGCGAAGCGAGGAAGGCGGAAGCGATCGCGGGTCCGGCGTGGGCAAGGGAGAGCATGACTGGAGGAAAGTGTAGCGGGTGTTATGAGGTACTGCATTGAGCCGCAGCTGGAGGAAAAAGTTCAACGCCGCAGGCGCCCGATTTCTCCGCGCCGCAGTTGAGAATCAGTACGGCGTCCGTCCCCTTGCGCTATGCTTGGCGTTCTTATGGCGCGCAACCTCCTCATCGTGTGGCTGATCAACGCGCTCGCGCTGCTCGCCCTCCCCTACCTCGTGCCCTCGGTGCAGGTGGACAGCATCACCACCGCGCTCGTCGCGGCGGCCCTGCTCGGGCTCGTCAACACGCTGATCCGGCCGCTCGTCGTGCTGCTCACCCTGCCCGCCACCGTCCTCACGCTGGGATTGTTCATCTTCGTGATCAACGGCCTGCTCTTCTGGTTCGTCGCGTCCTTCGTCAAGGGATTCTCGGTCGAGGGATTCTGGTCGGCGTTCTTCGGCGCGATCGTCTACGCGCTCGTCTCCTGGGCGGCCAGCGCCCTCGTGTTCGGCCCGCCGCGCATCGTCGTGGTGCGGCACGACGAGCGCCGCTAGCGGAAGCGGCCGTCTCCGCCCGCAAACGCGGAGCGAAGTATGCAATATGACCGCTCCGCGGCTTCATTCTCTCTCTCCCGCCCTCGGACCACGGGCATAATCGCGCGCTGGTCCGATCCCCGGGAGGAGAGAATTTGGAACCGACGAGTCCCCGCAATTCCGAGAGCGCTTCGCTCTACGATCCCGCCGTCGCGCTGGATTTTTTCCAGTTCGCGGGCAAGCCGCAGCGCATCGCGAAGGGCACGACCATCTTCTCCGAAAACCGCAAGGGCATGCCTTTGCTCCTCATGCCCAACCGGATCTATCTGCTTCTGGAGGGGGAAGTCGGCGTTCTCGCCAAAGACGAGCTCATCGCCACCATCCGGGTCGGCGAGATTTTCGGCGAGATGGCCTCGATGGGCCAGATGCCGCGCAGCGCGTCGGCGGTGGCGAAGAGCGACTGCCGGGTGGTGGGCCTGGACGACAAGCAGTTTCGCGCGGCGCTCGGCAGGAACCCGGGGTTCGCGCTCATGCTGATGAGCATCATGATAGGCCGCCTGCGCGACACGATCGCGAGCCTCGGCGCGCCGGCTGCGGCGGACGCCGGGTGGAGGGAGGCCGCCGCGCTCGACGCGCAGCTGCTCGCCGATCTCGCGCAGATGCTCGGCCCCGCGGCGCGTTTCCGCTACGAGGCCGGAAGGATCATCATCAGAGAAGGGCAGCGGGGCGTGGCGCTCTTTATCGTGCTCGAAGGCCGCGTCGCGATCCGCATCGGCGATTCGCTCGTCGAGAAAGTCGGCACCGGCGGCATATTCGGCGAAATGTCTCTCGTCGAGCGCACGCCGCGGCTCGCCACCGCCGTCGCGGAAACCGAGTGCGCGCTCCTCGCGATGAGCCGCCACATGTTCCTGCATCTGGTGAAGAGGAGCCCGAAATTCGGCGCCGCGCTGTTGAAGGCGGTGGGCGAGCGCGCGGCCTTCATGGCCTCGCGGCGCGCGCAGCTGAGCTCCGCCGCCGACACGCAGCCGGCGCCCGATGATCTCCGCAGCGCCGGAGCTTCCGCCTGACGAGGGCGGCGTCAGCGCCGGTACATGTATCCCAGGTACGCGCCGGCGAACTGCGAATTGTCGGGCTTGGTGCTCGAGCCGCTGTAGGACTGGCGGCTGTAGTCGACGGTGAAGGTGATGTTGTGGCGGCGGGCGACCGGCAGGGCGTACCCCGCTCCGACGAGGATTCCGAATCCGTGGACGGTGTCGCTGCTCGTGCCCGTGTCGATAAAGATATTCGAGAGCCCGGCGCCGCCGCGCACGAAGAAGCCTTTTTCGGCGGGGAACCAGGTGAGCGCGGCAAAGTAGTTGTTGATCTGCAGCTGCGTGTCGTTGCCCGCGATCTTGCCGGACTGCGCGACCGCCGACCCGCTGAACCCGAACAGGAGGTTCGGGCTGAGGGCGATTCCCGCATTGACGATGTTCAGCGCGAGGAGCGAGGACTTGTCGGTCGCACCCTGCAGGCGGTCGTCGAAAGTGATCGTCTGACCGTTCAGCTTGTATTTCGCGCCGAATCCCGGCCCGATGCCGCTGCCGATGTACCAGTGGGACCAGGGATTCTCGTACCGGTCCGGTTCGGCTGCGGTAGCGAATCCGGCGATCGCGCAGGACAGACCCGCGACCGCGGCAATGCGACTGGATGAGTTCACGATGCCTCCCTGAATCGATCGCCGCTTGTGGGTATCCGATCGCTCGCGGCTGAGCGTCACGCGTATCCTACACCCGGCCACCCGGGTCGTTAAGCAGGCGCGAGAGCTGCACGTGCGCGACCAGCGCGTCGGGCACGGCTTCGACGATCTCCCGGTAGGGACCGGTGAAGCCGTCGTTTCCCTCGAAGCGCACCAGCGTGCGCAGCCTCTCGATCACCCCGCGCAACTCCGCGCGCAACCATTCGAAAGACGCATCCTCGAGCACGAGCGCAAGCAGCTCGCCCCGGGATTCGACGCGTCCGTTCTCGCGCTCGTAGCGGATGCGCTGCGCGTCGAGCAGCTCCTTGTGGAGCTGCAGCAGCGCGCGCCGCAGCTTGTCGAGCTTGGTGATGTCGGTCTTGGTCATGGCGTTCCAGTTTATCGGAACAAAACAGATGGGGGCGAATCGCGGGATTTCCACCCGGCTCGGGGCGCTACGACCATCAAGGCGTCCTTTGCAGGGTAAAGCGCACCTCGCCGACGCTGACATCGCGCCATGGCGTCGGCTCGACCTTGATGCTCGATTGCCGGATCAGGGCGCCGATCCTCTCCGGTCTTGCGCCCCTACTCACGAGGATGCCGATCTTCTTCCACTGGCCGTCGACCTTGCTGTACACGGTCTGCGGATGAGTGTTGAATGTCAGGATCTCCGGCTGCCCGTCTCCATTCAGGTCCAGCGCAACCATGAGGCAGGCCCGCTGATTCGCCTGAGACAGGCAGGACGGATGTTCCCATTGCTGGGCTGTTACCGCGTCCTCCAGGTACTTGATGAACGCCGGATCGAGTGCCGCGCCGGCAGGAAACAACTCGATGCGCGACGCGAGCAGCTCCCGCGGCACGCCCGGCTGGCCGTATTTCCTCGTCTTCGCCAGCGAAGCGGATGCGAGCTGCGCGATCTCCTTGTTCGAATCCTTGGACAGCTCCGCAAGTACGTTTTTGCCGTAGCGCCCCAGGTCGAATCGAAGATAGTCGTAATCGAATTTGTCCGCGGAGACGCTGCCCGCGCGCAGGCGCTCCGCCTGGCTGGCCGCGGAGATCCGCTTGGGATCGAGGATCGGGCTGGTCGCCAGCAGCAGAACGCCCGCGACCACGGCGGCCATGCCGACGTTGACCGACGCCATGCGCCCCATCCAGGGCGAACGGCGCAGCGCCGCCGCCGCGTATCCGATTCCGTAGAGCGCAGCGATGAACGTGGCGATGGCGGCCCATACCCGCGCCACCGTCCAGCCGTGCTGCTCCACGCGCAGTCCGAGCGAGTACGCGCACAGCGCCGCGTAGATCGGCAGCGCGAAGACGGCGAGGCGCGCGGCCTGCTTGAGCCACGCCGGATAACGCGGCTCGCTCTGCCCGTCCTCGTACGCGGAATTCAGGAAATGGATGAACACGAACTGGAGCCACAGCATGAGCGTGCTCGCGTGGCCGGTCTTCCACAGCGGCTGCAGTCCCGTGAATGGAAGCACGAGCAGGAACAGCACGGCGATGAGCGCCACCAGCGGCAGGAGCCAGCCGAAAACGCCGAGGAGGTGCCGGCGCAGCGTCACCACGATCTTCTCGTGCGACTCGATCAGGTAGATGGCGTAGCCGAAGGCGATCGAGGTGATCGGATAGAAGAACGCCGGCTTTCCGAAGAGCTCCGAGAAAAACCCGATGTTGACGACCTTGAACAGCGCGCCCCACAGGATGAGCAGCAGCCAGAAAACGCCGGTGAACAGGCCTGCTTCGGCGAGAAGGAGCGCGTTCTGCCAGGAGAACTCGAACAGGTCGGGATACGAAACCCTCCACGTTCCGCGCCGCGCCCAGGCCTGCGCGAAGGGAAGCGCGATGAACCAGGCGACGAACAGCGCGCCGCCGAGAGCGAACAGCACGGGGAAATTAAATCGGTAGGCATTCGGCGCGTCGATGACCCAGCCGGTATACGCGCTCAAGGCCCCGGCGAACGCCGCGATTGCGCCCGCCAGCGCCCACGTGAGCCGCTGGCGCAGCCGGGCGGCGAAGATCTCCAGGGCGACCGGAACGAAAAGCGCGATCGCGTAAAACGCGAAGAGCCAACTGGTGTCGGTCGCCGGCCAGGTCCTGTGCTCAAGAGAATAGTGCAGGCCGTACAGCAGCCACCCCTGCGCGACGGCAATGACCAGGATCGGAATCGCAGCCATGCGCTCCTCCTTCTTCTTCGATGACCTGTTCTTATCTTATCAGTACAGGAGCCGCCTTTCGTCAATATGCTTGACATCCAATATTTGCACGGGCGCAATGCGCGCCGTTCGCATCGAGGGATTATGCAAAAACGACTTATATCGAACGTAACGCGGGCCGCGGGGCTGCTTCAATGCAGCGAGCGCCCAGTGTCGTATCACCGGAAATTCGGTGGGGACCGCGCGCGATCGGGTCCGGGAGACTGCTAGCGCAAGCTGGCGAATCTCCGCGAGCCCGGACCGCGAAAGCGCTCCGGGCTTTTTGTTTTCGATGTCAACGCCGCGCGAATGACGGCGTTAGCGTAGGACTAGCAACAAAGATGAGGATTGAAATGCTTTACAGGACATTGCAACCAGGGACAGGCCGAGAGCCGAAAGGCATCGCGCAGGACGCGCTGTCGCGCGCGTTCGGCCATGCCCTCGCGCGTGCCACCGGGACCGAAGGAGACGGCTAGCGGCGAAATCCCGTCTGCTTTCTTCCAAAGCCCGGGTTGCACCGCAAGGTCCCCGGGTTTTTGTTTGCCCCGCTGGCGGAATCGGCATACGCGCATGTCTCAGAAACATGAAGTTCCGGGTTCGAATCCCGGGTGGGGTACCAGATTTTTTTACGGAAGCGAAGGCGCTTCCGCCGCTCCGGCAATGCGACCGGAACAAGCGGACCGTTCTTTTACAACTTGGGATGTGGCAAGTGCAGGGCAGGCATAGCTCAACGGGAAGAGCGCGACGTTGCCAGCGTCGAGGCGCGAGTTCGAGGCTCGCTGGCTGCCCCATTCGTTTCCGTCGTCTAACGGTGAGGACAGCGGCCTTTCAAGCCGCGAATGCCGGTTCAATTCCGGCCGGGAACGCCACGGGGATGTAGCTCAACGGACAGAGCATTCGCCTTGCAATCGAATGATATGGGTTTGAGTCCCATCGTCTCCACCATTTCACACTCGCCGTAGCGCAGCGGCCGGCGCGCGTCGTTCGGGACGACGAGACCGCAGGTTCGAATCCTGCCGGCGAGACCATGCCCCCGTAGCTCAGCGGATGAGCAAGACGCTACGAACGTCGAGGCCGAGGGTTCGAATCCTTCCGGGGGTGCCATTTTCAAACGACGCTGTAACTCAGGGGCCGGAGTGCCTGCCTGTCGAGCAGGAAGCCGCGGGTTCGACTCCCGCCAGCGTCGCCATCTTTTTTCACGGCGCGTAACTCAACAGGAAGAGTAGCTGACTCTTAATCAGAAAGCCGCAGGTTCGAGTCCTGCCGCGCCGACCACGCTCGGTTAGCTCAATGGAAGAGCGCCTGTCCTACAAACAGGAGGTCGGTGGATCAGTACCACCACCGAGTACCAGGTTCCGTAGCTTAGAGGGCCAAAGCGCCGGGCTCATAACCCGGAAATCCTTCGTTCGAATCGAAGCGGAACCACCATGCCCCGCGTAGCTCAGTTGGCAGAGCACCTGTCTAGTAATCAGGAGCGCGCCCGTTCGAATCGAGGCCGGGGGCACCAACATTGCTTCTCTAGCTGATCTGGTGACAGCGCCGGTCTGAAGAACCGGAGAGCTCCGATCGTAACGGAGGGGAAGCGCCATTGCAGTCGGGGCGTAGTTCAGCGGGAGAACGCCGGCCTCTGAAGTCGGATGTCCCTGGTTCGAATCCAGGCGCCCCTGCCAACTTCGCCGGTCTAGCTCAGAGGCAGAGCACCCGCCCGATAAGCGGAAGACCGCGGTTCAATTCCGTGGGCCGGTACCGGTCATTTGTCCAGTAGCTCAATCGGGAGAGCGGCGCGCTGTTAACGCGGCAGGCGCAGGTTCGAGGCCTGCCTGGACAGCCAGTTCGACGGTGATCTTGGTGTAAAGGCAGCACGGCGGATTGTGAATCTGCAGGTGTCGGTTCGAGTCCGGCAGATCACCCCATTTCAGCCACATCCCTGAAAAGAATTCGTCGTGAACGCGAATACAGCAGCGGGCGAGGCTCGTGAGTCCTCCCTGGCGCGCTCGGCCTGAAACATTGGCTGGGCGTGTACCGCGGCGCGGGAGCGGCGGATGTTGGACGGATTAGCTCAGAGGTAGAGCGCGGTCCGGACAGACCGAGGTCATGGGTTCGATTCCCATATCCGTCACCAAGGATAGCTCAGACGGGTAGAGCAATCGGCTATGAACCGATGTGTCGCGGGTTCGATTCCCGCTCCAAGCAATGGCGTTGCACATGCCATTAACGCAGTACCGGGGCCGGCTTCAGCGCGCGCGGCAGAGCAACGTCGCGCGCGCACCGGCCGTCGGGCCGAGTGCGCCGTGCGGCGTACGCGGGCGAAGCGGCAACAGCCGAGCGCAGCTCGACGCGCCCCAGGGCATCGGGGCGTGGAGAGGCGCAAGGCGCGGCCGCCTTCCCTCGCGCACGCGGCGGCGCCCGCCGGGCGGCCGGGAGGCCGGGTCCTTTTTTTGATGTTGTCGTAGATGAAAGGAGAAGAAAAATGTTTCTGTTTCGCAAGTTTCATGTGAAGAAGGACGAACGCGCGCTGCTGTTCGACCGGGGCGACTTCGTCGACGTGCTGGGCCCGGGCGAGCATCTGCGCTTCGACCCGCTGCGCCGGCTGACCGCGGAGAAGTTCGCGCTCGCCGCAACGCGCTTCGAGCACCGGCTGGCGGACTTCCTGGTGAAGGCCGAGCCGGCGATCGTCGAGCGCGAGTTCCACGTCGTGGCGCTCGGCGCGGCCGAGGTCGGCCTGCGCTACGAGAACGGCGTGCTCGCCGAAGTGCTGGCGCCGAACACCCGCCGCCTGTACTGGAAGGGCTACATCGACCTGCGCTTCGAGCGCATCGACATCGCGAACGACTTCGAGGTCGGCGCGAAGCTCGTGCCGGAAATCGTCGCGGGCCTCGTGCGCGGCGCGGTGAAGGTCGCGGGCGCCGAAGGCGTGTTCGCGGCGCAGGTGCCGCAGTACCACGCGGGCGTTCTGTACGTCGACGGCAAGCTGGTGAAGGTTCTGGAAGCGGGCATGCACTACTTCTGGAAGTTCGTTCGCGAGCTGCGCGTCGAGAACGTCGATCTGCGCATGCAGGTGATCGAAGTGGCGGGCCAGGAAATTTTGGCCCGCGACAAGGTGCCGCTGCGCGTGAACCTGAACGCGGGCTACCGCGTGACCGACGTGCGCGCGGCCTTCGCCAAGCAGGCCAAGCCGGTGGACTACCTGTACAAGGAGCTCCAGTTCGGCCTGCGCGCCGCGGTGGGCACCCGCACCCTGGACGAGCTGCTGGAGAACAAGGTGGCGATCGACCAGGGGGTCGCCGAGCACATCAAGCGCCGCGTGGCGGACTTCGGCCTCGAGGTCGAGTCGGTCGGCGTGAAGGACATCATCCTGCCGGGCGAGATGAAGGTGATCCTCGCCAAGGTGGTGGAAGCGGAAAAGGTCGCGCTGGCGAACGTCATTCGCCGCCGTGAAGAAACCGCCGCCACCCGCTCGCTGCTGAACACCGCGCGGGTGATGGAAGACAACCCGACCGCGCTGCGACTGAAGGAGCTGGAGACTCTGGAAAAGGTCACCGAGAAGATCGACAAGATCTCGGTGTTCGGCGGCTTGGACGCGGTGCTGAAGGATCTGGTGAAGATCCGATGAGTAGGGCCGTAACTTGAACGGCCGGGGTGAAAGCCTCGGCCGTTTTTTATGCGGCCCGGCCGGCCGCGCCGAAATCCGACAGCAGGCGCGAGAGCTGCACGTGCGCGACCAGCGCGTCGGGCACGGCTTCGACGATCTCCCGGTAAGGACCGGTGAACCCGCTGTTTCCCTCGAAGCGCCTCTATCGGAATAGACCAAGTGGGGGCAAATCCCGGGATTTCCACCCCGGCCCTACTCCTCCAGCGGCTCGATCAGCTCCGGCCCGTCGGGGACGAGCTTCACGGAGTCCTCGCGGATGTCGGGAGAGCTTCCGGGTGTTGAGTCCTCGCGGATGTCGGGAGAGCTTCCGGGTGTTTGCTTTGGATCGCAAGACTCGCGTTGCCTAGCAGGCGCCGGAGCACTACAATGCAATCATTGATTGCACGGAGGCCGTCACAATGCCCAGCATAACGATCCGGAATCTCGACGAGCAGACCAAGGAGCGCTTGCGCGTGCGCGCGGCCCGGCGCAAACGCTCGATGGAGGACGAGGCGCGGAACATCCTGCGCGCCGCGGTCCTCGAAGGCGAGGCCCCGTCGCACAATCTCGCCGAGGCCATCCGGCGACGCTTCGAGCCGCTCGGCGGCGTGAAACTTCTGCTTCCACGCCGGGAACCGATGCGCGAGCCGCCCAAGCCTGGCAGATAGTCCGCGAAACGGATGATCGTCCTCGACACGAATGTCCTGTCGGAGATGATGAAGGCGTCGCCTTCGGCGGGCGTCGCTCGCTGGCTCGCCGCGCAGCCCGCGACAAGCCTCTACACAACCGCCGTCACCCAGGCCGAGATCCTTCACGGCGTGATGCTGCTGCCCGCGGGGCGGCGGCGCGGCGCAATCGAGAAAGCCGCCGAAGCGATGTTCGACGAGGATTTCGCGGGCCGGGTCCTGCCTTTCGGCAGCGACGCGGCGCGGCTCTATGCGCGCATCGCCGCGGACCGCCGCCGGGCCGGGCGGCCGATCTCGCATTTCGATGCTCAAATCGCCGCGATCGCGCGCTCCACCGGAGCGGCCGTTGCGACCCGCGACGTCGCGGACTACCACGGCTGCGGCGTCGAAGTGATCGACCCGTGGGAAGCGCACTGAGGCGCCCGGGCGAAATTCGCAGAATTGCTTTTCGGGGGTCCGCGCCCGGCGCGGGTCTCCGGGCGGTTGCTGTGCGTTTACTGGCACACCTTACTCCTCCTCCAGCGGCTCGATCAGCTCCGGCCCGTCGAGCCCGGTGTCGTTGACGAGGAGCCGCACCTTGTAGTGCGTGAACGCCTCGGGCGGCACGCGCGAGCGGACGAGCTCGGTCACCTGGCGCGCATCGACCAGCCTGCGGTCGAGCCATGCGCTCTGCGCGCTCTCCGAGAGCACGAGGGGCGCGCGCTCGTGGATCTGCCCCAGCAGCCCGGCGGCCTGCGTCGTGACGATCGCGCAGGAGCGCAGCGCCGCGCCCGTCTGCGGATCCTTCCGGTACGACATCAGTCCAGCGAAGCCGAAGAGCGCTCCGTCGGCGCGTCGGATGAAGTGCGGCTGCTTCGCGCGCTTGATCTCGCCCGTCGCCGGATCGACGCGCTCGACCGCCTGCCACTCGTACCAGCCCTCCGCCGGAATCAGGCAGCGCGCGCGGCTCCACGCGTCGCGCCACATCGGCTTCCCGGCCGCCTCCTCCACGCGCGCGATGAAGCTCGTCTTCGGCGGCTTCGCCTCCTTCCACCAGTGCGGCACGAGGCCCCAGCGGC